>Ga0182018_10002998_pt1 | contig 15873 bp, 12 predicted proteins | sample 812P2MmetaG_FD_120490 | JGI IMG/M metagenome (GOLD analysis project Ga0182018, IMG submission 120490) | Permafrost microbial communities from Stordalen Mire, Sweden - 812P2M metaG | ecosystem: Environmental > Terrestrial > Soil > Wetlands > Permafrost | place: Sweden: Stordalen | collected... | reverse complement strand
CAACTCCTGCGAGATCACCGAAATCCCCGCCGACGTATTCAGAAACAGAGCCAGCCAAAGCGCCCACCACTGCCAGGTCCCCAGCGCGCGGCCCAGCGTGTAGTCCTCGAGCGCCCGCTGCTTCACCAGCGCTTCGCTCGGTCTCCATCCCGGAGGCGCATACCCGGCCGGCGGATTCTGCATGAACCACCCCGTCGCCATCACCACGATCAGATACGCGACCCCCAGGTACGCAAAGGTATGCAATACGCCGACGCTCTGGATCAGCCGGGTCGCCACCGGTGCCGTCACCAGCGCCCCCGCGCCAAATCCCCCCACCGCAACGCCGGTAATCAGCCCGCGCTTGTCCGGAAACCACTTCACCAGCACCGTGATCGGAACGATATAACCAAATCCCAACCCTGCGCCGCCAATAATCCCGTACGAAATGTAAAGCCAGAAAAGCTTATTCGCCGAGAAGCTGGCCAGGAAAACTCCCAGACCATAAAGAAAACCGCCCGTCAGCGCCACAGGCCTCGGCCCCGAGCGGTTCAGCCACAATCCCCCAAAGAACGCCGCGAACCCCAGCACGAAAATGCAAATCGTGAACGTCAGCGTTACTTCCGAAATCGTCCAGTGAAACGCCTTCACCAGCGGTGTGCGAAACACACTCCACGCATATACCGCCCCCAGCGCCATCTGCATCAGGATTCCCGCCAGCGCAATTCCCCAACGCCTTCCGTCCGACATACGCTCCCCTCCAGGGACTCGACTTTCCGAGCGCAACCTTTATTACCTTGGGCCGGGGGGTCCTCGTTCAAGCCCGGTTTTGGCTTGAATGGGTCGTGGGGGTGCCCTTCATCTTCAACTGATTGCCCACCGTTTCCAGAAATCGATTGATGAGCGCCACGCTCCGCCGCGGCAGACGGAATGCTACCACGGTAAACGAACTCTGTGGGTTAATTTGCAGCTCGGACGCGGCCTCAACTTTGGTCCGAATCGGAAAGTCCATGCCCGGTCCAGGCTTTGAGCTCTCTGTTCCCTACTTCCTACTCCCTGTTCTTAAGGTTGCCCATCGGGCGCAGGATTCGCCGCCGTAAACTCCGAGCAACACGGCTTCGCCGCCGCCGTGAACTCCATCATCTCTACGCGCGTCAGGTCCGGATCATAAATGTTGAACTGCCACTTCCCATCTCTCCCGATCTGCGGCCGCGCCGGTGCATCGTCCAGACGATCCTCCGCGTACAGCTTCGTCACCGACTTCTCCATGTTCTCCACGCCCAGCGAGAAATGGTTCAGGACGCCCAACTGCTGCTGCGAAACGTGATCCGGCCCGCCCGGGCCGTTGTAAACCATATACTCCAGCCAGTCGTGCCCATCCGGAACCTGCTGCGACACCCAGTCCGTATGGTCGGGATGCATCCCGCCGTACCAATACGGCTTGAATCCCAGCAGCTCCCGATAAAACGAATCTTCTTTCTCCCGGCTCCGCACCAGCATGCCTACGTGGATAATGCGCCGCCCGATCGGATCCGCGCCCGTCACCGTATACAACGTCGCCACGCTCTTCATCCCCAGCAGCCTGGCCGGCGGCTCCACAAATTCCACCTTGTTGTCTTCCGGATCTTTTACATCGAACCACGCGCTGCCGTCGCTGCCGTGCTTCACCGCATCCGGAACCGTCACCCCATGCACGCCGAGGTACTTCCTCATCTCGTCCGCGTTCACGGTAATGTACGCCAGATGATCCAGCCTGTTCACGCCCGAATTTGCAGCCGGGGCCCCCGACGCGCCCGTTGTTGGCGTGACGGGGTGGTCAGGCAGAGCCAGCACCTCGATGAACTGCTCCTCGTTTACGTAATACCGCACGCCGACGCTGCTTTCCGGATCCTCACCCTTCTTCAGCCCGATATCGTGAACGTAAAAATGCTCCGTCTTCACCGCATCGCTCGTGTACACCGCCATATGCGAGACGCCGAGAATCGCCGGCCTCGTCTGAGCCGCACCGGACAACGCAACCAACCCAACAGCTACCAGAAGCACACGCATGAACTTTCACTCCTCCCAACTGCGTACCAAGCATAAACTTGTGCAAGACCCGCAGCCAGGATCCCAGGCGCCATCGAGCTTCGGCCAACTCTCCTGAAGTGAAAATGCTCTACCATGTCCCCACGGATGAAACGTCGCCATCGGAAGAAGCCCCTGTCGCCCAACCTGCTGCGCTTTCTGCTCGCGCTCTGGATCGTCGCCAGCTTCAGCTACTGGGTTGCGGGCATCGTCGACCTCTGGGATACCCGCGTCCACTGGGACCAGCGTGTTGATGTCCCCTTTCGCTTCGACTCCGATTCCCGCAAGATCCAGAGTCGCGATCTGGCACCCTCCTCCCGTGCTGCCGGCATTGCTTCCGGCGATCGCCTCGAATCGCTGAACGGCGCGCCTTACTTCGGACTTGCCCAATGGCAAACGATCCTCGCTGAGAGCCATCCCGGCGATGTTCTCGACGTCGAAGTCACCCGGCCCGACGGCTCGCCCGCCTCTTTCACCCTGACCCTGCAGCCCCCGGCCTATTATTTCGGCCGCATGTCCCCCCTGGTAGCCTTTTGGCAGGGCTTTTTCCTCAATGGCCTTCTGACTCTTACCTGTCTGTTGATCGGTTACTGGGTTGTCCTTTCCCGCCCCACCGACCGCAACGCATGGCTTCTTCTCGTCCTCCTCACCTTTCCCAGCGTCGTCTTCCTGACCACCGGCCTCGCCAGCGGAATCCCGCTGTTCCTGCGCGGATTCTGGTATGAAACCCTGCAGTTAGCCGGCGCTCCCGCCCTGCTCCTCTTCGGTATCTACTTTCCGGAACGCTCCCGCATCGACGCGCGGGCCCGATGGATCAAGTGGATCCTCTTCGGCGTCTTCGGGGTGTTTGTCGCCATCCTCTACCCATCTATGTATATGGAGAATTACGGCGGAGGCGATGGACCGTTTCTGACCCGCGCCAGCTACCTCGCCAGCCATGTCATCAACGCATTCAACCTGCTCTGCATCGCCTTGTATCTGGTCCTTACTCTCGACAAGCTTCGGTCCGCCTCCACGGAAGACGCTCGCCGCCGCCTGCGCGTTCTTACCTCCGGCATGAGCATCGGAATAGGTTCTCTTCTCATCGTCTTCGTGCTCCTGCCCCACTTCGGCATCACCGGCGGCGCGCCACGCTACTACTGGATCCGCTATCTCGGCGCTCTGCTCTTTATGGTTGCGCCTCTCACTCAGGCCTACGTTGTCCTCGTCCAGCGGGCTCTCGATGTCCGCGTGCTCCTGCGCATGGGCACACGCTACGCCCTCGCCCGAGCCACACTGTGGGTGCTGCAGATCGCCCTGCTCGCGATCGTCGGAATCCGCCTCTTCCTCCCCATGTTCGAGCGTCGCGTGCCCCAGCCCTCCGACGTCTGGACCGCCCTCGTCTTCCTCGTCCTCATCATCGCCCTGCGCTTCGGCGTCGGCAAACGCCTCGAGCAGTGGCTCGACCGCCAGTTCTTCCGCGAAGCCTACAACGCCGAAGTCATGCTCAACGAGCTATCCGACGAGGTCCGCCGCTTCACCGAAACTCAACCCCTCCTCGAAACCGTCGCGCGCACCGTCCGCGATACGCTCCACATCCGCCAGATCGCCATGCTCCTCCGCCATGGCGATGCCTTCCATCTCGAACAGGCAGTCGGCCTTTCCGCCGATGGCGCCCTCGCTCTTCCCGCGCAGGCCTCCTCCATCCGCTACCTCTCCAACTCCAACGAGCCCGCCCGCCTCTATCGCGACGATCCCGACGCCTGGTATCTCATGGCTGGTACCGCCGAGCGCCGCGCCCTCGACCTCCTCAACGCCGAACTCCTCGTGCCCCTACCCGGCCGCAATCGCCTCATGGGCGTTATGGCCCTCGGTCCCAAACGCTCCGAAGCCGCCTGGTCCCACACCGACCTCCAGGTCCTGCAAACCGTCGCCCGTCAAACCGGACTCGCCCTCGAAGTCAGCGAACTGGCACACTCCCTCGCCTCCGAGGCCGCCCAACGCGAACGCACGAACCGCGAAATGGAGATTGCCCGCGAAGTGCAGGAGCGTCTCTTCCCCCAGGAAATGCCCAACATCCTCGGCGCTTCCGTTGCCGGCTCCTGCCGCGCGGCCCTCGGCGTCGGCGGCGACTACTACGACGTCTTCAATCTCGAGGATGGCCGCCTCGGCCTCGCCATCGGCGACGTCTCCGGCAAAGGCATCTCCGCTGCGCTGCTCATGGCCAGCCTGCGCGCCTCGCTCCGCGGAGTCACCCTGGACAACCCCCGCAACTTCGCCCTGCTCATGCACAAGGTCAACGTGCTGGTCTACGAAGCCTCAGCCTCCAACCGCTACGCCACATTTTTCTTCGCCGCTTACGATCCCCGCACCCGCCGCCTCGAATGCGTCAACGCCGGCCATAACCCGCCGGTTGTGCTGCGCAACGGCCAGGTCATCCGCCTTGAAGCCGGCGGGCCCGTCGTCGGTCTGCTCCCCCTGGCTCCTTATGTTGAGCAGGTTCTCACTCTCGAGCCCGGCGACCTGCTGCTCCTCTACACCGACGGCATCAGCGAAGCCATGACTCACGACGACGAAGAGTGGGGCGAAGACCGCATGATCGAAGCCGCCACCGCGGTCCGCAACAAAGACGCCGGTGAAATCCTCCACGCAATGTTCGCCGCCGCCGACAAATTCACCGCCGGAGCCCCTCAGCACGACGACATGACTATGCTCATTTTAAAACTTGATTAACCGGTGCGGGCCATGCTGGAAAGATATGAATTCAGACTCTTCGAGAAATATGCCGATCTCCTCGGCGTTGCGCTTCCATCCGACACAAAGTCCGCTTATGGGATCGTGATCCTTCGCGGAGTGGTCGACGACGAACTCTTCACTCGTATTCGCCAGCTTCATCAGGATGCCCAGCGGGCGGGGGCTGGCCATATCTTCAGCCACTCCGAAATCACGAGGACGTACACCCAGCAGGAATTCGACGAGGCGGAGTTCTTCCTGCCGAAAATCCTCTTCACGCATCTCGCTGGTGAGGAATTCGGCACGAGATACAACGAATCCCCCGACTGTGAGCAGGAAGCTTTCGAGATTCTGTATCCTGATTCAGACTACAGCAACCCCGTCGTTGTAACGACGAAGGTGCCGTGCGGAATCTGTTCCACGCAAGCGACCCTCCTGCGTCTCCCCTTCGGACGGCTCGCGCGATCCAGACCGATCCAGAGACTCTGGGGTGGTGAGCTGGTCATCTCTGAACAACTCGCACAGGTCATCGGAGCAGAGCGGCTGACCGTTGGCGCGCTCTATCCCATCAGAAACATGAGATCATCCCCGGTTGCCCCTCTCGTACTCGCAAATTCAGCGGGATCAGAACTCTTCGCGTTATCTCAGAAACTCGGTCTGAACCCGGAGCGACTCGACTTCTGGAAATGGCTCCATAACGATGCACCTAAAGACCTGTCGAGCGTATTTCTCAGCGAACAGACCCAGGTGCAAATCAATGGGACGAACCTGTCTGCATTTTCTCAACTCTTGCCCGGCTCCCATCCTCTCGAAGTGTCCGGTGAGAATCGGTTCGGTGACGATCTCTTCGACACTTCAGCCGGCGGAAGCTTCCACTGCAAGTCCGGCGTGCTTGCCGGTAACAAACTACTTTCACCCCTGTCGATTCTCCGCTCCAGCTGGGACGGTTCGGACATTTGCAAAACGCGCATCTTCGTGGGTGCACGCCAGGGACTGTTTCGTCCCCATCCGCTCTTCGTTGTATCCAGACAATTTGCCGAGAAGATGAAGCGCGCAAAAATCAAAGGGCTGAGTTACGAGATTGTTCATGCGAGGTAAAAGGTAACGCGCATGCCACCGTTCCCGACGCCTTCCGCACTGAAGAGGCGGTCGAAGTCCTCCGAGCCCTCTTCGCCGCCTGCGACAAATTCACCGCCGGAGTCCCCAGCACGACGACATGACCATGCTCATCCTCAAACTCGCCTGGCATTCGAGCAAAAACCCAAACAACCCCAAACCCGGAGAACGCCAGGTTCACCCCACAGCAAGTAGTGCCACCGCCGCGTTGTCATCCTGAAGAGCGTAGCCACCAAAACAGGACCGCGAGCCAAAGGCCCGCGGTCTAGAGCCAATCCCTAATTCCGTAACCTTACAGCTTCGAGAAGAACCCCTTCATCCGCTCCAAACCCTCTTGCACATCCGCATGTGAAGTCGCATAAGACAACCGAATATGCTCCTCCGTCCCAAAAGCCTCGCCCGGCACCGTCACCACATGCGCCTCATGCAACAGCCGCTTCGAAAGCTCCATCGCCGTCGTCACACCAGCCTTCCCCAGATACGCCTTCACGTTGGGATAAACGTAAAACGCTCCCTCAGGCTTTGCGCACGTCACTCCGGGAATCTCGCTCAGCCGCGCCAAAATCCGATCCCGCAGCTTCAGATAATCCGCCCGCATTTCCAGCACGCACCCCTGATCCCCGCGCAGCGCCGCAATCGCCGCCTTCTGGACAAACGAGGCCGTACTCGAAGTCGACTGGCTCTGGAGCTTAGTCATCGCCGCAATCACCGGCTTCGGCGCCAGCGCGTAACCCGCGCGCCAGCCGGTCATCGCATACGTCTTCGACAGCGACCCCAGCACCACCACATGTTCCTTCGCATCGATGAACGACCCACCGCTCACCAGCGCCCCCGTGTATTGCAGATACACATAGCACTCGTCGAGCAGCAGCCAGATCCCGCGGTCATGCGCCAGCCGCACTATCCTCTCCAGATCCCCCGGCGATACCACTGCCCCCGACGGATTCGACGGCGAGTTCAGAATGATCGCCTTCGTCTTCGGCGTGATCGCCCGCTCAATCGCCTCCGCCGTGACACGAAAACCCTCCGCCTCCGGCGCCTCGAAAAACACGCACGTCGCGCCCGCGTACTGCACGATGTCTTTGTACGACACCCAGTACGGCACCGGCACAATCACCTCATCGCCGTGATCCACCAGCACCTGGATGGCGTTGAAGATCGCCAGCTTCCCGCCTGTCGAGAAAATCGCCTCGTCCGGCGTGTAGCTCGATCCAAAATCCGCCGCATGGCGCTCGACAATCGCCTGCCGCAGCTCCGGAATCCCCGAAACCACCGTGTACTTCGTGAAGTTTCCCTGGATCGCCGCGATCGCCGCATCCTTAATATGTTGCGGCGTGGCAAAGTGCGGCTCACCAGCGCCAAAATCCACCAGCTTCGCACCCTGCGCGCGCAGCTTCGCGGCTTCCGCGGTCACAGCCATGGTGGCGGATATCTCAATCCGCCCAATCCGCTCGGAGAAGACGTCAGCAGCAGTCGTAGTCATGCTGCTATTTTTTCAGATTTTCGCCGCTGCCGCCGGAGATTTTGTTGACTGCGGTAACCACATCTCCACAGACTCGGGAGCCAAAAGCTCGGCAGGCGTTCCCAAAACGCCCTTCCCTGAGCTCTCCGTGTCCTTTGTGGTGAACTTCCCCTACCCGAACGAAGTAACCCGCTTCGCGGCCGTCACCACGTTCTGCGCTGAATCCACCACGTCGCCCACCGCATCCTTGCCCCGCTTCAGATACTTATTCGCGGCGTCGCTCACGCTGTCCGCCGCATCGCGAACGTAATCCGTGGCGTCCGCCACCGTCCGCTTAATCTGCCGCCGCGTCCGCGCACCCGACTGCGGCGCATAAATCAGAGCCAGAGCGGCTCCTGCCGCGACTCCAACACCAAAGGCTGCCCAGAATTTCCATGCGTTCATCGTCGTTCTCCTCTCGGAGCTGACACTCATGCCATCAGATACGGCAGAGTGCCTGTTGGTTGCGTAAGACTGCCGAAAACCGCGAATTCCCGACAAAATCAGCGCTTTTCGGCCAATTGCCGAGCCTGCAGCGTCACCAGTTCGCTCAGGTTCTGCTTTTCGAGGCCATGCACCGTCCGGTTGAACTCATCCACCTTCGTCGACCAGTTCATCGAGCAGAACTTCGGCCCGCACATCGAGCAGAACGCCGCTTCCTTATAGTAGTCGTCCGGCAGCGTCTCGTCGTGCATCGACCGCGCCGTCTCCGGATCGAGCGACAACGCAAACTGCTTCTCCCAGTCGAACGTGTACCGCGCGTAGCTGATCGCATCGTCGCGATCGCGCGCGCCGGGCCTGTGCCGCGCGATGTCCGCGGCGTGCGCGGCAATCTTGTACGCGATCATGCCGTCTTTCACATCCTTCTCGTTCGGAAGGCCGAGATGTTCTTTTGGCGTCACGTAGCACAGCATCGAAGCGCCGTGCCAGCCGATCAGCGCAGCGCCAATCGCGCTCGTGATGTGGTCGTAGCCCGGCGCGATGTCGGTCACCAGCGGCCCGAGCGTGTAGAACGGCGCGCCGAAGCAGTACTCGACTTCCTTGTCTACCTGCTCTTTGATCTTGTCGAGCGGCACGTGGCCGGGGCCTTCGATCATTACCTGCACATCGCTCTCCCACGCTTTCGCCGTCAGCTCGCCTAACGTTTTCAGCTCGCTGAACTGCGCCTCATCCGAAGCATCCGCGATCGACCCAGGCCGCAAGCCATCGCCCAGCGAGAAGCTCACATCGTGCTTCGCCATCACCTTCACAATGCGATCGAAGTTCTCGTAGAGGAAATTCTGCTTGTGGTGGTGCGTCATCCACTGCGCCAGGATCGCGCCGCCGCGGCTCACAATGCCGGTGATGCGTTTCGCCACCATCGGCACGTACTGGATCAGCACGCCGGCATGAACGGTAAAGTAGTCGACGCCCTGCTCCGCCTGCTCCTCGATCACCTCGAGATACACATCGATGTTTAAATCCTCGAGCCGCTTCACGCGACTGAGCGCCTCATAAATCGGGACTGTGCCGATCGGCACCGGCGAGTGGCGCAGGATGGCGTCGCGAATCTCAGGAATATTGCCGCCCGTCGACAAATCCATCACCGTGTCGGCGCCGTGCTGGATGGCCATATGCAGCTTGCGCAGCTCTTCGTCGATATTCGATGTAATCGCGGAGTTGCCGATGTTTGCGTTCACCTTGCAGCGCGTCGCGATGCCGATACCCATCGGCTCCACTTCCGGATGGTTCACGTTCGCCGGAATGATCAGCCGGCCGGCAGCCACTTCGTCGCGGACCACCTCGACCGCCAGATCTTCGCACTTGGCCACGTACGCCATTTCCTCCGTCAGCAGGCCTTTCCGCGCAAAGTGCATCTGCGACAGGTTCGTGTCGCCGGTGCGCGCAGCCTCAGCCTTGCGCCGGACGATCCAGTCAGCGCGCGGCTTCAGAATTTCAAGGGTTGGATTGGAAGCAGCCATCAGTCTCACCTCTCTCAGATCGGGATCGCGTTGCGCGTCGGCGAAGGAAGAACAAACATCGATTATAATTGCGCAGAGCGCAACCGAGTCCGCAGACAACGGCCTGGCCGAGCCGGCCAATTACCTGTCGGCCCGCCAAACGACAATCAATCGGCCCAGTGTGGAAAACTCGTCAGGCAACCTTGCGGTATGCTCGGTAAGCCGCGACCGGCTGTCGACTGCAGAAGTGGCCCCAGCGGTTTTTCCCCGAAGTGAACCGGCAAGCGAAGAAGTTCATCTCGGACGAGCAATTCACCGTGGCCGCACGCTGATTCAGGCGTGGGCTTCGCAGAAGAGTTTCCGTCCGAAGGATGGCGACGGACCCCTACGACGCGATTGGCTTCCGAGGCCAGAAGCGGAGTGGGCGCACGAATGCACGACCGATCCCGATGCCCAGTTACACAGCAAGAGCAGTGGCGAGGAGTCGAAGCAATGGACAGATCACGGTTGCGCATTGTGCTGCAATCGATGGCCCTGAAACAGGTGGGGTGCCGTCGATTCCTCTCTGCTTTGTGGCGAGCTCTGACACATCTCGGAACAATCAACGAGGTGCATCGGTTCACTAAGGTCGCGCCATTTTCCGAGACGGCGCATAACAATCCAAGATTTGCCCTCAAGTATCTGGCTCACGACTACCTGGCTCGAAGCCTCACCGTGGGCGAGCGCGCATCCTGCTTTCTTCATCACCACAGGCGCATGCATGCGGTGTTGCCGGAGGGTATGTTGCGCGAGATCCTGTTGGCGGATGTTACGGTCCATGAGATTGTCGAGGCCGATCATCGCTTTGCCTTAACCATTGGATTGACCAGGACGCGCGATTGCGACAAGGAGGGTGAGTGGTCGATCAATCTGCTCGTCGACGGAGAAATTGTGTTTGTACTGTCCTTCACAATCGTTCCGGGATGGACGATCAAGGCGACGGCGCCTGAGGTTGTGCTGATATCGCGGCTCCAGGGTATATCGGGGCGTTACTCCCAAATCAAACTCGCAACAAGAACCCTGGTCGATGTGGCGCCAGGAGCGCTGCTTCTCGCCGCCTTGCAGGGAATCGCTATGGCGCTCGGCATTGGCGAATTGGCGAGTGTGAGCGCGACGGATCAAACCTTGTATTGCAAGGAACACGATGCCGTTTTCAGGAGCGCATATGACGAGTTTTTTGCTGAGTTAGGGATAGCGAAGAATAGCGCAGGTTTTTTCCTGAGCTCTGTTCCAATTGCCGAGAAGCCGATGTCTTTGATCAAGCAGGGCCACAAGCTTAGAACCAGAGCGAAACGGGCTTTCAAGAGAGAGATCATGTGGGCGGGTGCGGAATTCTTCAGCAAAGTTGCCATCTCCTCTGGCGCGGATGCTGCCCGGGAGTCCGCGCTCTGGGGGCGGTTTGACCAGCAGGTGGCCAGTGATATGAAAGCCGATAAACCCGGCGCTGCCGAGGAGGTAGCGTAGTGTAGCCAGCCCGCGGTGCCAGCGGCGCCCCGCGTTTTCTCCAAATCCAGCAACAAATGCCGGGTGCCCCATCCTGGCGCGCGGCGCTTCCCCGCGCGGCAGGGTGGGATTCCACAATCCCGAAACCCGACGACGGCAGCTGGCCAAAGAGTACTCGGAATGGGGTGGGGACAGAGTACGATCTAATCGAGCAAGAGAAAGCCAATGGTCTACCGCCCTAATATCAACGAACAGCTCTGCTTTGTACTTCTGCCCTTCCACGGCGATTTTCCCGATTACTTCCAAGGAATACTGGCACCAGCGGCAAAGGTCGCAGGCTTAAAGGCGCTTAAAGCTGACGACATTTACGGCACCGCGCCCATCATCGATGACATTTGGCAATCGATCTGGGACGCAAGAATCGTCATCGCGGATGTAACCGGAAAGAACCCCAATGTCAACTACGAACTCGGTCTTTGCCACGCGCTCGGAATCCCGACAATCTTGATTACGCAGGACTTGGAAGACGTGCCGTTCGATTACCGCCATCGCCGCTGCATCGAATACAAGACAAATAAGCTCCACTGGGAACAAACACTGCAAGAGAAGATCACCCTCACTATAAAAGCAGTCCTTGGCGACGAGAATCCACCGAAGGAACTGGCGTGGCCCTATGACACCGAGGCGCTACGATTCGCTGGACCGGCTGGCGCAATTGTACCGGCCGAAAAGGCAAGAGACCTCATTTCGCGGGGAATCGCTCAAAGTCGAGACACACTCTCCGCCGCACTTGGAGTGCATGGCACCACTGTTTCCGTGACGAGTCCCTTCGGAAGCAATCGGGCTCAACGCAGCGGGGCCGCCATCGCAGCCGCCCTGAAATCATCGAATCCCGTGGTCCAAATTGGTATGGACGAGTTGCGGTCAATAGCCGCGGAGGTTGCCGCGGCAGTAGGCGATTACACCAAATCCGCAGCATTGATCTTTAGCGAACTATCGATTCACGGGTTTTCGGCCCTCAAACATGGGGCCTCGCTCCGAGATCTGACCCACGAAATGGACATCGCTGTCGAAGCGACCACAAACCAACTGAACAATCAGTCCCGGCCCTTCGATATGGACCGCGCAATTGGAATTGCGGTCAGCGCGGCCCAAGGCGACCGGTTGAGCGGGGAAACCGCCGAAAAGGCCTTCCGGCGGGCTGGGGAAGACGGGATGGTCCTTATCGCGGAATCTGCGAACGCGAACACCACTTTGTCCGTACGCGAAGGAATGCATTTCGACCGAGGATTCATCACAAACCAATTCATTACCGACGAAGCTAACCAACTGGCTATCCTCGATGATGCTCAGGTTCTACTTTACAGCGGGAAGATAAGTTCGATGAAGTCCCTGATGCCTGTCCTGGAGCAGATCGCCCGGGCAGGAAAGGCTCTGCTCATCGTCGCTGACGATGTCGACGGCGAAGCCCTCGCGACATTGATAGCCAACAAAGCTAGGGGAAGGCTAGCATCTGTTGCGGTTAAGTCCCCGGGGTATATCATGAGGCAGGAAATCCTGGAAGATATAGCCGTCGCTACTGGTGGATTTGTTCTCCATCAACAAAGCTCGCTCGAAAGAGCGGACCTATCGCAACTCGGAAGCGTAAAGCAGGCCCGGATCTCAAAAGAAAGCACGTTGCTCATTGAAGCGAGGGGTAATCCCACGGCGATTGGCTCACGAGCTACCGGGCTTCGCCAACAAATCGCAACCTCATTTGACACCCGCGAATCCGAACTGCTTCAAGAGCGCCTCGCTAAATTGGTCGGTGCAGTCGCCACGATACACATCGGCGGAGCGAGCCAACTTGACAGGGACGAGCAGAAGTACAGAATAAACTCGGCTATCCAATCACTACACAATGCGCGGGCAGGCGGCGTGGTCTTGGGCGGCGGAAACGAATTATGGCACGCATGGCGCGCCCTCGCCAATGTCCATCAAACCGAAGGCGGCAAGATAGTAATCGCCTCGCTACTCGCACCGCTACGTGCACAAATCGAAAACGCCCAGTCCACTCCAAACGAGACCCTCGCAACTCTGGGGCAGCACGATGGCGAGGATATGGGCTTTAACGCCTCTACCCGGCAAATCGAAAACGTCCGGGAAGCGGAGATTTTGGACCCTACGAAAGCAGTAATTCTCGGACTCCAAATAGCCTTCAGCCACGCCCGCCAAGCGATGCAGACGGGGGCTTGGGACACCCAAAGGCAGCCACAAGCCGTAGACCAAAGACTAATCGCATCCCACCCCTCCCAGCCGTAGGCAGAAGCTGAGGATTCGCGCCGGTAACGGGCGCCCCGGTCCCGCCTGTGGAAATTCTGTCAAGAGGGCAGCCCAAAATCCAAAGTAACAACCCAACATTCCACTCCACTTACAAGCCACACGACCCAAAGAAAGTTGGCAGTTTTATCCTCTGAACTTGGTATCCTAATAATAGGGGGTAAAAAACGAATCTTCCCCTGACTCCTTGAGAACGGAAACAAGAAGGCCGCCTATGGCGGCCTTCTTCCTCGGTGGACCAAGCGATGCCGATAACCTTGCATCACACTGCCGCGCCCGATCGCTGTTCCTTGTTACCTGTTGCTTGTTCCCTGTTCTCGAGTGCATCATTCGCACTCACGAGTGAATCAATCACGGGCGTCAGCCCATCATTCACAAGCGCCAATGCATCATTCGCGCTCGTGACGTTACTACCATCGGCTCAATCAACTAGCCCCGTCACGCGCACCAATGACTCATTCACAAGCGTGAATGAGTCACAGACGCTCGTCTCCGAATTACCTAGTTGCGTAGCAGATAAGCGAGGTCACCGAGGTACCGCCCCTCGCAACTCATACAAAACAAGTCAACTTCAATTTTCTCGCGCGAGAGCTTTTGCTCAGCCGACCATTCGTTCCATTTCGACTGGTTTCAGGATTACGATGGAAGCGCCCTTGCGCGCGATCAGGTCGTCGCGCTCGAATTGGTTCAGCAGCCGGGTCACGGTTTCGCGCGAGGTTCCGGCCATGTTGGCCAGCTCCTCATGGGTGAGCGCCATGGTGAAGCGCAGCTCCGGCTTGCCGCAGGAATTGGTGCGCGCCCAGTCGAGCAGGAGCTGGGCGAGGCGTCCGGCCGCGGAGCCGGAGAGCGCGAGGCGGCGCGCGTCGAGAAAGACTTCGTGATACTCGCGGGCGATAACCTGCGCTGCGTGGCGGCTGACGTCGCCGTAGTGATTGGGGAACTCGAGGAAATCGCGGCGGCGGACGCTGCGGACCTGACAGGGCTCGAGGGTCTCCGCTGTTACTTCGTAGGGCTGATCGTTGAGGGTCGCGGAGAGACCGAGGACGTCGCCGGGGACGGCGATCTTGAGGATCATGGTGCGGCCATCGCGCGAGGTGGCGGCGAGCTTGATCTGGCCGCTGCAGACGACGAAGATGCCGGCTGCGCGCTGGCCTTCTTCAAAGACGATGGAGCGGCTGGGATAGGAGATCTGCATGGCGATTTCATCGAAGCGCTCAATGGCGTCGTCGGGCAGATTGCAGAAGAGCCGGTCGGCGCGATCGGTACACTGGGCGCAGCGTTCCGGGACCTGGCGGCCGGCGGGGGAGGATCCGTTTTTTACGGGATTGGGCATTCAGCTCCACTTCTCCGCGGAGGCGGCGCGATGAGGCGCGAGGGGATGGGGCGTGACTGGGTAACTCCTGGGAGGCCGCGCTTGTTCTCGGATTTGTTGTCCGGGCGGCCTCCAGGTCTCGACGGCAAACAGACAGTTGCAGGCGTCGCACAGCCAGATGACTTTCCGCCGAATGCCCTGGCATTCGCCTGCATCGGCCCCGCCGAGGAAATCGACTGCGAAGATGCCGCCGGTGCGGAGGTAGAGGGTTTCGGCACCGCAGGTTGGGTTCGCACAGCGCATGGTGGTTCTCCGCAGGATGAACTTGACACTGGACCTGACCTTTGACCCCAACAGCTGACTCAGAACTTACCTTACTTTATTAACTCATGGTATAGCCAAATGCCTAACCCAAAACCTAACCCAGAACCTAACCCACCACCAGGGGACTGGAGTGCTCCTTGTGTTCCGATTTGTGGTGCTCCGATTTCTGCTCTTCTGGTTCGGGATTTACATTGAGCGAAATCACGGGACAAGGGGCGGAAATGAGAATCTTGTAGGCAGCGGGCTCGGTGCCGGGGAGCCAGCTGTGGGCGGGGGCGTGGACGCCGAGGACGATCAGGCCGGCCTCGATCTCCTGGGCGACGGACAAGATCTCCTGGACCACGCTGCCGAGCGCGATTCTGGTCCGGACTTTGGTCCAGGAGCGCGCATCGTCGGGGACAAGGCGATTGAGCTGCTCGGTGGCTGCGGCGATGGAACCGGCGGGATCGCGCGTAACGGCCGGGCCGGTGGCAAGAACGTGGAGGAGCGTCACCTGGGCGCCGAACTGGCGGCCGAGGGCGATCGAAAGAGCTGCGCTGGTCTGGTGCTGACCCGCCAGCGAGACAGGATGCAGGATGGTTCCCAGCAGGGACTCGGTGGTCCTGCGGTGGGCGCGGGGTCCGATGGTGCAGACAGGGATATCAACGGTTTCGAGGAGCTGGCGCGCGACCGAGCCGAGGACAAATTTTTTGAGGCCGCGGCGACCGTGGGTTCCGAGGATGAGGCGGCCGGCTCCGGAGTTTTTGACGACGTCGGCAATGACGTCGGGGACGAATCCATGGCGCACCGCGGCGGCGCACTCGACGCCCTGGCTGCGTACTTCGCGCGCCAGGCTGTCGAGCTGGAGGCGCGCATCGCGATCCATGCGCAGCGGATCGTAATAGGGGATGGCGCCGGTCTCGACGGGCATCGACTCATGCGGGAGGACGGTGTGGACGAGGATCAGCGAAGCGCCGCTGGCTTTTGCCTGGGCGATGGCGTGAGGCAGCAGATATTCCGTGTCGGTGAGATCGGTGGCTACAACAATTTTGCCGGGGGCGGCGAACGCGGATCCGATGTTGTCGTGCGAGAGGGTCATGGCTGCACCTCGCAGCGTTGCGAGCGCTGACTGAACCTAGTGT
>Ga0182018_10002996_pt1 | contig 15889 bp, 10 predicted proteins | sample 812P2MmetaG_FD_120490 | JGI IMG/M metagenome (GOLD analysis project Ga0182018, IMG submission 120490) | Permafrost microbial communities from Stordalen Mire, Sweden - 812P2M metaG | ecosystem: Environmental > Terrestrial > Soil > Wetlands > Permafrost | place: Sweden: Stordalen | collected... | reverse complement strand
CAAGTTGCTGACATGCCTGTGCGGCGGAATCCTTGATGCGATTCTGCAGCTCGACAGCTCCCGAGTGCGTGGCGAGATTGAGATCGGAGTAGTCCACCTTGTATACAATTGACAGAGTTTCCCTTCGTTGCCCCGTGGGTCCGGTTTGAGTGCTCTTCTCGACGCGCGGTACCTCGACGATCACTTGGGACATTTGCTGAGCCAGGCTGGTTGCGCCGACCAACAAGGCCCCGATCGTGGTAAGCGCAAGTTGTAGCGTTCCGATTTTCGACTTCATAACAGTTCCTCCCCTGCGGCGTTCAAGTTAATTCCCCGGAACCGGTGGCCAGCGATAGCACGGCTTCGTTTTCCGGGACCAAGTCGTCTAATGACCAGGTATGACCCTGGTCCTCTCTGCAAGATCGATTCCGATGCCGCCGGGAGACAGGCTCGCGAACCTGAGCCGTCCGCGAAAATGTTGAGCGTTTCACCCGCAGCATCTTTACTAATTACATGACACAGCGCGAATAGTTGGTGAACCCGCTACCGAGGAACGCCCAGGAGCAATAAAGAAGGAGTTCTGGGCCTACGCTTGGCCCCGCACTACTTATGCGCGGGTTGGTGATGGGCCGCTTTCGGGCCAAAGCCGGAAGTAGAGGCCAATACGTTAGTAGGCGGCCCAAAAGCAGGCACTGCGACGACCTACCGACTTACTCCAAAGCAGCCGTTTCATCCCCTGCCGATCGACCGCTTTTGCTATGCTCGGCGGCATTGGCGACCGTAACAGGATCGCGATTCCCAGGAAGAATTAATTGGGAGAAGACGGCCGTACTAGCGCGACGATTCAAGGCCCATTGCCCGACAACGCCGGCGGAGCAAACGCCGTGCCGACAGCGCACGCATCCAATGCGGGCCCAGCGGCCGCATCAGCAACCAATCAGGAAAACGCAGTACCTATGCTCGACGTCCATGCACCCCGCGACGCCGTGCGCACATGGAAGGATTTTTGCATCCATATTGCGGCTATCGCAGTCGGCCTGCTCATCGCAATTGGGCTCGAACAGACCGTCGAGCACTTCCACCACCGCCATCAAGTGGCGGAGACTCGCGAGGCCCTTCGGGTCGAACGCGAACAAAACCATTTGCGCGTCGCCGAGCAGACCACGGAGTTTCGCGTTCGTGTTCCAATAATCCAGATCAACCTCGCAGTGTTCCACTACTTGCGCCTGCATCCCGGCACCCCGGAGAAGGACCTTCCCGGCAAGGTGAACTGGCACAACATAGGCTCCCCATTTATCGACTACGTGTGGCAAACGGCACAGCAGACCGGAGTTACGGCATTTATGGCCCAGGGCGAAGTCCGCCGTAACGCAGAGCTATATCATCGCCTTAGAACCTGCACCGAGAGCTACGCCGCTTTTCGCGTAGCCAACTCCGAGGCCCGCGCCTACACCGTTGACGACGCCGACCTTTCTCATCTCACGCCGATTCAGATTGAAGAACAGATCCGACTGACGAGAACTCTATTGAATCGCCTTTACCGCTACGGATCCGATCTCCGTAACCTCTCCATCAGCAATCCCGATTTTGTACCGGCACCCAGCGTGGACGAGATCGGAAGCATCGTCCACGAATCGGCGCAAGAACGCCGGGACATGGAAGAGAACGCGAAACGCCTTCAAAGTATGGATGACCTGCCTGAATCGTTCCCTTCTGACGAGAAACGATAATCTCGGTAGCTGGCGTAGTGCACGAGTTCCTGCGCAGCCATTACCGGCGTTGCATGTGGGTCGGCGGTTCGACTTTAAAGAGATGGCACTCCCTGGAAGCTGCCGTTCACGAATATCGTGTTTGGGTCCAATTCCGGTCTTAGAACAGCCGGTTCTCATTGAAATCTAGGGTCCGGGATCGCCAGCAGACGAGTATCGTAGCGGGCGGCTGACTTGAACCACCGTTCCGATCATCTCTCGAGTCCCTGGTTGAAAACCAGGAGGCGTCAGTTCGAATCTCTCTGGGCGCGCCAAACAATCGGCCGCGATCACGGGGCTGAACGCGGCATCCTCGTCCCAGTTCGCTTTGAGCGCGCGGAGATGCCGATCGACGTGCGCACGTTTCATACCACTGACTTGGATGACTGGGGTGAGGATCCGCAAAGCCCGCAGGCTCAGGAGGTACTCCGCGCGCTTGGCGCCATGGTCGCGCGCAAGAACGCGGCCGGAGCGGCGAACGCGATTTCAAGTTTGGCGCGATCTGCCTCGGTTCCGGGCGCGGCGCGTGTTGCAATCTGCGTACTGCCCTTTGCAAACATGAGTGGAGACCCGGAACAGGAATATTTCAGCGATGGAATCACCGAGGACATCATTACCGACCTGAGCAAGGTCTCGGCCTTGGCGGTGACATCCCGCAACAGCGCCTTTGTATTCAAGGGCAAGCACGTCGACGTGCTGAAAGTCGCGCGCGACCTGAAGGTCGACCGCGTACTGGAAGGCAGTGTGCGCAAAGCAGGCGGTCGTGTGAGGATCACAGCCCAGCTGGTGGACGGTTCGACCAACGATCACCTCTGGGCCGAACGTTACGACCGTGACCTCAACGATATCTTCGCGCTCCAGGACGAAATCTCCGAGGCGATCGTCAAGGCCCCGAGACTCAGACTCCTGCCGGAAGAGAAGCAGGCCATCGAGCAACGCGGCACCGACAATGTCGAGGCCTACAATCTCTACCTCATGGGGCGGCAGCTCTATGTCTCCGGACCTGAGGGCAATGCGCGGCGGGCGTCAGCAATCGTTCGCTTGTGTACCCGCGCCACCGAGATCGATCTCGGTTATGCGCGCGCCTGGGCGCTCATGGCCCATGCACAAATGATCTTGCGCCAGACCCGTGGCAAAAGAGGCGATGACGGGCTTGTAGCCGCTGAACGAGCGTTAGCACTCGACGCCAACCTGCCGGAAGCCCATGCGGTCAAGGCCAGAATCCTGGCCGACGGCGGTCGTCATGATGAGGCGTCGGCCGAAATCGACGTGGCCCTTGGTCAGGACGCCGAGTCTTACGAAGTGATCAGATCAGCCGCGTACTTGAGCTACAGGCGGCAACGCGTTGAGGATGCGATACGCTACTGGGAGAAGGCGACGTCTCTCATGGAGACGGACATTAACTCGCCGGCCATGTTGATGTCCTGTTACGTTGCCGTTGGAGATTCCGAAGCCGCTCGGCGCTCGGCGCGGATTGCGCTCTCCCGCGCCGAAAAAGCAGGGGCCCAAGATCCGAGCAATGGAGCGGTCATGGCGTACAGCGCCTATGCTCTCGCCACGCTGGGGGAAGCTGAACGCGCAAAGGACCGGATGAACCGCGCTCTGCTGATCGACCCGGACGATTGGAGTATGCGTTACAACTTTGCATGCGTTCTACTGATTCACCTGAATGAGCCGGACGCCGCTTTGGATGTGCTCGAGCCGGTCCTAGAAAATGTCGCTGCTGGCTTTTATCTAAATCACATCAAGGTCGATCCGGACTTCATTCGCCTCCGCGACAATCCGCGCTTCAAGGCCATGACCGCGGCCGCCGCGGCACGCGTCGCGGCAGAAAATGACGGCGGCCCTGCGCCGAAGACTTGAAGGCCATTCCGGGACTGCGCCGTCGCAACCCCTGGCCGTTGCCTGTGCGATTGCCTTTCGGCCCTGGCCAGCCGGGGCTTTGCGACTCAAAATCAAACTTTCCCGCAGCAAAGCGTATCACGCTCCTGATCATAGTCCCCTTTTGGCTGCAGTTACTTACTTGCTCCCAGTCGGCCCACGAAGACATCGCGCGGAGAACTTCAAGCGCGAATTAGCCCAGGTTCGACCGGCAAAAAAAGGGACGCAAGTCAGGACACCGAACCGCGCGTCAGGATTTTGATTCACGCAAAGGCCGTAGCCGATGAGGGCGGTAGGCCCTCTTTGATCGCGTCATTCCGGCAGGCGCATCTTGTGGAGCAGTATCTTGTAGCGGGCGTCGCTGCGCAGATTGCGCAGCAGCGGATCAATTTTTAGAAACGGCATATTGCCGCCGTGCTGCCCATACCCCCGCTCCAGCCATGTGAATGCGGTATCCGCCTCCCCTCGGTAGGCATGTACGCCGCCGATGTCATAGGCGGCGAAGTCAGCGAATTGGTTTTCGAGCTTGCGGAGGGCTGAATCCGCATCGCTTCTGCGACCCAAAGCCCAGTAGATGAGCGCGAGTTTCTCAAGTCTGCTTTCTTCGTCGGTCTCTTGCTCGGTCTCGGCGAGCGCTTCAGCGTTCTTGCCCATCAGCAGCAAAGTCATCGCGGCGCCACCGTGAGCGCCTAGATACGCCGGGTCCAGTTCGAGCAAACGGCGCTGGATGGCGAGCGCTTCTTCGAGGTGTCCGCCGTAGCACAGAACCCCGCCCAAGAAAAAGAGGGTCCTTATATCGAGCGGATTGCGCGCCAGCTCCTCGGACACATGCCGGGTAATCTCGTCAAATCGCCCGGTGATCGCGGTTGTCAGCACTAGGAGGTCGTCTTGAGCATAGCGGCCATCGTTGCCATTAGGATCGAGCGCCATCGCCCGCTCAAACTCGGTCTTGGCCGCCGCCCAGTCCCAGCGATAGTTAAAGTAAAATCTGCCGAGCCAGCGATGTGCAACGGCTAGATTGGGATCGATCGAGAGAGCCCGCTGTAACGCATCGCGAGCCTTAGATTCCTGTTCGGCAATCGAGGCGTTCGGGCTGTATCCCTGCCAGATATAGACGCGCGCAAGCCTCGCCCACGCCAAGGCGTAATTGGGGTCAAGCTCCAAGGCGTGCTTGTACTGTTCGATCGCTTGCTCGTAGTCGCCCGGATGGCTGCGTTCATAGAAGAAGTTGCCCTTCAGCAGCAGGTTGTACGCGTCTAGATTCCGTTCCCGGCTCGCGGAATCCGCAGTGCCGCTGGTCAAGGTGGCTTTCAGCGCCTCCACAACCGTCCCGGCGATCTCATCTTGAACCTTGAATATGTCGCTCATTTGGCGGTCATAACTCTGCGACCACAGATGCGTGCCGTCTGAGGCCCGGATCAGCTGGGCGGTGATGCGCATCGCGCGGCCCGAGGTGCGCACGCTGCCTTCGAGCAGGTTGGCCACTCCCAGCTTCCCGGCAATCGTGCGGACATCCTCGTTCTTGCCCTTGAACTGAAACGACGAAGTCCGAGCGATAACCTTTAAGTCCGCGGAATGCGCCAGATGATCGATCAGCTCCTCCGATAGACCGTCGGAGAAGTACTCTTGGTCCCTCTTTTCGCTCATGTCCACGAACGGCAGCACGGCGATCGACTTCTCCGGCGTTGTGCTCGGCGCGGGCGCAACGGATTGAAGAGCAGCCGCTGATGCAGGCTCCGCCTCTGCGGCACGTTTCGACAGTACGAACCTGTCAACCGCAAAGTAGCCGCCTGCGAGGATGGCAACAGCCGCGATCAGCAATACCGCAGGTTGCGAGCGCCAAGAGGCGCGCGACGAATCCCTAGATGGGGTCGCAACACCTGAGGCGGGCAAAGTACAAAAGCGGGTGGCGTCGCGCCTTCGGGGAGGCGTGTCCATTGCACCGCCCGAAACGACTCCGGCACCTCGGCCTCTTGATCGTTCGTGTCATCGATGACGACCGGCACGAGGAAGGGCTTGCCGTCCGCCATGTCGTGGGTGCGATCGACCGCAAGTTTCCACTCACGCCTGAAGTAACCTTCCAGGCGTGCCTGCGTAGTAGTCGAAATGATCGGAATGAACAGCGCGCAATCGTGGATGTGCTTTCTGATCTGACGGTCCCAGACATCACCGCCTCGCAGCTCGCTCTGGTCGAACCATACCTCGACGCCAGCGGATCGGAGCGCGTCGCAAATGTGCCGCGCGGCTTCCGCATCCTGCGATGCATAGCTCAGGAATACGGCCTTAGAGGGCTGTGTCATTACCTTTCCTGCTTCCACCAAACCGCGGCGTAGGCCATAGCCAGGGGATTCTGCTCATATCGTCACGATGGCAGCTTATCGGAAATCGCACGTCGAACGCTCACTCGCGGCGTGGCACGCTGCAGATTGCATGAAGAATGATGCGGTGCGCTGCCGTTAGCGGCGACGATCAATTGATAGAAAGGAGCGAAAACGCTGCAGAGGTACCGATCCGCGCATTATTTGGGCTTTGTCGCACGACCTGGAGTGGCCGCAGTCTTCGTCAGTAGGCTGCGAAGTATTTCTTCGCTCATCGGCTTCACGAAGTGATAGTGAAAACCCGCATCTATAGCCTGGGTCTTGTCCGCGCCTTGTCCCCATCCTGTCACGGCGACCAAGACCGGTTGCGCCAAAGACTTGTCCGCGCGTAGGGTGCGCGCGACTTGATAGCCACTCATTTCAGGCATGCCGATGTCCAAGAGAACGAGCTCGGGTAGGAAGGTTCTCGCAGCTGCGATGGCTGCCGATCCGTCATAGACAGTGCAGACGTCCTGGTTCATGGATGTGAGTAACTGGCTCAGCGTGTCGGCCGCATCCTTATTGTCATCGACAATCAGGATTCGCAGCTTGGGAAGCACGCTCGATTTTTCGGGCGCACTCCTGGCCACGATCGTTGGCTGCTCCGTTGATAAGGGCAGTCTGCCGATGAATTCCGCGCCTTGTCCATCGCCCGCACTGCGCGCCTGAATACTGCCTCCGTGTAATTCGAGCACGCGTCGAACCAGTGCCAGACCCACTCCCAGTCCGCCTACCGTGGCGGTGGCGGCTGGATCAAGCTGTACAAACAGTTCAAATACTTTCTCCAGCATCGCCGGGTCGATCCCGCGACCGTTGTCGGAGACTCGCACTTCAACCTCGGCGTGTTTGACCGAGGCCGTGAGTCGTATCGAGCCGCCCTTAGGGGTGTATTTCGCCGAGTTGTTGAGGAGATTAAGGATGGCCTGGGTCAGGCGCACCGCATCGCCACGTACCATTAATGGCTGGTCAGGAACTGTCACAGTGAGCCGATGTGCGCAGGCGTCGATCAGCGGCCGACTGGTTTCGATGGCCTGTGCGATCACCGCGCGCAAATCGATCAATTCGCGTTCAATGGAAAACTGTCCACGTGCAATGCGGTTCACATCCAGCAACTCATCCAGCAAGCGTGTCAGCAGCACACTCTGGCGATCGATCGTCTGGCGCATGGATTCCAGGGTCGGGTCTTGCAGGCCTTTTCGGCCCATGAGCGCTACCGCATTGCGGATAGGCGCGAGTGGATTGCGAAGTTCGTGCGCCAGCATGGCAATGAATTCGTGCATGCGCTGGGCCGTGTCTGCGAGCGCTTCAGAGTGCCGCCGCTCGGTCAGGTCCTGCACAACGTGCGCGAATCCGTAAGGCTTGTCCGCCCGATCCCGAAGGGCTGTGATGACTGTCGTGGCCCAAAATAGCGTGCCATCCTTTCGAAGCCGCCAGCCTTCATCGGTCAGTCGCCCGAGGCTGCGCGCCACCGCTAAATGCTGCCAAGGCTTATTCTCTAAGATAGCCTCGCTCGGATAGAAGTGGGACAGATGCTTCCCCAATATTTCCTCGCTCTTGAACCCCTCGATTTGCTCGGCGCCAACGTTCCAGCTCGTCACGAACCCATCTTTATCGAGCATCATGATCGCATATTCGGTCACGCCATCGACCAGCAGCCGGAAACGCTCCTCACTGAGCTTGAGCTCATCTTCGTGGGCGCGTCGCTCGGTTAGGTCTCGCGTGATCTTTGAGAATCCCACCAGCTGGCCGGTGGCGTTACGCACGGCAGTGATGATGACGTTGGCCCAGAAGCGCGAACCATCTTTTCGAACCCGCCAGCCTTCATCTTCAAAGCGGCCTTGCATCGTCGCACCGCGCAGCTCGGCGTCGGGCAGGCCCCGAGTGATCGCTGCCTGCGGATAGAAGCTCGAGAAGTGGCGCCCGATGATCTCTTCCGCGCGATAACCCTTGATATGCTCGGCGCCGGCATTCCAGGTCCGCACATTGCCGTCCGGATCGAGCATGAAAATCGCGTAGTCCTTCACGCTGCCCACTAGCAACCGGAAGCGCTCCTCGCTTTTCTTGAGTTCGATCTCCTGCTGTCGGCGCTGCGTCAGATCGCGGGTAATCTGGGAGAAGCCGACCAGTTCGCCATGCGTGCCAAGCATTCGGGTGATCACGCCATTCGCCCAAAAGGCTGATCCGTCCTTGCGCAATCGCCACCCTTCATCCTCGAAGCGGCCGGTGGCGCTGGCCGTTTCAAGTTCTTGGCTAGGTAGATTCCGGTTGAGCGCTTCCTGGGGATAGAAACGTGAAAAGTGTGAGCCGATGATCTCGGCTGCCGTGTAGCCCGTCATGAGCTGGGCACCCTGGTTCCAGGAAATGACGTAACCATCCGCATCCAACATCAGGATGGCGTAGTCGCGAATATTCTCCACGAGGGCCTGGTAGCTGCGCGCGTCCGGCGACGGCACGTCTATCTTACGTAGGTTGGGCTCGTGCATGTTTCAGCCACCCTGGGGCGCGGGCTTGGTTGCAAACAGTAGTTGGCGACCTGCAGGCGCTTTATCGCGCCCCGCGAAGTCTACGGTGCAGGGCCCATGCACCGAGTATAACGTAGTCTCAAGGAGACGCCTTCCGGGGGGGCATTCGACGCCCGTGAGCTCGGCTACGCAATACGCGGCCAAGGTGCCTTAGGCATCATCGTCCGCCGCGCACAAGGATAGGGCGCAGTGCGCTTGTTGAGCGGGCCCAATGGTACGAGCCGCAGACGCGTGATTTCCGAAGGCGCGCCAAACCGATTGGGTATGCCCCAATATCCGGTACCGCGGCTTACATAGATCCATAGATGGTTTAACCGGTGCAGCCCGGCCGTGAATGGCTGCTGAAATCTCACGAACAGGTTCCAGGGCCAGAATTGGCCGCCGTGAGTATGGCCCGAGAGCTGCAGATCAAACCCGGCGTTTGCCGCCGCGGTCGCGGAGCGCGGTTGGTGTGCCAGCAGAATTCGTACGCTCGCCTCTGTCGGCGCACCCGCAAGGGCAAGGTGGGGATCACTACGCTGTGATGGATCAAAGTGATGTGAGTTGAAATCGGTCACGCCCGCGACGACGAGTGATGCGCCCTGATGCTCAATCACGGCATGTTCGTTCAGCAGCACTCGCAGTCCAAGGCGTTCAAATTCCGCCGTCCAAGCGCCTGCGCCCGAATAGTATTCGTGGTTTCCGGTTACGAAGAATGCGCCATGCACCGCGCGCAACCCAGCGAGTGGCGCGGTATGCAGCGCTAACTCCCGCACCGATCCATCGACGATATCCCCCGTAACAGCGATAAGATCTGGCTTGAGCGCATTGACGGCCTTGATGATCCTTTCCACATACGTTTTGCGGATGGTTGTCCCGACATGGATGTCGCTGATCTGCACGATTGAGAATCCGTGCAGCGCAGCTGGAAGGTTTTGCAGTGGCACGTCGACGTTTACGATGCGCGCTCGCCGCCGCGCCCCGACCAGCCCAGCCAGGGTCACGAAGACGCCCAGTCCGAGGACGACGGATGCCGACACCGATTCGTATGTCCGCAGATGGTTTTGAGATGCCAAAAGAACCAATGGCACGAGGAGGGCGTCACGGAGCAGCGTCAACACGAGTAGCGACGAGAAGAACCCCGCCATGAAATATCCAGGCGCCGCCATCCGATCCGCAAGCGGTCTTGCCCACAATGATCGTGCTGCAAGGCTCAGTGACATCAGCCCGTAAGAAAGTACGAGCAAGAAGGTGCCACTCAGCCGAACGAAAACACCGGGCATGGATGGCAAGATGCGCATCCCGATGTAGACGTGCAACGCGCCCAGCAGGGCAGGAATCCACAGGGATCGGCGAAATGTCATTCGGGCATCCGAAGGGTGCTAGAAGGCGAAAAGCCCAGGGAGATACTAATGTTCGTGATTGGGGGCGACGGTGGTCGCTTTAAAGGCCGTGGGCGCGCTGCCCACCGCCTCCGACCGCATTGCTGGACGCGATCAGCACCTCCGCGCCTAATTCTCGCGAGAGCGCGGCAACCGCAAAGCCGATTCCCAAAGCCCCCCGATCACGATTGCGCGCTTCCCGGCGAGCGACATGGCCGCATCGGTCACGGTGCATCCCCTTCAGATACAACTGCGGCTTCCACATTCTCCTGCCGATCCATCGCACTTAAGTGAAATAGGTCGGGTGATCGATATCGGCAATGAGCCCAGGTTGTGCAGGCTTCCAGTCGAGCAGCGCTCTTGTCCGCTCGCTCGATGTCGGGGCGTCCATGCCTGCGAACATCGCGAACCAGCCGAAGTGCTCCGCCGCCTCTTCGGGCGACTTCGAGACGACTGGAATGTTCAGGCGGCGGCCGATTACCTCGGCAATCGCTTTGAACGGCACGCCGTCTTCGGCGATGGCATGGAACGGGCCACCGGCGGCGCCCCGCTCGAGCGCGAGCCGATAGACGCGGGCGGCGTCGAGCCGGTGCACGGCCGGCCAGCGGTTGAGACCATCGCCGATATAAGCGGACACGCCCTTCTCGCGCGCGAACTGGATGAGTCGCGGAACGAAGCCATGATCGCCATGGCCATGGACCGACGGAGCGAGCCGGACGGTCGATGCCCGTACGCCGCGTTCCACCAGCACGGCGGTCGCCGCCTCCGATTTGCGGGGATAGGTGGGAGAGTTCACGGGTGGCACATCCTCCTCAGTCGCCGTGCGGCCAGGGGCGAGGAGCGCCACACCGGACGTAACGAGCAGCGGACGGTCGGAGCCTTCGAGCACGGCACCGAGCGCCTCGATGGCACGTCGGTCCTCCGCGCAGTTTTCCGCGAATTTCGAGAAGTCGTGGTTGAAGGCGGTGTGGATCACGCCATCCGATTGCGCGGCGCCGCTCCTCAAGCTGTCCCTATCCGCAAGAGAGCCGCGATGGACCTTGGCGCCCGCCGCGGTGAGCGCCTCCGCGCCCTTGTCCGAGCGGCTCAGGCCCAATACCTGATGACCCGCGGCGATCAGGTCCTTGATGACGGCCGAGCCGACCCAACCGGTCGCTCCAGTGACAAATATACGCATGGCAAAATCTCCAGTGTTTCGTTGGCGACAAATGTCTACCTTCCGGGTATGCTAGTAAAGTAGTGAGATTATCCTGGTATAAATGCTAACAGGATGGGCTAAGGCATCGCGACTGAAATCCTGCTTGGGGCCTATCTGAGGGACCGGCGCGCGAAGCTCGATCCGGGAGCGTTCGGCTTTCCGCCGAAGCGTCGCCGCACTCCGGGCCTGCGCCGCGAGGAAGTGGCGCAGCGCGCGAATATAAGCCCGACCTGGTACACATGGCTCGAGCAGGGACGTGGCGGCGCGCCCTCAGCACACGTGCTCGATCGTATTGCGCAGGCCCTGATGCTGACGGATGTCGAGCGTGAGCATCTTTTCCTGCTCGGCCTCGGCCGTCCGCCTGAGGTGCGCTACCGGAAGGACGAAGGCGTCACGCCACGGCTGCAGCGCGTGCTCGATGCGTTGGAGCCGAGCCCCGCTCTCATCAGGACCGCCACATGGGACGTGGTCGCCTGGAACCGAGCGGCGACCGTGATGCTGACCGACTATGGATCGCTGCCACCGGAGCAGCGCAATATCCTGCGCTTCATCTTTCTGGACCCACGGGTGCGCGCTGCCCAGTCTGACTGGGACAGTGTGGCGCGCTTCGTGGTGGGCGCGTTCCGGGTGGACGCGGCACGTGCGGGGGCGGCGGCGGAGGTGGAACCTCTTGTCGATGAGCTCTGCCGGCTCAGCCCCGAGTTCAAGGCAATGTGGCGCGACAACGATGTTCGAAGCCATGGCGAGGTCGTCAAGCACATACGGCATCCGGTACTCGGCCCGCTTGCCTTCGAATACTCAGCATTCGCGGTCGATGGTCGGCCGGATCTCAACATGGTCGTCTACAACCCGGCGACGCCGGCTGATGCGCAGAAGATCAGATCGTTGAGCGGCTCAGCGCGGGCACTCGAACGAACATGATCATCGCTCTCGGTGCGTTTGCCCCGTGAGAGGTGTCGAGGCCGACTGGAATAAAATTTGAAGTCTGGATTATTCGCCGCTATCTGCCCTCACTCTTGCTCAAGGCGCCGCCGCACGAAAACATGAGTTCTCAGTGAATCGACGCCGCTTTCATATCCAAGGACAGTTCCCAAATTCCACCGCTCAATGTGCGAGCATCGCCAGCCGCTCATCACTCGTCGGTTGCGCGACTCCGCCCAGTGCTTTGTAGATGGCGACCACCGCCACGTTGACCCCGGTCTCGGCCTGCGCGACCGCATCCTCGGCATCGAGCTGAGTACGCTGCGCATCGAGGAGCACCAGGAAGTCCGCTACGCCTTCGCGGTATTGGATGTCGGCTAGTTCCGCGGCGCGGCGCGAAGCTTGCGCCTGCGCACTCAAGCTCTTGAGTTGCGCCTGCCGCATGCTGTAGGTGCGAAAGCTGTTTTCGGTGTCCTCGAGTGCCATGAGCACCACTTTTTCGTAGTTCGCGGCGGCAACATCGGACTGTGCTTCGCTCGCGCGCAGGCGCGCGCGCACGGATCCTAGGTCAAACCCTAGGTCAAACGCCGCCCAAGTCACCGTCGGCGCCACCGACCAGGCGCGCGCGTCGTTGGGGAGCGTCGTGTTAAACAGCCGTCCGATGTCCCCGGACAGGAAGCCAACGAACCCGGTAACGTTTACTCGTGGAAAGAGGTCAGCGGTCGCAATGCCCACCCGCGCCGTGGCACTGGCGAGTTGGCGTTCTGCAATCCGCACGTCTGGTCGGCGACGCAGCAGTTGAGTCGTATCGCCAATAGGCAGCGCCTTTGCATAGGTTTGCACGGGCTGCGCCTTGAGCTCCTCATCCAGCACTCCGGGACGCTCACCCAGGAGCACGGCAAGTCGGTAGGCGCTTTGGCTTTCGGCTGCCTCAAGCGGCGGGATTGTGGCTTCAGTAGCGTCGAGTCGCGCATGGCTGCGTTGCACGTCGAGTTCTGCCCCGCGACCCGTCTCGTCCAAAAGCTTGGTAAGCTCGAGTGTCTGCTGTTCGCTCGCGAGATTCGCGCGCGCAACGTCCAAGCGCCGCTGCGTGCCGCGAAGCTCGAAGTAGTTTCTCGCCACCTCGGCTGCTACCGTCACTTCGGCATCGCGAAAACTGGCGCGCTCGGCGCCGAGGTCGGCGCGTGCGGCCTCTACGGATCTGCGCACGTGGCCGAAGAGATCAATTTCCCAGCTCGCATCAAATCCGAGGCTGTCGCCTTCAGCGGTGATACGGCTCAAACCAAAGCCAGGCTCCTGCTCGACACTTTTTGTATAGCCGGCTTGCAGCGTCGTATGGGGTGCGTAGTCATAGTTGCGCTCGACAAAGACGGCGCGCGCGGCACGTACGCGGTCAAACGCCATCCGCAGGTCGAGATTCGCCGCGAGCGCCCGATGCACCAGGCTATCGAGCTCCGGGTCCTCAAATTCCTGCCACCACGCGGCTTCGGGGTCCTGAGCGACAAAGTCGGCCGCGACGGCGTTGTGGACGATTGCCGGAGCAGGACCGACCGTGTGATAGTTTGGGCCGACCGCACAGGCCGCGAGCAGCAGCAGGGTGAGAACTGTAGCGATGCGTTTGTTCATGTCACGTCCTGGAAACCGTTGGCAATGTTCGGTATCGCCCGGAACTCGAGTCAGCGCCTGCGCTTACGCCACGCCGTCGCTTGACGGGACATGCTGCAGCAGCACGGGCGCCGCACTCTCGATGGGGGCTAACCTTCGACGCGTAAGCTTGCGTGCGACGACGTAAAAGAGCGGCGTCAAGAGCAATCCAAATACTGTGACGCCGATCATCCCGGAGAACACGGTCACGCCCATCGCGTGGCGCATCTCGGCGCCCGCGCCGGTCGAGATGACGAGCGGCACGACGCCCATGATGAATGCGAGCGAGGTCATGAGGATCGGCCGCAGGCGCAATCTCGCCGCATCGAGCGCCGCGCGCACGGGACTTGCGCCCTCCAGCTCACGGTCGCGCGCGAACTCGACAATTAGGATTGCGTTCTTACTTGCGAGTCCCACAAGAACGATGAGGCTGATCTGCGTGAAGATGTTGTTATCACCGTGCGAGAGCGTTACGCCCGTGATCGCCGAGAGCAGCACCATCGGCATGATGAGGATGACCGCGAGTGGCAGGCTCAGGCTCTCGTACTGGGCGGCGAGCACCAGAAACACGAGCAGCACCACGAGCGGGAAGATGAGCACCGCCGTGTTGCCGGCGATGATCTGCTGGTAGGTGAGCTCAGTCCACTCGAAGCTCATGCCGTTTGGCAGTTCCTGCCGGGCGAGCTTCTCCATCGCCGCTTGCGCCTGGCCTGAGCTGTAGCCGACCGCCGGTCCACCGTTGATTTCGGCGGTCGAATAGGAGTTGTAGTGCATGACCCGATCGGGGCCTGCGGAGTGTTTGACCGTCACAAAAGAGCCAAGGGGAATCATGTCGCCCGCGCCGTTGCGCGTCTTGAGTCCGACGATGTCCTTCTCCTGCAGGCGAAAGCGCGGCTCGGCCTGCGCCGTCACGGAGTAGGTACGGCCGAAGGCGTTGAAGTCATTCACGTACAGCGAGCCTAAGTAGACCTGCATGGTGTCGAATAGATCCTGCACCGAGACACCCTGCGATTTCGCCTTCTCGCGGTCCACATCTGCATCGACCTCCGGCACGTTCACCTGAAAGCTCGAGAAGAGGCCCTGCAACTGCGGCGTCTGGTTGCCTTTATTGATCAGGTTCTGCGTCTGCTTGTAGAGCTCCTCGAAGCCGAGCCCGCCCCGATCCTCGACCTGCATCCGAAAGCCGCCGATGGTGCCTAATCCCATCACGGGCGGCGGGGGGAATACGGCGATGAAGGCGTCCTGGATCTTCCCGTACTTTTGATTCAGTGCCATTGCAATCGCGCCGGCGGCCAAGTCCTTGGACTTGCGCTCCTCGAACGGCTTGAGCGTCACGAACACGATTCCTGAACTCGGGCTGTTGGTGAAGCCGTTGATGCTAAGCCCCGGAAAAGCGACCGCGCTCGCGACTCCCGGCGACTTCAGAGCCACATCGCCCATGCGCCGAATGACATTCTCCGTGCGATCGAGCGTCGCAGCATCCGGGAGCTGTGCGAATGCTACGAGATACTGCTTGTCCTGCTGCGGCACGAAGCCGGTCGGGGTCGTCGCGAAGCCGAGATATGTCAGGCCGATGAGTCCTGCGTAAACAATAAATGCGATGCTGCCTGCGCGGATCACGCGGCTGACATTGCGCACGTAGCCTTCCGAAAAGCGCCCGAAGAAGTGGTTGAAGGGTCGGAAAATTCCGCCCAGTGCCGCGTTGAGAACCCGCGTCAGGCGATCCGGAGCTGCGCCGTGCTCCTTGAGCAAGAGGGCGGCGAGGGCCGGCGACAGGGTGAGGGAGTTGAATGCCGAAATAACGGTGCTGATCGCGATGGTGAGCGCGAACTGTTTATAGAACTGGCCGCTCAAGCCGCTGATGAAAGCTGTCGGCACGAACACGGCGCACAGTACCAGCGCGGTCGCGATGATAGGGCCCGTGACCTCGCGCATCGCCTGCCGTGTGGCAGCGATGGGTTTCAGGCCGTTGGCGATGTTGCGTTCGACGTTTTCGACAACGACGATGGCGTCGTCCACCACGATGCCGATCGCCAGCACGAGGCCGAACAAGGAGAGCGCATTGAGGGAAAACCCGAATAGGTGCATGACCGCGAAGGTGCCGATCAGGGACACGGGTACGGCGATCAGCGGAATGACGGACGCGCGCCATGTCTGCAGGAACAGGATCACGACCACGACCACCAGCAGAATGGCCTCAAGCAGCGTGTGCACCACTGCATGGATCGAGCCGCGTACAAATACCGTGGGATCGTAGACGATCTGGTAATCAACCCCT
>Ga0182018_10002995_pt1 | contig 15891 bp, 15 predicted proteins | sample 812P2MmetaG_FD_120490 | JGI IMG/M metagenome (GOLD analysis project Ga0182018, IMG submission 120490) | Permafrost microbial communities from Stordalen Mire, Sweden - 812P2M metaG | ecosystem: Environmental > Terrestrial > Soil > Wetlands > Permafrost | place: Sweden: Stordalen | collected... | reverse complement strand
GGTGTACTTCGAGACTTCGACCGGATCGTTGTAGTTCGTCGGGCCGTAGTGGAACTGCATGCCGTGCGCCGCGTCCGGCGGCAGGATGCACTGCGCGTCGCCGTCCACGTCCCCGAAGGACGTGTGCAGGTTGCACGGAGCCGTCCCGGTATCGACGATCGATTCGGCGGGTGCCGCCGTCTTGGTCGACGCGGGAGTACCGTCGCCCGAGCCGCAGTTGACCGAGAACACCGCAAGCGCGGCGAGAGAACAGACGATCGGGAGTCGAGAGAGCATGCGAGCCTCCGTTTAGACCTTACGCGCTTCGGATGCGCTATTGGACATAAGGACAGTACGGCCGAGAAGAGCCGAGCGCCCTTGTGCAATTGGTGGTTATTTGATCGGGCTGGTAGGTCACCGCCGGAGCTGCCCGAAGTGGAGACTTCCGACCCAGCGGCTGCGTCGTTGCCAGCGCCGAGGTCGACCACAGCGAGCGCATCAACATTCCCTCCGATCGACCGGCATTCCCCGATATGAACCGCCAGCAGACCGCGGTCGAGGACCGCGATGGCCAACGCTAGTGACCCGTGGTGACGGCAGCTCCGTCGCCCGGTTTCAGCGATGCGTGCGTCCACTCGACGACGCCATTCCCTTGTCCTGCCGGTACTTGGCGGCGGTCCGTCCGGTCCAGCGCTTGAAGGCGCGTCGCAAGGCCCGGCCCTCCGAGAATCCAAGGCGCTCGGCGATCTCGTTGATGCTCATGTCCGTGCCCGTCAACAATTCGGTTGCGTGCTTGCACCGGACCATGTCCACCAGCGCCTGATACGAAGTGCCCATCTCGTCGAGGCTTCGCCGCATCGTTCGGGGGCTCGTCTGCAGCGCGTCCGCGACCTCTTCGGGGCCGGGATATCGTCCCGGTTTGGCCTCGAGAATTCGGCGAACCTTGGCGAGGAGCCCCTCGGGAGAAACGTCCGGAGAAAGGCTCGTCGCGCACTCGCGCTCGGCCACTCGCGCGGTGACCGGATCCGACGAAGACAGCTTTTGGTCGAGGATCGCAGCGTCAACGACGATCTGGATAAGAGGTTGTCCGAAGAGAACGGGCGCGGCGAAGATCTCCGCGTAACGTGCGGCGTGAGGCGGCTCGGGATAGTCGAGCCTCACCTCGCGACAGGGCACGTCCCTCCCGAGCAGCGAGCGGCTGAGGTTGAGAAACGTGACGAGGAGGACCTCGGTGGCCACCACATTCAGCGGCTGAAGAGAGATCGCCTCCCGTGCGGTTACCCGGACGGCTTTCCCCTCGAAGTCCAGCGACAGATCCCAAAAGGGCGCAATCAATCGATAGTACCGGATACCAAGCTCCAAAGCCGTCTTTGCATCCGGACTGCTCATCGCGGCTAGCCCCAGCATGCCCAGGTTGGAGAGCTGCACGCGACGGCCCAAGTCGATGCCGAAGGCGGAGTTGCCGGTGAGTCGAAGCGCGTTGCTCGCGAGTCGCGCGTACTGGCGCGCCGAGATGCGGGCGTCTGGGCTCTCGAACATGGCGGGACTGATGCCCGTCCCGTCGAGCAGCGCTGCGCGGCCGGCGCCCTGCTCGACCGCGAGCTCCGTCATCAGACGGGGAAAGTGAGTCGGTATCACCCGGGCGTCGTGGTCGAGGAACTTGCGTGTGCGCTGCGTCATGGTCCGCCCCAGCGGCATCGAGGCGTCCCTCAACGTAGCATGGTGCGCCGGGCTGCTCGGGCTCCCGGTGTTCGGCTCGAAGACCCCAACAGGACCTTGACCGACAGGCGTCGCGTCACTTCTGGAGGGCGACGAGGACCAGAATGGCCACGACGCCCACGCCATTCCCCACTGCGGCCGCGATGTTCGTCGGATAGCGCCGATCCCTGTGCCGCCCGAGGGCGACGAGGTGGTTGATACAAAACGCCAGGGATAGAACGAAGAGACCGGGTAAAAGGGCCGGCTCGACGTCCTTTTTGCTCCACAGCACCCCGAGCAACATGACGATTGCTCCGAGGTTCCAGATCGCAATCTCGTTCTGCCAAGGACTCCCGCCCCAGCATGACCGGTCGGCCGTTCGCCTCTGGCCTACGGACAGGGCCAGGCCCGCGACGACGAATCCCACGACCCAGGAAATGACGAGGGACCGCGCGTTGAAGTATTCCATGATGGTCTATCTCTTGTCGGGTGCGAGGCCCTCGACACGCAAGCTGCGGTTGGGATCCCTGACGGTCAAGGACCGCCACGGCCAAGTCGTGTGACTGCCGAAGGCTTGCGATTGGTTGGTCACGGACATTGGCCGCTACGGTCCTAGACATGCTTGGATCTCGCCCTACGATGCAGGCTGCGGTAGCACGCTGCACGGTGACGAGCGCGCGTTCCGCAGGCCGATCAGCACCGCCATGAAGCTCATCACCTTCGAGAACGCCGGAGACACTCCGGTGGTCGGCGCGTTGATCGCCGGTGGTCAGAGCATCGTCGACCTTTCCGCGGGCTTCGGCAGCATGCTTGCGTTGATCGATGCGGGTGAGCGCGGGCTCGAGGTCGCACGCGAGCTGGTGTCGCGCGCAGATCGTCGTCTGGCGCGGCGAGACGTCCGGTTGCTCGCGCCCATCCCGGAGCCACGGCAGTTGCGGGACGCGATGTGCTTCGAGCAGCACTACCGCCAAGGCATGCGCGGCATGGCGCAGCTCCGCGCGGGAAGGCTGCTGGGGCGTGCGGCCGTGGCCCTCGGCGCCGTGCGCATCCCCCGCGTGTGGTACCAGCAGCCCACGTACTACAAGTGCAACCGCTTCTCGGTCGTCGGAGACGGTGCCGATGTCATTTGGCCGCAAGGCGCCAAGCTCATGGACTACGAGTCCGAGGTCGCCGTGGTCATCGGCAAGACAGGCAAGGACATTCCGCGCGAGTCCGCTCTATCCCACGTGTTTGGCTACACGTTGTTCAACGACATGACGGCTCGCGACCTCCAGGAGCGAGAGATGCGCGGCATGCTGGGACCCGCCAAGGGCAAGGATTTCGACACGGGCAACGTTCTTGGCCCGTGCATCGCGACCGCGGACGAGCTCACGGACCCCTACGCACTGACCCTCGAGGCACGCGTGAACGGTGAGCTGTGGGGCACCGGTAGCAGCCGCGACATGTATCACCGCTGGGACCAGGTGATCGCGTACATCAGCCGGAGCGAGACCCTGTACGCCGGCGAAGTCATTGGCTCCGGAACGGTCCCCAACGGCTGCGGGCTCGAGGTCGGGCGGTACTTGCCGGAGGGCGCGCTCGTGGAGATCTCGGCGAACGGCATCGGTACGCTGACGAACCGTCTGGTGCGCCCTTGAAGGCTCCCATTCTCGAGGCGCTCGGCGACGGCGCCTACGCGTACCCGCAGACCGGAGGCTGGGGTTTCAGCAACGCCGGTCTGATCACCAGTGGCGGCGCGTCGCTCCTCGTCGACACGCTCTACGACTTGCGCCTGACGCAAGAAATGCTGACGACGATGCGCCGAGCGACGGACGCGTCCCAGATCGACGCGGTGGTCAACACCCACGCCAACGGCGACCACTGTCCCCTTGGCGCCCATGTCGCGCCCATGTCGCACACACATAGAGACCAGCCGCTTCGCGTTGCACCGCTCGGGTGAGGGCGTACATTGCACGCGCTCGGAGGGTCCCATGCGCTTCTCTCAGTGGTTTGTCGGTCTGGCGGCGACAGGGGCGATCGCGGGTGCGGTCGCGTCAGGGTGCAGCTCTTCCAGCAAGACTTCGCCCCCAGCCGACTCGGGCCCCGAGATGAGCGGGGACAGCGGCGGAGACGGCGCCGTGTGCGCGCCCGAGCAGTTGACCCCGATCCCGGCAGACGCCGGAGGCCTGGCGCCGGCCTGCTCGTCCTGCGTGATGACCAAGTGCGTGGCCGCGGTCTCTGAGTGCAACACCGACTGCACCTGCGGATCGAACCTGAACCCCGTGCTCATGTGCCTCGAGATGCAATCTCCCGCGGAAGCCGGCGCGGCGGCCGCCGGTGGGGCGGGAGCGCTGGGCGGGCTGGGAGGTCTGGTCGGCGGCGGCGGCGCCGGCGGCAGCGCCCTGACGTGTTTCGAACCTCTGCTGCTGAGCCTCCTCGGGGGCGGGGGCGCGACGGGTGGACTGGGCGCGTTGGCCGGACTGGTCGGCGCCGCGGGGGGCGGCGGAGCGACAGACGGCGCAGCGCCCGCGACGACCGGAAACGCGACCGTCGACGTCCTCACGTGCCTCGCCATGACGTGCGGCTGTCTCGGCGCCCTCCCGGGGATGGAGGCCGGCGCTCCCGAAGCCGGAGGAGGCGCAGAGGCGGGCACGGGCGACGCAACCGGCGACGTCGGCACCTCCGGCGATGGGGCGGGTGGCGACTCGAGCTCCGGTGACGGCAGCTCCGACGCCGCCGGCCAGTGATCAGCGCCGCGCGGCCCTCAGGGTCATAGGCTCTGGCCGCGGAGGTCCTCGACGGCGGTCGACCTTCGCTCGTTTCGATGTTTTGCAACGCCGCGATCCTGACGGCGTTCGCCATGGCGGCCGACGCGACCAGTCCACGCATGGCTTCTGCCCGAAGTGCACATTGTTTGACCCGCGGCGTGGTTGGCGGCGTGGGACGCGAGTGTTACATCCGAGCGAGCTGCATCGCTGCCCAGCCGGCAAGCGTTGCCTGTTCCTTTCTTTCGGAGGCTCACCATGGTTGCTCGTTGCACCCGTCTGGATCGATCTGCCGTCGTGCTCGCGCTCGCAGCGTGCCTCGCGGGCTGCGGCAGCGGCAGCGGCAGCGCCGCTAGCGGGAGCGCGGACGGCGGGGCTGACGGAGGAGGAAACTGCCTGTCCGGCGCGACGACTCCGTGCACCTCGTTCACCACGCCGACGGGCGTCACCGTCCAGCTCGGGCCGTATGGCGCGATCATGGACCCGAACGTCGGCACCGGCTTCGAGAACCAGATCCAGATGGGCGACAACACCGGCGACAGCACGTACTGCCAGATGTTCGCCAGTATCTTCGCGCAGAGCCCCGCGCTCACCTCGGAGCTTCTCAACACGAACCAGGCCGGCGTCAACCTGAACTTCGCCCTCTACACCGTGTACCGCCCCGCCACGTGGCCGTCCGGGCCGATCCCGGTCATCACGTGGGGCAACGGCACGTGCGCCCAGCCGGAGGGGTACGGCGCGCTTCTCCGCTACGTGGCCTCGTACGGGTTCTTCGTCGTCGCGGCCAACTCGCGCGAGGCGGGCAGCGGCACTCCTCCTCCCATGCTCAACGCCCTCACCTACGCCGCCGCGGCGAACATGGATTCGACCAGCCCGTATTACCAGAAGCTCGACATGACGAGGGTGGGCGCCATGGGCCACTCGCAGGGCGGAGCAGCCACCGCCACCGCGTCGAGCGACGTGCGCATCAAAGACATCATCATGTTCAGCCCGGTCGGCGCGACCCTCAGCAGCGTTACCAAGCCGTATTTGGTCCTCTCCGGAGACAACGACATCGCGGGGTTCACCCCGACGAGCATGGCTTCCGACATCGCCGCCGCGACCGTGCCCGCCGCGGGGATCTACTTTCACATGGTCCCGGACACGGGCAACTTCAGCGGACACCTCACGCTGATGCTCCAGCCGCAGCGCGTGGTGGTCCCCACGAAGGACTGGTGGCTGATGATGCTGGAGAGCGATGCAACCTCGAAGAGCGAATTCGAGGGGTCGAACTGCGGCCTTTGCAACATGGCTTCCGAGCTCCAGTTCGAGGAGCAGGGGCTGGACTGACCTACTCGGTCAGAACAGTGTCAGAACAGGCAAGCGTGAGGTTGCTCTATCCCTTCGGCGCAGCCCTGCGCGACGAAGGCGTCGAGCTGGATCCCGTGCTGGCCATCGCAGATATTGCGCGTCCCTTCTACGACAATGAGGAATCGCGAATTCCCCATACGACGGTTCGACGGTTCCACTACGCGGCGGCTAAAAAAAGTCGCAATCCGGCGCTCGGGTTGGCGGCCGCACGATACTATGCTCTCGCACGGTTTCAAGCTCTCGAATACTTCGTTGCGAGCAGTACCCACATGGGCGCGGCGCTCCAGGAACTCGTGGATCGCGAACCCATCGTGTCCGATGTCAGGGCTCTTTCCCTGGAGTCGCGAAACGAGGGGCTCCTCTTGCGCGTCCAGCCGGCCACACCGGGCGCGCATCGTTACTGGTTCGAGTTCGTCATCGGCGCGCTGTACCTCGCGGGTCGGCGGATCAGGGGCGTGCCTCCGGACGTGCGGGAGCGCCCATCCGCATGGTTTGCGTATGCCCGCCCGGACTGCGCGACCGACTACGATGTGTTCTTTCACGGTCTCGTGCGGTTCGACGCCCCCGCCTGTGGTCTGTTGATCCCGTCGCCGGCCTTGCATGCTCGCCTCGAAGGGTCGAACACGCGCCTTCGAGAATTGCTCCGGATGCACTTGGAGATCAGTGCTCGTCAGGTATCGTCCGCGTCATCGTTGCTCGACCGGGTCCGCGCGCTCATCGCCGAGGCTCTCCCTGAGGGGGATCCAGGTAGGGACGCGATCGCAGCAAGACTTCACATGAGTCGAAGCACGCTACGGCGCCGGCTGGGTATGGAAGGCACGACGTACCGCGGGATTCTCCAAACGGTGCGGGAGTCCATGTCGCTCAAATATTTACAGCGAAGCGATCTGAGCCTTGGCGAAGTCGCTCACCTCGTTGGGTATGACGATTCCACTTCTTTCCACAAAGCGTTCAAGCAATGGACGGGCAGCACTCCTGCCGAATATCGCACCCGAAGACGGTCGAGCGCGCCAACGGGGTAGGCGTCTCGAGACGTTCGCGCGCGGCCTTCATCGCAAGCGGAGCATGGGCTCGTGACCTTTGTCGCACAGCGATCGAGCGCGCAGTTGTGCCCTCGACGGATAAGTTGACCGCCGCTGGCGACTGTCAGCAACAGCCCGGCCGATGAATCAAAAGGCCACTGAATTTGGACCATCTCGCCAAGGCACCGGGGCAGGCCGAGGGGTTAGATGAATGTGCTGCTCGGAGGCGAGGAAAGCATGCGACGTACCCTTGATCTTGGACTGTTCGTGGCTCTGGGTGTCCTCGGCGGTAGCTGTGGAGGCACGGCATCGAGCGGCAGTGGATTCGGAGGTGACCCCAGCGGCACGAGCTCGGGCACCAGTTCGAGCGGAGCGAACTCCGGCAGCGGCGGGGAGGGTACGCAGAGCGGATCGGGCTCCGGAAACGAGGGGACCAACGGGAGTAGCGGCGCAGGCTCCGGCACGGGCAGAGGCTCCGGCGGCGGCAGCTCCAACGGCGGCAGCCCCGGGGGGAGCAGCTCCGGCAACGGAGGCTCCACGTCGAGCGGAGCCTCGAGCTCGGGGAGCTCCGGTACATCCAGCAGCGGGGGCGGCGGGATGATGCCGACCATGCTCCCGTCGGTGAGCGGGACCTGCCCCACGTTCGCGAACGGGAGCAAGGCGACACTGAGCGCGAGCGGCCAGACCATTCAGGCGGACGTGTGGATGGGGTCGCAAGGAGGCGGGCCGTTCATCTTCTATTGGCATGGCACGGCCAGCTCAGCGACCTCCGAGGTGCCGGACGCCTTCGACACCACCGCGCTCGTGAGTGCAGGGGGCATCATCGTCGGACCTGAGGAGAGCACCCGCACCGGGACGCCCACGGGCAACACCGGAGACGCCGTGTGGTACCAGAGCGATGCGGCCTTTATGGACCAAGCGCTCGCCTGCGCAATCCAACAGCTCCACGTAGACACGACGCACATTCATACCGCCGGCTACAGCGCAGGGGGCCTGCAGACGGTCTACATCTGGTTCGCGCGCTCCGGCTACGTCGCGAGCGTCATCAGCTACTCGGGCGGCGACGCGACCATCAACGCCGCCCCCCTGCAGGACCCGTCGAACATCCCGCCGGCCATCGCGGCGCACGGCGCGATGGGGTCGGACACGCTCGTCCTCGATTTTGCGCAGGCCAGCGCGACGTGGGAATCGCTCATCTCGATGGACCACGGCATTTACATCGACTGCAACGACGGCGGCAACCACCTCGACTTTTTCACGACCCGCGCCCCCAACCTCAAGCCCGTCGCCCTCAAGTTCCTCAACGACCACCCGTTCAAGATCAAGCCCGAGCCGTACACCTCCCTCCCGAGCGGGTTCCCTACCTACTGCGCCCTCAACGCCGCGGGAACCCCTCCCTGAGCTGAGAAGTCGCGGCGAGCGGGTCTCTGGGCGCATGCGAGAAAGTGATGGAAGCGAGGCGTGGACAGCAAGAACTGGGCTGATTGGTACGCGGTTCCCAGAGCGACGAGGTGGAGGACGAAGTCATGCAGCAGCCGGTTGTGATTGGACTTATCGGATTGGGATTCGTCGTTGCGTGCGGCGCGAGCTCAACCAACGGCACAGGCTATATCGGCCCAGACGCGGGCCTCGGCGGTAGCGCGGGTTCGAGCTCCGGCTCGACTTCGAACGGCTCGGGAACGAGTAGTGGCGGCTCAAACTCCAGCACCGGCGGTTGCAGCGACCCGCTCGCCTTGGTCTCGGTGGTGACGGGCATGACGCTCACCTCGATGTGCAGCGCATGCGTCAACAGCAGCTGCTCGTCCGCACTCAGCACGTGCATGGCCGCCTCGAGCTGCACGAGCCTGAATTGCAGCGGCTTGATCCAGTGCGCCGAGCGGAGCTGCAGCTCTCCGTGCGAAGGCCTGTCGTCGGGTAGCGGGGCCTCGAGTTCTTCGGGGGCGGGCTTCTCCTCGGGGGCATCGAGCGGCGCGTCCAGCGGGCCGTCGTCCAGCGGCACTTCGGAAGGAGGCGCCCCCACGTGCGCCTTTGTCTCGAGCTGCAACGGCTGCTTTCTCCTCGGCACCTACGAGTCGTACCGGACAGGGCCGTGCAATACGGCTGTGTCCAGCAACGACGAGAATGCGTGCGTGCTCCTCCTCGAGGAGCTCAACAACGTTGGCCTTTGCCCCTGCGGCAGCACGATCGTGCCGGGTTGCAAGGCGGCAGACGGAGGCTGATGCAGATGTCCTCGGCTCGCGCGGTCTTGAAGATCTGTTCGGCGCGCTTTGCTTTTTCGCCGTTCTCCGCATGGACTGAAAGGAGAAGGTTGCCACCCTCGGCGTGAATTACTACGTCACGAGCGAGCGATGGCTCGACGAGCGAGTCTAGCGCGCTGGAGCCCTCGCGGCGGTATGGGAGCGCTACAGGCGCCCGATGGCCATCACAGAGGTGCACCTCGTGTACCCGTGAAGAGCAGCTCCGATGGTGGGCCGAGGCATGGGACGCCGCGATCGACGCGAGGAGCCGTGGGATGGACGGGTCGTGCGGAGCTCGCCGTCCTCGACGATCCCCACGCCTGGGCGCTCGTCGGTGCGGCCTACCCCCTCAAGGTGAACGATGCGGACGGCTCCGACCCCGTGAACGTGTGCTCTTGATCGACTAATCGACGGCGAGAGCACGCGCCGGTACCGCGTCGACACGCCCCTTGAATCTCGCGCTCGCGGAGTACGCCGAGCCCGCTTGACGCACAAGTGCAATCCAGACGGGAACACTTGGAGCACATAGGCGCCGTTGCACCGCCAATAGCCGCCAGAAGTTAGCCTAAGGTCTTAAGCTGCTTCTGCAGCGTCCGTTTTATGAGACACTAGTCTCGTGCGCATGGATGCAGTTCGTTGGGGAGAAACATGAAGTCTCCGGAGGCCGTAGACCGCAGCGCCCTCGCTCCGGTCGACCGTTGCCTCGGCAAGTATCGCTTGCTTGCCATGCTCGGCCGAGGCGGGATGGCCGACGTTCATCTTGCGGTGCTGGAGGGGCCGGCCGGCTTCAGCAAGCTCCTCGTCGTCAAGGAGCTGCGGCGCGGCGCGCTCGACGACGACGACGTGAGCATGGAAATGTTCCTGGACGAGGCGCGCCTTTCCGCGCGCCTCGATCATCCGAACATCGTTCAGACGCTCGACGTGGGGAGCCAGGGTGAGCGCTGCTTTCTGGCGATGGAGTACTTGGACGGCCAACCGTTGCATCGGGTGCTTCGTCGAGCACGCGACTCGAACTCGCCGATTCCACTGCAAATGCACTTGCGTATCATCGCCGACGTTCTCGGCGCGCTCGAGTACGCGCACACGTTCAGGGGGTTCGACGGAGCGCCGCTCGCGATCGTTCATCGTGACGTGAGTCCGCATAATGTGATTCTCACTTACGACGGACAGGTCAAGCTCATCGATTTCGGAATCGCAAAGACCAACGTCGCGTCGGCGCAGACGAGCGCAGGCATCGTCAAGGGCAAGGTCAAATACATGCCGCCCGAGCAGGCGACGGGCGGAGCCGTCGACTCCCGCAGCGACGTCTTCGCGGTCGGAATCATGCTCTGGGAAGCTCTCGTCGGACGTGGGCCTTGGCACGGCGCGACGGACGTCGAGATTTTTCGCAGTCTGATGTCCGGAGTGGTGCCTCGCCTGAGCGACGCGAACACCAATCTGGACGCGAAGCTGGTCGCGATCGTGGATCGCGCCGTCAGCGCCGACCGGCACGCTCGCTACGCCACGGCTTCGGCGATGCGGACTGATCTCGAGGCAAGCATGGAGGCGCGCGGGACGCCCCTCGCGACATTGCGCGATCTACCGATCCTCCTCTGCTCGCTCTTCGACGAGGAACGGCGCGAGATGCGCGCGCTCATCGACGAACAGATCCGGGCCCCCGGCAGCACGCACGGGGCGGCACAGCCGATCAGCTTGACCCGCGTACGGATAGGGGAGTCCGAGAGAACCCGGACACCGTCGGTCTCCAAGCCCGCGACGATGCCGAAGGTATACGTCTCGCCCATACCGCCGCGCCCCGGCGCCACGCCATGGAAGCTACGGAGGTTCGGGCTGGCGATCGGTGCCGCGGGGGCCGCCATCGTTCTCGCGACGATCGTCGCAACGTGGAGGCGGCCGGGGGCCCCCGGAGCGACGGACATGCAGTCCCACGCAGCCGCGTCGAGCGAGCCGGCGTCGACCCAGGTCGTGACCGCGTCACGCGTGGAGGTCCGAGCATCGCCGTCCTCGGCGCGTCTGTACGTGGACGATGCGCCCGTCAGCAACCCGTACGTGGCCGCCATGCCGAGGGACGGGACGACCCATCGCGTTCGCGCCGAAGCGCCCGGATATCCGGCGAGGACGCGGTCGTTCGTCGCAGATTCGGACGGCGACTTCGACATCGTGCTCGAGCGCGAGCCCACACGACCGCGCGTGCCGCCGCGTGGGCCTGCCGACGCGGCGCCGCGTCCCGCGCTCGTGCCTGTAACCGGCACTGCGGCGAGCATCGAACCATCGCCTGCACCTTCGTCAGGCAACATGCCGCTCGTCCGAAAGTCGAAGCGCGAAGTGGACAAGGAGGATCCGTACGCTCAATGAGACTCCTCCCGCGAATCGTCATCGGTCCTACCGTGACCGCTCTGTTCATCGCGTTCACTTGCGTCGCGACGCGTTCGGGAGCGGTTCCGCCCGACCAGCATACCCAGGAGGCCTCGAAGCACTTCCAACACGGCGTGGAGCTGTCCGAAGACGGAGACTGGCGCGCAGCGGTCATCGAATTCGAACGAGCCTATGCCATCGCGCCCAATTTTCGCGTCCTCTATGACATCGGCCAGTGCCACTATCAGTTGCACGACTACCCCGCGGCGCTGGACGCGTTCCGGAGATATCTCGCCGAGGGGCAGGCGCTCGTGCCATCCGAGCGGCGGGCGAAGGTGGAATCGGACGTAGACTCGCTCAAGGGGCGCGTAGCCTCCCTGCGCCTGTCCGCCAACGTCGACGGGGCAGAGGTTGGCGTCGACGACATGGTCATCGGCACGACGCCGATCGCAGCGCCCGTCGTCGTGAGCGCAGGGCGCCACAAGCTCACCGCGAGCAAGGCGGGACTTCCGGCAGTCGTGCGCTACGTGGACATCGCCGGCGAAGAGACCCTGGACGTCGCGCTGGACCTCGGGCCCCCGGCAGCGGTGCCCGCGCGAGCCGCACCGTCTGCTCGAGGTCGGTCGCTTGCTCCGGCGGTGGTGGCGTTTGGCGTGACCGCGGTGGGCGTGGCCGTCGGCTCGTATTTCGGGCTCGAGGCGATCAGCAACAAGCGCGATCTCGACCAGCAGTGTGTCCTCGGCTCCTGCCCGGAGTCCAGCAAGCCGCTCTACGACGAGGCCGAGCGCAACGCGCTGCTGTCGACGCTGGGATTCGGCGCGGCTATCGCCGGGGCCTCGGTCGGTGCCATGTATCTCCTTTTCACGGGACCGCGCGAGTCCGCAAGGATACCCACGTCTATGGCGCTGCCGCGGCTGGTCGTCGGTCCAGGATCGATCGGGGCCGAGGGGACCTTCTAGAGGCTGCAATGACGCCCTCGTTCTGGAAGCTAACGACCACGGTGCAGCCTCGGCTCCGGATGGCCGCCCTCGGCCTGACGGTGGGCTCAGTTGCGGCAGCCTGCACCACGGCGCTCGGCCTGTCGGACTACGTGTTTCGGACGACCGAGTCGGAGGGAGGCGCTCAACCAGCGGGGGCGCGGATGGAGGCCTCCGGTGGCTCCGGGGAAGGGGAGACAGGGACTCCGGCACGTGCAGAAGCGAGCACGGACGCGTCAGGGGACGTCACCAACTGCGACGTCGATCTCGGCTCTCAGTGCTACCCGTGCGCTCCGGCCGGGGCCATTCAGTTTCTCAACGCATGCACGTCTGCCACGTGCGTACCCTTCGACGACCTCACTCGGGTCACCCGCCTCTTGCCAGATGGCGCGCTGCCTCCGTTGCCAGTGCAAGATGCCGGGGAAGGGTGAGGCCGATGCCCTGGAGATGTCCGATGCGCACGGCGAGCGAGGATGGGTTTGGCGAGCGGACGGTCCTGGCCGTCGCCGTTTGTCTCGCTTCGGCGATGGTGCCTTCGACGGCAAGAGCCATAACCTGCGACGCGCTGCCGAGCGCGGTGGAGCCCGACGCCGCGGCCCCGCCGCCCGTGGTCTACATCGAGGGCGCCAACGCGGTGGGGCCGTTCATAGCCCTTCTGCAGCAGGCCCTGTCCGTCGATCAGAACCCCATCAACGTCGTGTATGTAGGCGACGGAGGCTGCACCGGTGCGGCGAACTTCTTCACGAGCGCGCCGATCTCGAGCAAGCCCAAGCCCATTTACTATGCGGGTCAAATCCAGAGCACGTGCACCTTGCCAGCCACCGGCGGTCCGAACGGCGGCCCCCCCACGGCGGATATCGGCGCATCGGACGTCTATGCCCCCACGTGCGGAACGTTGCCCGGCGGACAGTTGCCCCCGGGCGTCGCAGATTTCCTCGGCCCGATTCAGCCCATGATCTTCGTCGTTCCCAGCGCTTCGACCCAAATGGCGATCAGCGGGACTGCGGCGTACTTCGTCTTTGGCTTCGGGGCCAACTCCGGCGTCGTGCCGTGGACGGTAAACGGGTCAATCTACCGCCGCAACGCGACGTCGGCCGCGCAAGCGCTCCTCGCCGTTGCGATCGGTGTACCGCTGACCTCGTGGGCTGGCGTCGACGCAACGTCGCTACCGGTCAATGTCAACGCTGGCATTTCGGGGGCGGCAGCGGTCGTCAACGCGATGGAGGTCGACCCGAATCCCGAGGCGACCATCGGCATCCTCGCGGACACCAACATGGACCCGACGACGGCGACCCACATCAACATCCTCGCGTACAAGGACTTCGGCCAATCGTGTGCCTACTACCCGGACTCCACGGCGACCGCTCACGACAAGGCAAACGTCCGCGACGGTCACTATGACTTGTGGGGTCCCTTGCACTTCTTCGTTCGGGTCGACGCGAACGCTGTACCGACCAACCCGAGCGTCGAGAGGGTCGTGTCGTTGATAATCGGGACCGAGGCGCTCGCCGGGGTGGATCTCATCCAGGTCGATGCGCAGACCAATCTCGTTCCGCCCTGCGCCATGCACGTCACCCGCAGCAGCGAGCTAGGGTCGCTCGCCTCGTACGCGCCCTCGGGCTCCTGCGGCTGCTACTTCGACTACGTCGCCACGGGCGCATCGTCCTGCACTCGGTGCCTGAAGGTGTCCGACTGCCCGGCGTCGGCGCCCGTGTGCAACGTGTCGTATCCGGTCAGTTTTTGCGAGACGCAATAAACGATGAGGCACCCGGGACGACTCATTGCAGATAGGGGTCCTGCTTGTCGATGTCGCGCACCGGTTTCGCCGCGGGCGCGTCGATCGCGAAGAGCGGAGTCGACGACGCTGGTGTCGCCCGTGCCGCAGGCGTCTTGACGCTCGCGGCGGGGGCCGCGCGGGAAGGCGGAGACGCGGGAGGCGCCGCATGGGCCACGACGGGCGAGGGCGGAGATCTGCGCACGGGGGCTTTGGCCGGGGGCTCCGCGTTCGAAACGATCGCTTCGTCGGGTTCGGGACGAGGCGTCGCTCGAACGGCGGTCGGCGGCGTGGTGCCCTGCTCTGAGGCGCCCCGAACGACCTCGGCGGCCAGCGGCGACGAGCGGCCGGACGACAGGAGGACCGTGGCAACGGCCGCCAAGACGCCGCAGAAAGCCGCGAGCGCGAATCGACCCGCGCCCCCGCCCCTGCCGGACTCCTGCGCCGAGGGCACGTCCATCGGGGCGGACGGCGACGTGACCCCTGGTGTCTCCCGGGCGACCGGACCGGGGTCCGGCGTCGCGGCTTCGGTCGGCGCGAGAGAGTCGGGAGCGAACCGCGCGGCGCGCGTCATGCTCGGAGCCGCGGGCGTGGTCGCGAGCCCTAGCCACGCGGCGGTCGACGGCGCCTCTCCCCCTGGCCCCTGAAGGATGCCTAGTTGGGTGTCGATGATCGCTTGTCGTTGCTGGCGCTTCTTGACAAATAGCGGCAAGACGAACGCCGCGAGCGCGCGCGTGTCCGGCAGCGCGAGCCTCGCACGCTTGGCGTGGCTCTCGAGCTCGGTGCGCATCGCGAGCGCCGTCGGGTAGCGACCGGCCGGGTCGGCGGTCATCGCGCGCTCGACGATGGCGAAGAGCCCGGGGTCGATGTCCGCTCGCGCGCTGTCGGGGCCGGCCAGCTGGTGAGACTTGCTCTGGGCCGCACCGGTCGTGACAATCCCCTGCCAGAGCATCACGCCGACCGCGAAGACGTCGGCGCGGCGGTCCACGGGGAGGCCGTACAGACACTCCGGCGCGGGGTACGCGTCCTCTCGCCCTCCGTGGCCCTCTCCGGCGGAGGTCTTGCCGCCGTGCACCTTGAGCGTACCGAAGTCGAGAATCTTGACGGCGCCCCCGTAGGTCACGACGACGTTGTGCAAGCCGACGTCGCGATGAACGAGGCCAAGGGGCGTCCCGTCGAAGTCCACCAGCGAGTGCGCGTACTCGAGCGCCGCAAGGACTTCGGTCAGCACCCGCAGGAGCATGGGCAGCGGCATCGGCAGCCCTTGCCGGCGCGCGCGCTGCACGACTTCGTTCAACGTCGGTCCATCCACGTACTCCATCGCGTGGAAGCACCGAAAGCCGAACCGTCCCACCTCGAGCGTCTGCACGAGACTCGGGTGATTCAGTCGGGCCGCGGTCCGCGCCCTTTCTAGGAACGTCGCCACGGCGTCGTCGTCGTCGCGAAGCTCCGTGCGGAGCTCTTTGATCGCGACCAGCCTGCCCGATTCGCCCGGCTCCTGGTCGACCGCGAGGTGGACGACGGCGCTGCCGCCCCGCCCGATCTCGGCGATGAAGCGGTACCTGCCGAAGCCGCCGCCTCTGCCCGAGCGCTGGACGGGCGGCGGCGAGTCGTCCCTTTCCATGGACGTACACTAGAGCGCATCCGACAACCGGCGAAGTCGGTAAGTGATCGAGAACGCTCCATCTTTTTGAAGGGCCTTTCCATCGGCGCGGGAAGGTGTTTGTACCTTCATCGATGGACCTCACCGAGGAG
>Ga0182018_10002994_pt1 | contig 15902 bp, 15 predicted proteins | sample 812P2MmetaG_FD_120490 | JGI IMG/M metagenome (GOLD analysis project Ga0182018, IMG submission 120490) | Permafrost microbial communities from Stordalen Mire, Sweden - 812P2M metaG | ecosystem: Environmental > Terrestrial > Soil > Wetlands > Permafrost | place: Sweden: Stordalen | collected... | reverse complement strand
TGCGTCTCGATCAGGAACCGTCCCATGTCCATAGGAGCACTCCTCCGCTCAGCGGTCTCCTATGTCTTGACACATCCCTCAGGCCGGCGGTCTCCTATGTCCTGAACCCCGTCACCGTTGGGGCTGCCGTTGGGGCTGCCATGTCTTGTGGTCACACACCGTTGGGGCTGTCACCGTTGGGGCTGCGCTTCTCTCCCAGGTCAGCGCCTTGTGGTGGTACTGCTAAGCGTTGCCAGCAGAACTTCGTCCGTCCCTTGTCCGTCGAAGCGGAACCACCTTCGCCGAGGCCAGTTTGCCGAGAGCGTCAGCCAGCACTCGATCACGGTCCTCTGTCGCGTGCTGGTACCTGAGCGTGACACGCAGTATCTCGGTTGCTGCTCCTGGGATCCTCATCTCGGCGCGCCTCCAGAGCAGGGCGCCGCAGCGGACAACATGAGGACCTTCGCCCCTATCGGTGAACGCTCGTCCAACCGCAAAATGGCGGTACATATAGGCACTCGCTTGGACGTCACCACCACGCGGCTCATCAGGCAGGAGATTTCATGTTGATAAGGGAATGCCTCACCAGCGCCCCGGTTACGGTGCCTCCTGAATGCACTCTCGAAGAGGCCGCTCAGCTGATGGGCCGCCACGGAGTTGGTTCCCTGCTTGTGCTAAGCGGCGACCAGCTTGTCGGGATTGTGACCGATCGAGACATCTCGGTCCGTGGAGTTGGCAATGGGAAGTCCCCCGTCACGGCGGTTCGTACAGTGATGACAGAGTCCCCGGTCACCGTTCAGGGGTCGGCGGACATCTTCGAAGCGTTCCGCGCCATAAGGGAGGCAGGTGTGCGGCGGCTTCCGGTCGTCGAGGGTACCGACTTAGCGGGGATCATCACCGTTGACGACCTCCTCGTCTCGTTGGTCCTCGAGCTGGGAGCTGTGGTGTCGCCCGTGGCTAAGGAGCTGTTCCCTCCTGAGGCTTCTTCCGCCTGACAAACACCGGACCCTCAACAGGGTGTCACCTCGGGTGGACCGACGGCGCCGATCTCAGCGGAGCTTGAGAGGCCAAGCCCTGGGCACCAGAGAGTGACATTTGGCCCTAGCCCGCCGGCGCGCACCGGTAGATGCTCGAAGTAGGCAGGAACACGACGGGACCATGACAGAGAAAAGAAAAAGGCCGACGAACACTTCGCTGGGCGTTGGTCGGATCCTGGGCGTGCAGATTCGACTCCACTGGAGTTTCATCGGGCTTGTCGCGCTCGTCGCATTAATGAGCGCCTCCAAAAGAGCTGGGTCGATCGCATCTGGCCTCGCCTGGATTGGCGTGATCTTCGGCTCGGTACTCGTCCACGAGGTGGCGCATTGCATCGTGGCTCGCCGCCTCGGCGCCGTCGTCGACGACATTTTGCTCACTCCGTTGGGCGGGTTATCAAGACTGCGCGAGATGCCCGAAGCGCCAAACGACGAGCTGGCGGTCGCCATCGTGGGACCGCTCACCAGTTTCGGGTTGGCCGCCGCCGCTGCCGTGCTCGGGGTCACCTTGGGAGTCCACCTTTGGCCGCCCACCCTGTTCGCGGGATCGTGGCTCGCTCGACTGGCATGGCTCAACGTTCTCTTAGCGGGATTCAACCTTCTCCCGGCACTCCCGATGGATGGTGGGAGGGTGCTCAGGGCAATGCTCGCCCGTCACCACGACCGGCGGGCCGCCACTCGGATGGCGGCTCAAATTGCTCGCTACCTCGCGCTACTGATGATCATTGCCGGGTTCACCATCGACTTCTGGCTCATCTTTATTGGCGTCTTCGTCTATATGGGAGCCGGGGCCGAGGAACGAACCTCAAGCAGTGGAGCCGAACACATGGACGACCGCCCGAGCATCGAAGAGCCGCCCACGCAGAAGACAAGTTCGGGTCCAAGATCCGCCGATCGCCGGTGAGTCCCTTGAGGGGAGTTGATCGGCTCCCTCGTGCCGAGGGGAGTTGCATTTGCGCTTCGACTGCGTCATCGGAGAGACGGTTTCTCGTGTCGTCTTTCTCGTGCCGGTGATCGACACGTTGTCTGGGCAGCGGCGGACTTAAAGGCGTTGATCGAGCGATCGTGGGTGATTACGAAGGCCCTCCTGAAACGATCGATGATCAATCACCTTGCAGGTCCCGGTAGGTGAAGGTGACGGCACCGATGGTCGCGGCCACGACCCCGATGGCCATCAAGGTGGCGTCGGTCGCCCAGTTTGGTGACACGGCTGGAGCCACGGCCATCTGGTGAAAGACCGAGCTATCGAGCACCCAGTGGTTCAAACCGATGAATCCTCCGATGAGATCGATCAGGAAGGACCAAACGAGCACGCCGTAGACGGCGATCGAAGTGGCGCGAGGCCAAACGCCGAACATGAGTGCACCGAACCCGAGAAGTAACACCGCCGGCGAAATAATGTTGAGCCCCGCAGCGATCAACGTTGCGAAGCGAACGCCGGAGTGTTGGCTGGCTTCGCCCAACCAGGAGAAGACACCCGCAGTCAGACCGCAGATGACAAATGCCGTCATTGTCACGACCAGTCGCCCGGCAAGCCAGTGCCAGCGGCGGACTGGCCGGACGAGCAGGTTGTCCAACACCCCCGTTGACTCCTCGACCCGAGTAGCGCCAACCTGTGCGGCGCCCATCAGCGCCACCAGCAGCGCAACCATCAAGAACGTCACCCCGAGGAAGGTCCTCGCCCCGGTTCCGGGCGCACCGAGCCTTGCGATCGCATGCTCGGCGCTTGAGGAGCTCGACAGCACTGTCCCGGCAGCTTTGGCAATGAACCCGATCACGAGCGCGAATGCGCCAATGGCCACCGTCCACGCCATCACGCTGGGTCGAGCAAGACGAACGGCCAACCCAACCGGGCCCGAAAGCAACCGCGTGTGCGGCTCGGAAGTGGTTTGGTTGGGCAGCACACTCGCCCCCAAATCGCGCTTCCCGGCCAGCGAAATGGTGAGGGCAGCCAAGACAAACGTGAATCCAGCGATTGGCAGCACAGCGAGCGGCTGCGCGGCGACAACAGGCCGAAGCTGTTCTACCCACCCGAGCGGGGTCGCCCACCGGAGCCAACCGAATCGAGTGTTGGAATCGGCCACCAACCGCAGCGCGTAACTCACTCCGAGAGCCGCACCACCGTAGGTCGCCGCCTGACGGCGGGTCGCTGCAAGTTGGCTAGCCAGTGACCCTACGGCGAGAAACATTACGGCGCTGGCCACGAGCGCAAAAGCAAAAAACAGTGATTGGCCAACGTCGATATCCATCTTCGACCAGCGTCCAACAATCACAGTGACGACAGCAGTGAGTCCCCAGAGTGTGGCGGCGCCAATCGCTACGCCCAGGATTGCTTGGGCAGCAGCCCATTTCCGGGTGGTCTGGCCCGCCAATAGCGCCTCCCACCGGCCAGCGTCTTCCTCTCCCCGCAAGAGCCGGGTCGCCGCCAGCAGTCCCCAGACAGCCCCGACAATGCTGAGAACGCCCAAGCTCCTCCACGCGGTAAAGCCGGCCACCGTCTGGATCTGGTGGGCCGGGCCGATGAGTGCATCGATCGCCGAGTTTTTCCCAAACGTCGACGCCACGCGGTCCCGCTCGATCTGGGTCCTATACGTAGCTGCGTAACCAAGCGCCGAAGATGCGACGAAGATGCTGAAGATGTAGCCCCACAGAGCTCCAGACCGGGCTGCCTTTCGCGCGGTTAGCCCGGCCACTACCAAGGCTGGACTGCGAGTGGCCCGCGTCGAAACGCCGGCCGGCAGCTCAGTTGTCATGGGGATGGCTTGCATCAACTTCGGGTCTCGTGCCGTAATGGGCGAGAAAAAGCTCCTCGAGGGATGGCTCGCGGCTCAACAGCTCGTGAACCCCCGAGGTTGCCAAGACTTTCAAGAGCGGTTCGACAGTGCCCCGTACTTGACAACGAACCACTGGACCCACAACTTCCACCGATTCGACACCGGGCACGCGCGACAGATCCGGAACCGATCCCTCAAACGTCGCTTCGACGGTGAGGGCCGAGAGGTGGCGCATTTCCGACAGCGTCCCCATGTCGACCAGGACACCCTCGCGCAGTATTCCCACGCGATCGCACAAGGCTTCCACTTCGCTCAAAATGTGGGAAGACAAGAGAACGGTCTGGCCTCGCTCTCTCGCCTCATTGATCGAACGTCGGAACGCTTGCTCCATCAAAGGGTCAAGACCACTGGTGGGCTCGTCGAGAAGGAGGAGATCCGATCGGGTCATGAGTGCGCCAATCAGAATCAACTTCTGCCGATTGCCCTTGGAGTATGCCCGGACCTTTTTCGAGGGATCGAAGTCAAATCGGGCGATCAGCTCGTCTCGATAACTCTCGTCGACTCTGCCTTGCACCCGGCCCAGGAGGTGAAGCGTCTCGGCTCCGGTCAGTGACGGCCAAAGATTCGCTTCACCGGCGACATAGGCGAGGCGGCGGTGGGCCTCAGCAGCTTGACGTTGACAGTCCAAGCCGAAGATCTCGGCGTATCCCTTCGTGGGCCGGATCATCCCCAGCAACAGGCGAATCGTCGTCGTTTTGCCGGCTCCATTGGGACCGAGGTACCCGACAACCTCACCTTGAGCTACCTCGAGGTCAAGATCATGCAGGGCCTCGAAAGCGCGATAGCGCTTGGACAGCCCCTCAGTTCGAATGGCGATCGCGGCCATAGGTGGTGGCAACTCTCCCGTCATTCTGGACCAGGACGACTGCAACCGTCATCGGTTCGATACGATCGCTTCCTTTGTCGTTGCAGTGTGATCCGAGGCAGCGGCCTCTTGGTCGTCACGCAGCACGAGTACCGGGCAATGGGCATTCGTGGCGCAATGCTGACCGACCGAACCAAGCAACATTCCAACGAACTCTCCATGGCCACGACTGCCGACCGCAAGCAAAGCCGCTCCTTGAGACGCTCTTACCAGGGCCAGCGACGGACTTTCCTCTACCACGGTCATGTGGACCTCGATGCCCGGATGCGCCGCGAGCACTGCCCCCTTCGCGGCTTCGAGGACGCGTCGGGCGTCGGCAACCGGATCAAAATCCGGAGGAAAGCCGAGTGGAGCGCCGTAAGTGGTCGGCCACGCCCATGCCGTGAGCAGCTCCAGGGTGGCACCGGTCAACTCCGCCTGTCGTCCTGCCCACTCTAGTGCGGCAGACGAAGAGTCGGAGCCGTCGATACCGACAACGATTCGGTCGCGGGATTGTTCGCGCGTACTGGTCATTCTTTCTCCTTTTCGAGGTTTCGTTCTACTGCATCGGAGCGAGCTGAGCGTGTCTCACCACCAGAGCAATGCGCCGCATTCCGGTCCTACTAAGCGTGGTGAGGGGCGTTCGAACGTTCGAGTACGGCCCGGGGGTGATGAAGTCGGTTATAGACGCCTGTCCCACACACGCCGATTCCTTGATGCGCATGGGAGGAGCACCCTACCGGGCCGTCATCGCTGGCCCGGTCCAATGCCATTGGTCGATCTCGGGTGGATCCTGGCCGTGCTCACGCCCATAGCGGCGGGCGTCGAGACGCGTATCAACCATCTGCTGACGAAGGGCCGCCGTGCGGGGTTCGAGGCCAGGAACTCGGTCGAGCACGTCCATGACCAGGTGGAACCGGTCAAGGTCGTTGAGCATCACCATGTCGAACGGTGTCGTCGTCGTCCCTTCTTCCTTATATCCGCGAACATGGATGTTCATGTGGTTTGTTCGCCGGTAGGTCAGGCGATGGATCAACAAGGGGTATCCGTGGTAGGCAAAGATGACCGGGCGGTTGGTGGTGAAAATCGTATCGAACTCGAGATCTGGCAGGCCGTGCGGGTGATCGGTTTCCGGTTGGAGGCGCATCAAATCGACCACGTTCACCACGCGGACCTTGAGGTCGGGAAGGTGCCGGTGCAACAGCTCGACAGCAGCCAAGGTTTCGAGCGTTGGGATATCCCCACAACAGGCCATGACCACGTCGGGTACCGATCCAGCATCGTTTGATGCGAAATCCCAGATCCCCAACCCCCTGGTGCAGTGGTCGAGCGCCTCGTCCATGGTGAGCCAGTCATGTTGGGGCTGCTTCCCCGCGACGATGACGTTCACGTAATCTCGGCTGCGTAAGCAGTGGTCGGCCACTGACAACACGCAGTTGGTGTCGGGCGGGAAGTAGACACGTACGATGTCCGCCTTCTTGTTCACCACGTGATCAATGAAGCCTGGGTCCTGATGAGAGAAGCCGTTGTTATCTTGCCGCCACACATGACTCGATAAGAGGTAGTTCATCGAGGCGATGGGTTGGCGCCAGGGAACCTCGGCGCACACCTTCAACCACTTGGCATGTTGGTTGAACATCGAATCCACGATGTGGATGAACGCTTCGTAACAGTTGAACAGCCCATGGCGCCCGGTGAGGAGGTATCCCTCCAGCCATCCCTGGCATTGGTGCTCTGAGAGCACCTCCATCACCCGGCCGTCGGGGGCCAATTGGACATCCCCGGGTCGGATCTCGCCCTCCCAAGTCCGATCGGTGAAGTCGAATACGTCCTGCAGCCGGTTGGACGCGGTCTCGTCGGGGCCGAAGAGTCGAAAGGTGGAGGGATTTGCTCGCATTGCATCCCGAAGGAATCCACCCAGCACGCGCGTTGCCTCGTGCATCTGGCTCCCCGGGGCCGGGACAGTGACGGCGTAGTCACAGAAGTCGGGAAGCTCCAGGTCGGTGAGCAAGAGTCCGCCGTTGGCGTGCGGGTTCGCGCTCATGCGCTGATCGCCAACCGGCGCGAATTGGCGGACTGTTTGAATAGGACTTCCGTCGGCTTCGAAGAGTTCGTCCGGCCGATAGCTGAGAAGCCAGGATTCGAGCTGGGCCATGTGCTCGGGGTTGGTGCGCACCTGGGCCAGCGGGAGCTGATGGGCACGAAAAGTTCCCTCGACCGGCAGTCCGTCCACGACCCTTGGGCCGGTCCAACCCTTCGGCGTCCGCAGGATGACCATCGGCCACACTGGCCGACCACCGAAGCCGTGTGATCGGGCCACCGCCTGGATCTCGAGGATGTCGGCCACCACCTCGTCGAGCGCCGCTGCCATGCGGACGTGCACAGGCATCGGACTTTCACCATCGAAGCCGCCCTGGACAAGCACCGGCCGATAGCCGTAGCCACTGAACAGGGAAAGCAGCTCGGAGTCGGGAATCCGAGCCAGCACCGTCGGAGCGGCGATCTTGTACCCGTTCAGATGCAAGATGGGCAGCACCGCCCCGTCGCGCACGGGATCGAGAAACTTGTTCGAGTGCCATCCCGTGGCGGCCGGTCCGGTTTCGGCCTCGCCGTCGCCGACAACGCAGGCCACCAAGAGATCGGGGTTATCGAATGCCGCCCCGAACGCATGACTCAAGGAGTAACCGAGCTCACCGCCCTCGTGGATCGATCCCGGAGTCTCTGGGCTGCAATGACTGGGGATTCCGCCGGGAAACGAGAACTGGCGGAACAGCCGAGCCATGCCCTCGGCATTCTGAGGAATATGGGGAAAACGTTCGCTGTAGGTACCTTCGAGCCAGACGTTGGCCACGACCGCGGGGCCACCATGACCGGGGCCGCAGATGAACAGCCCACTGAGCGCTCGGTTCTTAATGACCCGACTCAAGTGCGCGTAACAGAAATTTAGACCTGGGCTCGTTCCCCAGTGACCCAGGAGACGTGGCTTGATGTCCGCGGGGACGAGCGGCCGACGCAAGAGGGGATTGTCCATGAGATAGATCTGCCCGGCGGTCAAATAGTTGGCGGCTCGGAAATAGCAGTCGAGCTGAGCCATCCCATCGTGAGCAATCTCGTCGCCGTCTGACCCCGGCACCTCTCGACTGCTGTGAGCGGTCATCAAACTTTCTCTCCTCGGATCGGGGACCTGCGGTATCTCTGACAGTTTGCCGGTGTCTCGGCTCGGATCTGGCATCGTGGGCACCTTGAACATTCTCATCGTCAACGCCGGCTCGAGCAGCCTGAAACTGCGCCTCCTGGATGACACCAGCCAGGTGGCCGCGGCCAAGGATCTGCCCAACCTCGATCCTGGAGGAATGGGCGAAGCTCTCGCGGCCTTCGTCGACGAGAACCCAGGGTTCGAGGCGGTCGGGCACCGAGTGGTCCACGGGGGCTCACGCTTCCGAGAACCCATCGTTCTGGACGAGAATGTCGATGAAGCGCTCGAAGCATTGGCGGACCTGGCGCCGCTCCACAACCCCCCGTCACTCCGGGCGATCGAGACCCTCCGAAGGTTACGACCCAACCTTCCCCAGGTGGCCTGCTTCGACACGAGCTTCCACACCAACCTGCCTCAGAAGGCGGCCATCTACGCGATACCGGCGTCCTGGCGGCAGCGCTGGGATCTTCGCAGGTTCGGCTTCCACGGCCTCAGCCACGCTTGGGCGAGCCGGCGGGCCGCAGAACTGCTCGGTCACCCCCAAGAGGGGCTTCGCTTGGTAACCGCTCACCTTGGCTCCGGCGCCTCACTGGCGGCGGTGGCCTCTGGCCGATCAGTTGACACGACGATGGGATTCACCCCCATGGAAGGGCTGATGATGGCGACCCGCTCAGGCAGCGTCGACCCGGGGCTGCTCATGTGGGTCCAGCGGCACGGCAGTTTCACTGCTGACGAGGTCGAAGCAGCCCTGGAGCACGACTCGGGGTTGCTTGGCGTATCAAGGGTATCGGGAGACATCCGTGAGGTCGTTGCGGCGGCAGAATCTGGAAACTCCGACGCACGCTTGGCATACAACCTCTACGTCTACCGGATCCAGACCTCGGTGGCGGCCATGTGTGCCGCAATGGACGGTCTGGACGGGTTGGTGTTCACCGGTGGTGTTGGGGAAAGGTCCCCGGCAGTACGGGCCGAAGTGTGCGCAGGCCTCGGTTTTCTGGGCATCCGGCTCGACGAGGATCTGAACCGGGAGCTCGAACAAGATGGCGTGGCCACGGCGGTGGCGTCATCCACCGCAGTTCTCGTTGTCGAGGCTCGGGAAGACCTGGAGATCGCGCGCCATGTCCGCGAGCTCCTCGGATAGTTGGCGACGATCGACTTCTTCAACCAGTTCGAAAAGAACCACTGGCCTAGGTCTGCGATCGGGCAGGAAGCTCAAGACCTGCGTTTCGATGACCGGGGAGCGCTATTCAGATGCCGGTCCGAACACGGCCCTAGGGTTTGGGCGAAAATGCGGCGAAAACCGAATCACGTTGGCCCGGGCAGCCGAAGACGGATGCCCGACGCTTCAGCGAGTCCGGGGTCCATGTATGTATCGAGGCGCCGGAGCTGCTCGTCAGTCGCTTCGAACGTCATCCAGTCGATGGCCGCTGTCCACTTTTGGGCGAAGCGCAGAACGGCGATCAGCGACTCTCCACGCCCGTTGCCGTTGCTGACGCCGGCCAGTCCGGCGAGGTAGTTATTGCGGTACACGGTGGGAATGACGATCCGTACCTGACCGGCGGCCGTGAGTACGCCGTTCGACATGATGCGAGCCAGTCGACCGTTCCCGTCGTCGAAAGGGTGACATTCGGTTATCAGCAACATCAAGGCCACCGCTCGATGCATCGGGTCGGTGACCGAGCTGAACAGATCGAAACCCCGTCGCAGGGTACCAACGACAAGATCCGGCTCAACAAACCCATAGCCTCCGGCATAGTTTCGCCGCACCTTGAACTCGCCTGGTCGCTTCTCGGGTCGCGCCGCCAAGAGAACGCGGTGCAGTTCGCGGAGTTGGTCCAGGAGTTCGTCGGCGCTCGCTGGCGCGAGTGCACGGGAGGCTGGGTCGGAGACGATTCGGTAGGTGGCAGCAACGTCGTGGGCGTCGGCCGGTCGTTCAGGCGGGATGACACCGTCGATGGCGATCTCGCGGGCTTCGTACACGCCAAACTCGGTTCCTTCGATGAAGTTCGAGAAGTACGCCTCGAAGAAGGGCTCCCACGTCCATCGCTCGGGTGGACCCAGGGCAGGACGGGGCTCGGGTGCTGTGTCGCCGAGCAGTTCGGCCAGGGCGCGGAACATCGCCAGTCGGTGCTCGTCGTACGGCTCGCCGGACAATCGCGCGGCTAGCCGCTCGGAGGTGGGCTTCGCTCCGCTGAATGACCCCAAGAGCGCGGCAAGGCGGCTCCGTACCACCTCGACCGGCCCCGCCGGGAGCTGCCCAGCGATGGCGTCGAGCTGGCTCAGGACGTTCTGGCTCGCCCCGGCACCACCGTGGCGGGCCAGCTTCTCCATCTCGTCCTCCACTGCTTCAGTGCCCGCCTGGCGACTCGGGCGCCCGCGGGGTGGTCGTCCGGCGATGCCGACGTTCTCGACGAGTCGCCGTGCCGGACCCGAGATATGGAGTCCGTCCGGCATGGGCATGTCGCCCGGCAACGGACCCGGGCCGACACGGGGTGAGACTGTGACCCCGGGCAGTTCCAGGTCGGAGTGGCGGGCTGGGTCCGGATGGGCGATGAACATCCACCCCTCGAAGGGCATCCCGCCGGTCAGGGCGGTGCGATCGCTCAAGACTGCGCCAGGCCAGAACACGTTGATGATGGCTGCGCGGTGATGGGAGACGGACTGCTCGGGTGCCAGGGTGGCACCGACGATGTAGACGTTGGGCGCCACCCGGACGGCGGTGCCGGCCTTGGCCTGGCGGGACAGGCCGGCCTTGGTCTGCGGCGTGGCGACGACCAGACGGCCGGCCGGGTGGGGGATCGCCGGAGCAACAGATGCACCGTTATCGAGTCGATCTGAGGCCGATCCAGCAACTGGAGAAGGGTTATCAGGCACTGAAAGCAACTGTAGGGCATAAATGGGGCCGGGTGTTGAATGGCGCAGCAACCAGCAACCGGAAATCGTCCTCGGAGCGACCCCTCCAAGCAACGTGGGGAGCCAAATCCCTCCTGCAGGGCCGCATAGCCCATGACCGTCTCAGCTCCATGCGGGACGCTGCCGACCGACTCGGTACCACCGCACCGTCAACGCAGTGTCACCCGACCGCGTGGACGTCGCCCCCCTTTGCGGCCAGGGCCTCCTACAGGGAGACAGCCACTCAGGGCGGCAGCGAAACGCACCCGTCAAAGATCCGCTTCGCCGGCATCCGCCGTCATTGACCTCGGCAGCTCCCGGACCGCCGCTACCCGGCGGACGACCCACAAACTTCGTCCGTCTCCGTCCGCAAGAAGTTGAAAAACAGGGTCAAACGGTGACAACCAACGAAGGATGAAAGTGCAGGTCGTCCGTCATTTGTGCTGGTAGGGGGTTCGGGGTCGTCGACCCTCTCAAGGTGGAGACACGGGTTCGAATCCCGTTGGGGCTGCTTGGCTTGCTGGTGCTAGGTCGCACTCTCAAAGGACAATCTCACGTCCGGAGAGCGGCCCCCCAGGCCACCCGAGCGGGCAGCCGCGGCCGAGCTATACGGCTGCCCGTGATGCCTGGCGACGGAAATGAAGTTCAAGCTCGTTTGCGTACCGAGTGCCAAGGGTGTTTCCGTGGTTAGCCAGCCAGTCCGATACCCGAACAGCTCCCGTGGTCGGCGCATCGGAGTCGGCGAGACCTTCGGCCATCGAGCGGTACTCGTCGGCCGTGAGGAGCACGTCGCGCATTACCGCACCGAGCACTTTGGACATGCCGAGCAGAACTGGCGCTGGCACGTGGACGATGCGGGCTCGACTACCCACGGCGTCTCGGATCTGTTCGATGAGTTCGACGAACGTTGGTCGCTCGGGGCCCACTGCGTCAACAATCCTGTCGTTGGGCCATGTGACCGCTTCGAGTGCCAAACGGGCCAGGTCGTCAACGTGTGTGGGCCGCACCCGGTAGCTCCCTCTTCCTCCGACTCCGAAGATGGGGAGCCGCCGCAAGAGCCAGGCCATGTTGTTGAGTAGGACACCGCGCTCATCGAAGAGGACCGATGGCCGCAGAGACGCATAGGCCAGGCCGGACTCTGCGAGCGCCCGTTCGACCAGCGCCTTGCCCCGAAAATACGGATACGGCGAGTCGGCGGACGGGTGGAGGATCGAGACGTGGATGATCTTTCGGACTCCCGCGCGTTTGGCGGCTTGGAAGAGCGTTCGAGAGTTCTCCACCGCCAGGGCGTGATCGACTCCGCCGCGCGCGAACCGGACCCAGTACGTGTTGAAGAGGGTCGTGGCCCCATCTAGCGATTTGCTGAGACCCGTTGGGTCGTCGAAGTCGAGTGGGCGCACCTCGATGTCGGTCCGGTCGGAGCCGCGTTCGGGATGCCCGGTGAGCGTGCGAACCCGACGTCCTGCCAACTGCAAATCACGAGCGATTGCCCCGCCTGAGTAGCTGAACGCTCCAGTGACGACGTCGAGGCCCGTGTCGTCCTTGCCGACCGGGTTTACCGCGTTGCTGACCGGCGCAGTGGAACTCGCGCCCGGTGTCGTCGTGCTCATAAAGTCTCCTCCAATGTGTTCGATGTCATCGCGGTCACCGGAGGTAGGCTGATCACAAGGTCGGTGACTCAATTTCGAGTGATCGTTTGGTATCGAATTCCAAGGGTCTCGCAGCACGCCCGGATGCTCGGTCCGTCGTCACCCTCCCAGACGCATAAGCGTCCACCACTCGCCTCCGTGGATGCGATGGCCTCAGCGCCGAGCGCCGATAGTGGATAATCGCGGGCGAGTTCAGCCATTCGAAAGGTCAGGTCTCGCATCGGCAGGACCGACACCTCCGGAGCGAGAACCGTGAGGGCCCGAGCCGCGTACTCGCGACGTTCGGCTGACCATGAGCGGGTGAGGGCTCCGCCACGACCTGCCAGCGCCGCTCGGCACAGCCTGAAGTAATAGAGATTGGTCGTCCCCACATCGTTACGCCGAAGGAGGCTGGCCAGAGCTCGGGGCGTCATGCCTCCCATGACGTCTCCCAGGAGGTGGTCGTCCACCACGACGACGCTCACGTGGTCTCCAGGTCAGGGTCATCGAGGGAGGCTACAAAGTCGGCCTGATCCTGACGGCTCAAGAGGTCTCGAAAGAGCTTCTCACCGTGTCCGGCGGGGACGGTGAGGATGCCGAAACCCAGGTCCAAGACGTCAACCCGTCCGCCTCCATCGAGCTTCCAGCGGTGGCGTGCGTCGGCGGGCAGCGACATCTGTCCCGAAGCGGACACCACGTAGCGCTTTATCGCTGAGTTGGCATTCATCGTTCTCCCGAGAGGATTAGAGCATACACTTGGTACAGGGTCGGGGTTTACCAAGTGCCACATGGTGGGCGCAGTTCCCGGCAGGGTCAGGGTTCTGGGGGCGACGTTCATCTTGCCTGCGCATATCAAGGGCGCATCCCGGGATACGTACCGCCGCTGTGAAGCGCTGACTGCCGTGGGGCAGGTGCAGAGCCCGTCCAGGCACTGGAAGAAGCATCAGACCATGCCGCTGCCTCGTGCACGACCAGGTGCGCTTGTCCGGTGACGTAATGCGGTGTGGCCCGGTCGAGTGGAGAGGACCTGGTCAGTCTCCGGAGAGGGCTCGCGCCATGTCGTCTGCGAGTTCGGGATTCTGATAGGGCCCGGGCGCGCGCAACGCTGCCATTACCTGGCGCTGGGTTACCGGGTCCTTGTCCTGGCTCATCTTGACCTTGCAAACGAACCGTGTGATCGGCAGTCGGATGCCCACTGTCCCCCGGGCCACCGGCCGACCCCACTCAAGGTCCAGCAGCATCGGCTCCTCGACGCGGCGCTCAAAATGCGCGACGAGCCGGGCGAGGACCGCGAGGTTCGCCTCCTCTTCAAGGATTTTCGGCACGCCATAGCAGTGCGCCGCGCTGAAATTCCACGTGGGCGCTCGCGTCGCTCCTGGTGCGTACCAACTAGGAGAGATGTATCCATGGCGGCCCTGGACGATCAGCAGAATCTCCTGTTCCCCGAATCCATGGATCATCTCGTCGGGCCGGCCGACATGGGTGAAGATCGCTAGACCCTCGGCTTGCTCGTCGAGCAGGATTGGGTAGTGCGAGGCGACCAACTCGGCGCCATTGCGGCTGACCAAGATCCCCCAGGGGTTCTCTCGGATCAACCGACGGACCACCTCGGGATCGTCGTTGGCGTGGTGGGGGTTGTGACGCACGAGCCACCCATTTTGTCAGGTCGTGCTGCTGACGAGCGCTCGGAAGCGGATGATGCCGACGACAGGCAGTCAATTGGTGACCACTTGGCAGCTGGCCGTCGCCGAGGCGCTTCGCTGAGCCGGGCGTCATCGGGGCAGGCCGTTGCTGTTCGGAGTCCCATTCTGACTGACCGGATCCCGTTTGTTGAGCCCCTTCAGAAGTTCGAATAGCGTCCCGTTGGGGCTGCTCGCAGAAGTCTGGCCGTACTGGTGTGAGCCGCTACCCGCCAACGATTCGAGTCACATGCGGTGGTGAAATAGTTCAATCCAACCGCACGGGAGCTACTGACAGCGTGTGCTTGAACAGCCTGGAGTCCGAACGGAAGTTGGACCCACAGCGACCCGGTGTCGCGGCCGTGGTTGATCTCGACACGATCGAGGGCCGAGAAGCCTCCGTCGCCTCTCGTAAGCAGCGACCCGCGGGCGGGTACCCGACGTGATGGACACGGTCCTCGGTCGGACTGGCCTGGAGGTGAGCATTGCCGGCCTCGGCTGTGGCGGCCACAGCCGACTTGGCCAGGCAACCGGCGCGACCGAGGAGGAGTCCGTCGGGCTGGTCCGGCGGGCACTCGACCTTGGCATCACCTATATCGACACGGCGCGTTCGTATGGGACAGAGGAGATCGTGGGCCGAGCCTTGGTGGGGCGCCGGGACGAGGTTGTGCTATCTACCAAGGCCCATCCCGAGACCCGGGACGGCCCACTGAGCGCCGCCTCGCTCCGTGAGTCGGTCGAACTCTCACTCCGGCGGCTCGGGACTGACCACATCGACGTCTTCCACCTGCACGGAGTCAACGAGTCGACCTACCGGCACTGCGTTGAGGCGCTGGTCCCTGAACTGGACCGGCTTCGCGACGAGGGTGCGATCAGGTTCCTCGCGTTGTCCGAACGCTTCGGCGGTGACCCCGGTCACGCCATGCTGCAGAGAGCGTTGCTCGACGATTGTTGGGACGTCGTGATGGTCGGCTTCAACCTGCTGAATCCAAGCGCCCGGACCCGGGTGCTCACCCTCACCCAGGAGAAGAACATCGGAGTAGAGGTGATGTTCGCGGTTCGGCGAGCGCTGAGTCAACCTGACGAGCTACGCCACGTCCTTGATCGCTTGATCGATGAACATCGCATCACGATCGACGATCTCGACGCCAAAGACCCACTTGCCTTCTTGATCCACGAGGGTGGCGCGCAGTCGGTCGTTGAGGCGGCTTACCGGTTTGCCCGACACGAACCGGGCTGCCACGTCGTGCTCACCGGCACCGGCAATCCGGCCCACCTCGATGAGAACATCGCGTCGATCACCAGCCCCCGGCTCCCGCTTGAGGATGTCGAACGCCTCGACCAACTGTTCGGGCATCTCGACCATCTCTCGGGGAACTGAAGCGCTTTGCCGGCGACGTCGAGGATTTCGACGAGATCAGTTCGAGGTGCGGCTGTTGGGCGTGCCATCGGCAAGTCACAAGGATTGCAGACAATCCGGCCACGACGCCCGCCGGGTCTGCACGGCGCCGATCAGTGCCCGAAGAGACTGTCGAGGTTGACCACGATCGCCTCCTGGGTGCTCCGAGCGATCACCACGATCGCCTCCTCCTCGAGTGCCGGGTTTTCCTCGCGATGAGCCGTGAAAGGTGGCACGAACACGAAGTCACCAGGCGAAGCTTCGATCCGGCGCTCCTCATCGGCGTCGGCGAATACGAACACCGGGTGTCCTGAGACGACATAAATCCCAGTCTCGGACTCTCCATGGTGGTGGTCGGCCGAACTCACCCCTGCGGCCACGTGGGTCCGGCCGAGCCAGATCTTCTCTGAACCACTG
>Ga0182018_10002993_pt1 | contig 15915 bp, 18 predicted proteins | sample 812P2MmetaG_FD_120490 | JGI IMG/M metagenome (GOLD analysis project Ga0182018, IMG submission 120490) | Permafrost microbial communities from Stordalen Mire, Sweden - 812P2M metaG | ecosystem: Environmental > Terrestrial > Soil > Wetlands > Permafrost | place: Sweden: Stordalen | collected... | reverse complement strand
GCCTTTGGTCTTACACGCCCTCCACGCGCCGTCACGGAGTGTCCCTCCGCCGAAAGAACATCGTCGGGAGGCTTGGTTGTTGCCAACCGACGCACGCAATTTTTCAGGCCCGAAACGAAACACCACAAAAAAAGAAGCGGCGATTCTTCCCAGTCTTAAAGGACTGGGTTTCCCCGCCGTCGCTGGATGAAGCCAGGCATGACCGAGCCCAGCCACAAGATCATCATCACCGGCACGGGCCGGACGGGCACAACTTTCCTCATGCAGTTGTTGACGGAACTCGAACTCGACACGGGCTACACCCGGCAGACCTGGTCTCGCGACTATTATGAGCACTGCGCGGCGGGGCTGGAGCGCGATATCATGGCGGAAAATGCACCCTACATTGTTAAGAATCCGAATTTCTGTGAAACGTTGCCGGCGTTCCTCGCCACCGGGCGGTTTGTGATAGACCACGTGCTCGTGCCGGTCCGCGACCTGGACGACGCCGCCCGTAGCCGGATAAGGATTGGCGGCCGCGATGGAGTCGTTCCGGGCGGCCTCTTGGGCACCTCGGACCCCGCGGCCCAAAAGGCGGTCTTGGCGGAGGGATTTCACCGCCTCATGCACACCCTCGCCGCACACGACATCCCCCACACGTTGCTGCACTTCCCGCGGCTGGCCCTGGACGCCGAATACACTTGGGCCAAACTTCGATTCCTCGCGCCAAACGTCGGCCACGATGGATTCTGCGAGACGTTCCGGAAGATTTCCCGACCCGACCTCATCCACACGTTTGAAGCCTCGTCTGCCGGCCAGGACGGTGAGGCGGCGGCGCTGTTTTTGCGGAATGAGCATCGCAAACGAACGCGACGGCGCGCGAAGCGCATGGCGGCCATGGCAATTTTGGGCGTTGCGCTGTTGCTCGCCTGCGTCTACGCGTACCGCGGATCGGCCCGGGCTGCCTCCGCTCCGCGCCCGGCCCCGGCGGTCTCCGGTGAGCGCTAGGAAAGATGGGGCTGCACCTATCGATTTCTCCGCGCCCGACCGGATTCAACCCGCAGGACGCGCCTGACCTCCCTAGCCGCCCGAATTCCGCTGCTCAAAGCGCCGTGGACGGTTCCCACTTCGGCACCCCGGGCGGTGGCTTCCCCAGCGAAGAAAATCGTGCCCTGCACAGGGCTCCTCAGTCTTGTAGGGCTCGAGTCCTCCCCGGCCGCAGTGAAGCTGTAAGCGCCGCGGCAGAACGGATCCCGGGACCAATCATGGGTCTGCCAGTCCAGGACCGCCTTCACCACGGTCGCCGGGGGGAGATCCAGGATCTCGGCGAGTGATCGCAGTGCCCGCCGGCATCTCTGGCGTTCGGACAATTTCAGCAGCGCCGTGGCGGCTGGACCGCCAACCCAGCCCACAAGGACGGGCTGATTCGACAACGACCACCAAACCGGGACGCCCTGGACCTGGGAATGAATGAAACCAAACCCGTCGCGCCGCCCCGCAAGAAGTATTTGGGGCCATAGGCGGCGCCAGGTTGCCGCTCGGATATGGAACACCAGCCGAACGACGTGGCCCATTTGCATGCGGTTGATCAAGGCCCGCTTCCGTTTCAACTCCGGTTGAAAGCGCACGGCGCCGCGGCCTGTCCGCGCCTTGAGCACTCCCAAGGGAAGCGTGACGATGACGGCCCGTGCCGCATACCTCATTTTTTCCCCGGATTCCGGTGTACCATCGGCCACTTCCACCCGTCCGCGGCGCCAGCTCACCGACCTAACCTCCGTGTTGACGCGCAGTTTCACCGCTCTGTGCAAACAGGCCGCCTTTAACGCGAGGACCAACTGGTCGTAGCCGTCCGGCAGCCTGTACTGATGGTACTCATCCAAGGTCTCCTCTGCTAGAGATCGGGCGCTGATAGCCGAGAGGGGTGCAGCCTCAAATCCCTCAACGAAGCTGCGCGCCAGCGTCCAGTCTTCGGGCGCGACCTCCGCCGGATACCGACGGAAAAAGGCCAAAAAAGATCGGCTCCCCGCCTTGGCCGGTGTGATTTGCCGGGTCACGCGGGCGATCCGCTGGTCGAGATCGGGTATTTCTGCCAGCGCGCCGTCGTTTCCAAGCCAGTGCCGTTCCCGCAGCTTCCGGAGCCGCACCCCCGCCTTCCTAATAAGGCGCCATAGATCGGCGTTTCCTCCATGGACAAATTCCGCGCCCATCTCCACCGGAGCCGGCCAACCGCGGATGCGCCGGGTGTGAATTCGACCGCCCATCCTGGGATGGGCCTCGAGCAGCGTCACGCGGAAGCGATCGCGGGACAGTTCGCGTGCGGCTGCCAAGCCCGCAACACCCCCGCCGATCACGATGACATCCGCGATCTCCTCTTTCACAGGCATCACCGACTAGACATGAAATGGCTTGGCAGTGCGATCGAATCCCAGCGACGAATCACCGAAAACGACTGCATAGGTGCAGTGAACCAATCGTTGAACCCCGGGTCCAACACGGGGACGGTAGGACAACGCCCCATAGCATGCGCCCATTATCGAGCGTATTCTCGGAGGCCCAGCCGACTCAAACAAACGCCAGATGCAAATCTACTTCAATCAATCATGAAAGCTACAAAAGACACAGCCCACACGCCCAAGGAATTGCTAACCGAACTGCAAGCTTTGGTATCCGAAGCCGAGACAATGATGGCTGACTCCATCACCGAACACTCGGCCGAAGCCATCAACAATCTGCGCGCTCGCTTCAATGCCGCTCACGAGCGCTTTTCCGAAATCTACGAAGGGGCGAGAAAGAAGGTCGTCGCTGGAGCGAAGCACACCGACGCCGCCATCCGCGAGAACCCCTACCAGGCTCTTGCGATTGCCCTCGGCCTCGGGCTGCTCCTCGGTGTGGTCGTCGGACGCCGGAACAAATAGGCATTCCCCTCATGGAACCTGCGACACCTGCTCCAGCGGGTTATCTCAGTTCACTCCGGTCTTTTGCCGACGGCCTGCTGGCCAGCGTGCAGGATCGGCTTGCGCTGTTCACCGTGGAGCTTCAGGAGGAGAAATTCCGCCTGGTCCAGACGTTCATCTGGATCAGCGCCGCCATATTCACGGGAATGATGGCCATCACGTTTGCGAGCCTCACGTTGGTCTACCTTTTTTGGGAAAGCGCGCGCCTTGCCGTCCTTAGCGGGCTCACGGTCCTCTATGCGGGCGCGCTGGTGGCGATCATCATGTTGTTTCGACGCTACCTGGCCCGCCAGCCGAGCCCATTCGCAGCCACGCTGCGTGAATTGAGCGACGATCGCGCATGTATCCGGACCGAGAGCTGATCCGCCTGGCCGCCTACAAGGCCGCGTTGCAGCGGGATATTGCCCTTCGTCGGGTGGAATGCCAGGTGCTCGCGGTCCAGGTGGCACAGCCTCTGGAATGGCTGGATCGGGCCGTCGCCTTCTGGCGGAGACTCTCGCCCTTCGCGCGGTTCGCTGCGGTGCCGCTGGGACTCTTGGTTAAGCGCACGGTGTTTCCGCGCGTCAGGCTGCTGCGCTCGCTCCTGCGATGGGGACCCCTCATCTTCGGTGCCGCGCGCGGAATCCGCTCCGCGGCGAAACGGCGTTCCCGGGGGAATCCTGACGAGGTCGCGCCTCGATATCGGCACCGGCATTGAACGGCAGCTTCGGACGGAATGAACCGACGTGCGGCGGCCCCCACCTTCCTCCGCCTACGCTTTCCTGCTGCCGAAAAATGACGTGAGAAACAGGACCAGGAAGATAACAAAAAGAACTTTTGCTATCATGGCCGCGGTACCGGCAATAACGCCGAGCCCGAGTATGCCTGCAATGATGGCAACGATGAGAAGAGTGATGGCGCAATCGAGCATGGAGGGGGAGGTTTAAGGAGTTTTGGATCCGCGCGTCACGCCCGCGAGGCCGACTGCGGCGGCGGCCACACCGCCGATCATGAACCAGACCGTTTTGTCGGTTGGCGAACCTGTGAACAACCGGGAGAAACTCGAACCGACGGAGTTTGAGAAGCTGACGCCGTAGGCGATCAGGACGATTCCGGCAATGAGGAGCGCGAGCGATAAGGGTTTGGTCATGGGATCTGCGGTTGTGAAGGCTTCTGCGTATTTGGCTTTGGTCCGCGGTGCGCGGGCCGGGGGGGTCTCACACCCCGCCCTAGGTCCGCCTCCGCCCTATAAATGGGTGCGGCCGGCGCTGGGCCGGCCACACCTCTTGATTAAATCCGGGCCGATTGGAGCCCGGAGGGTTGGATTTTCCTCAGGTCTTGACCGTCATGTCATTGACGACCGATTTAACTCCGCGTGTATCTTCCGCGAGTTTTGTGACAAGGGCCTTCTCGGCGTCCGTATCCGCAACGCCGCTGATGTTGACCACGGCATTCTCTGTGACGACCTTGGTCGAGAGAGCGCTTGTCGAGCGATGGCTCAGCAGCGAATACTTGACCTGCGAGGTGATGGAAGCGTCGTCCATGGCGACGTCAATCGTGCTGTCGCCGGGGGCCGGCGCCTTGACGACGAGGTCGTTCGTGACCGACTTCACGTTGTCGATGTCCTTCGCGTAGACTTCGGTTAGGTCCTTCTGGGCGGAATTCTGGACGGTGCCTGTCAGCGTGACCACGCCATCCTTAACATCCACCTTGGTGGACGTTGCGCTCACGTTGGACTTCACGAGCAGTTCGCCGCGGATCTTCAGGGCGATCCATTCATCGGAATGCTCCGGAATGTCGGACTTGACCATGATCTGGTTGTCAACGCTGACGACGCCGGGAAGATTCCCGACCGTGTCCTCGGCCAGGGCCTTGTCGTCCTTGTCCTGGACCGTGCCCGTCAGTGTGACGACGCCGTCATTCGATTTTACCGAGACGCAATCCGCCAGGACGGTCCGGTAGTTGTAGGAGTTCTTTGCCGCGTCCTCAATTCTTGAATCGGTGGCTGAGGAGGCGAACAACGCGACCGGAAGGGCCGCGGCGAGTAGGAATGCAATTCGTGTGTGTGTTTTCATTTTGTATTATTTGGGTAGAAAGGGATTCCCCACCTGCTAAAGTCCGTGCGGAGACCGGGAGGGACCGGGGTTGGCTGCGAAGCGAATCCCCCGACCTTGAGGTCGCCGCGTACGGCCTTCTGGCATCCGCCTGGGGCGGATGTGTTTTTGGGGGTCAATTCGGCCGGCATCCAACCAGAATACGCGTCTTTCTCTTCGGCCGCCATGGGGTGTTCAGGGCATACTTGGGGAGGCGGTTCCAACCAATCCGGGCTTCCCTGGAAGGTTAGGATTACACCCCATTTCGTTCCGAGGCCTCCACGTGTAATCTTGCCGCGCTATGGTCGCTACAACTTCACAAATCGGCTCCTTCTTCAAAATTACGCGCACTCCGACTGCTCCCAGCGGTCGGGCGGCCACCTCAATGCAGGAGGCGATCCACGATGCGGAACTCGTGCGCCGCTTCAACGCCGGGGACGAAGACGCGTTCGTTGAGATCGTAAATCGCTATCGCGGAAAGATCTTCTCCATCGCGCTCTGCCACCTGCGCAACCATGCCGACGCCGAGGAGATCGCCCAGGACACCTTCATCCGCGCCCACCGCGGATTGGCGCGCTTCAGGGGCGATTCCTCCCTCGCAACCTGGCTGCACCGGATCGCCTTCAACCTCTCCCGCAACCGCCACAAGTACTATTTCTGCCGCCGCCGGCACGCCATGCTGTCCCTAGACTGCGCGTTCAGCGACGACAACAAGGCCACCTTCTCCGATTTGATCGCGAGCGACGCGCCGAGTCCCGCGCGGGAAGCTTCGGCGGGCGAGTTTTCGCAGCTGGTCAACGTATGCATGGAAAAGCTCGGCACGCGCCAGCGCGAGATACTGGTGCTTCGCAACGGATTGAATCAATCCTACGGTGAAATCGCCAAGGCTCTTGGGATCAGCATCGGCACGGTCAAGAGCCGCATCGGGCGTGCGCGCGAGAACCTTCGCGCGCTTCTCGCCCAGTCCTATCCGGACGTCGCTCCGGATGCGTCGCCCTTTGACTGGTTCGAGCCGATCCGCTCCGCCGGGCGGGTGGACGCGGTCTGCGCCTGAACTCCTCCGTCGCCGGCGACGGACGCCGCCGGGGAGCCCGCGACTTCGGTCAAACGATCGTAAGCTGGACGCTGCTTTCGATAATACCCTGCGCGATCGCGTACCGGGTCAGGCCGGCCGTGTCGTGAATATTCAATTTGTCCATCAGATGCTGCCGATGCTTCTCAACGGTCTTGATGCTGATGTGCAAGCCGGCGGCAACCTGTTTGTTGGCGTGTCCCTCGGCAACCAATTGGATCACTTCCAGTTCGCGGGAGGTAAGGCCGGTGGCCCTTTTCACCAGGAGGACGCTTCCCTTCTCCGGTTTCTGGTAGTGGTCGCGCAGGCGCCTCGAAACCTGCGGGCTGTAGAAGGGTCGCCCGGCCATCACCTCGTGGATCGCCTTTGCAAGGATCTGGGCGGAGGTCTGCTTGATGAGAAATCCTACGGCCCCGACGGCAATGACACGGTCGACGTAGGCGTCGTCGCTGTGCGCGGAAAGGATGAGCACCTTAGTGGCGGGAAAGGCGGCAAGGATCTGCTTGGTGGCCTCAAGGCCGTTCAGCAGCGGCATGGCGATGTCCATGACCACCACGTCGGGCCGCAGCTCCGCGGTGAGCTCGACGGCTTCGCGGCCGTTGTGGGCCTCTCCGACGACAAGGATTTCACCGTCGGCCGCCAAAAGGGCCCGGAGGCCCTCCCGCACGATCGTGTGATCGTCAGCCAGCAAAGTTTTTATGAGTTTCATGAAGTCAGTTGATCCCGCCGCGCCCGAACGGAAGCGCGGCCGAGATCGTAGTTCCCCGCCCCAGTGCGTCGCGAAAGCCTCTGGATCTTTTTTTTCAAGATATTTGATCGGTTGCCCATGGGGATTAACGCAGGATTTTAGACCGTTATCCAGCGACGTTTGATCCGTCCGCTCGACCGTCAACCCCGCGAAACTATCTCAGAGACGGTCCGCTAAGTCGATGGGGTTAATACCCCCCTTTCTCGCGGGACCGCGGCCATGGTTGGGCCCGGGGTGAACACTCCATTTCGCCCCGGGGGGAATCTTGCTAGGTTTCCGTCCGCACACGCCCAAGCGGCCGACAAAACCATCCTACATTCCACTGTGAACGAAAATCCCACCCTAACTGGTTCCCATCTGCGGACCTACAACGCGATATTCCAGCATCCCATTTCCCACAATCTGGAATGGCGCAATGTGCGCTCACTGCTGGACCATCTGGCAGAGGTCGTGGAGCAACCCAATGGCAACCTCAGGGTGGCGCGCAACGGGCAGTCCATGGTCCTGCGTACCCCGAGGACAAAAGACGTCGCGGAGATGGAGGAAGTCATGGAGCTGCGCCACTTTCTCGAGCGATCGGACAAGGCCCCCGTGAAATCAAGCGCCGCCGAGGCTCATTGGCTCGTCGTGATCAATCATCATGAGGCGCGCATCTATCGATCCGAAATTCACGGCACCCTTCCGGAGCGGATTCTGCCTCACGAGCCGGACGATTATTTTCGGCACGCGCACAATTCAAAGGATTTTTCGATGGGTCGGGAAAAGCCGGATCCAAACAGTTTTTTTGAGCCGGTTGCGGGCGCGCTCAAGGGCGGCGGCAGGATCCTGGTCTTCGGGACGGGCACAGGGACCAGCAGCGAGATGGAGCAGTTTTTGACCTGGCTCAAGAAACACCATGCGGAGGTTGCCGGACGGGTCATCGGCTCGCAGGTGATCGATGAGCATCATCTGACTGAGGCCCAGCTTCTTTCAAAGGCGCGGGAATTCTTTAGGGGAATGCCCGTCTCCTGACGATTCCGTCCCGATCGGCCGATGCGAGAAGCCGCTGCGCAAAACGCCGGCCAGCGAGCGGGCGCCTGCGCCGTAGGCGGCCTGCCGGTTGGGAACGTCAGGAGTCGTCGCCCACCCGGCCGCGCAACGCCTTGTGTTTCGCGCGATGCTTTTTCGACTGAATCATCTTCACCTTCTGGCCGTGGCTTTTTTGGCGGGACTGCCTCCGCCCTTTTTCGAGCGCGTGCTGCGCCGCCCGCCTTGCGGATTGAATCCGCACCTCCAACTTGTGGCACATTTCCAGCCACGCCAGCTGGCGGTTGGCGGCCTGGGATCTCTCGGCCTGGCAGCGGACCTCAATTCCGCTCGGCCGATGGAGCAGCCACACGGTGGAGGAGGTTTTGTTGATCTTCTGCCCGCCCGGACCGCCGCCCCTGATGAACCGCTCCTCGATATCGGAGGCACGGACGCCGAGCGAATCGAGCGTGGCTTGAAGGGAAAGGGCAATGGGCATGGGCGGGTCTGCCGACCGGCCCATTTGCAGCCGGGTTTCCCGGAGAGGCAAGCCCGCCTCGTCCGCGCCGTCGCCGGGTCAAAGCTCGGTTTTGGTCTCCGGGTCCGCGGGGCTCGGACCCGCAGTGCTTGAACGGCTCACCGCGACAGGATTTGGCGGAAACTTGAACGTGATCATGACCGATCGCAATTTGTCGACGTCGCGGTCGAACAGGTTCTGAAAAGTCCATCCGACGAGCTGGTAGGTTCCCTCGGGGCCGCTGTGCACGAGGAACAGGTAGCTGAAGGGGATCTCGCTCACATGGGCCTTGCAGGTGAATTCCATCCAGGTCTGGCCGTCGACGAACACTTCCTTCGGCTCCGATGCCTGCACGTCGGTTCCCACTGAGTGCACTTTCTTGAGGGCGATTTTCGCGGCAACGGCGGAGGATCCGATGTCCACTTCCTCCGCGGATACGCCGACGTAGAGGTTTTTGGACATGGCCAGCGTGTCGAAGCTTTGGTGCTGCTCCTTCACGGTCCAGCCGGAGGGAAATGCAATGTGGTAGGGAAGCGCCTTGCCGGTGACCAATTCCGGACCCGCTGAGGCGGGAATTCCGGGAGTTTCGTTGTTGGCGACGGCGCTCTGGTGGTCCATCGCCCGGCGGAAGCCCCGCATGAAGCCGATACCGAGCCCAAGAATGACCGGCAGCGAGACCAGCGATCCGGCGATCGACGCGGTGATGATCCAGCCCTTGGTGCGCTTGCGGATCGCCTGGAGGATGGCGACCCCCGCGAATACGACCATGCCTATCATGATCGCCATTCCGAGATATCGGCCGATCACAACGCCTTGTTCATAGCCTTGATTGAAGGAATCGGAGGTGTCGGCGAACAGGAGGTGCATGGGGTTGAAGGGGTTTGTGGAATCCGATGAAACTGGTGGCTTTGGGGGACTCGTCGATACAATGAGGATCCCCGACAACGGATTAACAAACGGTTAGCGAAATGCCGCCCGTCGGGCGGTGGAATGGGGCATTTCAAAGGGTTCGGAGGGAGATCGACAATACGGGCCGCCGGGTGCGACGTTCGCCCCGCGCCCTTCCGGCAACGGCGTTGCGTTAAACGCGCGGGGGCCCCATCACCGGAGAGGTCGCGTTTTCCCTGTGCTCGTCCACATGAGCCCACCCTGCCCCCTCTCCATACTCATCCCCACGAAGAACGAGTGCGGGAACATTCGCCCCTGCATCGAATCCGCGAGCTTCGCGGAGGAGATCGTGGTCGTGGATTCGGGCAGCACGGACGGCACCCAGGAAATCGCGGCGTCCCTCGGAGCCCAGGTCGTCGACTTCAAATGGAACGGCCAATACCCGAAGAAGAAGAACTGGGCGCTCGCCCATGTCCCGTGGCGCCACGAATGGGTGTTCATTCTCGACGCCGACGAGCGAATAACTCCCGAGCTGGCCGAGTCCCTCCGCCGCACCGTGGAAAATCCCGAATCGGATGGCTGCTATATCAACAGGAGATTCTGGTTTCTGGATGGCTGGCTCAGGCATTGTGGGTACTATCCCAGCTGGAACCTGCGCTTCTTCCGGCATGCGCTGGGCCGATATGAGGAATTCAGCGGCGTCAGCGGCTCCCTGTCGGGTGACAATGAGGTCCATGAGCACGTCATCTTGAAGGGGAGCGTCCGGCACCTGGAGGGCGAGATGGAGCACTACGCTTTCCCGACGATCGACGTCTGGGTCGAAAAGCATAACCGGTACTCCAATTGGGAGGCGCGGCTTCTCGTTTCCAGCAACGGGTTGAACACCGCGGCGCAGTCGGCAATAGACCCGGGTCTCCTTCGCAAAAGGAAGCTCAAACGCGTCGCCGCCCACCTGCCCTTCAGGCCGGCCCTTCGCTTCCTCTATCACTACGTGATCCGAGCCGGGTTTCTCGACGGCTACCGCGGCTATGTCTTCTGCCGGCTCATGGGGTTCTATGAATTCCTCAGCGTGGCGAAGGCCAACGAACTCCGACGCACCCAAAAATGACCCCTTCCCGTGCGGCCGCGCGAGGCCGCGCATCCCCCAAACCCCTGTTCTCCCCATGCCCGACCTAACCCGCCGCACCTTCATCAAAGCCTCCGCAGTCGCCGGCGCCGCGGTGACGCTGGGCCAGATCGCGCTTCGCACCGCCCGGGCCGCGGGGCTTCCCGCGGGAGATTCGGCGTCGCCCCCGTGGGCTGACAAGCCCATGCGCTGGGCCCAACTCACGCTCGTCGAGGACGATCCGGGCACCTTCGACCCCCAATTTTGGTTCGACTACTTTCGACGCACGCACTCGGACGCGGTTTGTCTCAGTGCGGGGGGGTGCGTCGCCTTCTACCCGACGGATGTCCCCTTCCACCACCGGAGCGCCTGGCTCGCGGACCGGGACGTGTTCGGCGAGCTCGTCGACGGGTGCCGCAAGCTCGGCATGGTCGTCGTGGGGCGCACCGATCCCCATGCCACCTACGACGACGTCCAGGCAGCGCATCCCGACTGGATCGCCGTGGGCGCTGACGGCAAGCCCCGCCGCCATTGGGCCTCGCCCGAAATGTGGGTCACCTGCGGCCTGGGTCCGTACAACTTCGAGTTCATGACCGCGGTGAAAAAGGAGATCATGCAGCGCTACCGGGTGGATGGAATCTTCATCAATCGGTGGGACGGCTCGGGCATGTGTTACTGCGAGCACTGCCGGGCAAACTTCAGGGCCGCCAGCGGCTACGACCTGCCCCGGACGGAGGATCCCCGGGATCCCGTCCACCGCGCCTACGTGGTCTGGCGCCAGGACCGCCTTTTCGAACTGTGGCGCCTCTGGGACGCGGAGGTCCGCAAGATCAACCCGGACTCGTGCGTGATTCCCAACACCGGCGGCGGGGCGACCAGCTCGCTCGACATGAAAAAGATCGGCGAGCTCGCCCCGACCCTCATGGCCGACCGGCAGTCCCGGCGAGGCCTCATGGCTCCGTGGGCCAACGGCAAGAACGGCAAGGAATATCGGGCGACGATGGGTAACAAGCCGATCGTGGGCATCTTCAGCGTCGGGCTCGACGAGGTCTACCGGTGGAAGGACGCCGTTCAGACCCCCGAGGAAACCCGACTCTGGGTGGCCGATGGCGTGGCCAACGGCATGCGCCCCTGGTTCACCAAGTTTGGGGGGAGCGTCAACGACCGGCGCTGGCTCAAGCCCGTCGAGGACATCTATGCGTGGTGCCGTCGCGCGGAGCCCTACCTGCGCAACGAGCGGCCGCTCGCCCGCGTCGCGCTCGTCTACTCGCAGCAGACGGCCTGGTTTTATCCCTCGAATCGCGGCGCGCCCAACAACGTCGAGGACGCCGGCCTCGGATGGTACCAGGCGCTCATCGAGGCGCGGATTCCGTTTGAGATGGTTCACGACCGGCTTCTCGACGAAGCCCACCTCGCGCCCTTCAAGACGCTCCTGCTTCCGAACATCGCCGCGCTTTCCGACGATCAATGTGGACAATTGCGCCGGTTTGTCGCGCGCGGCGGTAGCCTGGTGGCGACCTCGGAAACGTCGCTCCTCGACGAGTGGGGCGCCGAGCGAAAGGACTTCGGGCTCGCCGATCTCTTTGGCGCGACCTGGAAGGGCCGCAGCGAAGGGCCGATGCACAATGCGTACCTCCGGCTGGAACACGAGGCCAACCCGGCGCATCCCCTCCTGCGCGGGCTCGAGGACGCCCCGCTCATCATCCATGGTGTGTGGCGCGTCGAGGTGGCGGCGAAGGAACCCCTTCCGGGGGCACCCCTCACGTTGATCCCCTCCTATCCCGACCTTCCGATGGAGAAGGTCTACGCGCGCCGCCCGCGGACGGACATCGCGCAGGTGTACCTGCGAGAGCCGCCGGGGATGGGTCGCGTCGCCTATTTCCCCTGGGATATCGACCGCACGTTTTGGGACGTCCTCGCGGCCGATCACGGCAAGCTGCTTCGCAACGCCGTCGAGTGGGCGACGAACGAGGCCCCGCCCCTGACGGTGACCGGCCCGGGCCTGCTCGACGTCACGCTGTGGAAGCAGAGGGATTCGCTGAGCGTCCATCTCGTCAATCTGACCAATCCGATGATGATGAAGGGGCCGGTGCGCGAGCTCCTGCCGGTGGGCGCGCAGCGGGTTCGGGTAAATCTGCCCGAGGGAACGGCCGTTCGCGGCGTGCGCCTGCTGGTGGCGGACGCTCCGGCGGAGTTCCGGCAGGAGGGTTCGGTGCTCGACGTGACCGTACCCTCCATCACGGTTCACGAGGTCCTTGGAATCGACGTGTGAGCCCATGGCACCCGTCCCCAAACCGAATTCCCCGCTTCAAGACCCGAGACGTCATTCCCGCCCCCCCTATCATGAAAATCGTCCCCATGGTGTTCATCGGACTCAGTATCGCGATGGCGAGTAACTCGAAGGCCACCCTGCCGGTCCCGTCGGAGGACACCCTCTCGATCAACGACAAGGAGTACCTTGAGATGACCGGGCTCAACGTCATGCTTGCGCACGACTACTACCCGGAAGGCCACCAGGGAGGCGTCGGCGTCATCCAAAACGGCGAACGCGTGGCCACGAACGGCGACCTGCGACTCGAGCCGACGCCCGGCCAATGGGAGCCCACGCCGCTCGTCGGACCCCGGCAGGTCGACCGCGCGAAGCAGGAGATCAGCGTGCACATGACCTATCCCGACGAGAGCAAGAACCGCAAGGGCTTCAACCCGATCAACTATCCCGACCTGAGTCTCAGCTACGTCGTCAGGGTCAAGGCCGATGGCCAATCATTCCGGATCCTCGTGGATCTGGATCAGCCGCTCCCTGCGGCCTGGGTCGGCAAGGTCGGATTCAACTTCGAACTCTATCCGGGAATCCTCTTCGGCAAATCCTACGAGATCGGGGGCCACTCCGGAACGTTCTCCCGTCAGGCGAACGGACCCGGAGCCGTCGTCGACGGCGACTATGAGCTTTCCCCACTCGGCAGCGGCAAACGGCTCACGGTTGCGCCGGAGTCCGAGCTCCAGCGCTTGACGATTGAGGCCGTGCGCGGCGGGGAGATCGAGCTGCTCGACGGACGCGCGCAGCACAACAACGGCTGGTTCGTGGTCCGGTCGCTCGTGCGCGCGGGCGCGACAAAGGGGGCCATCGAGTGGAAGGTCACGCCGCACGCGATCCCCGGGTGGAGGTCAGACCCGGTCATACAGGTCTCGCAGGTGGGCTACCATCCCAACCAGCCCAAGGTGGCCGTCATCGAGCTCGACCGCCACGAAACCCGCTTCAAGCCCGTCGCGCTCTTTCGCGTAACGGACGCCGGCCTGGAGCGCATCGAGGGCCCGCCGGCCAAGGATTGGGGAAATTTCCTGCGTTACCACTATCTTCAGTTTGATTTCAGCGACGTCGTGCAGCCCGGCTCCTATGTCGTCGGCTACGGCGATCAGCGCTCGAATGTCTTTCAGATCGGCAGCGACGTCTACGCGCGCAATGTCTGGCAGCCGACGGTCGAATATTTCCTGGCGGTGCAGATGTGCCACATGCGCGTCAACGACCAATACCGCGTCTGGCATGGGCTATGCCACGCGGACGACGCCCTGATGGCGCCCGTAAACCACAACCACTTCGACGGCTATGCGCAGGGACCCTCGACGCTGACCAAGTACCAGCCGGGCGACCACGTGCCCGGGCTTGACCACGGCGGCTGGCATGACGCGGGCGACCACGATCTGCGGGTCGAGTCGCAGGCGGACACGGTCCACGGACTGGCGCTCGCCTGGGAGCTGTTCCACCCCACCCTCGACAACACCACGATCGACCAGGCCGCGCGCATCGTGGAAATCCATCGTCCCGACGGAAAACCCGACATCCTGCAGCAGATCGAGCACGGGGTCCTCTCGATTGTGGGCGGCTACAATTCCATGGGTCGCCTCTACCGGGGAATCCAGGACGCGTCGCTCCATCAGTACACCCACCTCGGCCAGGCCGGGGATATGACCGACAACCTGGTTTTCCACGACACGGACGGCGCGGCGATGAAAGTCCTTGCTGAGGCGGCGCGCACCGGCTCCCAGTCCGAGCCCAGGATTGACGACCTTCCGCCGCTCGGCTCGCCGGGTTCGGCCGATGACCGCTGGGTCTTCACCGAGGAGAACCCCCAGCGCGAATTGGACGTGGCGGGAGGGCTCGCCGCTGCGTCGCGGGCCCTGAAGGGATTCAACGACCCGCTCGCCCTGGATTGCCTGCGCATTGCACGCGAACTCTGGGACCACGCCAAGGCCCCGGATTCCTCGCTCGCCCGCCTTGAGCCCGCGATCGAACTCTACCAGGCCACCCACGAGAGAAAATACCTCGAGGTCATCCAGGGCCTCGCCGACCCGATCGTGGCCAATGTCGACCGATTTGGATGGCTCGGAGCGCGAGCCCTTTCCCTCGTCAACGACGCCGCCTTCACGCGGAAGATCAAGGGCGGGCTGAGCGCGTACCGGGTCCACGTGGACGCGGTGGAAAGGGAAACCCCCTACGGCCTGCCCTACAAGCCTGATATCTGGGGTGCGGGATGGGGCCTCCAGAGGTTCGGCGTCCAGCAATATTTCCTGCATGTCGGCGCGCCCGAGATCTTCCCGGCGACCTACATGCTGAACGCCATCAATTTCGTCCTCGGCTGCCATCCCGGTTCAAACACAGCGTCCTTCGTCTCCGGCGTCGGCGCAAAGTCGATGATCCCTGCCTATGGGAACAATCGGGCGGATTGGTCCTACATCCCCGGCGGCATCGTTTCCGGCACCGCCTTGATCCGCCCTGACTTTCCCGAGCTGCTGGAGTGGCCTTTCCTCTGGCAGCAAGGCGAGTATTGCCTCGGTTACCCGACTTCGGACTATGTGTTCCTGATCCTCGCGGCCGACCACCTCCTCAACTCCTGAATCCTCATGCCCCCGCTTGACCACCGTCAGATATCCCTGGGCCTCAAAAGGGTGCCCCTATGGTCCCAGCGCGCTCAGACGATCCGCAGGACGTTCGTGTTCGACGGCTTTCTGGGAAGCGTGGATTTTGTCAACCGCGTCGCGCGCATGGCCGAGAAGGTGGACCATCACCCCGACATCAACATCCGCTGGAACAAGGTGACACTGGCCCTTACCACCCACAGCCAGGGCGGCTTGACCAAGAAAGATTTCGCGCTCGCCCGCCACTGCGACGAGACCTTCGAGAGGAATTTCTAGCGCCGAGCCGCCGGTCGACTCAATTTGCGCTCGCGAACGCCATGCCGTCGTCCATCCGGCCGACATCGATCGGAGCCATCATCCTCCAATTCCTGAGGTCGATCACGGCCACCTGCTTGCTGGCGCTGCAGGAAACGTAGGCCACGGAACCGTCCGCGCTGACCCGGATTTCCTGCGGAGACTTTGGGAGATCGAGCGTGCGCACGACCTTCATTGTGCCGAGGTCCGCAAGGGCGACCATGCTGAGCCCCGGAAGCGCCACCAGGAGCGAATGGCCGTCGGGAGTGGGCGTCGTGCCAAAACCAATGCCCGGGAGCGGAATCGAGGCGTGGATCGTATTCGTGGCCGTATCGATCACGACGATCCGCAGCTTGGTCTGGTCGGC
>Ga0182018_10002991_pt1 | contig 15920 bp, 5 predicted proteins | sample 812P2MmetaG_FD_120490 | JGI IMG/M metagenome (GOLD analysis project Ga0182018, IMG submission 120490) | Permafrost microbial communities from Stordalen Mire, Sweden - 812P2M metaG | ecosystem: Environmental > Terrestrial > Soil > Wetlands > Permafrost | place: Sweden: Stordalen | collected... | reverse complement strand
GCTCGTAATGCTCGATGATTACCAGGATTGCGGAACCCGTCCGATTGACGTCAAAGCCATGGACCTTGATGTTTTCCTAACCGGGACCCTCAAATACCTGCTTGGTCCTCCCGGCCTCGCCTTCATGTACGTGCGGAAAGGGCTCGTAGCATCGTTGGTTCCCACGGTAACCGGATGGTTGGGGCAAGCAAATCCTTTCGCCTACGATCCCAAAGTATTCGATTTATCTCCCACCGCGCGAAGATTCGAGTCGGGCTCCCCATCCGTGCCGAATGTGTATGCGGCGCTGCCCGGATTCCAGCTGCTCCGAGAAATCGGGATGGAGAATGTGGCGTGCCACATCACGAGCCTCACGCAATCGCTGTTGAGTTGCGCCCACAAGCTGGGTATTCGCGCCAAAACGCCCGCCGATAGCGCTGGGCCGCTGGTCGTATTGCAGTGCAACGATTCAACTTTACTGGTGCAGAAGCTCGCGAAAAGCGACATCGTCGCATCGAATCGACACGACGGGTTGCGGATATCATTCCACGTGTACAACACGATGGACGACGTGAAGGCGGTGGTGGAAGTTCTCGAAAAGAATATCGATCTTCTGGTCCTAGACCCTGCCAGCGTTGGCAGATATGATTGATCAAGAAGGTTCAGCGTTCGGAGCCACGATTGCCGGCAAGACACCTCCGATGCCGGAAGTGGAAGGCCTTCACCGCCGGTTGAGCCGAAGGCAGCTCACCATGATGGCGATTGGCGGCGCCATCGGCGTGGGTCTGTTTTTGGGCAGCGGGGTAACCATTCGTCTCGCTGGACCAGCCGTCATTCTTTCCTATCTTCTGGGAGCAGGCATCGCCCTGATCATGTCCTATGCGCTGGCGGAGATGGCAGTCGTCCACCCGGTGGCCGGCGCATTCGGAGTTTACGCGGAGAAGTACCTCAATCCTTGGGCCGGTTTTTCGGTTAGAGCCACTTACGGAGTCGCACAGATCATCGCTATCGGTGCCGAAGTCACCGCCGCCGGCATCTATATTTCTTTTTGGTTTCCGAATGTACCGCAATGGATCTGGGTGGTGTTGGTGTCAGCCGCACTGGTGGCGCTCAATGCCATGCAGGTCAACCGCCTGGGTGAATTTGAATATTGGTTTGCCATGATTAAAGTGGCCGCCATCGTCGCCTTCATCATCGTCGGAATATCTTTGATTCTTGGCGTTGGTTCCCGCGGCGCGATCGGCTTGGCCAATTTAACCCGGCACGGAGGATTCTTGCCTGCGGGATGGAAGGGAGTCTGGCTTTCGCTCACGATAACCGTCACCAGCTATATGGGAGTGGAAATAATCGCCGTCACTGCAGGGGAAGCGCAGCACCCGGAAATTACCATTCCACACGCCATGCGGAGCATTATTTGGCGGCTCATTTTGTTCTATGTGCTGGCAATTGCGATCATGGTGACGATGGTTCCGTGGAATCAGGCTGGCGGTTCATCCCCACTCTCTGGCAGCCCTTTTGTGGCCGCATTCGCTGCGGCCCATATCCCCTTCGCAGCTGCAATCATGAACTTCGTCGTGCTGACGGCGGCGTTGTCGAGCGTGAATACGAACCTTTACCTTTCTACCAGAATGCTTTTCTCGCTGGGCCGGGGAGGCTATGCCCCGGAATGGATGGGTAAGGTGAGCCGCAACGGAGTGCCGCATCGGGCGCTGTTAGCTTCAACCGCGGGAATCATCGCAGCCATTCTGCTGGCCATCTTTGCGCCCAAGAACGCTTTCCTCACGCTTTATGGAACTGCAGTCGCCGGAATGCTTTTCGTGTGGCTGGTGATTCTCAACACGCACCTTCATTTTCGCAAAGCCATTCCGAACGAAGTAATGTTGCGTCTGCCCATGCGTTTGTGGGCCCATCCCGTGTTTACTGTGGTCGGGATTCTGTTACTTGTTGCCATCTCGATTACAACCTTCTTTGTTGACGGGCTGCGCTGGTCAGTTCCGGCATTTTCTGTTTTCCTGGGTCTTATTTCTCTTTTGTACTTCCGAGCTCGTCAGCATAAGACCTATTAGCGGAGCGTCTCCACTGCGGGAAAGGGACATTTTGGAACGGGAGCACGAAAATGGTCGAAGCCAGCGAAGAAGTTTACTCCTTGCTCCAGGGGCGATTCAAAGGCGATTTGCTGCGCCCCGCCGATGATGGCTACGAGGACGCGCGGTCCGTGTGGAACGGCATGGTAGCGCGCAGGCCAGGCCTTATCACGCGCTGCATGGATGTAAGCGATGTGCAAGCTGCAATCAGGGCCGCCTCCGAGACCGGAATCCTCACCGCCATACGGTGTGGAGGGCATAGCCTTGCAGGCTTTAGCACATGTGATGGCGGCCTGGTGATTGACCTATCGAGAATGCGCCAAGTCAGGGTTCATCCCGAGGCGCGCCGGGCCAGGATCGCCGGAGGTTGTCTGTTGGGATCAATTGACACTGCAACACAAAAAGCCGGACTGATCTTTCCATCCGGCGTCGTTTCTCACACTGGAGCTTCCGGACTGATCCTGGGGGGAGGAACCGGATGGCTCACGCGCCGATTCGGATTGTCATGCGATAACGTCGAGGGGTTCACACTGGTAGCTGCGGATAGTTCCGTCGTACGCGCCAACGCCAAGGAAAACCCGGATTTATTCTGGGCCTTGCGTGGAGGAGGCGGCAACTTCGGAGTGGTGACCGAATTCGACGTGAAACTCCATCCGCTAACCTCTGTTGTGCTCGCCGAGGGACTGACTTCCGAGGCTGAGATTCGGCGGCTGCTTGAATGCTGGAGAGACTTCATGGCGGAAGCGCCAATCGACTTAAAGTGGAATATTGATTTGCGCCTTGCCCCGCACAAAACAAAGGTACCCATTGAACTCCGCGGGCGACCCGTGGCCAGCAGTTGCTTGATTTGGACTGGCGAACCCGAAACCGGGCGTCCCTATCTGCAGCATGCGCTTTCCATGTGCAGTCCGGATTCGGTGAGCATCCAGGTTGTCTCGTTCCTAAAGCTGCAAACCATGGCGGATTCCGATTTCCCGCACGGCCGGCGGTATTACACCAAATCGGGCTATTTCACTTATCTCGAGGGCAGCACTATCGATCGTTTGGTCGAGGCAGTCGTCAGTATTCCCTCATCAGAAACCCAGCTTGAACTTGCCTATCTCGGTGGCGCGGCAGCGCAGATGGGGGCGAAGGAAACCGCATTCGGTGACCGCCGCGCTCCTTTCATTATGAATCTACTGGCGAACTGGTCGGAGCCCTCCGCCGATGCCGGCAATATTTCCTGGATTCGCGGAACCTTCAACAAACTTCGACCCGCAATGAAACCGGGTGTCTACATAAACTTCATGAGCGGCGATGAACAGGATCGCGGGCCGGAGGCTTATCAGGAACAATGGGACCGCCTCGTAGCCGTCAAGTCGCACTATGATCCCATTAACTTCTTCCGGCTGAATCAGAACGTTCCACCGTGCAAACTCGTAGCAAAGAACTCGTAGCTCAACCGCAGCCAAGGGTGGGGCGGAGTGGAGGGACTGTTAGCACAGAGAGATCGAAGTCTTCACTCGCCGTTCCCCTCTTTTTCGGATGCACCGCTTTAGGTGCAACGAATAAAAAACCCCGTACACAAATCCGTACAGGCACGGGGACAGCAGGGACAATCTGAGGTGGTAGCGATTTGTTTAGAATCAGCAACTTGTTGATTGTAAAAAGCGAAACGCGGTCCGATTCCGACTCGCTCGACCAACACTTGCCGGTTTTGTTGTTCCGTATTCGATTATCCGATGAGCCGTTTTAGATGAGCCGTTTTATTGGATCGTCGTGAAGCGTGAATCCGGCGTTTCATTCTGGGCAAACTCTGCTAGGTGTTTGGCGTTGCGCGTCTGGACCCCCCCAACTGTAAAATGAGAAAACTCTGAGGTGCGAGCGAACAATTCAGCGAGCCGTGTGCCTAAGGCAAAGTTATCCCTTGACCGATCGCGCAAGAGCAAACGGCCTCAAACTAGGGCTGGGACGGCTTTAACGTAAGCTAAATCGCGATCTGCATTCCGGGCAGTTGCGGAGACCTTAGGCAGCCGCTCGGCTCTTCACTATGTGAGACACCTTGACCTCTGCCGAGTCGCGAGACCGCAGTTCCGAAGCGATGCAAATCAGAAAGCACACAACACTGACCTCAAACAGATTCCGCTGCGTGAGGTCGAGCGCAGGAAACAGCCCCCTTGCAACGTTAAGGTGCACCAATGCCCCGCACAGCAATCCTATCCAGCCGAGATAGTAGGTGACTCTTTCAATCAACTCCACGGCGACCCCACACCGTTTGCCACCGCTGTCAAGATTGAATATGTTTGCGAGCCGTATGCAGAGACTTGCAACTGCGGGCTTAGACGGTAAGTCTCCTAGGTTAAGTTTGAGGCAGCTCCAGGCGGGCCGCTTGGGGAATTGGACCGTAAGGACCGGACTCGCAGCTAAGTGGAGGCAGGTAAAGCAGATAATCCGACGGACGAGGTCATTCGCGGCGCTGAGATCATCGGTTCAATCCCGAAGAGCAGTGACTGGTTCTAACAAAGCCGGTCTAAGTTCGAGTTGTCATCCGGCACGCGTTCAGCATATCGTTGCGGGACATAAGAAAGATGTTTGGAAAGTAACATTCTGAGAGAACTTTTTGGTCGGGCGATCTGCGGTGTTCGGCTGATCCCAGGAGGATTAATTGAAGCATCCCAAGCGTTTGAGTGTGGTGATCGCAACGTTCATTCTGGCATCGGTCGCTTCGGCCGCTCCGGTCCACTTACGCTGCGAATACCTGGAGAATCCTTTGGGCGTCGACGCGTCCACCCCTCGCCTGTCTTGGCAAAGCGACAGCAGCCAGCGCAACTGGATGCAGTCGGCTTACCAGATTCTGGTAGCCAGCAGCGGCGAGAGTCTGCGGTCCGGACAAGCTGACATCTGGGATAGCGGCAAAGTGAATTCTGATGAGTCAGTCGGAATTGCATATCGGGGTCCGGCTCTGGAATCGGGCAAGAGATACTACTGGAAAGTCCGAGTATGGGATTCGGCAGGGCAAGCTTCGGAATCGGGGGAAGGAGCCTGGTGGGAGATGGGCCTTCTCCACAGCGCGGACTGGAAAGCAAAGTGGATTCGTTGGAACAATCCCGAGGATGACGCCGACCGGAAAGGGATTCGCTGGATTTGGGTGCCCGGTCAAGACGCGCTTGCGGTTGTGCCGAATACGGCTGCCACGTTTCGCGTCACCTTCCATCTTTCGGAGAAAGCAAGAGCAGCGGTTCTTTTACTCGCGACCCGCGGAAACTTCGTCGCGAAGGTAAACGGCCATGAGGTAGATGCTAAGAGCAGATGGAGTACCTTTGATCGTCGGGATATCTCCGATCAGCTCCTCGTTGGAAAAAATTTAATAGAGGTGACGGTCACGGCTCCGAAGCCTGAATCCGCTGCGGCCAAAACCACCACGGCGGCGCTGGCGGCCTTGCTAAAGATTACACGCGCCAACGGTTCCACAATGCGCCTTCCAACCAATCAACATTGGAAGGCGAATCTCGAAAAGACTTCGCGCTGGCAGCGGGCTCAGGTCGTAGCGGGTTTGACCGACAAACGTTTGGGAGATCCTGGGCAACTGCCGCTGCCCGCCGCGTACCTGCGTCGAACCCTGGCACTATCGAAGAACGTACAAAGGGCAAGGCTCTACGTGACCGCTCTCGGCAGCTACCGCGTATTTTTGAATGGTAGCCAGGTTGGAGTCGATGTCATGACGCCCGACTTCACCGACTATCGCAAGCGCGTTTTGTACCAGGCCTACGATGTGACCAGCTTATTGCTCAGCGGCAACAACGTAATCAGCGCCCTGCTGGGGGACGGCTGGTATGGCAGCGGCCTGACGTGGGTGGGAATGCACTTCTTTGCGCCTCCAGATCGTTTTGTGGCGCAACTAGAAATCGATTACGTCGACGGTAGTCATGACACGGTTATAACCGACCAGTCCTGGATGGCGGCCGCATCGCCAATCGTTCGATCGGATATTTATGGCGGAGAAGCATATGACGGCCGACTCGAACAGACAGGATGGGAGAAGGCTGGGTTCGACGATTCTACATGGAAGCCTGCGCTGGTGGCGGATGCGCCCGCCATTGCTGTGTCCAGCCAGATTGATGCGCCCGCGCGAGTAATCGCTACGCTCGAGCCGAAGCGCGTGGTTCCTGCGGCCAACGGAGCCTACATCTTCGACATGGGTCAGAACATGGTGGGATGGGTCACGTTGAAAGTGAAAGGCGAGGCGGGTACCAGGGTTCGAATGCGCTTTGCGGAAATTCTGAATCCGGACGGGACGATTTACACGGCAAATCTGCGGAATGCGGACGCGACTGATGTCTACATCCTGCGAGGCGGGGAGGAAGAGACGTTCGCCCCGCATTTCACGTTTCACGGTTTTCGCTATGTCGAGGTGACGGGCTATCCTGGAACGCCGCCGCTCGACGCGATCGCCGGAGATGTCGTCAGCAGCGTGAGCGGCGAACCCGTGGCCAAGCTGGCGACGTCAAGCGACCTGGTCAATCAGATGTGGTCGATTGGCATTTGGGGCCAGCGGGGAAATTTTCTGAGCATTCCCACCGATTGTCCGCAACGCGATGAACGCCTGGGCTGGATGGGCGACGCGGGAGTTTTCTGGCGAACCGGAAGTTATAACTTCGACATCGCGGCCTTCTCCCAGAAATTCGTGCAAGACATCGTAGATGCGCAGAGTCCGCAAGGCGCATTTAGAAACGTTTCCCCAAACACGCTCCCGTCCAGTAGCGATGAATCCGAGGAGCCGTCACAAGAGAGTGACCGGGTGGGCGCGCCGGGCTGGGGCGACGCGGGAGTGATCGTTCCATGGACAACTTGGGTACAGTATGGCGACAAGGCCATGATCGAACAAAACTGGGAGGCGATGCAACGTTGGATGCAGTTCATCCACAGCCGGAATCCCGACTATCTGCGCAAGAACGGAGTCGGCCCCAACTTCGGCGACTGGCTGGCTCCCGATGAGAACACGAACAAGGATCTACTGGCGACGGCGTACTGGGCCTTGATCGCTAACATGATGTCGCAGATGGCGCGCGCTACCGGCAAAGACGCCGACGCACAGCGCTACGACGATCTCGTGCAGAACATTCGCGCGTCGTTCCAGAAGGCTTACATTAAAGACGACGGAGAAGTTGGCACGGGAACGCAAACTTCCTACGTGGTCGCACTCTACACCCGGATGGCTCCCGAAGCACTGGAACCTCTGCTCGTCGACAAACTAGTTAAAGATATCGAAGCGCGTAACTGGCATCTTTCGACGGGATTCCTGGGAACGCCCTTCCTGCTCTTCACTCTTGCCGATCATGGACGCAGTGACCTAGCTTATCGCCTGTTGCTGAACGATACGTATCCTTCCTGGGGGTACATGCTTTCCAAGGGTGCGACCACCTGGTGGGAACGCTGGAACGGCGACACCGGCGATCCCTCGATGAACTCCTACAATCACTATGCGTTCGGGTCCGTCATTGCCTGGGTCTATCGTTATGCTGCGGGTATTGATACAACGCCCGATTCGCCAGGGTTTAAAGAAATCGTGGTTCATCCCCATCTCGACGCGCGGATGACGGCAGCACGGGCGGAATATGAATCGATCTACGGCAAGATTGTCAGCGACTGGAAGGGAACTGGGGCGGGGCCCTTCTCGCTAAAAGTCACGATCCCCGCAAACACTTCGGCAAGAATTGTCTTGCCTGCGATTACCGGAGCGCACCTCGCGGAGGACGGGAATCCGATAGAGGCGCAGGCAGAAAACGGATCTTATGTAGTTAAGATTGGGTCGGGTTCCTACAGTTTCGAAGTGAAGTGAATCACGCGCGGGTTGCGGACGGATGAAACGTTCTGCTCACCCAGCCGGAGCTTTTACGTTGAACCCGCCGACCACAATACGCGGACTCTCGCCGCGCGTGTCGGCATAGTTCAATTCCGTCCGCACGGTGCGATGTTCCTCGGGCATGAGTGTGAAATAATTGTCGCTGTAGATCACCGGCAGAATCCGGTCGCCACTGTTCTCCCGCACCGCTTTTAATCTCGTCATGAGAGCCGGGTACGCAGAGAGATTTTGCAGTTGAGTCGTCAGCCGCCATCGATTGCCCTGTTGTCTCGTATCGGTTGCGGTTTTTATCCGAGCCTTGGGCAACTGGCGAATTGCCCGATAATTGCCCTCCTGCACACCACGCAGGTAAAGATTTGTTGAAATTGGACTACCCGCGCGCGACAGCGTAAGCCGGACAAAGTGTACCGGAGTCAAGCCATTCGGATATTCCATCGTAAGGCATGTGACAACGCTGTCTTCGGAGCTTTCGAGCGTAGCCTTTTTTTTCCACTGCATCGAGCCATCCATGTTCAATACTTCCGCCAGGGCAGTCAGACCGGGAGCGTCGCCGGCGCTGTAGTTCACCACTTCGACATCGTCGGTGACGCGATTCCATTGAATATGCAGCGGCTCACAAACATTCTTGCAGGCGAAGTAGGCGGCCGTTGGTTCCAGGTAGTAGTCGTAAGTCTGCCACAACAATGAGGGCCAGCAGGAATGGCTCATCCACAAGAGCAAGCCCATGCGATTCTTGCTTTGCGCTTCGAACTCGGCGCGAAATCCTTCGTAATCGGCGAAGTGAGCCAGCGAAACCCACTCTTCAAAGCTGTCGGTAGCGCCGTAGGCCTGCTCGACCATACTGAGAAAACTGGGGCCACGCCGAAAACCGCCCTCCACAAAATCGTGCAATCCCCATTCCAGTCCCGGAGGCCAGAGAGCGCTCTTGGGCATAATCGCGCGCACACTTTCGATCGACGGGATATTGGGAATGCCGATCTCGCTATGCAGTTTGGGGTAGGCGGCCATGGCGGGATAGAAGGTGAGGGGCATGAGCATGTAGGGCCCGCCTCCGCCGACCACGTTATCGGCGGAGCTCGGAATGTAATGAAGCCCCGGATGCAGCTCAGCTAATATGCTTTGTATACCGTCGTCGAGCGGTTTCGGCGGGAAGCCCTCGTTGCGACCGCAATACAGTCCAATCGAGGGATGATTGCGGATGCGGAGCACGGTGTCGTTCACGTTGCTCAGGAACAGAGTATTGTCATCTGGGTTGGGACCGTCCCAGGGATTGGCGAGCCAGAAGTCTTGCCATACCAGGACGCCGTGTCGGTCGCAGGCTTCGTAGAATTCGTTGTCGCCGATCTGCCCCACCCAATTGCGGATCATGTTGAAGTTCATCTCGCGGTGATAGCGCAGAGCGGCATCATATTCGCGCGCACGGTAGCGCAGCATCGATTCGCTGAATCCCCAATTGCCTCCGCGAGCGATAAAACGTCGGCCGTTGATGAAGATTCGCAACGCGCCGTCATCTGCGCTGTAGGCCATCTGGCGGATTCCCGTTTTCATCGTCTTGGAGTCAGATGTCTGTCCGCCCTCGAGTTCGAATGTCAGTTCCAGGTCATACAGATTCGGATCGCCGTAGCCAACCGGCCACCACAGCTTCGGGTTCTGCAGGCGCAGCGCCGAGTGCGTCGCGGCATTGAGCTTGATGCGGGTTGGGGCTTGCGCGGGGCCAACATAGTTGACACGCACTTCGAATTGCGCCTCTCCGAAGCGTCCGCGAAGAGTGCCGGCGACGGGCGCGGAGCGATGGTTCATCAGTTCGAGCTCGATACTGACGTCTGCATGCGAGACATCCGGCAGCGGCAGGGAAGTGCTGACAAATAGGTGTTCCAGCGATACAACTCCACTGGTTGTGAGGTAAACGTCACCGATAATGCCGGTGTTTCTGCCGCGAATGGTGGGAATCCAATCCCAGCCGACCGACGCGTGATAAGTGGGATTGTCGGCTCCCAGAGCGCCGCCGTTCGGTCCTCCGTTCTCGTAGGTTTTCTGTTTACAGCTTCCGGGAGTCGCGTTCTTCTCGATTCGTATGGCAAGGGCATTGTTCTCGCCGGGACGCAGCTTGTCGGTTACATCGAAGCGTCCGCGCATGAATCCGCCATCGATACGGCCGATTTCTTCACCATTCAAGAAGACGTCGGCTTTCCAGTTAATGCCATCGAAGTTCAGCCAGACTATTTCCCCTGAAGCGGGCGGGGGTGGGGTGAACTCAGTGCGGTACCAGAAGTCGGAGTAAAAGAACGAGTCCGAAACATATAACTGGTTCTTGCCAAAATTGGGATCCGGAATTGCCTGCACATTCAGGTATGAGGTGAGCACGGTGGCCGGCACAGTTGCGACCACCCAACCGGCATCGTGAAAGCCCACCTGCGAAAAGTCCCGCCCATTGCCCTCCACAAGTGACAGGCGCTGCAAGCGCCACCTGCCTCCCGCAAGATTGAGCCGACCATTCCGCTGACTCTGGCCGCGAGCTGTCCTAGCCAGTTTTGGGTGAGCAATCGGACCACCTCGGCCATAGATCTCAATTTCACTCAGGATGTAGCCATCTGGCGAGGTTGGCCGCTTCATCAGTACTCGTACGTAGCGACTGTGGGAAGGCGGCGCGAGCGCGATATCGTCAACCCGCCCGGATGCTTCTGCGAAGGAATGCAGATCATGCCAGTTTTCGGCGTCATCCGAAACCTGAATAGAGCCTTCCGCCGCACGCGCAATCCAGTAGAGCTTGACGCGATCGAATTCACAGCGGGCACCCAGATCGACATAAACCCACTCCTCGCCCAGCCCGGAGCTCATCCATGCGCTGGTGAAGGAATAAGGTCCGCCGATTTCGACCCGCTGATCGTGACTCGAGAATTCAATCTCGCCAACTCTCCACTGCATATAGAAGGCTTGGGGCGGGGCATTGGAAACTGCGAATTCCACCTGATAAAAACGATTGCGGCAAGCCCGGCTCAGTGCGATTGACGGAATGAACAACTGGCCCGGCCGAGCAAAATCCCTGGGATAGCCTTCAACCGATACCGGCGGCGGGGCGGACAGACTGCCGACTTTTTCCCAGTTGCGGCCATCCTCGGACACCGACACGGTGAAACTCAGATTGGCCGCGGTTGCACCATTGGGCGGAACTACGACTACAGCAATACGATCAACTTCGGGAACGCGCGTGCCGCCACCGAGTTGAATTTGCACTGTAGGGCGCGGACCGAACAGTTCCACGGAATTCGTGCGGGAGTGATCCAGCACAAGTTCACGCTCGGTCTTGGGCAGCGCACCCCGAGAGCTGGTAGAAGTTGCGATCCATTCGGGCGGCTGAGTGTCTTTTATGCCGTCGGTGACCAATTGGGCGGTCAGGTTGTAATCGTAACTGCTGGAATGGTATGCGGGGCGGAGCAAAGCAAGATTACGGTAAGTCAACTTCTCGATCACTAGATCGGGACTGAAGTTCTCCCGCGGATCGCCAGGATAAATGCCAAGTCCGCGCGTGAATTCCTCCGTGGCGCCTTCCGTCGAACCGGTGGATTGCGAAGCCCCAGTCGGCGCTGCTTGGCCGTCATATCTACGGTCAGGACCCTGGATAGAAGCTGCCAACCCTGGGAACGTTTCCAGGGCAAGGCCAGCACCTGCAATTGCACTTTTCTTGAGGAAGCCACGCCGGGAGGTTGACAGTTCAGTTTCCCCTTTCACTTTTCTGCGCGCAGACCAAGTTTACGCACAGTCATCGAGCGATTTCGCAAAAGGTCATCTCCGCAGGTACCGATCTTTGTTCGAACAAGGGTAACGATCGTTCATTGCTTTGTAACCGCGATCATATTGTCGTCTGCATTGCGGTCAATGAGCTTATTGTAGGGATCGATGCCGGCAAGCGTGGGCGGCTGATCGACAACAATCTCGAAGGTTCGGTGTTCCTCGGTGAATTTTTCCTTCTTGAGATAGAGAGGTTTCTCTTCATCTTTCTTTCCACTGAAGACCCCAACCTCAATGTAATCGGCCAGGGGCATGGGAGTTTCCACTCCATTGCCGTCGGCCTGCAGTTTGCGCGACTGCACCTCGAGCGTGACCTTGTACTTACCGTCGGCGGTCCTCTGGGAAGTGGCGGTGAGGGCTCGGTTGTCGTAGAGAACGATGCGATTGAAGCCATCGTCCACCAGGTATTGAAGTTCGGGCGGGGTTTGCGCACGGATCGCATCCACCAGCAGGCGGGTGTCGGGGTAAGGAGCGTCGAGGGTGGCCAAGGGGCGAGCACTATCGTTTCTAGGAGGACCGGCATCGAGCTGGTTGTTGGCGTTGGCATAACGGTACTGCAAGAGAAAATTGTGGAGCGCGAGATTGAGCTTGTCTTCGCCAATGTAGTCGGCAAGCGTGTATAGAATCTGACCGCCCTTCTGGTACCAGACGTAAGGTTCACGCTGCACCAGAGCGAGTGGCGGCTCGTGGCGAATCTCACCGGCGCGTCCCCGCAAATACGCATCCAGTTCGTGGCGCAGGTAGCGATGCATCAGATCACGGCCGTACTTGTGCGCCATCACCTGCAGAGCGGAGTACTCCGCCAGGCTTTCCGACATCATGTTCGATCCTTCGACGTCGGCGCCGATCAGCTGGTGTCCCCACCACTGGTGGCCAAGCTCATGCGCGGTCACAAAGTAGGTAAAGTCGATGTCGGTTGGTTTAATTACTCGACCGATGAAACCAATGCCTTCCGAGTAGGGAACCGTGTTGGGGAAGGACTGGGCGAAACTGCGATAGCGTGGAAACTCGTAGATGCGGTACTGCGTGAACTGGTACGGGCTGTAGATGCGCTGATAGTAGTCGAGTCCGGCGCGGGAGCTGGCGAGCATATCGTCTATGTCGTAGGTGTGCGCGGGATCGTAGTAGACCTCGAGGGCAACATCGCCGTTGGCACCGTGATAGGTTTCTTTCCGTACCTGGTAATGAGCGGAGATGTAGGCGAAGAAGTCGAGGATGTGGGTCGATCCCATGCTGTATTCGAAGAAACGGCGGCCGTTGGCCTGCCATTCGCGCTGCAGATATCCGGGGGCGACCGCAATCTGATCGGAGGAAGTGCTCACCAGGGTGTGATAGGTAATCCAGTCTGACTCGCCGCGAAAGAAAACATTGTTCACCGAGTGAATAGGATCGCCGCGGCGAACCATTTCTTCGAGAGGCGGCAGATGCTCTTCGCGGCGGCGGCGCGGGTCATCAACCTCGACGTTAACGTTATAACCAACGTAGGGGAAGTAGTCGGAGTCGAAAAACGTGCCGTTATAAGCGAATTCCGGCAGCTCGTTGCCATCGCGGAAGCCGCGCGTCTGGTGCCCCACATTGCAAGTCAGGATGATGGTCTCGCCCGGCGCTAAGGGCGGGTCGAGACCGTAGATGGAGTAGATGTCGCGTGCCGCCGAGCTGACCAGATGGAACGGACGGTCGAAGCGGAGATTGGTGACCGACTGCCGCAGATCGGTGACGTGTATCTGCGCGATCGGCTGGCTGGTCTTGTTCTGCAACGTCATGCTGACAGTTCCGTCGAAGGAGCGGCGCCCGGGATAGATGTTGATCGCCGCATCCACGGCGGTGACTTTGGGCTGCAGGAGATTTTCGTATTGTTTAAAGCGGCGTTCGTAGTCGGCTTGAATGTCGCGCCGCGCCTTTGAGTCCAGATATTCGTTGAGGACGTGACCATTGTAGAAGTACCAGGAGCCCGCGCCCGCGGCGATGAGAGTAAAAAGTAGCGCCACCGGTGCGAGCCGCGGGGCGCGCCGGAGTGCGAGGCGGACGCGGGCGCGCAGAGAATCTTCCGCTCCGCGACGCGCGAAGGCGATAGAGACGATGCCCAGCACAGCGCAAATCGCCAGCCAGTAAGTAATCGACCAGAACAAGGCGGGGACGAAGTGACCGTAGCCGTTCATGTCGGAATAGGTGTAGGCAGGAGTCTGGCCGATGAGGTAGAGCGTATTCTCCCAGCCAAAGTTGTAGAGGATGGGCATGAGAACGAAGACGCCCAACAAGATGGCGTAGCCCACGAACTTGTTGGAGACCAGGGTCTGGACGAAGAGGGCGAGCAGGATAAACGTCAGAACCTGCGGGAAAGTTACCACATAGAGTTCTTTGAAGTACTGCAGGAGCTCGTAATGGTAGTAACCGGCGATGGTCTGCATGACAATCCCAATGAGCATGGCAAAAGCGAGCAGGATCAGCTCGATGACGACGATGGCGGTGAGGCGCGAAAACCAGTCCGTCGACTCGCGCATGGGCAAAGCGTCGTGGATACCGTCGAAATGGGTGTCGCGCTCGCGCCAGAGCAGCTCCGCAGCATAAAGTCCCGCGACAATGAAGAGGAAAAGCAGGGCGCTGCCTTCGACAGCCTGGACCATGAGATAGGTGACTGGCCACACGTTGCGCTCGGCGAGGTGGCCGGCGAAATATCCGTTGTTAATCCCGAAGGCGACGATCAGGGCGACCAGAGCCCAGAACGGAATGTCGCGAAGAATGTTGCGCAGCCGCAAGCGGGACAGTGAGATGTATTGCGCAAAAGTTGTGGCGGGAGTGAAGGCTTGATGGGCACGGGGAAGCCGAGCCGCCACCAGCGAGCGCACGGGCTGGGCCTCCGTGAGCTCCTGTTGCTTCGCTTTGGCGGCGCGGCGGCCTTGCGAACGAGCCGTCAGTGCCTCCACAGACATAGGAAAGAGCGCCCAGACCGTGCCCAGCGCCAGCAGCCCCACGCTGAGCCAGAGAAGTCGGTTGTAGAGGAAAACGCCGCCGATGAGGGCTGGCGACCAGCTGACGAACTGGGTGTTCTTTTCGATGACCGTCCAGTAGCGGGTAACGTTGTCAATCAGGATGATGCCAATCGGATCGAATATGCCGGACCAAAAATGCTCGAGCGAACGCGTCGCGAAAAATACAGTGATGCCAATGACGTAAATCATGAACAGAGCTACACCCTGGAGGTAGACGATGAAAATCTTGCGCGTCAGAGCAGCGACGGCAAAAAAGGCAGAGCCGATGAAGAAGATCTGAACCACCAGGATGGACAAGAACGGCTGAAGGTATGTCCACAGATGATTCGGACCGATGCGGGTATGGTCTGCCCACGGCGCGAAGGTACCCAAGTAAGTGCCCAACATCATCCCCGAGAAGGCGAAGACGGTCGTAACCAAGGAGCCAGCCCATCGTCCGCCCAGGTAGGCGAATTTAGAAATCGGTTGGGTGAACAGGATCTGATAGGTGTCCCGCTGAAAGTCGCGCAGGATCGAAGTACCGAAGATCGCAGCAATGATGATGATGCCAAACAGCGCCGCGCCAACATTGTTGTAAGTGTTGGAGAAGGGTCCATTGAGAAGGATCTTGCCATTGCTGTTGCCGATCGGGCCGAAGCTCTCGGAGGCAACGTCGAGAAAGGAAAACGTGATCCAGATGGCGAAGTAAACGTAGGTGGAGAGGCTTTTGAAGCGGAACTTGAGCTCGAAGGTGAAGAACTCCCAAAACTGCGCCATGTCAGATCCTCCAGATTCGAGAAGTTAATTCGGCAGCTGACTCTTGGACTGCTGCGAGAGGTTGAGGAAATAGACGTCTTCCAGTCCGGAGTCGATCGAACGGAAACCATCGCCCGGAGAGGCTTCTGCGTACACGCGAATCTCGTGCTGTCCGCCAACCAGGTGCGTGGAGATGACGTGAAGTTGGGTTTCGATCGCTCGCACCTCGTCGTCAGTGGCCACCACTTTGGACCAGATCTTGCCGTTTAAGGCGGCCAGCGTGTCGCTGGGAGCGCCTTCCAGCAAAAGCTCACCCGAGGCGATGATCGCCATGCGGGGGCAGAGCTGGCGCACGTCATCCACAATATGAGTCGAAAGAATGACAGTGCGGTCACTGCCCAGGGAAGAGAGAAGATTGAGAAAGCGATTGCGCTCGGCCGGATCCAACCCGGCGGTGGGCTCGTCGACAATGATGAGCCGGGGATTACCAAGCAGGGCCTG
>Ga0182018_10002989_pt1 | contig 15929 bp, 12 predicted proteins | sample 812P2MmetaG_FD_120490 | JGI IMG/M metagenome (GOLD analysis project Ga0182018, IMG submission 120490) | Permafrost microbial communities from Stordalen Mire, Sweden - 812P2M metaG | ecosystem: Environmental > Terrestrial > Soil > Wetlands > Permafrost | place: Sweden: Stordalen | collected... | reverse complement strand
TAGTAGGCCAACAGGTACTGGGTGCGGAGCTCGTCGCTGATCTGATGAAAGGCTTCGTCCAGTTGCGACATCGAGGTCGCGTAATAATACTTGCCGCCGGTGTCTTCGGAGAGTTGGATCAGGGCATGCTCACCTCCGATTTCGCGTCCGGCGCTGTTCTCGATGGGCACTACGATAATGCTGTAGACGATGCTCTCGGCCTCTTCGGCGGCGCGCAAGGCCTGTTTGTAATCCATTTTGCTGACGGTGTCCCCGCCATCGGTGATCAGGACGAGGACTTTCCGCCCCTGGCGCCGGTCGAGCGAGCGCGACGCTAGATAGACGGCGTCATACAGAGCGGTGGCCGCGCCCAGCCGGATGTGGTCAATGCCATCGTCGATGCGCTTCAGGTCTGCGGTGTAAGAGGTGGACTGCAACACGGTTTCGTTAAATCCGAAGACGGAAAGGGAGTCCAGCGGACGCAGGATCATCCGCGCAAAACGCTTGGCGGAGGATTGCTCCAATGGCAAATCGTGCCGCGTGCTCAGGCTGGTATCAATGGCCAGTGCGATCGAAAGCGGGAGGGCGGATTCCTTGTCGAACACCGAAATGGTCTGGTCTCGGCCATCTTCCTGCAGGGTGAAGTTCTCTTTTTTCAGACCAGCGACCGGGGCTCCGTGAGCGTCGGTCACGGTGACGTAGACGTTCACCAGCTTGACGTCGACCTTCAGGGTGGGTGGGGCTTCCGAGGATTGATTCCGACCTGGGGGCGGTTGCGTCTGAGAGGCGGCGCAGGCCAGCAACATGAAAATCAGCGTTGCGGTTTTCATTCGATGAAAGAAGTATACGGAAAATCAGCTTGTCGCCGAATAGCGGGTGCCGGACCGTTCGGCTTCCCCCTGCGAGCGCGGCGAGGCCCTCTAGCAACCTCAGTCTGTTCACTTAGATGCGGCGTCGAGTGGCTGGCTGCCTGAGCCCTGGAATTTACGGAAGAATCTCCGGCGGAAACGGTTCTCCGTCGACCCAGACCGCTCCATCCTCAAAGAATTCTCTCTTCCAGATGGGAACCGTGCGCTTCAGCGTATCGATCAGCCAGCGGCAGGCGTCGAAGGCAGCCGCGCGGTGAGCGGACGCCACCACGATCAATACGCTGGTTTCCCCGATCTCGAGCCGCCCCAAGCGGTGCACCAGGGCCACATCCCGAATCTGAAACTGTTTCACTGCCTGCTCAGCCAGGCGATCCATCTGCTGCAGAGCCATCTCCTCGTAGGACTCGTAGTCGAGATAAAGCGTCTTCCGTCCCCCCGTGTGGTTGCGGACCACTCCCTCGAAAACTACGGCCGCGCCATCCTCATCCCTCTTGCGGTTGGCGAGCACCACCGAGGTATCGATCGGCTCCCGCACAATGGACGCATAACCTCGGCGCTCTCCTTCTTCCAGTCCGCCGCTCACAGGCGGCAGCAGCGCCACCTCATCTCCCGATTTCAGCTTTGTATCCGAGCTCGCGTATTGCTGATTTACCGCAACAGCCAGCGAAGTCAACCATGGTTTAAGCCTCGGAATCTGCATCGCGCAGTGTGCCAGCACATCGGCAACGGTCGCACCTTCGCGCAGTTCGAGCGTGTCGCCGGATTTACCCGCGAGATCTTTCAAGATGCCGAAAAGAAGAATGCGCACGCGCATCGGAACAGTTGCCAGTTTAACCCGGGGCAGTCCAATACACGCAGTGCTGAGTCAAGCGACCGAACCCATCCGCCGATGGATAGAATTACGGGAAGATTTTTATTTCGCGACGAATCCAGCTGCTCGTTTTCATCTGCTGATGTGAGCCGGATTTCGCCGCAGGACAACGTAAAGACGCTTATCACGCTGAAATAATCGTTCCCAGCCCCGCCTTGCGTTCTTAATAGCAGCGGGAAAAATACCAAAAAAATTGCCAGCCCTATTAGGACTGGCAACTGGATACCGGCAGCCGCATTTGCATTACGCTTGTGCGAACGCCTTGCCATGAACCGGTTCGGGTGTCGTTGTCAACATCTTCGCGGAGGTTGATTCCGCCACGACCGGCAGCGAGACACGGAGCGCTTCGTCAATCGTCTTCACATAATGAACCGTGAGATTCTCGAGTTGCTCTTTCGTGAGATCCTCATCAACGTTCATTTTATTTTCCGCGGGCAGGATCACGTCCGTCACTCCGGCGCGCTTGGCGGCGAGCACTTTTTCTTTAATGCCTCCTACCGGAAGCACGTTGCCGCTAAGCGTGATTTCACCCGTCATCGCCAGCAGCGGACGGATGCGATGCCCCGACAGTAGCGACACCAGTGTGGTTGCCATCGTCACGCCCGCCGAAGGACCATCCTTTGGAATCGCTCCTGCCGGCACGTGCATATGGATGTCGTGGTCGGCGAAGAAGTCTTCGGCAATCCCCAACTGGGCGGCGTTCGAACGGACCCAGGTAAGCGCAGCTTGCATGGATTCCTGCATCACCTGGCCAATTTGACCGGTCATGGTGAAGCCGCCTTTGCCTTTCATGGCGTTCGCTTCCACGAAGAGCACGTCGCCACCCGAGGGAGTCCACGCCAAGCCTACGGCCACTCCGGGTCGCTCGGTGCGCTCCTCGATCTCACCCTCGGTGCGGATTTTGATGCCGCCCAGAAATTCCTGGATGACTTCCTGCGTCACCACCAGCTTCTCCGTCTTGCCTTCGGCCAGCCGCCGTGCCTGCTTGCGGCAGATGGTTCCGATGGTGCGCTCCAGGCTGCGCACGCCTGCCTCGCGCGTGTAGTGGCGAATGATATAGCGCAACGCAGCTTCCGGAAATTCGATCTGCTCTGCTGTGATTCCGTTCTCTTCCACCTGTCGTGGAACCAGATAGCGGAACGCGATGTGCAACTTCTCTTCCTCGCTATAGCCCTGCAGTTCGATGATTTCCATACGATCGCGCAGCGGCTCGGCGATGGGATCGAGCATGTTTGCGGTTGTGATGAAGAGCACCTTCGACAAATCAAAAGTGACGTCGAGATAGTTGTCGCGGAACGTCGAATTCTGCTCAGGATCGAGGGCTTCAAGCAACGCCGAAGCCGGATCGCCGCGGAAGTCGCGGCCAACCTTATCGATTTCGTCGAGCATGAATACCGGATCTTTGGTCTCGGCGCGGCGAATGCCCTGGATAATTTGTCCCGGCAGTGCGCCGATGTAGGTGCGGCGGTGGCCGCGGATTTCGGCCTCATCGTGCACACCACCAAGCGAAAGCCGCACAAACTTGCGGCCCAGCGCACGCGCAATCGACTTGCCCAGCGAAGTCTTCCCCACGCCGGGAGGTCCGACGAAGCACAAAATCGGACCCTTCATGTTCGGCTTCAAACGCCGGACGGAAAGGTAGTCGAGAATACGATCCTTAACCTTCTCGAGATCATAGTGGTCCGTATCCAAGATTTCCTTGGCTTTCGGAATTTCGATTTCCTGCCCGGAAGTTTTGGCCCAGGGCAGCACGGCCAGCCACTCGACGTAGTTCCGCGTGAGCGAGTAGTCGGCAGCCATGGGGGACATGCGGGAAAGACGGCCCAATTCCTTGAGCGCCTCTTTCTTCACTTCGTCAGGCATGCCCGCGTCATCGATTTTCTTTTTCAGGTCTTCGACGTCACGCTGGCCCTCATCTTGCTCGCCCAATTCCTTTTGGATCGCCTTCATCTGCTCGCGCAGGTAATATTCGCGCTGGGTTTGCTGCACGCGATCCTGCACCTCGCTCTGGATCTTGTTGCGCAGTTGCTGCACTTCCAGTTCCTTGGCGAGATGCTGATTGATCTTCTCGAGACGCACGCGAATGTCTAAGGTCTCAAGCGTGTCTTGCTTGTCGGGGGTCGATAGCGACGGCAATGAGGACGCGATAAAGTCCACCAAGCGGCCGGGCTCGTCGATGTTCAGGGCCACGGTGGAGAGTTCGTCAGACAGCGTGGGCGAACCGGCAACGATCTGCTGAAAAAGCGTCAAAACGTTCCGCTGCAAAGCTTCGATTTCGGAACTGTCTGGCGGGGCCGCTTCGGGAATCGCGGAGACGCGAGCCCGCATGAAAGGCGCCAGTTGCGTAAACTCGCCAAGGCGTACCCGCTCCAGGCCTTCGGCAAATACGAACAGACTCTGGTTGGGCATCTTGACGACCTTATGCACCACCGCCGAAGTGCCCACCAAATAAAGGTCGCTGGGTTGGGGGTTGTCGACGCGGGCTTCGCGCTGGGCGACGACCACAATCGTTTTATCCTCTCCGAGTGAATTGATAAGCTGGACCGAACTCTCACGGCCTACCGTTAGCGGCAGCACCGCGTGGGGGAAAAGAACCGTATCCCTCACAGGTAGCACGGGCAACGCCCGTACGTCATTTATTTCCCGATGCTTAGGAAGTGGCTCGGAAAGCGGTTGTTGGGTCATTGGCTCTCCTTGAGTGTAACTCACTCAAGCTTAGATGATTTTCCCCAGGAAAGGTTTCATCGCATCTCCGTGTCCTAGGCTAACCGATTCTATCGGCATTGTCCCTCCCGCGCCATGATGCCCAAGGTACCGGGGCTAATGCGGCGGAAAGGGAACGCCGGAATGGCACTTACCTGGGACGACGAATCCCGATCATGCGGTCTTGTTGGCGATCCATTGAAGCGATCCGTCAATAACGATCAGTCCACCCGCAAGATCATTTGCATTCCATTTTCCAGCTTCACATTGTGTTTCTTGGAAGTCAGTACCGAACCCTGTGCTGCCGCGGAGCTCAGCTCTACTCCGGACATGCCAATCGTTCCCTTTGCATTGAATGGGAGTTTGGCGTCGGCTTTGCCTGTACTCGGGGTAGGCAAACGCTCTCCGGCATATTGACTCGGACTTCCGCTGCCCGCGCCGACAACTCCTCCCGGAGGTGCCCCGGTTCGGATACCGGGACCGTTCCCCATTTGCGAAATCGCCTCCAAATTGGTCGCGGGATCGAACTCAGCAGCAAATCCGACGGCTTTGATGCTTGCCGGCAGCGGCATTTCGGAACCATTCTTCAAAATCATCTTGTCGAAGGCAATTTTCAAAGTAGAAACTGAATCCCCTTGGCGGGGTGTGACTTCGACAACGTGGCCTACGATCTTGCAGCCCTTCTTCGCAAGACCCGGCGGAGTCGAGTTAAGGTCATCGGTCGTCCTGGCCAATACCTCATCGCCCACCTTGGCTTTTTTCGAATCAACCGGCTTTTCGAGTTCGGCCCGAATCAAGGTTCCCGGAGTGAACTGCATAGATATAGAGAGCGGCCGGGACTCGGCAGGGGCGGCAACCGTTGGAGAGGTCGGCGGCTGGCCTGACGCCTGGGCGGTGGCAACTCCGGCCAAACAAACTCCTGCCACAAGACAGCACAAGCAGATTTTGATGCTCCCAGAGTGGAACTCTGGGATTCTTTCGGCCCTTGCCTGGTATTCGCTACGCATAAGCAGGTACCTCCAGAGAGGGCGTCACCAATACAGCCCCGCTCAGGCTCACTGAGTCCTGAGTGCCGCTCATAGCTATGCTCTCCGCACCACGCTTGGCGATGTTGAATGCAGCGTTAGCGTCTCTATGATCGGTGTGTCCGCAGTGCTCACAAACATACTTCTTGCCGTTTGGAGTGTTCCGCTGTCGGCAACGAGAGCAGTTCTGCGAGGTATACGCAGGATGGACAGTCGCCACGATCATGCCGTGCAAAGCCGCTTTGTACTGAATGAAACTCAGTAGTTCGTAGAAAGCCCATTGAGACTTCTCGACATAGCCACGGATTTTACTCTTGGCTTTGCGGATAGACTCAAGATTCTCTACCGCAATGATGCGGTGATGTTTTACGGCATAGGAGACGATTTGCTTGGACACGATGTAATTCTCGTGGCTGGTTCGTCGTGATTGCTTACCACTCAAGTTGCGAAGGGTACGACGAAAGCCCTTGCTCTTGAGATTGGCTCTCCTGCGTCTCCAGTTGTACTTGGCAGCTGCTGGATTGAATCCCAGGTGCAACACCTTACCATTCTGCGGGTCTGCCAGAACGGCAACATTACCCACAGAGTTTCTATCCACTCCGACAACCCCTTCCACGTCTACGAACTCGTGAGCGGGCGTGTTGTAGCAGATAGATGCTAACCAGACGCCTTTACGTTTGAAGAATTCAATACTACGCACAAAACCGTGCACGGGTTTCGGGAAGATGACGGGCAGGATTTCCTTCTTGAATAGAGCAGGAATCCGGAGTCCGTTCTTCTCTAGTTTTATCTGCTTACCTTTGTCCCCGCAAACTGGCAGAACTATGTTGGAAACGGTAACCAGTTTCTCGTTACGCTGGTACTTGGCAATCAAAGATTTGGCTATAACGCAGGGAATCTCTGGGTAATGCTTACATGAGGAGCACTCACGCAAATGGAGCATACGAGGCAAGCCCCCCCGAACCCTAACCAGTAGCCCATCCAGTACGGGAGTAAACGCATCGGGAATGCGGACTTTGGCACAAGTAGCCACCGTGTCCACAGGCTTATCTATCAGGTTGTGTTTGTCACTAAGTTTCGCCGCCATGTGTTTACCTACCTCCCGTATCAACTATTTGCTCGCTCTATTCCCACGCATCTGCTCTCACTACCAGCACAAACTTATTGAAGTAAATGGCGAAAGCAACCACATCCACTTGCTTATCGAATGCCCCGCCAACCCCCTTCTCTATCGTCCGTGGTTGGCAGACTCAAACACATCTCAGCCGAGTTCTTCCTCAAACGCTATGGTGCTCAGTCTTGGGGCAACCACAAACACACCCTCTGGAACTCCGGATACTTCGTCGAATCTACGGGCGGTGTGACTCTCGAAATCCTCGAAAAGTACGTCGAAAATCAAGGCCGCTCCTAACCCATCGCAAAGCGGCGGGATTGCGTCGCTCAACTACCGTTCATGACAGCACCTCGCGGCGGAATGTAGGCGAAGATCATGCGGAGCAGATCGCTCCAGCTGCGATTAGGAAAAATAAAGCTTTGAACTGCCAATCTTATCCCTTCCGACTCGGCTCTTCAACGGTTTTCGCATGGCGATTCAAGAGTCACGCCGCTGGGTAGATCCCCAGTACTTTCACGAACTCCGCCACCTCCCCGAGATGGCGAAGCGCATTGCGGGCTGGCTCATCGTCGCCCCTCAAGAAGTCTGCGTAGAAGACATATTCCCAGGGGCGCCCGCGCAAGGGCCGCGATTCGATCTTGCTCAGGCTGATATCGCGCAGCGCGAAAACGCTGAGTGACTTGAACAGCGCTCCGGGCTGATTCTTCAGCTTGTAGGCGATCGACGTTTTGTTCGCGCCGAGCGGGATCAGGTGCTGGTAACGGCTGGCGGAGGCACTACTTCTCTTCTCTCGCGCGTTCGCAGCGCGTGCCTGGGGCTTGCGAATCAGCAAGAAACGGGTGAAGTTGCGCTTATCGTCTTCGATGCCGGCTTGTAGGATTCTGCCCGAGTATTCCCGGGCGGCCTGGCGTCCGGCAATACCGGCTGCGTCAAGAAGGCGATCGGCGATGACATGCTTTACGCTGCCTGCCGTGTCGTAAAAAGGGACGGCTTCAATGTTCGGATGGAGGCGGAAAAAGTCGCGGCATTGGTCGAGCGCTACAGGGTGGGAGAGGACCCTGCGCAGCGCGCTGAATCTCACGCCCGGAGCGGCGATCACGTTGTGCACGATGCGCAGCCGGAATTCGGCCTGAATGAATACGTCGCGCGCCACCAGCAGATCGGCATGCTCGGCCACCGTGCCCGCCAGTGAGTTTTCGATGGGGATTACGGCAGCCGAGGCCGATCTCTTTTCCACGCGGTCGAACACTTCGGCGGAGCGGGCACAAGCTAGTATAGAGCAGCCGGGAAGCATCCGTTCAGCGGCTTCATGGCTGAACGATCCTCGTTCGCCCTGAATCGCGACTTGGGTGGCGGGTATTTTCATCACACGCAAGGTAGCTGCAAAAGAACCAAAAGCGCAATCGAAATTGCGCGAGGGAAAAATCGCCGCGCGACTAGACCAGGGTTTTCTCCAGCAGCAGCGCATCTACGCCATTCGAGTAGTAGCGGGGGAAGGTTCTGACCACGCGATAGGCGTGACGCTCGTAAAATGACAACGCGGACAGGTTGTCGACGGCGGTCTCCAGTTCAACCGCCCGGCATCCGGCCATAATCAGACGATCCTCAGCAGCCCGCAATAGCAGCGATCCCACCCCAAACCGGCGCGCCTCGCCGATCACGTCGATGGTGATGATGTGACCGCGGGCTCGGGCTCCTGCTTCGGCGACAATGAATCCAACGGTTGCCGCAGAGGCCTTCTCGGTTCCTGTTGCAGCGGGCTCGGTCCCATTGCCGGGTGGCGCCCCTTCGGCAACCAGTGTGAAAGACGCGCGGCGGCGCAGGTAGAGCCTGAGCTCCGCTCGGGAATAGGAGACTCCGGGAGGAAAACAGGTCTGATCGATGCGCCAGAGCGCCTCGAAATCGGACGTCTTGAAATCGCGAATGGTGAGGGGCACGTCGACATTGTAGCGGCCAGATGGGGAGCAGATCAGCAGGGGAATGAGTTCATCCCAAGTTTTCCACAAGACATCCGCCATTGAATCGGTGAATGCCGAAAATGCAAGCGATTGGCCCTTGCTTCGTCCGCAACCAAGGTCGTACGATAAGCATCAGAGGAAAGCGTTGTGGGGCGCCTTCTCCTAATTGACGTTGTCGCTTCGGTCGCCGCTCTGGGGATGTGGTACGTTGTGTTTTCCCACTACAATCACAAGAAAGGCGCGGCGGCATTGCGCTGGGTACAGACGGCCTGCGCCGGCAAGGGACGCATTGTTGAGTCTCGATGGATGGGAGCTTCCCACCTGCAGGCGCGGCTGCATTTCCCCACCCGCTGGTTTGAAAATGCCCGAGTCACTCTGAATTTCCGCCCCCGTGCTCTTCCCATTCAGTGGCTGATGAGTTGCTGGCACAAGCAAAAAGAAACACTGACCTTCGAGGCCGACTTGGACGGTTCTCCCCGTTTCCATTTAGAAGTCTTGCGGCATCGCTGGTGCGCGCATAACCGAGGCATCTCCTCTCGCAAGCGGGACGATCGCGCCTGGGAGATCTACAAGCCCGGTCCTGTGATCCTGACCACCCGTACGCACTGGAAGCAGGATCCCTCGGCGGAACTGAACGCACTGATGTCAGCCCGGCGTCAGGATTTCTTGCAAGTGCAGTTCCGTCCGGAATCACCGCATTTTTCCGCCACGGTTCATCTGGAAGCTTTAGCCGACCCGGACACTGCCGCGGAGTTCGTCAGCGCGCTGCGTGAAATCGCGGCGGGAGCTTCGACGCACCGGCAGTAAGCAAGCGTCGTGAGGCAGAGAATTCCAAGACGAGGTCCTGGCATGGGTAGCATCTTTCCGCTGTTGCTTGCGCTCTTTCTCGCAGTATCCGCCGCATCGGCCCAGAACAATCCGCAGCCCCAACTTCAACCGCGGCCTGCTGAGCCGGCGAATGTTCCGACCCCGCCCGCAGACCGGCAAATCGCACTCGACGTACAAGTCTCAGAAAAATCCGGAGCGCCCGTCCGCGGACTGGAGAAGCAAGACTTCACTGTTCTCGACGACAAGCGCCCGCAGAATATTCTATCGTTTCACGCCGTGGATGGAAGCGCGACTCCCGACCCTCCGGTTGAGATCATTCTAGTGATCGACGCCGTCAACGTTGGCTTCCAAGCCGTCACCTACGAGCGAAGTGAACTCAAGAAGTTCCTGCTGCAAAATGACGGCAAGCTTGCGCAGCCGACGTCGCTCATCTTCTTCACCGACGCTGGAGCACAAATGCAAACTGCTTCTTCTCGCGATGGGAAGGTTTTGGCGGCGCTGTACAACCAATACGAAACCGGGCTACGGTCGATCAACCGATCGCAAGGATTTTGGGGTGCCGCGGAGCGTTTCGAAATGTCGCTTAAAACCCTGAATTCTTTTGTCGAGTATGAGCGGCCTCGTCCCGGCAGGAAACTGATGATCTGGTTCAGCCCGGGATGGCCCTTGCTCTCCGGGCCGAACGTTCAACTGACCAGCAAGGATGAGCAGCATTTCTTCGATTCAATCGTGGCTGCCTCCGGTGGATTGAGGTTGGCTCGCATTACTCTCTACGCCATCGATCCACTGGGGTTGGCGGATGCGGGGGGAATTCGGACTTCATACTACGAGGAGTTCTTGAAAGGTGTAACCAAGCCCGACCGGGCGCAGGCTGCGAATCTAAGCTTGCAAGTCCTCGCGGTTCAGAGTGGTGGGCGCGTCCTCAATTCCAGTAATGACATCACCGGGGAAATCGCCGATTGCACCTCGGATGCCGACGCTTTTTATGTACTCTCGTTCGAGGGTGCTCGCGCCGACCACCCGAATGAGTATCATGCGATCGAGCTCAAAGTTGACAAGCCGGGAACGAAGGTTCGCACGCGTACCGGCTATTACGCCCAGCCCTGAATCGCGGTTCCACACGCCCATTCATCATTCTTCCTTTTCGGCAATTGATTCTAGAACGATGGCACAGGCCTGAATCGCCCTTCCTTGCTGCCTTCCGCTATGCTATCGTTCCTGGCCATGAGCAATTTCACCCCACAATTTGGGACGGCAGAGTATCTTGGGTCGCCAGGAGTCGATCACTGTCAACTCTGTCAGCAGCCAATCGCGGGCGAGTATTACCGCGCCAACGCTGCCATCGCATGTCCCCCTTGTGCGCAAAATATGCGGGGTGCATTGGCGAAGGACACTCACGCGGCGTTCGTCCGCGGACTCCTGTTCGGCATCGGCGCGGCCATCGTGGGTCTGGTCTTGTATGCCACTTTTACCATCATGACCGGGCTTGTGATCGGCTATGTTTCGCTGGCGGTTGGTTGGATGGTAGGAAAGGCAATGATGAAAGGCTCCCATGGCATCGGGGGCCGACGCTACCAGATCGCAGCCGTCCTGCTGACCTACGCAGCGGTCTCGATGGCGGCAGTTCCCATTGCCCTCCACTATGCCCGACAACCCAGGCAAAATAACTCCACTCGGCGGTTGCAACAGAAGCAAGCACCAACACAGAATCTGCAAGACGAACAGCGCCGGCTCGAACAGGAATTTGGGAATCAAAAGCCCTTACCCACGCCAACCCCGGAAACCGGCGCTTCTTCTGCACGGGCGCACGTGGCGCCGTCACCCCTGGTTACTGCGCAACATCAGGAACCGGCACCGGCTCAGCCCCCATCCAGACAACGGAGGAGCCGCGGCGAGGTGATTCTAAGGCTCGCCCTGCTCGGTTTGTTTTCCCCGTTCGTTGAACTTTGGGAAGTAGGGCCGAGTTTCGGCTGGATCATCGGACTAGTAATCCTTTTTGTCGGAATGAGATTCGCCTGGACCATCACTGCGGGCCGGGCGATCGAAATCTTCGGACCATTTGACAGCGCCCGGCAGCCTCAACTTTGAACCATGCTTTTGCCGCAAACCGACAGCATCGTGAACCGATAGAATACGGTTAGCAGCCAACGTGTCTTCCATCACTCCCGAGCTGATTCGCAACTGCAGGCGCTGCGCGCGTGAACTTACGCCCGGGGCCCTGGTCTGCGACCAATGCCACGCACTCGTGCATTCTGAGGAACTGGATCGCATGGCTTCGGAAGCGAGAGCTCTTGAGGCGAAGGGGGAGCTGCGCCGAGCACGCGAACGCTGGCTTGCCGGACTTCATCTTTTGCCACGCACAGCGAAGCAGTATGACTGGATCAAGCAGCACGCGCGTGGGCTTGAGGTGGCAGCGCCTGGGGTTGCGGGAAATGAAGGTCAGATTTCCGAGCCGACGGACAACAAGTGGGCCAAGCGCCTGGGCCCACTCGGAGCAATCGCGATCCTATTGGCGAAAGCTAAGACGGTTCTGTTCGCACTTTTCAAGCTGAAATTCCTGCTCAGCTTTGCCGCTTTCATTGGACTCTATTGGGCCATGTGGGGAATGAAATTCGGCATCGGTTTTGCAGTGCTGATTCTGCTTCACGAAATGGGACACTTCATCGACATCAAGCGCCGCGGCTTGCCGGCGGATATGCCCGTGTTTCTGCCCGGCCTCGGAGCCTACGTCCGCTGGCAGGCGCTGGGGGTGCCTTTGGAGACGCGCGCCGCAATTAGTCTTGCCGGACCTCTGGCTGGATTCTTTGTGGCGGTGGTTTGTGCCGTGCTGTGGTGGCAGACGGGCAATCCGCTATGGGCAGCGCTGGCGCGCGCGGGCGCGGTACTAAACCTGCTGAATCTGATTCCCGTCTGGGTACTGGATGGCGGCCAAGCCGCGCTGGCGCTTAGCAAAATCCACCGGATTATCTTGCTCACCGCGTGTCTCGCCCTGTGGCTCTTGCTGGGCGAGAACGTTTTCTTTCTAGTAGCGCTGGGCGCGGGATATCAAGTTTTTCTCGCCGGAAACCTGCCGCCACGTCCGAGTCGCGCTATCACCATCTACTATCTTGCTGTGCTGACCGCGCTGGGTTTGATCATTCATCTCATGCCGGGAACCGGATTGGGCGTACAGTGATGCCCGACAAATGAATTTCCCACTAACTCTTATCAGCTTTTTCGATTGTCGCGAACGGAGACTCGCGCTATCCTTTTCGGTACACCCCTAGCCGTTCCAACTCCATGTTTCGGTGGCGTTGTTTGCTGACATCATGACCTGCAATTACGAATAGGAGACTGAAGACCATCCATGCCTAATGAACTGCGCAATTTTCTGGCCCTTACCTACGACGAACTGGAAGAGCTCAATCTGGAAGCGAAGGAGCAGCGCAGGAACCGCGTCTCCATCGACGAGATCCAGGAGAATCGGCTGAAGTATTTGACCGACGAGAAGCGTATCAAGGCCGTAACCGTGCTCTTCAGCGATCTCGAAGGCCGGCTTCACATGCTCGACTACGACAAGAAGTTCTTAATCAAGAGCTGGGACAATCTGACGTTCGATGGCTCCTCGATTCGCGGCTTCACCGCCCAGCGCGAGAGCGATCTTCGCCTGGGCATCGATTGGGGGGCGTTTTACTGGGCTCCGGCTGATGTGTTCGGCTCCGGAAAGGTGCTGGTCTTCGGCGAAGTGATCGACAAGGGCGGCACCCCCTACAGCGCCGACATTCGCGGGGTGCTCAAAAGCTTCGCGGGCGATCTTTACAAGAAGAAAGGTTACACCCTCAACGCGGCTAACGAGATTGAAGGTTTTCTCTTCAAAGGCGCGGACGCGGAGCGCACGTATCACGAAACCGGCAAATTCGAATACGTAAACACCGGGGGATATTATCACTCTCTGCCCGGCGACCCGTTGCGCACATTTATCGACACCACGGCGGAAGTTCAGCGCTCGATGGGCTTCCAAAATGAAAAAGACCATCCCGAGGTTGCCCCGTCACAATTCGAAATCAACTACGGCTACGGCGAAGTCGTCGCCGCTGCCGATCAGATTCAGCTCTACAAGCTGATCTGCCGTCAGGTCGCCACCAATATGGGATTTACCGCTTCATTCCTGCCCAAGCCGGTGGTCGGCGTGAACGGCAGCGGCATGCACACCAACGTCTCTGTCAGCGAGAGCGGCAAGAATCTCTTCTGGGATGCAAAAGGCGAAGAGAAACTTAGCAAGACCGGCTGGGCCTTCTTGGATCGCATTCTTACCCATGGCAACGACGTGTGCCTGCTGCTGAATGCCAGTGTGAATGCCTATCGCCGTTTGGACCCGCACTTTGAGGCGCCGAATCAGATCAAAGCGTCCGCCGTCGACCGCGGATCGATGATCCGCATTCCCATCGGGAACGAAAAGAGTATGCGCGTAGAAGTCCGTTCGGTCGCTCCGGATGCGAATCCTTACCTCGTTCTCTACTCCATCTTCAAAACCGGCCTCGATGGCGAGACCTCGAAAATCAAGAATTTGCGCCAGGCCGAACGCTACTTGCCGGATAACATCTATACTGCACTCGACAATTTCCGCCAGTCGGGGTGGACGACGAAAATCCTCTCCGAAGATGTGAAGGGCCGCTACGCCGATCTAAAGCAGGCGGCTGCGGACCGCTGCCCGCGTCTGCTCGGAACATTCGTGAAAGCGCCGGAGGTACAGTACCACCACGACGTCTACAATCAATTCCTCTGGAATCTTTTCTAGCGCGCTGCTTTTCCTACACGCGCAGCGCCCTGGCTGCAGAGTCAGGGCGCTTTGTGGTTGCAGCAATTCGTGGATCAGAGCAATTCCAATCTCCTAGCGAGCACTCGCCCAGCGCATGCGCCTGTGCTAGATTCAGAAGTTTCATGGATCCCGCTCCCAGCATCTCCACGCAAGGCCTGACCCGCCGCTTCGGAGAACTCGTCGCCGTCGATGGCATCGACCTGCGGGTATCCTCCGGTCAGTTCTTTGGATTTCTTGGACCCAATGGCGCCGGCAAATCAACCACCATCAAAATGCTCACCGGTCTGCTTGCGCCCAGCGCAGGACGAATTGAAATTCTCGGACTCGATCTGACGGCGCATCCGGTGGAGGTGAAGCGGCAGATCGGCGTCGTCCCCGAAGGCATGGCGCTCTTCGGACGGCTCACTGGATCCGAGTTCTTGAACTTCGCGGGCCGCATGTACGGACTGGACCGCGTGACCGCGGCCCAACGAGCCGCCGAACTGCTCGATTTCATGCAACTTGCCGATCAGCCCAAGAAGCTGGTCACCGATTACTCCCACGGCATGCAGAAAAAATTGGCAATGGCCGCAGCCGTGATCCACGGTCCGAAAGTACTATTTCTTGATGAGCCGTTCGAAGGCGTGGACGCCATCGCCGCCGGAACCCTGAAAGCGATGCTGCAAGGCATGATCGCGCGCGGCGCCACAATTTTTCTCACTTCGCACGTGCTGGAAATCGTGGAGCGCCTGTGCAGCCACGTTGCCATCATTCATCAGGGCAGGCTGGTTGCGCAGGGATCGCTTGCGGAGTTGCGCACCGGGGTGGAGGCCGAGACGCCTACCGAATCGGAGAATGGTTTGCCTGACGGGACTATGCCTTCCAGCGAAAAGCTAACGCTGGAACAGATTTTCCTCCGCACCGTTGGCGGCTCGCGCCGCAAAGAGCAGGAGCTCTCCTGGCTGGGATGACAATATTGGGAGGACAGTATTATGAAGATAACAGTATGAATCAGAGCGACGCCAATCCCCGCCGAACCACCCAGCTTGCAGCCATCGCCTGGCTGCGTTGGCGGCTTTTTGTGAACGCCCTGCGTACCAGGCGCGGCCAATTGGAGTTGGCTTCTCGCATTCTGGTCACTTTCGCTTTCACGATCTTCGCACTCGGTGGAGCTTTCGGTCTTGGCGTAATCGCGTATTTAATGCTCTCGCAAGGCAAGCCTGAAGTGCTGGCGGTCTTCTTGTGGATCATTTTTTTCTTCTGGCAAGTTTTTCCTCTCCTGGCGACCGCCTTTACCCACAGCGCGGATTCCTGCGACTTGCTGGGCTTCCCCCTTAACTACAGCTCGTATTTTCTCCTGCGCCTGGCCTATGGCGCGTTCGATCCGGCCAGCGCGATCGGCAGCCTCTGGACGTTCGGAATTCTCATTGGCGTAAGCGTTGCCAAACCTGCCGTATTTCCTTGGGCATTCCTGGTGTTGCTGGCGTTCGTCGCCTTCAATCTTCTGATGATGCAGATGATCTTTGCCTGGGTGGAGCGATGGCTGGCCCAGCGCCGCACCCGCGAGGTCATGGGCATTGTATTTGTTCTGCTCATGCTGAGCGTGCAACTGATCGGACCGTTGACCGGCCATTTCGGTGAGCGCGCGCGGCCGGAGGTGCAACATTTCGTCGCGGTTCTCGCTCCGGTACAGGAAATTCTTCCTCCCGGCCTCGCCGCCGACGCCATCGTGCAGGGCATCTTTCCCCAGTGGTCCGTAGCGCTCAGTTCTCTTGCGCTGCTGTGCGCCTTTGTCTTGCTCGCGG
>Ga0182018_10002988_pt1 | contig 15931 bp, 9 predicted proteins | sample 812P2MmetaG_FD_120490 | JGI IMG/M metagenome (GOLD analysis project Ga0182018, IMG submission 120490) | Permafrost microbial communities from Stordalen Mire, Sweden - 812P2M metaG | ecosystem: Environmental > Terrestrial > Soil > Wetlands > Permafrost | place: Sweden: Stordalen | collected... | reverse complement strand
CGTGCTCGCCAGGCGAGGACTGACTGCGGATTACTTCAAGTTCGACGATGGATCGTCATCCTTCTCGGAGAGTTTCCTGCGGCGAGCCAGGCGCGCAATGTGCGAGATCCCGGTCGAATCCAATTACTTCCTGGCGCAGTATCTGCTCGCGCGCTATCGCAGTGAGGCAGCTGTGCCGGCATACTTACTGAGAGAAAATCTGCCAATCGTGCGGGCAAGGCTGGATCGAATCGAGATTGTGACGTCCGATGCACAAAGCTGGTTAGGGCGTCAGCCGAACTCCTCGATCGACGCCTTCAGCCTTTCTAATATCTGCGAGTTAATGAGCCGCGAAGAGACCGGGCGTCTGTTTGCCGAGGTGACTCATGCGGCCCGAGTCGGCGCGCGCGTTTGCTTCCGCAACCTGATGGTGCCCCGCGGCGTGCCAGAAACTCTCGAGAGCGAGATCGAACTCAAGGAAGAGCTCAGCCGCGACCTGATCGCCGAAGATCGCTCTTTGGTGTACTCGCGCGTGCAGGCTTTCGTCGTCCATAGCCGATCGCGGAGCGAACGCCGCCCGGTCATGACGAGGTGATCCCCAATGCCCCATGCGAGGGCTGATTCAGGTTGGCACGAGGATTCCGAAATTCTTTACTGCTTCCGAAAAACCAGGTTTTCCTTGATTCGCTCTCCGGTGCCGAGCACTCCTGTCGTCGTCAGCGTCATCTGCTGCCCGTCTGGGGAGACGACCCAGCGATCTTGATCGGCGATTTGATCGCCTCGTCTGTAGGTCGAGTCCACCGTGTGCGTATCAATGAGGACTAACGCGACGGTATCGTCACGGGAGTCGGTCAGCGGATAGTCCCGGCCGTCGAAGTTTGCGGTATAGCTGAACGCGCCGACGAAATGAACTCCATCCTGTCCGTCCGGTTCGATCGTAAGCACAAGCCCTTGCCGCAATCGAGTCTTGCTGAAATCCTCAGTCCATTTGCCGATGAACGGGTTGGCGGCATCATGCATCCCTCCGCTTCGGTCCCACACCGTGATCTGGTCTTGGTGTCCCGGCTGAACCGTGATGCTCGTCAACTCCTTGCGGTCGCTCGAAATCCGGTCGCGAACGGTCGCTACTAACGCCCCATTCTTTTTCTCTTTGAGCTCAGCTTGGTTCTTATCGATTTTGCTGATGACGATCTGATTGAACAGCGGAATATTCTGCACGTGGTTGTCATGCCCGTCCCCGCCCGCAGTAAAGTCGAGGCGGGGACTACCGACCATCACCACATGCACGCCCTTGCCTTCGGGCGTAATGGAAAGCTCTCTCGGCGGATCTAGAGCCGAATCCGCCGAAACAAGTTTCCAGGTGCCGATACGCGGATCGGCGGCCGAAAGCCTCGCAGCGACGACCACGATCCACGCTAGTTTGAGCATGGTGAATTTGCGGATCATTGTGCTCCTTACGCACCGCCGAGACTCCGGGCAAATCGAGGCCCCGCATCTTACAACACAGTTTTTTCGTCCAACCGCGCTGCCCGGGCCCGACCCCCAGCTGGGCGCAAGCGTTGGGCTATACTTGGTGCCGTCGGATCAGCCCCGGTCTCTCTGGGAGAGGTTATATTTCCGGATCGACCCCCATGAAAAAGACCATCGCAGCTCCGCCCCATCCCGATCGACTCATCCTCTCGGAAGCGGTAGCGCAGGGACATTTTGTCCGTCAATCCGACTCGACCGAGTACCCGATCCCCGGAACTTTGAACGGGGCTTTGGCCGTAGGGCAAATCATCCTATCGTTCGCCCTCCTGGGAGCGGCCTCCCAGGCGAAAACTTTCTGGGCAACGGCACTCCTGGCCGTTCTATTCGCCTTCATCATGCAGCTTGGTTTCGGCCTCGCCCATGAAGCGGCGCATAGCAAGCTGCACCCCAGCTCTGCTCTTAACGAGGGGCTTGGGGTTCTCTTGTATTCTCTGTTTCCTGGAAGTTATCACTTGTTTGCAATCGCCCACCTTGTCCACCATCGAAGGAATCGCTCCGACGCCGAGTTGGAAGACTACGTTCTGCCCGGCGAGATTCGCTGGCGGAAGCGCGCCGTTTACTACTTAATACTGTGCGGGCTGTTCTGGCTCTTGACTCCGCTCGCGTTACTGACCGTGGCGATGATTCCTGGCCGGTCCATGCAGATCCCTGCGCCGGGAGAGAATGCGGGAGGCTTTGCGCGCTACATGCAGTTCCTCAATAGCGTGAACCCCGCGCGGATCCGGCGGGACCTGCTGGTGACGCTTGTGGTTTGGACATCGGCGGCGCTGCTTCTGCACCTCAAGCTTTCCCGCATCGCCCTGTGTTATGCGGCGTTCGCATTTTGCTGGGCGAGCCAGCAGTACCTCTATCATGTGCGGACCCCCCGCCACGTGGTTCTCGGAGCGGTAGACCTCCATCTTTGGCGCCCGTTCGAACTGCTTTATTTGCATTTCAACTATCACTTGACTCACCATGTGGCCGCCTGGGTTCCGTGGATCTATCTTCCGAAGATCGCAGCCGAGCAACCCCAGCGTGGTTACCTGGCGACATACCTCGAACAGTGGCGTCCACCCCAGCCGATCGAAATGGCTTGGCCACCAAGCTTCCAGGCCTCCGGCCCGCTTCCGTTACGTCGCCCGGAGCAGGTCGTCCCGGATCGGGAGCCGCGTGAACGGTAGTTTCGCGACGGCAATCCCGCCGCTTTGCGGTGGGTTAGGAGCGACCTTGATTTTCCGACATACTTCCTGAGGGTTTCAAGAGTCACACCACTCCTCAGTCTGGCGGGTGACTGGAACTGGTGGCCCGGGGGCCTTGCGGGCGCGAATGCTCGAGCCGCACGGAAGAGAATGGGATGAACACCGATCTGATGGTCCCCTCCGCTCCTGCGCGGTTACGCGATCGTATCGAGATTCGCCCCGCCGGCGAAGCCGACAATGAAGGGTTGCTCGCCCTCACCCGAATCACGCCGATGGCCGGCACCATCTCTCTCCGCATCGATCGCGACCCCGACTTTTTCGCTTTGCTCCGGCTCCGCGGCACAAGCAAGGTCTGGGTAGCGACGCAGGGGCGTCAGATCATCGGCTGCCTCTCCGCAGCGCTGCGGACTGCGTATATCTCAGGGGTCCCGGAAACCATTGCCTACATCGGCGACATGAAACTGCATCCCAGCTTTTCAGGGAGTGTGGTGGCGGTGCGCTTGGTGAGGGCTCTTGAGGCCGATATGCGGCGCGCCGGGATCGACCTAGGATTTTGCGTGGCAGCGAGCGGCAATCGCCGGGTCATGCCGCTTTTTGCAGGACGGGTGGGGACGCCGCGATGGGTTCCACTAGGACGTTTTCTGGTCCATGGCCTGGTGCCTTCGCCTTTCAAGGGCTATTTGAAAGGCTGCACCATTGACTCCGCACAGGCTGCGGATCTGCCGGCTATTACAGCCCTGCTCGATCGCTTCCATCGCTCCCGGCAATTCGCCCCGCAACTTCAGGAGGACGAGATCGCGCAGACAGTGTCCGCGGGTCTGGAGCAGCCATTTCCGAGAACCCTCGTGGCGCGCAGAGGACCGAAAGTGGTCGCAACTCTCACCCTTTGCGATACCGGGGCGGTGAAGCGCAATGTGCTTGTGAATGCACCGGCCTCGCTCAAACTGGCACTGGCCCTGCTCGGGGTCGCCACCCGACCGTTTCCCGGCTTTCCCGTTCCCCGGATGGGGCAAGCCCTTCGGCTTCTCAGCGTGCGTTATGCCGCGTGCGAAGATGGACAGCAGGCGGCGCTCAAAGCGCTGCTGGCGGTGGCTCGCACCCAGGCTTTCCGTCATCGATTCACCTTCTTGCTGCTCGGGTTGCATGAGCGGGATCCGCTCAGAAGCCTGGTCCGAGGGATTCCCCGATTTACCTTCTCCTCACAAGCCTTCGCCACCAGCTTGGGAGACGCCGGGGGGCTCGAAAAACGTGTCGCAGGTATTCCTTTTGAAGACTACGCGTTAGTTTGAGGAAAGATCCGAGGCACCGCTCGCGGTTCAACGATCATCCTAATGGGATACTTCGGCCGCAACGTGATGCGGGCTTTGGTGTCGACCTGCTGACCGGGCGCCATTCGCAGACGCCACCCGACAGCGAGCGCCGCAATCACCAAAACCCCTTCCATCCACGCGAACCGCTCCCCCAGGCACGTGCGCGCGCCGCCGCCGAACGGAAAATAGGAAAACTTGGGCCGCGACTCAATCTCTCCGGTCTGCCATCGTTCGGGGGCGAACTTCAGCGGATCGGGGAACCATCGCGCATCGCGGTGCACCACCCAGGGACTCATCAGCACGATGGATCGCGCGGGGATCACATATTCGCCGATCGAAAAATCCTGCTTGGCGCGGCGGCCGATCGCCCAGGCCGGCGGATACAAGCGGAGGGATTCGGCGAAAACCCCTTCGGTGTAACGGAGCCGGGGCAAATCGTCGAGCGTGGGCAATCGCCCGGCCAGCACTCGATCAAGCTCGGCGTGAAGTTTCGCTTCTGCGTCCGGGTTCTGGGAAAGAAGATACCAGGTCCAGGTAAGGGCGTTGGCCGTGGTTTCGTGCCCTGCCAGCAGTATCGTCAGGGCTTCGTCACGCACCTGCTTGTCGGTCAAACCGCGGTAGGACTGGTCGGAATCGCCTTCTTCGTCCTGGCTCAGCAGAAGCATCGACAACAAGTCGCCGGTGTCGCGGCCGCTTGCGCGCCGTTCCGCAATCATCCGGTAAACGGTTTGATCCAGGCGGTCCCGGGCGCGTTCGAAGCGCCGCACGGAAGGGAGCGGCAGCTTCTCGAGCCACTGGGAAAAGGGCATGAGCAGCGCCTCGAACAGCTCGAATACCTGGCTCAAGGCACTGCTGATCTCATCCGCCTCGGAATCGATGTCGGCGCTGAAGAGCGCGCGGGCGACAATCGCCATGCTGAGCCGCATCATCGACTGCGACACATCGAACTCGGCGCCGGACCGCCATGGCTCTCGCGAGCGGACCGCGCAATCGACCATCGAGCGAGCGTATGCGGCGAGCCGATCACGATGAAACGCGGGCTGTGCCAGGCGGCGCTGGCGGCGATGGAAATCGCCTTCGCTGGTCAGCAAACCATCGCCGAGCAGCACCCGCGCGCGCTCGAGTGCCCGACTCTTGGTGAAGTTCGCCTGGCTCGTGACCAGCACTTCCTTGATCCAGTCCGGGTGATTCAACAGGTAGGCATGGTGTTGAACCAGACGAAAGCGTGCGATATCGCCGCAATCGCGCGCGGCCTTCTCCAAAAACGCGGGAGGATTCCGGAGATATTCATGCCAGACGCCCAGGATCGCGCCCCCTTTGATTTCGGGCGGGCGGCGAGGGGTGGATTGCACCGGAATTTTTTTCATGGGCCTTTGGCGAATCTCTGCCGCCGATGGTAGCCGGTATTCGCCGACGGTGCATCCCGATTGTTGACGATTGTTGACGTAACCCCGTTCCGCGAGGCTCGTCAGAGGGCACGCCTGCCGGGATCGTTGCTTTCGGAAGGGTGCTGGGCCACACGGTTAGCGGCTCACGGCTTCCGGGAAGTGGAGTCGGACACGCAGTCCGACTTCAGGCGCAGCGCCTGCATCAGTAAACCAGTCCGCCAAAAGGAGTTAGGTTGGAGCCGACGATAGGCCCTCGCCCTCCGTGATCATGCGGTCATGGCTGGTCGAAGTTCGTTCTTGCAGCCAAACCGGCACTCTGCTACATTCGGTGGCCCTCCCCCTACTAGGCCCCCCTACTTTCGTCGGACAGGGTATTTTCTTGAATCGAACACAGTCGTTTGCTGTCTTGTGCCTCCTGCTCAGCGGCTCCATTTTTCTTGCCGCACAAAATCAAAACCCATCTTCAGCACGAGTGGCTGAGAACAATCTGCCTATCGTGTTTGAGCCCACTTCGACCAACAGTGGCGCGGTCGCCATGGTTGGACGTGCGGCCGGCATGACGCTGGCGTTCCGGCCAGCGGCAGTCGAGGTTGGCTTCCAGGAAAAAAAGGCGGGCCCGCTCCAGATTGAGTTCGACGGAGCTCAGCCCACGGTTCCAAGCGGGGCCGAATTGCAGAATAGCCAGACCAATTACCTGCTAGGCGGCGATCCGGCGCATTGGCGTACGCATGTTCCGAATTATGCGAGGGTCGTTTATGCCGGGTTGTATCCGGGTATCGACGCTGTCTTCTATGGCAATGGTTATCAGATGGAGCACGACTTCATCGTGTCCCCGGGTGCGGACTACCGACAGATCCGCCTGCATGTTTCGAGCAATGCGCGCGTTTCGTTGGGCAAGGATGGGGAACTCACGCTCACGCTCGAAGATGGGTTCTTGCAAATGCAGAGGCCGGTTGTCTACCAGGAAGAGGGCGGCAAGAGAAAGCTGAGAAGTGGGTCATTCACCCGACTCCCGGATGGAGATATCGGATTCAAGGTCGCGTTCTATGATCCTCTCCACACACTGATCATCGATCCCGTACTTTCCTTTGCTACCTACCTTTCACCACTAGCATTGACAGCGAACCTGATCGCAACCGATGCCAGCGGGAACAACTATGTCTCCGGAGTTGCCACTTTAGGGTTTCCGGTTACGCCAGGGGCATTTGCCGGGTGCGCGACCTGCAACGGGAACGGGGTCGTCACCTTCATCAGCAAGCTGAGTGCCGACGGCACGACCCTTCTCTACTCGACTGTTCTTGGCGGGAATGATTTGGCGCAACCCACGGGGCTAGCCGTCGACGCAAACGGCAATGCGATCGTCTCCGGCTTCACGCTGGCAAACGACTTTCCTACGAAGTCCGGGCAATCGATTGCCCCGCAGAGCAACCAACAGGTCGGCTTCCTGGTCTCGCTTTCGGCGGATGGCTCCTCCCTCAACTATGGGACCCTGCTCGGAAGCAGTCCTTCCTCTAATTCCAACGCAATGACGTATGCCGCGGCCGTCGCTCTGGACTCCTCTGGAAATGCCTATGTCACCGGTAACACGGGTGGCGGATTTTTCACCACGGCCGGCGCACTAAACCAGGGAGGCGGAGAGTTCAGCGTTTTCCTGGCAAAGTTCAGCCCGGCCGGCGCTCTGCTCTATAGTGCCGTGCTCGGCAACGCGGACCCGCAGAATGGCGGCGGGGGGCCGATTGGCGCGTCCGCCATCACAGTCGACGAAGCCGGGGATGCGTACGTTGCAGGTCAAGCGGGCACTCTGTGGCCCATTTCAAGCAATGCCTACCTGAAGCAAATTGCCGGGCCGATGCCTTACGCCGCGCCATTTGTGGCGGAGGTTGCGCCTGATGCGAAGAGCCTTCTCTATTCCACGTATCTGGACTACGCCTACGTGGTGAGTGGCATCGCTGTTCTCTCTGATGGCAATGTGTTTGTCGCCGGGAGTGACGTGGGTGCAAGCTATCCAACAACCCCGAACGCCTATCAGCAGAATTTCGGCGGAGGCGCCGCATTCCTCACAGAACTCAACTCGAACGGGTCGAGCCTGGTCTACTCCACCACCATCGGTGACGCGCTGTACTATGTGAATGGGTTAGCGCTCGATCCTGATGGTGATATCTGGCTGGCTGCGCAAACTGAAAACCCTCAGTTCCCACTAGTCACGCCTCTGCAATCCATATTCCCAACGATACCTGGAATTCGTCAACCGGTCTCGGTTCTCAACCAGTTCGACCCCAGCGGGCAGACGCTCAAATTCTCGACCTTCCTGGGCGGTATCGCCCCTGGTTCCGCGAGCAGTGTCGCGGTTGACGCCAATCATCGTACCCACGTCGCAGGTGCCGCAGAATACGGTATGTACACAACACCCGGCGTTTATGCGGGAGAGTTGCCTGTGCCAGCCCCCGGGTTCGAGGGAACCTATGCGTATGTTGCCCTGGTCGACGCGACCGTGCCCGCGCCCGCCCTTTGCGTCACTCCGAATACCGGTCTTAATTTCGCACCCCCGGTCGCGGTTGGTACATTCGCGAACCAGCGAGTGACCATTTCCAACTGCGGTACCCAGCCACTTACGATCACCGGCGTTTCTGCTGCCGCGGCCGTGTTTACCGCCCCCAGTTCGGAAAACGGCTGCACGCAGGCCCTTCCTGTCGGCCAGAACTGCACGCTGAGCGTGCGCTACACGCCGACCGCAGCTGAGGTCGACTCCTCGACATTGACCATTCAATCAAATGCATCCATCCCGCTGGCCGTGCTGCCTCTGAACGGCACTGGCGCAGTTCCGATAATCCTCATGGACAGCGTGGCGAGTTTCGCTTACACCATCGTTGGGCAGACCAGCGCCCCCCGCCCTGCTCTTCGTTCAGGATGAAGGGCAGGCTCCCCTAGTCCTCAATGTTGCGAAAACCACGATTTCGGGCGACTTTTCCCTGCAGGGCCTTGCGGCCTGCGGAGTACCTTTTTATTCCTCCTGTGTGCTGACGGTTACCTTCACCCCAACTGCTTCCGGCATTCGTACCGGCATACTCACGATCGCCTCCAACGACCCCTCCCTTCCGACCATTTCCGTTCCACTCGAGGCCGTCGGCTACGCCGCGGCCCCGGTCCCACAAATCACCAGCCTGAACTCACAACTGGTTCAGGCCGGCGCGGCGGGTACAAATCTCAGCGTGCGGGGCTATGGATTTCTTCCTTCCTCGATAGTCGAAGTGGGCGGCGTGCCACAACCGACGACCTATGATAGCGATACAGCCTTGGGCGCGACCCTGGCTGCGAGCTCTATTCCGGCCAACTCTTATGGTGAGCTCGCTGTCACGGTGGTGACGCCTGCGCCTGGCGGGGGGACCAGTGCTCCCTACACCCTGACGGAATTCCAGCTCATATCGGCGGCCAATGTTTTCATGATTTACGAGCCGGTCAGCAAACAGCTGTTCACCTCTACACCCGCCGCCGCTACCGCCAATCCCAACACTGTCGTGCCCATCAACCCTGTGACTGCCACAGTGGGCACACCGATTCCCGTGGGAAACGATCCCGGCGTACTCGCGGCATCGGCTGACGGCAAGTACCTTTACGTCGGGTTGAACGCCGATCACACGATCCAGCGTATCAACCTGTCAACCAGCGCCATTGAACGCACCTTCCCGCTGCCGGTTGACCCGACGTTCGGGAAGCTGACGGTTTTCGACATGCATGTGGTTCCGGGCAGTGACACAGAAGTGGCCGCATCGCTGATGGGCAGCTTCAGTCCAGGCGAGGAGGGAATCGCTCTGTTCAATGATGCGGGTCTGGTGAACTGGATACCAAGCCTGTCTCTGACTGGCCAGACTCCGACCGTCTCCGTGGATCGCTTCACCTTCACCAACAGTCCGTCCACGCTTTACGCGATTGTGCCCTCCCACCCGGGTTTCGCAGAGCTCACTTACAGCTCCGCAGGACTGGAATATGCCGGCGCCAGCTGCTGCGTCCCCGCGAACAATAGCCAGAGCAGTGGCTTCCACCTGGCGACCGATGGCACCCTGCTGTACACGGACACGGGGTCGGTCTGGAATCCGGCGAACAACGGGCAGATCGTCGGCACTTACGCCGTGCCGGCCCAAACATTTTTGGACAGCGTGATTCCAGATACGAGCACCGGCAAGACATACTATCTGAACCAGGACGGGGCTACGACTGTGCTCGCCTTCGACCAGACCAGCCTGGCGCAAACCGCTTCGCTTTCGCTTGACGACCCGAACCTACCCGGCATCGTCGGTACGCAGCTGGTTCGCTGGGGCACGAACGGATTCGCGTTCCGCGGTACGAGCGTCGCCAATTCGTCCGGCCCGTCGATCTTTCTGTTCACTAGCAGCATTGTAAGCGCCGCAAATTTGAATGCCATTCCGGTAGCCACTACGCTCACACCAGCATCGACCCCTGCGGCCGGGCCAGACTTCGTATTGACCGTCAATGGCTCCGGTTTTATCCCCGGCAGCACGGTCGAGTGGAATGGCAGTCCTCGCCTCACTACGGTTGTCTCATCTACGCAGCTCACCACGACCGTCTACGCATCGGACATTGCAGTGGCGGGCACGGCCCAAGTTAACGTCGCGAGCCCCGGACAGGGCGGCATAAGTGCCCTTCTAACCTTCACCATCACAGGGCCGCCTCCCTCGCCCATCGCAACTCTCTCACCTCCGTCGCTTACCTTCGCGTCGCAAGCAGTTGGCACTTCGTCGAGTGGGCAAGCTATCACTCTCGGGAACTCCGGAAATGCCGACCTGACTGGCATTGCCATCGCGATCGGTGGGGCAGATGCCGCAAGTTTTGCGCAAACCAGCACCTGCGGCACGACCGTCGCTGCAGGTGGATCCTGCGTTATCAGCATCGTCTTCACACCGGCATCCGCGGGCACCGCATCGGCTACGCTAACGGTTACTAGCAATGCTGGCACGTCGCCCCAGTCCGTCGGTCTCTCGGGAACAGCACCACAGTCCCCATTCGCGATCACTCCTCAGCCAGGAGGCGCTAGCAGCACTGTCACCGCTGGGCAGCCGGCTACCTACGCTCTCTCCATCACAGCCGCCCAGGGCTATTCCGGCACTCTTGCTTTGACCTGTACCAATTTGCCGGCGAACGCGTCCTGCAGTTTTGCTCCTTCCAATATCGTTCTCGCAGGAGGCAAGTCTGCGACCTTCACTGCCACAATTGCTACCGCGGCTACCCAAACCGGCGCGCTGCTACGCAATGCCAGTCTGGGTTCAGTGTTGGCAACCTTCCTGTTCCTGCTGCCATTGAGTAAGAAGCACAGGCGTGGTGCGACCTTGACCGCCACTGCCTTACTTCTGTTCGCAACCGCCATCGGCGGTTCGGCATGTGGAGGAGGCTCGTCCAGCTCCGGAACACCCGTCACCCCGCCGCAGGCCACTGTCGCGCCCGGCACCTACACCGTGCAGGTGGTCGCTTCCGATGGCACAACCAAGCAGACGCAGCCACTTACCTTGGTCGTTCAGTAGCGGCGTGCAAGCTCGGGCGGGAGCTGCGCCAAGATTCCCTCAGCGATTGGACCGAAGATAATTCGGCTGCCAAGCGGCGATTTGTGAGTTTTCAAAACATCCGGCGTTGGATTCGGTTCGCGAAGCTATCGATCAGAGAAAATCTATGTCACAAACCACGTCACAACGAGCTGAAGGGCACAGGGAGGAACAGTCGTAAGTGTTTTGAAAGAATGGAGCCGACGATCGGACTTGAACCGATGACCTGCCGATTACGAATTCTCGGCACCGAGAGCACCCCACGTAACCCCAATCACTTACAGTCGCATTCTCGTACCAAAACTCACCTAATGTGACCTCATTCGTCACTTTCGGGACACCACTCGGGACAGTGCATTTCCACACAGAATCTGGTCGTTGCCGAGGATCGTTCCGGTCACTAAAGCCGGTGGCGAGGGTGGGATGGATGTCGAACGAGTCTTGAACCAGCAGGCTGGGTTGGCTTGGTACTGCGGGGAAGTTGTCGCCACAGTTGAGAAAAACTTGGTCTTCAAGGAACCTTTCCCCTGGGGTCACCGACTGTTGCCCGCTTTTAGGCCCATACACATCTTGAGCGCGGGCCGACCGCGCTGGGCGACACAACTTTGCCGGATTGCAGGAGTCGCCTGCGATTCACGTAGAATTCGTCGAACTCAGAGGTCTCGAAATTTGCACCGTGTTTGTGCCCCGCGGAGAGGAACCTCTCTATTTCCTCGATGGCGTGATCCTAGTGAGATATGGTTCCGCAGACATCAAAGCCCAGCCGGAAATTGTTAAGAGGCTGCTGGCAGCGCACGCTTTTTGAGGCAGGGCTCACAAAGGGTCCCAGCTTGATAACGCTATGATCCTGTTGTGTCCGAAGAGCGACTCTACTCCAGCCCAATGTGACATACCAGCCATGACAAGAACAGATGGCATGCCAAAAACACCAGTTTGTGGGCAGCAGAGGCGCTGATCTTTTGATCCGTGGATTCTGGTACTTGCAAGGCTGACGGTGGAGGGGATTTTGGGCAGGGCCGTCTCAGTTTCCGCATATAGCCCGTGATCTGGGGGAAATCTTCCAAAAACAGGCGCAAGACTTCCTAAGAATCCGCCCTATAGTTTCCCATCCTGAGAAGCTGGATTGTTCGACGTCGAAGCTGGTCTGCATTCGGCAAGCTGGGATGTCCGGTAAGACCTCGTCATGTGTGTCATTCACTATTCCTCCACCATGCCAAAAGCAGCCTGCATCTCTGCAGCGCACACCTTCATTATCTCGATATGTTTATCCATTTTCCGCGGCGTCCCTCGGGGCACCCATGAGCTTGCCGCCTCGAAAGGGCGGCCGAGCTTCGGGTCTTCCTGAATCCGGTCTTCCATGATGTCACTGAAAGCCATCTCCTGCATCGCAGCAACCGCACGCTCCAGCGACGCCACATTCATGCTGACCAGTGGCGTGATCTTGAGCTTCTTGTATTTGAGGCGGTTCAGCTTTCCCTGAAAGCGGGCGTTGAGATAGGCATTCGTCATCCAGCTTGAGCCGATGTCGTCCTTCGTGATGATGACAGGAATAATCTTTTTCACGCCGCGCAGCCATTCGGGCAAGTTCTCTTTTGGCATAGTTCCGATATTGTCGATGGCGGTGAGCAATTGCGACACGCCGACCGACCGGTCGGTGCCTTCGACAAATCTCTTATCCATGTATTCCCTTACCAGCTTATAATCGCCGGAGTATCTAACACTCGCCGCGCATGTTGCCGCCTTCGCTTCAATCAGAACGGCCGTCGAGCCGCACATGATGAGGACGTCGCAGATCGCCTTATCGTCCTTGTCGTTGAGATAGCGCGGGCAGGGATAGTGGGCGTTTGTGCTCTTATCAGCGTAGCTCTCGAATATCCAGTTCACATATTCCTCGAACACATCGCCCCAAAAGCCGAAGTAGCTCAGTCTACGCTTGGTCGGCATCGACATCGCCACGCGCCACAATGCGCCGCTCTCGAGCTTTGCCACGGCGTACTCATAGTCGATGTCATAGACCTTGTCGTCCACGCGTAGATAAGGATGGTCTTTCAAGAATTCAAAATCTGCATATCCATGCACCACCTTCTTGTCAGGCAGGTCACTCAAGCGGCAGCAGACCGTGTCGAACATGGCGCTAATTTGTTCATCCGTGATGATTGTCTTTTTGAACCACGAGATCGGCATGCCCGCTTCCGGCACATCGCCGATTTTGATTTGGGTTCGCTCGTTCATCGCATGAACGGTGAAGGCGTACACAAATTGGCTGTAGAGCTTCAGCGGGAAGCCAAGGACCTTCTCAAACTCCGCCGCGACATCGAAGACTCTCAGATTCGCAGGCAGCCGCGAAATTATGACGTTCAGATAGATGTAAAAGCGCAGGAACAGCAGAAATGGATCTGTGATTGAGTCGATTTCAAAGGTCGGGAGGAAATCTGCGACCAGGTTCGCCATTTCATCCAGTTCATCCAGCAGGTTGGCGACATGCTTCTTATAAAGCAACTCACCGGCGCCGAGCAGCAGAGCGCCCAATGCCCAGTCAGGAACTTGAGACCCGTTTTCCGCCGGCGCTGGGTCAAGCCGCATCGCCTCAGCTGCCAAGAACCGAAGCTGTCCTTGAAAGAATATCGGCCTTCCCTTCTTGACCTCTTTCATGGCCCTGCCGACAAGGTCTGGCCGCATGAGACGCGGTACCCAATATTCGTTGATCTCCTGCGAAGCCACCGTGTTGGCCTCCGGACCGAACTTGAAGATCGTGCTCAACCGCGCGCACGCGATGAGAATGGCGCTACGAGGGTAGTCGCGTAGCGCAGCGCGGAATTCCTCTAGGGTGAGACGAGCGCTTCCATTCAGTTCAGACCAGGGCAGCCATAGTTTCATATTGGGCGGCGGCGCCAAGGCGACCTCCTTATCAGTTAGAGTTGAGAAGCGTGGACGCACTTTAGACCGGTTGCCGAGGTGTGTCGCGGAAACGTTAGCATGTCCGAGCCGCTCTGGCATCTTGGCGATGTCTGGCTTACATCGGAACCTCATCTCAACGTCCGAGGTAGAACCCGGTGCATTGTTCAGTTATGCTATGCCGCCTCTTGGTGCGGGATGTGGGAATCGAACGTACTAACGAACGTACTTTAAAGACTTTAGGCGGTACGGGTGGCACCGTAAGTCACTGAAAGTACTTCGATGGAATTCTTGTTGGACCTTTATCGGACCTGTGTTTGAAGCTGTCCCTCTTCGCCGGGCAAAACTGAGAACACCTGATTAAGAGTTATGTTTCTCGATTCGGCTGCAGCGTTACGACTGCAGTCGCCACAATAACTCAAGGATCAAAAGACCCGCATGGACGGCTTCCGAAAATGTTGAAAACGTTGGCGAAATCGAACGCGTCTAACTGTAAAGGACACAAGAAAGACGCAGCCGTACCTTAGCCGACATTCCTGATTCTCGACTGATCCTTTTCGTCTGTGGCATCGCCGTGAAAGGACGGCCCATAACGACTTTAAAGGACTTACAAGAGGCGGACGACCTCTAAGTAGTTGGAAATTCCCGGTGGCGTGAGCAGGACCGTAGCTAATCCGTAGTGCGGCACGGCCGACATCAGTGCCAGCCCTCGTCAGCAGGTCCTGGTGCCGGCTCCTTCGGGGATTTTCGAGTTGTCTTCGGATGTTCGACCATTTCGCCCAGTTCACTTGTGCGACTCCGACTCCAAACAGGCGGACCATCGTCGGTCCAAATCATTCCCGCGGTGAAACTGCTATCAGATGCGATTGACAAGAGCAGACCACTTCTGCCGCAGGATGCCATGCATGACGCGCGCCCTTAGCCGGCCGAACCAAATTCGTGGGAATTGAGTACAATTCCCAGCAAGGACGCAAAGAACATTGAGGGACCCGGTCTGCGTTCATCCGCTCCAGGCTCTTCTTGCTCGTTGCCGGTTCGGCGAGGGCTATGAATCCAATCAGGCCCATCTGGCGCAGTGCTTGGATCGCATTGTTCGCCGCGGTCGTGTGCACTGGCGCATTCGCAGTCGATCCGAGCAGGCCCATCTCTCAATATGCGCACAGCGCCTGGAGGATACAGGACGGGTTCTTTAGCGGCGCTCCGAACGCAATTACTCAGACTACCGATGGTTATTTGTGGATTGGAACGCAAAACGGACTCGTGCGCTTCGATGGCGTTCGCTTTGTTCCATGGGTTCCTCCAGATGGAAAACGCTTATCCATTGGCATCTTTTCGCTTTTGGCAGCGAGTGATGGAAGCCTATGGATCGGAACGGGAACCAATCTCGCTCATTTGAAAGACGGGGATCTGATCAACTATGTGGACAGCCTCGGGCGCATCAATGCCATTGTCGAAGATCGCAATGGAACAGTCTGGATCGCGCGTTCGCGAGTTCGTGAGGCAACAGGACCTCTCTGCCAGGTCGCCGGTACAAAGCTGCGTTGCCATGGGGAGGCCGAAGGAATCAAGCCTCCCTATGCTGGATCGTTGGTCAGCGACTCCGACGGGAATCTCTGGATCGGCAGCTCGGACGTTCTCACGCGTTGGCGATCAGGGTCATCCACCACCTACGTCAATTCCGCGTTGAAATCGGCCCAAGGGTTAAGCGGCGTGGGAGCTCTTGCGGCCACTCCAGAAGGCTCTCTATGGATCGGAATCGGTCGCCGTGGGGCGGGTTTGGGATTGCAGCAATTGGTGCAAGGGGTCTGGAAGCCCTTCCTGACACCGAAATTAAACGGCAGCACCCTCGAAGTTACCGCGTTGTTCTTGGACCGCGAGAACTCGCTCTGGATTGGAACCGCAGACCAAGGTGTTTACCGTCTTTACGACGGAAAGGTAGATCGGTTTTTCAGCGCGGATGGCCTGTCCAGTGACTCGGTGAGTGGTTTCTACGAGGATCGGGAGGGCAACCTATGGGTAGCGACTTCGGAAGGCATCGATTGCTTTCGCAACATTTCCGTGGTCAGTTTCTCTACTCGTGAAGGACTGAGTGCTAACTT
>Ga0182018_10002987_pt1 | contig 15932 bp, 11 predicted proteins | sample 812P2MmetaG_FD_120490 | JGI IMG/M metagenome (GOLD analysis project Ga0182018, IMG submission 120490) | Permafrost microbial communities from Stordalen Mire, Sweden - 812P2M metaG | ecosystem: Environmental > Terrestrial > Soil > Wetlands > Permafrost | place: Sweden: Stordalen | collected... | reverse complement strand
GGTGAGGATGGCGTTGACCCCGGCGACGCGAAACAGAGTCTGCAAGCGGTCGGACACCCCGATCAACGCATAGTTCCGGGCGTGCTGCTGGCAGGACACGTGAAGGCCCAACAGCGAACCCAGCGCGGCGGAGTCCATGTAAGGCACTTCGGTCAGGTCGACGACGGTAATCGGCGGGTGATTCCGGCGCAGCGCATCCTGGAGATCGAAGACCGCCGCGAGGGTGAACGGGCCGGTGAGTTTGAGAATGCGTTCGCCCTCCAGCTTCCCATCGCTCCACGCCATGCTGAATTCCGGCATATCAGGCAGTCTACTACGTTCGGGTCGAATCGGCAAGGTAAGTGGCTTATTTTCAATAGTTACAAAGCCGTTACAGGACGCGCGATCTCGATGTGCGCCGGATCGACCTCGTAGCCGTCGGCTTTGGCGGTCTCCAGCGCCAGCGACCGCAAGACCTCGTCGCTGGCGTTGTCCGGAGTGCCGGGAATCGGCCGCCGCATCACTTCTTCGCCCACCTTCACGCGGACGTTCCATTGTTTCTTGTGGGTATCCCAACTCACATGAGCGCTATCGGCAGGTAACATGGGTATCTCCCTCTTCCGTCCAAATGATACACCCGTGGAAGGTCCGCCGGCGCGGCGGGTCCCGTGCTGGCTTTCTCGCGCCCAGGGCCCGTTACACGCCCATGTTTTTGAAGGAAGCCAGCATGGCCGCCCGGTCCTTCTCTTTCGCGGCGTCGATGCTGTTATAGTGCGCCTCGGCAATTTTCCTGGCGGCTACGGCCAGTTTCTTCAATCTCTCTTTTTCCTGAGCCGTCTTGGCATCATGGTACTCCTTCTCTAATTTCTTGGCCTCGTCGAGGGCTTTGTCGCACGCCTTAATCGTCTCGTCCAGATGCGAACCCATGTACAAGCTCCTTTTCCATAACGGCTTTCCACGCGGCAAGCCGGTTCCGGCCATTGTACACCCAACCGGGACATAGGAGGCATTTTCCACGAGGCCCTGAGAAGGCCCTGGGCGCTTACCTGTTTTGGGGCAATGGGGGTTGGCCTGCTTGTGGGGAAGCCAGGATTGGCTGCCCCAGTTTGCCCAGCATGGGCAGACTCTTGTTGGATGAAAGGAGCCAACCGGAGCCGATGACGGCAACCGTAATCAACGCGCCGCAACCTGCACAGGCCCTTTGCCCGCCAGACGGGTCGCGCGGGCGTACAGCCCCAGATGGATCAGCTCCACATCCTCCTCCTCGAAAGCCAGCGCATCGCGCCGCATCCGGTAGGAATCCCCGACATCCCAGTACGCCTTCATGATGCCGCTTTTCGAATGCCGGCTGATTCCTTCCAGGATATGCGTGATCTCGTGCACCAGCACATACGCCAGCAACCGCTGTGCGCTGGCAGGTTGCAGCCGCTTCACACGTGCATAGAGCACTACGATATGGGCGCCTTCATAGGGGCGAGCGTAGGCCAGCGCGCCGGCGGACACTCCTTTCGGCGCCTGATCGGCAAAGCCAATCTTGATTACATCCGGGGAGGCCGGGCAGGAGCCGTTATGCCACTCGAGTCTCACCCCGATGCCGGAGAAGATCTTCGATGCCATTCGCTCAACCGGCCAAGTCGGCGGGCCCCCGGGCTCGCCGCCCATGCAAACCGTGACGCCCGGCGCCTCCGCCCCGACAGCTTCCGCCGCCCACGCACCCGTTCCAATCGCCGCCATCATTACCAACGCCCGGAGTCTCATGTCTCTCGCCTCACCGGTACAGGCGAGAGGAGCAGGCAAAGCCCGCCAAGGCGCGGTAGATTTTTTTTGAGGAGCGGATGTGGCGATCCCCGATCCGGCGGAAGTCACTGGTTTGCCGAAGGCTAGGGGCGGCGGAGATCAAGCGACGCTCGACCGGCTGGCCCCGGTGGTTTATGACGAACCGCGGCGCATCCGGAACCCGTTTCTTGGGGTGAAAGTTGCCGGCCCCGCCGGAGCCGGATTAACACCACGTGTTTATCGCTTTCGCCAAGTGCGACGCAGCCGGTCATCGAAGCGGAACAGCTCCGACGTCAGAAAACCGATCCTGGAGAAATCCGGGTGGCGGGGATTCAAGATGTAGTTCCACTCGGGTGCGATGATCGCGGATGGAACAACTAGAACCACGGTTTCGAGCCTTTCTGCCCATTCTGTGCCGATATCGGCAGTGCCGGTAGTTGGTTGAGCGGCGTCCCAGTTTGACGGAAGGCTATCGACGGATAAGCGGATGACGGCAAGATCGTCCGGCAATTCGATCGGCACGACCAGATAATCGCCAGGCAACTCATTTGCGTTCGCAAGAACCTCTAACGCGCAAAGAGCGCGGCTCGCTGCCGCGTAGATCACTGGTGTTCCCTTGTGGTTCCAACGACCCCCGTAGAAGGCTTGCACCCAGTCCGTCGTTCGCAGGATAACGGCCGCTGCCGAGGCGGTAGATCAACATTTACCAGACGCCGTGTTCCACCCGACCGAGTGTGTCTTGAACCTGGGCTACGCCATCCGGAGTGTTAAGTAGGGAGACAGGCGTTTGATCTCCTAACGAACGCACAGAAGTGCTCAGCCACCTCAACGCTTTTTCGCGGGTTCCGAAGACTTCCATTGCCCTCGCCGTGACCTCGACGATCGTTGCTGCCTCGGACTTGACTTCGACGACTCTCGTTTCGCCGGTCTTTGGGTTGACGAACTTGAGGTCTGTGAATCCCTCGCTAACGATCCAATCGTGAAGTTGCGCGGCTATCCGCAGTAATCGATCGAACTGTTCGATCTCGTCTGCACGCTTGGGCTCTTCGTTTGAGGACGCAGCCGACTTTGCGAGAAGGGTCTCGGCAATGATCCGTCTGATATCTTCCTTGTCCTCTGTGGTGAGCATCACGCCTTCTCTAACGAGTATAGATTATTTCAGTCGTGGTTGGCAGTTGATCTCAAGGCCAGGCCAGCCGCATGTTGATCGCCATCCCAGCGCGATGGACTTCGCCGAACCGTCACTGGCCGACTTTTTCGCGCCGTTCAAACGGCCCCGAGGCGGCCAGGTGCGCAGCGCTGGCGGCGGGGAATCTCCGTGCATCGCGCGCGTGGGGCCGTCCATAGTGGAGAGCCGTATTTGGAAGCGTCCGCATTGCTCAATCTTCCCCGGCTCATGTATGATTTGAAACTACCGGATGCTTACCTACGCCGATCTCGAAATTGCGCTGCGCTGGCGGGATGAGCGGAGCTACTCGGTAGATCTGCGCTACAACGCACCGGATAGCGATGCCGACCAGCGGCTGATTGCCGATGGAGACGGAGTGGTCGAAATCGATCTGCGGGAGTTGCGGCAACTGGAGCCGGATTGGCAGGCTTATGGCGCCGCACTGAACCAAGCCGTCTTCGCGGGGGCGGTGGGCCGCGCCTTCTCCGACGCCCGCAACAACGCCCAAAGCCGGGACGCGATCCTACGGGTCCGGCTGGTGATCGAGCCCAGCGCTCCGGAGTTGCACAGCGTCCACTGGGAGACGCTGCCCATGCTGGCGAGCGAACAGATCGCGTTTTCGCGATACTTGAGCAGCATGGACTGGCGTCCCGTGAAGACGCGCCCGCTGGGGAACTTGAAAGCGCTGGTGGTGGTTGCCAATCCGACGGACCTGGACCAGTACCGGCCGGGAGGCCAGCCGCTGGCGCCGGTGGACGTGAGCGGTGAGTTCGGACGGGCCCGGGAGGCGTTGGGAGCCATCGAAGTGCAGTCGCTGCTCTCGCCGGGCCAGGCCACGCTCGACCACATGGTGGCGCGATTGCGCGACGGCTTCGACATCCTTTACCTAGTGTGCCACGGCGCGTTGATCGAACGGCAACCCAGGCTGTGGGAACCGCGCCTGTATCTGGAACGGGCGGACGGGAAAGTGGCGGCGGTGAGCGCCACCGAACTGGTGCATGCGATTCAGGACTTGCCGCAGCGGCCGCGGTTGGTGGTGCTGGCTTCCTGCCAAAGCGCCGGCGCCGGCGCATCGGAAGAAGCCGGATCGATGGCGGCGGCGCTCGGCCCGATGCTGGCGCAGGCCGGCATTCCGGCGGTGCTCGCCATGCGCGGCAACATCAGCATGGAGACGGTGGCGGTGTTCATGCCGGAGTTTTTCCGCGAGCTGGTGCGCGATGGCCAGATCGATCGCGCGGCCGGCGCGGCGCGGCGCGCGGTGCTCTCGCGGTCCGACTACTGGATTCCGGTGCTCTACATGCGGCTGCGCTCCGGCCGCCTTTGGTACGTCTCGGGGTTTGGCGAGAAGGGCGGCTTTGAGCAGTGGGCGTCGATCTGCCGCTTCGTGGAAAAGGGCGAGTTCGTGCCCATCATAGGGCCGGATCTGGCGGAGTGCGTGTTCGGTTCGACGCGAGAGCTGGCGGTGGAGTTGGCCGCGGCCAATGGATTTCCGCTGTCGGCCGCCGATGGTTCGGATGTGGCGAAGGTAGCGGAATACATCCATACCAAGGCGTCGCTGAAAGCCGCGCGGCAGGCGGTGCGCGATTCGTTGTTCCGCAGGATGCAGAAGAAGCATCGGGAACTGTACGGCAGCGTCGACGGGAGCATGACTCCTCCGGTATTGCTGGAGCGCATCGCCGCCAAGATGGCCGAAGATCCGGGCAATCCGTACGGGATTCTCGCCAGCCTGAACGCCCGGGTTTATGTGACCGCGGGTTCGGATCCGCTGCTCGAAATGTTCCTGGGCAAAGCCGGCAAGCGGCCGGTGGAACTGGTCTGCAAGTGGCGCGACGAACGGCGGGAAACGCGCAGCGAACCGGAACTTGCGGGCGATCCGACGGTGGACAGTCCGGTGCTCTACTACGTCTACGGGAAGACCAAGTACGAAGAGACCTGGGTGCTGACCGAGGACGATTTTTTCGACTACCTGATTCAGATGTCCAAGTACGGCCTGATGCCCGGCGCGGTGAACGAAGCTCTAACCACGGGGTCGCTGATGTTCCTGGGATTCTCGCTGGACGACTGGAAGTTCCGGATTCTGTTCCGCATGATTCTGGCCAAGGGCGGCAGCGCCCAGCTTCGCAACTACAACCACGTGGGCGTGCAATTGAATCCCGACGAGACCACGCTGGCCGATGCGGACCGCGCCAGGAAGTACCTGGAGCGGTACTTCGGCGAGACCAGGATCGACATCTATTGGGGATCGGCGGCCGACTACCTGAAAGAGCTCCGGAACCAGATGCGAAGCGCCGCCGGCGGCCAGGACGAAAAGCGCGTGGCGGCGAGTTCGGGGAGCTGGTAATCGATGGCGGCCGATACCAATCCTTATGTGGGCCCGAAACCGCTGGCCAAGGAAGATCCCATCTTCGGACGCGAACAGGAACTGCGCGAGCTGCGTTATTCGCTGACCAGCGAGAGGATCGTCCTGCTGCATTCGCCTTCGGGCGCCGGGAAAAGCTCGCTGGTGAATGCCAAGGGCGGACTGTGCGATCAGCTCCGCAACCGCTTCGACGTGTGGCTGCCCACGCGGGTGAGCCAGGCGCCGGAGACGGCGGTTGCCAACCGCTATGTGTGGAGCGCGGTGGTGGGGTTCGAGCACGAGTTGCCGGACCGTCTGCGGCGGACGCCGGAATCGCTGGCGGCGGCCACGCTGAAGGAGTATGTGACGGGCCGCCCGCGGCGTCCGGGCGCGCCGGCCAACGTGTTGCTGATCTTCGATCAGTTCGAGGAGATTCTGCGGGTGGACCCGGTGAACCCGGAGGAGAAGCGCGGGTTCTTTTCGCAACTGGGCGAGATGCTGCTGGATCCCACGGTGTGGGCGCTGTTCGTGCTGCGGGAAGACTACCTGGCGCCGCTCGATCCGTACGTGCGCTACGTACCGACGCACATGCAGCAGCGCTATCGCATCGATTTGCTGCGGCGGGACCAGGCGCGGGAGGCGGTGGTGAAGCTGGCCCAACAAGGCGGCCGGCATTTCACCGCGGAGGCGGTGGACCGGCTGCTCACCGACCTGGCGACGGTGAACGTACAGAACGAAGCCGGGGAGTTTGCCAAGCAGACGGGCGAGTTCGTGGAGCCGCTGCAAATGCAGGTGGTGTGCCGCAATCTGTGGGATCGCATTCCGGCCGGCGCGGACACCATCGGACCGGAGCACGTGGAGCAATTCGGCAATGTGACGGCGGCGCTGGCGGACTACTACGGGTCCTCGGTGCAAGCCATTGCCGGGGGGGACGCCGGGCTGGAATGGACCATCCGGCAGTGGGTAGGGGATAGGCTGATCACGCCGGATGGGATCCGCAACCAGGTGTTGCGCGGGGCGAAGCAGAGCGAGGGGCTGGACAACGCGCTCGCGCAGAAGCTGGTGGACACGCACCTGGTACGCGGGGAAAAGCGCGGGGGAACGGTGTGGTACGAGCTGGCGCACGACCGGCTGATCGACCCGGTCCGCGCCAACAACCGGCAATGGTCGGAAGCGCGGCTGAGCGCGGTGGAGAAGCGGGCGATCCTGTGGCGGAGCGAGCGGTCCGACGGGCTGTTGTTCGTGGACGACGAACTGAAGGCGGCCAAAGCGTGGGCGGCGGCCAACCGGCCGGTGGCGGACCTACGGGAATTTCTGGCGGCGTGCGAGGGCAAGCAGGCGCGGCTTCGGAAAGAGCGGCGCCGATTACTGGTGCTGCGCGCGGCGCTGGCGCTGGCGGTGGCGGGGCTGGTCGTTTCGTATTGGCAGTACGGCAAGGCGAAGGTGCAGGAGGCGGAGGCGAAACGGCAGCAGCAGAGCGCCGTGGGAGAGAAGGGCAGGGCAGACGAGCAACGCGCTTTGGCGGAGCAGAAAAAGAAAGAAGCGGACGATCAGCGGACGGTCGCCGAGCATCAGACGCGGTTGGCGGATGCGGCCCGCGGCGAGACGGAAAAGCAAGCCGCTTTGGCGACGTCGCGGCAATTGGCCGGGGCGGCCCTTCTCAACAAAGAGACCCGCCTCGACCTGGCCGCGCTGTTGAGTCTTGAGGCAAATGCCCCCGATAGCTTCGAGACCCGCTACTTCGTCTTAACGTCGCTCCAGGCGAATTCCGGCCTGATCTCGATTCTGAATACTCATCCAGCCCAGGCCGCTGTCGTCGCGTTCAGCCCGGACGGCGGGACGCTGGTCTCCGCCGGCAGCGACGGAACCGTGCGGCTGTGGGACGCCGCCACACGGCGGCCTCTGGGCGCTCCGATTCAAGCACACTCCGGGAAGGTGACGAGCGTGGCCTTCAGTCCGGATGGCAAGACGCTCGCCTCTGCCGGCGAGGACGAAAACGTGGTGCAGTGGGACGTGGCCACGCGAAAGCCTCTGGGCGACATTCGGGTCACGGCTCCGCTGGCGCCCCGGCGGCAAAGCCTGGTCGTCCCCGTGGTCTCGAGAAGCGTCGCATTCAGTCCGGACCTGATCGTCCCGGTGATCTCAAGAAGTGTCGCATTCAGCCCGGACGGCAAGACGCTCGCCTCCGCCGGCGACGACCGGACCGTACGGCTGTGGGACGCTGCCACGCGAAAGCCTCTGGGCTCTCCGCTCACGGGACACTCCGGTTCCGTCACCAGCGTGGCGTTCAGCCCGGACGGCAGAATGCTCGCCTCGGGCAGCGAGGACGAAACCGTGCGGCTGTGGGACGTCGCCACACGACAGCCTCTGGGCGGTGGGATCCAAGGACACTCCGGTTCGGTCACCAGCGTGGCCTTCAGCCCGGATGGCAAGATCCTCGCCTCGGCCAGCGACGACCATAACATCCGGCTGTGGGATGTCGCCACACGACAGGCTCTGGGCCCTCCGATCCAAGGACACTCGGGTTCCGTCACCAGCGTGGCCTTCAGCCCGGACGGCAAAATGCTCGCCTCGGCCAGCGACGACCAAACCGTGCGGCTGTGGGACGTCGCCACACAACGGCCTCTGGGCTCTCCGCTCCAAGGACACACCGATCGGGTCTCGAGCGTCGCCTTCAGCCCGGACGGCAAGATGCTCGCCTCGGCCGGCAAGGACCAAACCGTGCGGCTGTGGGACACCGCCGCACGACAGCGCGGCGATCCGCTCACGGGACACTCCGGTTCCGTCACCAGCGTCGCCTTCAACCCGCATGGCAAGACGCTCGCGGCCAGCAGCGACCGGACCGTGAGGCTGTGGGACGCCGCCACGCGAAAGCCTCTGGGCGATCCGCTCCAAGGACACTCCGGGAAGGTGAACAGCGTGGCGTTCAGCCCGGACGGTAAGACGCTCGCGTCGGCCAGCCAGGACCAAACCGTGCGGCTGTGGGACGCCGCCACGGGAAAGCCTCTGGGCGATCCGCTCCGAGGATACTCCGGTTTTGTCAATAGCGTGGCGTTCAGCCCGGACGGCAAGATGCTCGCGTCGGCCAACAATGACAGAACCGTGCGGCTGTGGGACGTTGCCACGCGAAAGCCTCTGGGCAATCCGCTACCGGGACACTCCGGTTCCGTCACCAGCGTGGCGTTCAGCCCGGACGGCAAAACGCTCGCGGCCAGCAGTGACCTGACCGCGCGGCTGTGGGACCTCGCCGCGCGAAAGCCTCTGGGCTCTCCGCTCAAGGGACACTCCGGTTCCGTCACCAGCGTGGCGTTCAGCCCGGACGGCAAGACGCTCGCCTCGGCCAGCGAGGACCAGACCGTGCGGCTGTGGGAGGTCGCCACGCGAAAGCCTCTGGGCGATCCGCTCCAAGGACACTCCGGTTCCGTGTTGAGCGTGGCGTTTAGCCCGGACGGCAAAATGCTGGCCTCAGGCAGCGACGACCATACTGTGCGGCTGTGGGACGCCGCCACACGGCAGCCGTTGGGTTCTCCGCTCCGAGGACACTCCGGTTCGGTGTTGAGCGTCGCGTTCAGCGCGGACGGCAAAATGCTCGCCTCGGCCAGCGAGGACCAAACCGTGCGGCTGTGGGACATCGACGCCGCCTCCTGGGCCGCCCACCTCTGCATGCTTGCCAACCGGAATCTCTCTTTGGCGGAGTGGCGGCTCTATATCGGCCGCAACATCCCCTACCGGCGCACCTGTCCGGCTTTGCCGCCAGGCGAAGGGGCGCCGGCGAAGTAGGTTTATGCGGGCGGCGAACCCCTCGGCCGGCGCACCCGTTTGTTGCAACGTAACGGCCCGACGATCGCAGGTCAATAGGGAGCCCGCTCACTGGTAGATAACCTTTTCGGTCCAGGTCGCGCCAAACCGGGCGAAAAGTTGGTTCATGGCATATTGGTCGATGGGCCGGATCGGCGCGCCTGGCCGGGGCTGCTTCCACGACCAACCCAGCGCCGCCGCCAGCAGGCCGCCACCGTTCTTGACAAACTGCTGGATCGCGTCGATCTCCTGGGTTCGTAAGCCGCCCCACTCATTGCCGATTACCAAAACCCCTGCACTGCTCAGCTTGGTGGAGTCGCCGAGATCCTCGATCTCGTCCACGGCGAACTGCCAGCCGCGGATCTCGTTGGAAAGATCCGTCAACTGGGCCTGCGGCAAAACCTGCCTCGGACCGCTCGCCAGAAGCACCTTCTGCGGCATGTCTCCCCGCAGCCATTCGAGCGCCGTCCCCAACATCATGTTGTCGCCGTTCTGGTCGCGATAGCTGAGTATACCGTCGTGGCCCACAGCTATCACCCGGCCCTGGCCTTCCACCGCGTATGACCGGGCAATGACGAAAGGGGTCTTGTCTTTATCATTGCCCGTCACCAGGGTGATCCAGTTCGCTTCGTTTCCTGGTGTGGCCTTGACCTCTCCCGGAACCGAGCCTTTCGGAAGCGTGATCCCGATGCGGATCACCTTGGTCAGCAGATGCACAAAGGTGGTATCGCGGGCCGCGCGCAGCGTCTGCGCTTCCCGAACGGCTTGCTGGGTTTGTCCCTCGGCGCGTTGCTCTCCGGTCTGAGCGTTCTTGGCAAGTGCCTCTGCCTGCGCCTTCTCCTTGTCCTTTTCCTGTTCCGCGGCGATGGCGTCATTCAGCTCAAGCACGACCGCTTTCGTGTGCTGCCACTCTATGATGGCGAAGGCGGCCACTCCGACCGCGATCGCGCCGGCCACAATCGACGCCACGGCGAATCGGTGGATGCGTTTTTCCTGGCGTTTCTGCGCCTCCAATAACTCTTGATTGTGCCGCGAGGCTTGCAGAAACCGGTCCTCGGCGCCGGTCAGGGCAGCGCCGCTTGTCGCCACCCAGGCCTGGGCCTTCCGCAAGGCCTCGCCGGGCAGAAGCAATCCATCCGGATGGCCGGACTTCTCCCAGACCAACGCACTCCGCTGAAACTGTTCCAGGTGCGTTTCGAACCATTGGTTGTTGCTGCCTGTCACCGGCGCGATCAGCCGGTCGTGCGCCAGCTCGTACCAGGTGGCGCCGCGGCGCTTCTCCGCCCGGATCAAGTGTGTGTCCAGCAACTTGTAAATAACCTGGTTGTCGAGCCCCTCGGTCTTCTCCGCGCCCTGCAGCACCTGGCCGCGGATCTCGCCGCGGGTGATCAGCTTGTCGCTGAACCACTCGCGGATCTGGCGCTCGGTATTCGCGTTGCCGGAAGCGGCCTGGGCAACGGAGAAGTCGTAATAGGCCCCCAGCGCCTGTGTGACGTCGCCATACAGCCGCAGATCCTCGATGTCCACCACCCGATCGGTGGCGGGCATCTCATCCCACAATCGGCGGCAGACCACTTGCAGTTGCACCGGTTCCACGCTGTGGCCGCTCTCTTTCACGAACGACCCGTCGGCCCGCTGCACGGATACCGACGCCAGGTCTTGGATCAGGTGCTCCGCCGCCCCCTCGGCGCACTCCCGCCCGGCCAGGCCGATCGGTTGTCGAATCGCCTCGGTGGCGGCGTCCAACCCCAGCAGGTCGAGGCGGAAACGATTGGTGAGTTGGGTCGGCACCAGCGGCGCATACGGATCGAGCGGCGCCAGGTAGTCCTCGCGAATCGCGAACAGAGCCCAGATACCGCGATTGCGCAGCAGTCCGCCGAGTTGCGCGAAGAATTCCTTCTTGACATCGACGGCCACCGGATCAACCGTCAGAACCTCCTCGAACTGATCGAAGATCAAGACGATACTGGGCGGCGCGCCCTTTTTTCGGGGACGCCCGGCCACGTACCCCTCGAGGCTCAGACCGCTTAGCAGGTCGGTGCCACGGCGCAGTTTCTCCGGCAGTTCCTCCTCCAGACTCTGCACGGTGCTCAGCACGTAGCGGTTCGCGGTGGTGTCCGCGGGCGGCTCGGTGCTCACCCGGATGGTGGGCCAGACGTCGAACTCTTCCTGTTTGAGCCGCGGCACCAGTCCGGCCTGGATCAGCGAACTCTTGCCCGCGCCGGAAGGCGAGTGCAACAACACGATCCGCTCCGCGTTGAGCAGATAAAACAGGTCGGGCACTTCCTTGGCGCGCCCGAACAAAGTCTCGCCGAACCGGAAAGGACGGGGACCGACGAATGGATTGGGGCCGAGCGGTTGATCAGACATCCCAACCGTCTCCCGCGGCCGCCGCCGCGGCCTTTTGCGGCAAGCTCGCCAGTTGGGTATGCAACTGCTTGAGGAAGTCCTCGGCGCTGCCCCAGTACAGGCCCACGTTGCCCTCCTGATCGAAGTATTTTTGCAGGTATCGCCTCGCCTTGTCGACGTCGGCCATGGTGTATTCGTCGGGGTTCACTTGCACCCCTACGTGCGACATCCGGGCGCGCCGGCTGCCTCCTTCCAGGCTTTGGATCAGCCGGAACAGCACGCGAAAACTCCAATCGGTCAACTGGAATCCGAGGAATAGCAGCGAACTGGAGGCCAAGGCGCTACGCACCACCCGCGGCATCAGCTTGTAACCGGCCGTCGCGATGGTGTAATCGAAGTAGTCGTTCTCCGTGAGGACCAGGGTGTCCGGCTGGCTGAACACTCCGAGCATCTGGTACACCACCGGCGTCTCGGGCGCCGGCGTTCCGTCGTATGGCGGTTCCACGGGGATGGCGTCACCGGTGCGGCGCCAGTGATTGCACAATAGTTGCGGTTTTTTCCCGGCCAGTTTCAGCGCCTTGGCCATCAGTGTGTCCGCCGAAGCCGTGACATAAACCGACCCGGGCAGCTCCGCGAGCATCTGGTACACATTCTTGGGTTGGTCCGCGGATTGCGGCTCCATCAACGCGTCGAAGATTTTGGGAAGAGGCGCGTTGGCCAACTCGGGCGGGAGCGAGCCGGCATGAAGCCGGAGAGTCTCCTCGCGAATCTGCGCGAGTGCCGCGCTCAGCGCGTAGTCGGCATCCTGCGTGACCGTCAGGAATTGCAGGACTTGCGGCAGATCGTCGCACTGGTAGGCCGCCAGGGGAAAATGGTTCGCCTTGGCCAGCGCGCGGGCCACGTTTCGCGAGTCGCCGGTGATCGATTCCCGCGCGCCCAGGCCGGTGATCGCTACGAAGTTTCCGTCGCGGACATGGGTGACGATGCTCTGCCACTTCTCGAAATCGTCGCCGGGGCCGAAACCCGGGTCGTACCAGATGCGGCCGCCGCGCAGGCGCAGATACAGGGCGGGAATCCAATAGTCCGGACGGTTCTGCGCCACCGCGGCGGCGCGGGCCGCGGCCATGGCGCGATCGATCTGGCCGTCCCGCAGCAGCTCGCGGAAGAACACCGGCATGATCTGCTTGACGGTCTCCAGGGTGATCTTGCCGCGCATGCCGACAATCGCCGAAACGCCCGCCTCCGCCAGCATCGGAGCCAGCGCGGGGAGCGACGCGGAATCCGGCGCCGCGCTTTCGCACGATGCCATCACCATCAGCCGCGGCTGCTGGGACAGGTCGGCCAACCCGTGCGCCAAGTCCTGCCCCTTGACCACCGCCGCCGTGCCATCGTCCTTTTGCAAATACAAGTGCGGACCATCGGCGGTGTAGCCGCCGTGGCACACCAGGTACAGAAGATCCACCGGCTCGCGCAGTGCGTCGAGCAGGTTCTTCAACGTGAGCGGCTGTTCCCGTCCCGCCACGGCGACGCTCATGCCGACCAGTTGACCGCTCGCGCGCGCCACTTCTCCGGGCAGGTCCACCGCGGCCAGCCGGTATTGATCGAGGTTGGCGGGCGCCGACACGGCAATCAGAGCTTTCATTTCCGACCGTGGGCGCAGCTTGACGGTCCGCCAGTCCTGGCTGGTCATGAACCGCGAAAACAGCACGCGCTCCGAAGTGAACATGGGGGCGCCCCCGGCGGGAGCCGCCAACAGTTCCCACCGCAAAGCGTGCAACTCCGGGGCGGATGGGCCTACCAGCAGCCGCACGCGCAACGCCAGGTCTTGCGATTGTACCGACGCTTGCACCTGGCCGAACATCGCGGCGATACCCCCATCCGCAAACAGCATCGAAGAGAGGCGCTTGCCGTAGCCCGCCAGATCGAGTTCCAGATCGGCCAGCGCATCCAGGTCGAACCGCGCCTCGCCGGTCACCGGGCTGACCTCGGCTTCGCTCAGTGGATTGGTGAAGCGCAACTCCACCCGGTGCGCCTCGGCCGATATCCGTTGCAAGCCGATTTCAAGCTCGGCGTATGGTTTGATAGAGTCCGTCATCCTCGCCTGTCTTTCGCGCCGCTCCAGCGCGCACCCGGATGCTTAAGTATTTTGGGGAAGACCACTCGCTGATGGTCGCGGCTCGGAAAAGGATGCCGCCCCACTGAGCCCCGCGCGTAAGCCCGCGGCTTACGGAATTTGGTATCGGGCATATACCCCGGAAATTTTCGACCCGCCGCGCACACCCAAACTTGCGGTTCACATCAGTATAATCCAGTACGGTCGCTTGTCATATCCGAAATTCGGACAAACCGGCGCGCACCGCGCTGGGAGCGCCGCATAGTCCGATACCGCTCGGCGCCGCTTCGCGCGCCGCGAAAGGCCCGTGGGCGGCAAGCAGCGTGGACCCGGCGCGCCCTTCACGCAGATCCACTCCCGTGGACCGAAACAACATTGGGATGCCGCACCTTGGATTCGTACCGCCCGGCGCCGGCGCCCGGCCAGCCAGCAGCAGCTTGATCGCCATCGCGCGGCGATTCGGAGCCGGGAGCTGAGATCCGTGCCCTACGCCGGCTCCGCCGCAATTCCCGCGCCCGCTAACGCCTTCTCCACTTCCGCGGGACGCAGCCGCGAGGCGTCGTACTCCACCATCAGGCTGTCGAGGTCCGCGGCGACCTTCACCTTCTGAATCCCGTAGATGGCGCCGGCATCGGAAAGCTTCGCCAACATTTCATCGCTGAGCGGTTGCCGTAAGTGGAAATGAATCTGTACCCTGGTCATAAAGACTCAGGATCGCACAAGCGAGGCCCCTCATTCCGGCAAGTCCGCTTCGCCCTCTAATTCCGCCAACAACTGCATTGCCAGCGCGCGGTAGCCGGCGTCGAACTCGGCGTCCGAATCCGGCCCGATGTGCGCGGTAATCCAGGCACGCAATACTTCGGTGACTGGCTTGGCAACGGCCTCTTCGGCCCCCGGCTCGAAACGGAGCGGGATTTCCGAGCGTTGGATGGCGGCGATCAACAATTCGGGGAACTTCATGAAACCACCGCATGGTGATTGACCGGTCCGCAGCCGTGCCCCAACCCGGGGTTGGTGCGGATGGCCTCGTGTATGAAACGTTTGGCGCGCGCCACCGCGTCGCCCAGCGGCACCCCGGCGGCCAGACCGGCGGTAATCGCGGCGGAATAGGTGCAGCCGGTGCCGTGGGTGTGGCGGGTCGCGATGCGCGGGGCGGGGAATTCGCGATACTCCGCGCCATCGAAAAGGACGTCGGTCGCGCCGGACTCCAGATGGCCGCCTTTGATCAGCACCGCGCGCGCGCCCATCCCGCGGATCAGGCAGGCGGCGCGGCGCACGTCGTCCAGGCTCCGGATGGCGATGCCGGTGAGGGCTGAAGCCTCCGGCACGTTGGGCATGGCGAGCGCGGCGCGCGGCAGCAGCAAATCGCGGACGGCGCGCACGGCGGTTTCCGGCAGCAACGGCAGGCCGTGCTTGCTCACCATCACCGGATCCACCACCAGCGGAAAGGCGAACTCCGCGGCAGCGCGAGCCACCGCCTCCACCATTTCCGCCGAGCCGAGCGCGCCGGTCTTGGCGGCGGCCGGGGGAATATCCTCGATCACGGCGGCGATTTGTTCCAGCACCAGCCCTATTGGCATCACTTCCACGCGCGAAACCCGCACGCTGTTCTGCACCGTCAGCAGGGTGATCACGGCTTCGCCATAGGCGCCGAACTGGTGGAACGTTTTGAGATCGGCCTGCACGCCCGCGCCGCCACTGGGGTCGGACCCGGCGATGGTGAGAGCCACTGGCGGCACACGGCGCATGCTATAGCTTGGCTCGAAAGGGCATCGAAGCACAAGCGCGCCAGAAAAACCGAAGCATTATTAGCCGCAGATCAACGCAGATGAACGCGGATAAGAGAAGAAACCGGATTCCATAGGCGCTCATCGGCGGTCATAATCGTTTTTCCCGCTTCAGATTCGGAGAGATCGTCGTGCGCACCATGGGCTCCAACGGGACGTCGGCGGAAGGCACGAACGACTTTCCAAACCATTGTTAGGCGCCGGTGAGCGCCGATGAGAGAAACGCCTTTTTTCTTTATCTGCGTTCATCCGCGGCTAATCCAGCATTTCGCTTGGGTTCGTCCAGCCCCTTACCCGCGGCGCCCGGCCCCACCCAATTGGCTTCGTTCCGCATTTTCTTATCGGCGTTCATCGGCGTTCATCGGCGGCTCACAATGTTTTCCTTAAAACCCGTTGCCGCGATGATTCACCAGCGCCAGGAACTCGTCGCGCGTCTTCTTGCGATCGCGGAACGCGCCCAACATCGCACTCGTCATCGCTCCCGAGTGCTGCTTCTCCACACCCCGCATCATCATGCAAAAATGGCGCGCCTCGCAGATTACGCCGACGCCCACCGGGTCGATGATCTCCTGAATGGTCTGCGCGACCTGTTGCGTGAGCCGCTCTTGAATCTGCAGGCGCCGC
>Ga0182018_10002986_pt1 | contig 15935 bp, 13 predicted proteins | sample 812P2MmetaG_FD_120490 | JGI IMG/M metagenome (GOLD analysis project Ga0182018, IMG submission 120490) | Permafrost microbial communities from Stordalen Mire, Sweden - 812P2M metaG | ecosystem: Environmental > Terrestrial > Soil > Wetlands > Permafrost | place: Sweden: Stordalen | collected... | reverse complement strand
CTGTCATCCCTATCCTTCTCAGCGCTTGCGCGTCACCACCCGAGGTGGGAGCCGGATGCGGTAATGCCGCTCGTCCGGATCTGTGGAGGGGGTGCTCAGCGATGGACATCTCTACTCCGACTTGTAGTTATGCTTGCCTTTCGAAATGGACGTTGCGTTGAGAGAGCGGTTGGCGCACCGGCGTGCGATCGTCGCGGATCAAGCGCTCAAGCCTCTCTTATCGACCTGTCGGAGCATCCCTGTCAAGCGGATGGGTGACGCTGGCATCTGGAACTCCGGCGCCGGTCGCGCGGCGAACATCCACGTCGATGAAGAATATGGCCCGGTTTGGCGCATCGCGCTTCCTTATAACTGCCGTTCGCGATTGGCAACTCTGGGTCAACTGCGGTCGCAGTGCAGCTTGCAGCTGGTTTCTGACGGTGATCCGAGAATAGTGGAGGATCATTACCTGGTCATGCGGCCCCCGGCGAATCGTCAAGGTAGCCGGATTGCGTTGCCACCGTGCCAGATCAAGGCCCGATGAATTGCGGAGATACCTCGCGCTGATTATTGATGAGCGCGGCGCGACACAGGCACTCATGCGGTCAAACGGATCCTTGTGCAGGGGAGGGAGCTTAATAACCTTTGTAGCGTGCTCCCCTTTGATCGCGAGCATACTGTATGCCCGCGGGCGATACGCCCCTGAGAAGTTGAGCGGGCGCATTCTGCGCGGTTGCTGCGCGGCTCGATTTTCGCGCAGGAGGAGCGGGAGCGGCGTGCGCCAGAATGGCCGCTTCAATTCGTGCGCTTCATCACACTTTCGCAACTCGTGCGGCGCATCGGCAACTAGGGAATCGTTCGTGCGTTTAGCGGCATGGCTATCTCATCGCGCGCGTGTGCCGTGCTCAAGTGGGGCGCCATCTCATTGGGAACGCTCGTTGCGCTGCTGCTCGGGTGCGTGGTGCTGGTGCAGCGCAATGCCAACGCGTTAAGAGGACCGATCGCACGCATCGCATCGGGGTACGTGGGGCGTGCCATCCACATCGACGGCACTCTCAAGCTGCAGCTGCTGTCGTTGACGCCCTACGCCGTCGTCGATGGGCTCAGGGTCGGCAATCCGCAGTGGGCCAGGGTGCCGGAGATGGCGCAGGTCGGTCGGCTCGAGGTCTCGATCGACCTGCTTGCTCTGCTGACCGCCCAGATTGTCATCCCGCGCTTGGGCGTCGAGGAGCTGGAATTGTCGCTCGAACGCGATGCATCCGATCGAGCCAACTGGCGCTTCCAGGACCCCAACAATCGTTCGGCGCCGAGTTGGGCACTTGAGCTGCCGCTCGTACGCCGTCTGATACTTGAGCGCTGGCACATTGAAGTGCGCGACGCTATCCGCAAGCTGCACTTCAACGGCACGGTCGCAGCGAGCGAAAGCGGCGGCGACGCTGCGCAGCGCTTGCGCCTCGACGGCGCAGGGGAGATGAATGGCGCGCCCTTCGCTCTTCTTGCCACCGGGGATCCGCTCGCCGGCGCCGTGCGCGGGCAGCCATACAATTGCGCGGCGCATATTCGCGCGGGCCGCACGCGCTTGAATTTTCTGGCGCGCATCGCCAACCCCTTTGACATGCATGCGGTCGCGGCGACGTTCACAGCCACCGGTACTGATCTTGCGGATCTGTACTATCTGACCGGACTGACGCTGCCGAATACGCCGCCGTACACTCTAGCCGGTCATCTGCAAACCACGGGGACGCGCGTCAATGTCAGCGATCTTGCCGGCATGTTCGGCAACAGCGACCTCGAGGGAACGATGGAGATCGAAACGGGCGCCCCCCGAGTCCTGTTGACGGCGCAACTGCTCTCGCACTCGCTCGACATCGTGGATCTGGGACCCTCTTTGGGGGTCGCGCCGCGCGAGGATCACCCGGCGCCCACAAGCGGCAGGCCCTTGGAGAGGAAATTGGAACTCGTCCCTGCAAATGCGCTCTGGCTGCCAGATGCGCAACTCGACCTCGAGCGTGTTCGTGGCATGGACGCGGACGTGCGCTACCGCGCGCAATCGGTCAACGCGCAGAACATCCCGTTCAAGGAGGTGGCGTGGCGGTTGCGCCTGGATCACGGCGTGATGACGATTGATCCGCTGTCCTTTGTGCTGCCCGCAGGCCGCATTGTCGGGCGTCTGCGCATCGACGCGACGCGGGATGTGCCGATTGTCGCCTTTGATGGGCGTCTGATCGGCATCGACCTCGCGCAGTTTCATGTGCATAACAGCGAGCCGCCTCTTGCTGGACTGCTCCTCGGCCGCTTTGTGGTTCGCGGCCGAGGCCGATCGGTCCACACCGTGGCGGCCAGTGCCAATGGGACCGTGACGACCGCAATACCGCATGGGCAGGTGCGCTCGGCATTTGCCGAGCTGACGGGGATCAACATCGCCCGTGGGCTCGGGCTGTTGCTCACCAAAAATCAACAAAAGGCTGATATTCGCTGCGCGGTCGCTGATTTCAATTCCACGGACGGCGTGGTCGCGGCGCAGAACTTCGTCGTCGACACGCAGAACCTGCGGATCATCGGCAAGGGTTCCATCGATTTGCGCACCGAACGGCTGCACCTGTCGGTGGACGGCGAGCCCAAGAAGGTACGACTCGTTACGCTGCAGTCACCCATCATCATTCACGGCACGCTGCGCAAGCCCACAGTAGGTCTGGATCCCGTCCACGTCGTCAAACAAGCGGGGCTCGCCATCGCTCTCGGCGCGCTCGTTGCGCCGCTTGCGGCCGTGTTGGCGTTCATCGATCCGGGCCTGGTCAAGGATGCGGACTGCGGAGCATTGCTCGCCTCAGCAGGACACACCAGCCTGCCGATCAGCACGCAGACGGAAACTGCAAACGCGCAAGCGCCGCACCGCTAGCGTGGCGAACGCCACCATTGACACGAAGCCAATATCGAGAACCGCTCATTGGCGCGACTCGCAATGGCCGCTTCGGGCCGGCGAGTTTGCAAAGCTGACCGACGGCAGAGTGTCACCGCGGGCATCGAGTTGTCGGGTTTCAGACTCGTCAGCTTTCACGACGAAGCCCCAAGACAGTGGCAGTCTCCGATGTGACAAAGACTGGGCCGGCGGCGAAATAGAATGATACGTACATGAACTGGCTTCGGCGGACCGTTACATCGCTCCATTCTTAAACCGATTTGAGAATCGAACGCGGAATAGCCAGAAGATCATCAATACTAAAGGTGCAAGCGCCAGCACTACGAGAATTGGCGATCCACGCACGAACTTTGGCAATACCTGCTGCTGTCCGAGAAAGAAGAATGCTGCAGCGAAGAACAGCGCGAAGCACATGCGCCAGAGATGCCGTGCAATGCGTTGCGCGCCAGAAATCCCGCCACGCAGGATCATTTTGAGGTCCATGGCGGCAGCGAACGCAGCAAAGGAAGCAAAGACAAAGTAGGGCACATACTCGCCGGGTCTAGCCGTCGGGATACTTGCCGCATGCAAGCCGAAGATAAGAAGGGCCGCGGCAACGCCAAAGGCCACGAGAAAAGCGCCCTTTTCGAACAGTCCGACGCTTCCGTCTTTGCGCCTGACCGTCATCCAGGCGGTGGTGGCGAGGTAGATCGTCAAAATCGCGACGGAAACAGAGGCACTTGGCGGCGCGGCCCCGGAGAAAATCGGCGGCACAAAGATCGCAAGATATACGGCGAGCGCGGACACGGTCAGCATGGAAAGGAAAAACACGGTTCCGAACGCGCGATGCAGGCGCTCGCCCTTACGAACGGACAAGGCCGCCGCGCCGGAGAGTATCCCGAGGGTTCCAGCGCCGACGTGGCAAATCAAAAGTGGAGACATTGCTCCTTGCCTCGCTCAAACCTTCGGAAGGACGAGCACGACAACTTGCGGCTCGGCCTAGGTCCAGCTGCGGCCAATCTTAGCCCATCCACGGCGGACAAACTGAAAAGTAACTTCGGCGGCCGATTCCCGGCTCTCGAAATCGGCGGGTTCAATGCAGTCGTTCGTGAGAGACAACAATAGGTCAAGACTAACGCTTGGTCGATTGCCAATGTGGTACCACCGGCAGCTCCTGAGCAGGCGGCCAAAAGCCAAGGTACACCTCTCCGAAGTGAAGACCGAAAACCTATTATTCAACGGCGGCATCGGACATAGGCAACCCGGGGCTGCGTCTGTAGAAGCATCCGAGATGCTGCCCATACGGACGAGCTAGCCGCACGGAGCCAAATCCATGAGAACAGCAATGGCCACAATTGCGGCGGCGTGCGCCACCGCTGTGCTGTTCGGCGCGAGTAACACGCGCGCTGGCGAGAAGGCAGCTACCGCAGATGAACAAGCACTGCTCAAACTAGAACGAGAATGGGTTGACGCCGAAACCCGCCACGATGTTGTTGCGTTTCAAGCAACCCTTGACGACAGATTCGTTGCGACCTTCGGAGCAGGAAAGCTGAAAAATTCGCTGCCAAGCCGAGCGCAAATGGCCGGCTCACAGTCCGCCGTGGAAGCGCCCGAATGCATGGGCAAGCATGAGCGACATGAGCAGGATGCCGGCTCCGAGCGTGAGCACGTAAGTGGTTTTGCGCAGATTGAAATTGCCGACGCGACAGATGAGCAGGTAGGCGACGGCAAGGTTGAACAGGCCCCAGAGAACATTGACCAATGAGGAGGACAAGCCTTCGCCGGGCGGTGATGCGAAGGGGCTCTGGAAGGCATTCCCCGAGATTCCATTGACAAAATGGGGCACTGTGTTGGCCAGGAACGCGCCCCCGAAGAAGTAGGCGATGTAGTGATACCAGCGCACGCTAGATCCCGTCCAATTTCGGACGTAATGTTAGCACATGGCCAACCGTTTTGAGTCTCAGTCCGCGTCAGTACGTCGGATGCTACTTTTGTCAAGTGGGGCGGAGGCACTCACCCGAAGCAGTAAGCCCTCAGACGATCCTTAGCCCGCAGGTGTCAGGCGGCAAGGCGATATTTGGCGCTTGAAAAGATCCGGTTGAGTATCCCAACTATAGGAGCGAAACCAATGTCCCAAACGGTTGCCGAGCTCTTGGTGGACGTGCCTGAAAAGACGGGCGTTAAACAAATATTCGGACTGATTGGCGACTCTTTGAATCCGATCGCTGACGCGGTTCGAAAAAGCCAAATCGAGTGGATCGGCGTGCGCCATGAGGAAGGAGCCGCGCTCGCCGCCGCCCGTCAGGCCAAGCTTACTGGCAGGCTTGCGGTCTGTGCCGGGACCACGGGTCCTGGAAGCACGCATTTGGTGGCCGGCCTTTACGAGGCAAGCCGCGACCATGCGCCTGTTCTGGCGCTCTCCGGTGATATGCCCCGCAATTTCCAGGGAATCGACTATATTCAGACAACCAAACCCGACCTTCTTTTCCGCGACGTCAGTCTCTACACGGAGACTGTCAATTCACCTGAGCAAGCGCCGAAGGTCATTCACCAAGCCATCGCGGCGGCCTACGCCGGGCGGGGGGGTCGCTCATCTAACGCTGCCCCAGGATGTGATTGCGGCCAAGGCGGAAGGCGTCGTCACGAGCTTCGCAACGCTTAGACCCCGTCAAGAATTCCCCGCGAGTAGTGCGGACATTGCGGAAATCGTCAGCCGGATAGATCAGGCGACCAGCGTGCTGGTCATGTGCGGCAGCGGATTCCATGGCGTCGCCGATCTGCTCCGCGGCCTCTCGGACCGGCTCAAGGCTCCGCTGATCCATTCGGTTAAGGGCAAGGACATCATGCGTTACGATGACCCCCACTGGATGGGCGGCATCGGCATGATCGGAACCAAGGCCGTCTATAACGCCGTCATGCACTGCGACCTTTTGTTGATGGTCGGGACCGACTATCCGTACTCTAATTTCTTGCCACGCACGGCAACCGTGATTCAGATCGACGAGCGACCGGAAGTGCTGGGGCGGCGCGCACCCACGGTGCTCGGGGTCCCAGGCTCCGCAGGCCCGACCCTTAAACTGTTGCTCGACCAAGTTGCGTCCAAGAATGACACCCGCTTTTGGGACAAGGTTACCCAAGAACGTCGAAAGTGGGATGCCATGCTGGACAAGCAGGCTGATCTGGCACGAAGCGCTGATCGCATCCATCCGCAGGCGCTCGCCCGAACGGTCAGCAACCTTGCCAAGCCCGACGCCGTATTCGTCTTCGACACCGGCCTGAACACGCTATGGTCGGCCAACTGGATCCGGCAGAGCGGGTCACAGCGCATCATTGGTTCTTTCAACAACGCCGCTGTGGGTACGGCGCTCGGACAGGCTAACGGGGTACAAGTGCTGGATCGCTCGCGCCAGGTGATTGCGCTGTGTGGCGACGGTGGCTTCAACATGTTGATGTGCGAATTTATGACTGCCGTGCATCATAAATTGCCGGTCAAGATCGTAATCTTCAACAACTCTGGCTTCGGGCTGATCACGCTCGAAGCTTGAGAGTATTGGCTTGCCTGCCTATCGAAAAGCCATCGATTTCCCCAATCCTGACTTTGCCGCCCTCGCGCAAGCCTGCGGGGGGCACGGATTTACCGCCCGAAAACCAAATGAGCTGAAGGAGGCCGTCAGCGCGGCCTTCGCAATCGACGGCCCGGCGATCGTCGATGCAGTGGTTGACTCCAATGAGCTACCGAACTTACCGCACCTTGAGCTTGACGTGGTCGGGCACGTCGCTGTGGCAAAGGTCAAAGAGGCACTTCTCGCCCTGACCGGCGGGCGATTGCAACCCTGTGCCAACCCAAACCCAGAACCACGGCTGTTGGGATTTCGAACTAGCATCGGGACGCGCAAGATCGCGCCATGCTCCGCACCTGCGCGGGGCATGGCGCTGCTGAGTCAGGTCTCTTTGCGGACTGATCAGTACGGGTTGGGATCACTGGTGGTGGTCGTGCTCGTCGCGGCGATGCTGCCAAATACCCCGTCCGTCTGATCGGCAAATCCGGCCGTGTAGAACAGCGTAGTGACGGGCTTATCGGAGTCGCCGTCACCAAATACTAGGGACCACAGGCCCGGGATGGCTAGTGCGCCGCCATTAATGACCGTCAGCGGGCCCATCGGGGTTCCATCGGGTGCAAAGATGTTGATTGTCCCGTCGCCAAAATTGCCGATGAGCACTTCCCCGTCTAACGAGCCGAAACCCTCGGGTGCAATCGCGATCCCCCACGGGGCATTGAGCACACCTGCCGATGCAAAACGGCTCATAAAGTTACCGTTGAAATCGAATATGTCAACATACCCCAAGCCTGCACCTAAAACTTCATCATGCAATGCCGTATCGCGCATGGTGTATGTGACGTACAACTGATCCTCCAGCGCCACGATGCCGAACGGCACGAAGCCACTCGGTATGGTCGGGTCAATGAATTTTCCCTGCATAGTAGCCGGCTTGGTGAACTTGGTATCGAATACGTCAATTTTGTTGTTATGCAGGTCGGTCGCGTAAAGAAAACTTGCGCCATTTACGTTGCCCAGCGCCAAGCCTTTGTACACTGCGTGATTAGTGCCGTTGACCAAGCCGTCGTCGTACGCGGTGACCGCCGTTGCCCCGCTGTCTTGTGCCCAGGCCGCAATCGTTCCACCCTCGCCGTCGAAGATGAACAACGCCGTCTCTTGTCCTTTGCTCGTAGGAATGAGGAAGCCACTAGTGCCGTTGTAGACTTGACCGTTGGGATTCGCCGGCACGCCGGCTGCAGATGCTGGAATGGCGATTCCAACTGTGTTCGATCCGGTGACCTCCTTCGTCTGAATCGTACCCGTGCCACTGTAAAGAGTGGCCAGATTGCTGTTGTTGTCCGCGATCCAGAATGGCAAACCCGGTGCAGTTGCCAAGCCCCATGGATTCGACAGATTGGCGTCAATAGTCGTGGCCGTCGCGACGACCCCGACATTATTAGACACTAAAGCCGTATCGGTGAACCCGGCGGGCGTTTGCTGTGTCATTTGACTGTTGCTGTCGCTGCTGCCACCGCCGCCACACGCTGCGATCGAGAGCGCGCAAACGCCAACGGCAAACGCCGTTGCCGCGCGACCTGCAACAATAGGATGCAATTTCATTGATGATCTCCTGCGATGTTAAAAATGATGACGCTGAAAAGGATATGCGCAGTTAGTACCGAGTCGTGGAGAGATGGTTTAACGCGCCGCAAAAATTATTTGGAGGACGAAGTCGAGACCGGTGATACGCAGTCCGTCTAGCTTCGCCGTCTGATCGATGTCAGCAACCCACAGGCACGAACCGTTTCGATGAAACAGATCGGGATAAGATCAGCATCCGCGCGACGCGCCTAACGGTTGTACTTGTCGCAGAGGATCAGCTGCTGTTGCAGGCGCGGCTCCGCCTGTGGACTTGCGGCGCCGCCGTACTTCGCGACTCTCGTGCGGGCGCACCTCCGAGTCATCTCGCCACCTCCGAAGCAAGCACTCCTGGTGCTTCGGCGATCGATCACCAAACTCGGCGCTAAGGGCCGCGACCTAATGCAGGCGAAGTTGGCGTCGTGAGAGAAAGAGACATGCCAAAGCGCGCGATTTATCGGAGCGCGCAGAGACCACTACTGGATATCGTGAACCTCGGGCGGCGTGGTCCAGGGGATCCGACGAGCATTGCACGAACGGCCGCAGGCGGGCGGAATCTATTCGCGGTGCCATGCGCTGGCGCCGCCTTACGGATCCAAACCAATGCCCTTCTGCAAACGAATTGTGGGAGTTGGGACGTGAGTACTGTACGACCTCCGGGCACTGCCAGCCCTTGGGCCACTCTTCGCAATGATGTCGATGCATTCCGCGGTCATTAGAAAGAATGATCCTGCAAGTGAGACGATGATGGTCTCCATGTGAAATGTCCTGTTAGTGGATACGATGACTTAGTGTTGCGTCCCAATGCGGCGGTTCCGCGAATGGGGATATTTATTTGGCAAGCCGCCAGTAACGGATAATGCTGTCATCGCCGATTCTGTATGGGATCCGCATGGAACAAGGGCTGTGACACCAGACGCTCGCATTGCTCGATACTTTGGGTCGGAGCAGCCTTAGTTATTGGCGGGTTCATCGTAGATCGCTTATTGCGTATAGCTGCGTACTGGCTTTCGGAAAATGAGTGACAATTCGACACGACCGGCTCTTTCGAGGGATTCAGTACGCAGGATAAGACATGTAACGGCACTCTTTTATTCCCGGCTGCGGCTCAATTACCTATACGCGATTGCCATGGTCAATTAGACCGCGCACGAATTGCGCCTGGGCGAGCAGCTTATCGCATGCGGTTTCCCGGTTCGGCGTAATACTCAAGGTTTCCAGCCCTCATGGAGGGCAGAGATGGTTGCTCGCGAGCGTGCGCACGGTGGAAGGCAATAATGGCAAATAGGGAGACCTCAGTTGTGTCGTGGTCGGCGGTCGCCATGATCGAATTAAGGGGCCGTGCGCCCGGATGAGCCGCGACATCACCATGCCGACCGGGTCTCACCAAAGGTGATAGCCCATGCCCGGCATTTTCGGATGACATTGTCTCGTCACGCGATACCTTTGCGATAACGGCGAGGATTGTGAGCTACAGGAATGCATTGTTCCAATCGATTACGGAGATAGGGTTGATAGATATTCTGAATCGCTCGATTCAGTTGCACGGTACCCAAAAGCATTGAAGCTATGGACGGGTTTCGGTCTGAGACGCGCCCCGGCACTGGTATGATAATGCGTAGGCGCTCGCGTCACAGAAACCGCGCGGACAAGCGAAAACACCTGTTTGCCGTTCTTATCGCGCCCGGAGAAGTACCGTGCAGAAAATCACGCCTTTCCTTTGGTATTCGCGGCAGGCCGAGGAGGCTGCCACGTTATACGCGTCTGTGTTTCCTGACTCCCGTGTGACTCGCATCACCACGCTGCCGAGTGAGTCGCCGAGCGGCCCGCCAGGTTCGGTCAAGATCGTCGAGTTTGTTCTTTTCGGGCAGGCCTTTATCGCCATGAGCGCAGGCCCGCTGGATCCGTTCAACCACGCCGTGTCATTCGTCGTGAACTGCGAAGATCAGGCCGATGTCGACCGCTATTGGACGGCGCTTCTCGATGGCGGTTCCGCTGAGCAATGCGGCTGGCTGAAGGATCGCTTCGGTCTCTCGTGGCAGATCGTACCCACCGTGCTCGCAAAGATGATGGGCGACCCCGATCGAGCCAGGGGCAAGCGGGCCGCCGACGCCATGATGAAGATGGTCAAGATCGATATCGCTGCGTTGGAAAAGGCATACGCTGGAACGTGAGGTTGAAGGTTTCGCTTTCGTAACTCGCGATCGATTCACGCCGGCAACGTTACGACTCAGACGAATCATGCAATGAACGTCGTGCTTCTTGGTGCGAGCGGCATGGTGGGGCAAGGCGTCCTGCGCGAATGCCTGCTTGATGACGGGGTGCAGAACGTCCTCGCAGTCGGCCGAAGCGCGAGCCGACGTACTCACGCGAAGTTCACGGAAATCGTGCTCCCGGATCTGATGCGCATCGACAGCCTCGGCAGTTTGTTGGAAGGCTACGATGCCTGTTTCGACAGCCTTGGCCCCTCATCGGCCGGGATGTCGGAGGCTGACTATACGCAGCAGACCTATGAACTCACGTTGACGCTTGCGAATGCCTTGGTGTCGCGCAATCGCGCCATGACGTTCATTTATGTTTCGGGTGCTGGGACGGATTCAAGCGAGCGCGGTCGCGTCATGTGGGCCCGGGTGAAGGGGCGGACCGAGAACGCGCTGCTTGCGCTGCCGTTCAAGGCGGCCTACATGTTCCGTCCGGGGGCGATTCAGCCGCTGCACGGAGTGAAGTCGAGAACAGCCGCGTACCGGGTGTTCTATGCCGCGCTTGGGCCGGTTATGCCCCTGCTGAAACGCGCGTGGCCCCAATACATCACATCGACCGAGCAGATCGCACACGCCATGTTGAAAGTCGCCCGAGAAGGGGCGCCGAAGCGCGTGCTGGAGACGTCCGATATCAACGCCCTCTAGGGGAGGGCGCCGATTTTCTGAATACGGCTCCTGCGAGAGACGCTTTTGCCCGGGGCTCGGGATATTCGGCCGATTGCGGAATGACGTGCTCGTCGCCGCGCCAGTAGCGCCCATGGCGCGGGTGGGTCGCATCGTTCGGCGCCCGGTGGAACGTCCCACCGACGTCAACGTCGCCACGCACCCGTGGCGGCTTGGTGCGCACGCCCCGCAGAAAAGCGCGCCCGAAATTTGCGCCGCCGCCGTCGCGCTGCACCTACTTTGCCCTGTACGCGAAGCGGCGAGCGCCCTGAACCGGTAGCGGACCGGCGCATCCGACGGACGCGCCGGCACAATCTCACGCGGAAGGGCCACGCAGTTCGCAAAACAGCGACGTTCCCGATTGAGCCAGCGGTTAGGCGGCCGATACCCCGGCGTCAACCCCAAGGAGTCCTTGTCCGTGCAAGTCGTGCTGCTGCCGTTCGATGCCCTCAAGCGCTCGCTTGCGACGCTGTGCATTCTGGATACGCACCCGCAAGAGCGATTTGACAGAATCATTGACCTTATCTTCTGGTGCCAATCGCGGCGCGGCAAAACGGCCCGCGACGCGAGCCGCCGGGTCTTGTGTTGCGGCCGCACCTTTGTCCAGGAAGGAACGCTCGTCTTTCACGATGCGCTCCTGGGTCATCGGATTGCCCACAATCCGATGGTTTTTGGCGCCCCACGCGGCCTTTCCATTGTCCATGGCCGCGAGCGAGGTTGCCATCATGTCCAAAGCCACTAACCGCAAGACTGCCGTCGATCCAGCCCTGGAACGCCGGCTTGATCGACTAGGCCTGGGCGGGAACGAGCACGATTGGACCGACCGGTATCTTCTGTGTAATCACCTGCTCAATCCGTCGTCAGCCAAGCCACGGCAGAAGTTCGAGGCCACCAGCCGGTTCATCCGCGATCTGGTCGCTCATCGGTGGGCCAAGACGCGACGCGCTCGCGAAGAGGCGAACCCGAAGCGCATTCACTATCTGTCGATGGAGTTTCTGCTGGGTCGGACGCTGCGCAACAACATGATGAACCTGGCGGCGGAGCCGCTTGTGCGGCGCGCCATGGAGCAGGAGGGGTGGAGCCTCGACCAGTTGATCGAAGAAGAGCCGGATGCGGGGCTGGGTAATGGTGGCCTCGGCCGTCTCGCCGCCTGCTTCATCGACTCCCTGGCGACGTTGCAGTATCCGGCTATCGGCTATGGTCTGCGCTACGAATACGGTATGTTTCGGCAAACGATCCGCGACGGGTGGCAATTCGAGCAACCTGACAACTGGCTGCGCAACACCGATCCCTGGGAGATCGTGCGTCCCGGCAAGGTGTATGTCGTTCCCTTGAACGCCAAATTTGAGCTGCAGGGCTCAGGTCTCGCTGTCACGCGAAATCGTCCGTCCAGTTTGTTGGGTATTGCCTACGACCGGCCCGTAGTCGGTTACGGCGCCCATTGCATTAATACCTTGCGGCTCTGGGCGGCGGCAGCGCCCGAGTCATTTGACTTTGCCGAGTTTTCACAGGGGGACTTCGCCGGCGCCGTCCTGCAAAACGTGGCGGCCGAATCGCTGACCCGCGTGCTCTACCCGGACGACTCCACGGTGGCCGGGCGGGCGTTGCGGTTCCTGCAACAATACTTCATGGTGAGTTGTTCGCTGCAGGACATCATCGCCCGCTTTCGCGAGAATAACGCCGACTGGTCTGCACTGCCGGACCGCGTGGCCATTCAGATGAATGACACACACCCGGCGCTAGCGGTTGCCGAGCTGATGCGCATTCTGCTCGATCAGGCACATCTCGATTGGGATCAGGCCTGGGACATTACGCTGCGCACTCTGGCCTATACCAATCACACGCTGCTTCCTGAGGCTTTGGAACGCTGGCCGGTCGAACTCTTCGAAGTGCTCATTCCCCGGCACCTGGAGATTGTTTACGAGATCAACCGGCGCTTCCTCGACGAGGTTCGCCGCCGTTATCCGGGCGATGAGTCGCGCGCGCAACGCATGAGCCTGGTGGAAGACGGGCCGGTGCGCAAGATCCGCATGGCACACCTCGCGGTCGTGGGCTCACACAGTACCAACGGCGTTGCCGCAATCCACTCGGACCTCTTGCGCACGCGCGTTCTGCGCGACTTCGCGGAGCTGTTCGCGCCTCGCTTCAACAACAAGACGAACGGGGTTACGCCTCGACGCTGGCTACAGCAGGCCAATCCATTCTTATCCGAGCTCATAACCAGGGCGATCGGGCAAGACTGGGTCACCGACTTGGCGGAACTTCGCTTGCTCCTGCCCCTGGCGGACGACGAGGGCTTCCGCGAGCAATTTCGCGCCACGAAGCGTATGGCCAAGGCTGCCTTTGCAGACTGGCTCAAAGCGACTTCGGGACAAGTCGTAGATCCGGAATCCATCTTCGACAGCCAGATCAAGCGCATTCATGAGTACAAGCGCCAACTTCTCAACGTCCTCCACATCATCATCCTGTACAACCGACTGCGGCAGGACCCGAGTCAGGACATGGCGCCGCGGACGTTTTTCTTCGCCGGTAAAGCCGCACCGGCCTACCATTTGGCCAAGCTGATCATCAAACTGATCAACAGCGTCGCCGCCACGATCAACGCCGCTCCAGAGGTGCGCGGGCGGCTGAGCGTTCTATTCCTGCCGGAGTACAACGTCAGTATGGCCGAGCGCCTCATCCCTGCGAGCGACGTCTCCGAGCAGATCTCGACCGCCGGCTTCGAAGCCAGCGGTACCGGTAACATGAAATTCATGATGAATGGGGCGCTGACGATCGGCACCCGCGATGGGGCCACCATTGAAATGGCCCAGGAGGCGGGTGAGGAAAACTTCTTCCTCTTTGGGCTGACGGCCGAGCAGGTCGCCGATAGTGCTGGCTGGTACGACCCCAACTGGCATTACGCGAACGAGCCCGAGACGCGCGCGGCGTTGGACCTGATCTTCTCGGACCATTTCTCAAGACACGAACCGGGCGTCTTCGGCCCGATCCGCGAGACCTTGTTGACCAACGGCGATCGCTTTCGGCATCTTGCGGATGTGACCGACTACGCGCGCGCCCACCGGGAGCTGGGTGCGTTGTATGCCGACCCGGATGCCTGGGCGAGGAAGGCCATCATAAACGTGGCATCCTCCGGAAGGTTCTCGAGCGACCGAACTATCACGGAATACGCGGACGAAATCTGGAATTTGAAACGCTCCCCGGTACGGTAATGTGCCTTGCGACGAGAGGAGTGTGCCAAGGGCGCAAGCGCCCACGCGGCACTTGGGCGCTGCGGGGATGTTCGCACGGCGGATGGGCCCAAGGTGCGGCAACTGCCCGGCGCAGATTCTCCTCTGAGAAGGGCGCCACGCAGTGCGGCTTGCGCTGCGTCATAGTCGGCTGTTACTGGCCGGGTGCGTCAATCTCGAAACCATTTTTGCTCGGAAACATCGGGGCGAATGATCGTTCACCATTCCAACGGCCTGCATGAAGGCATAGCAAATTGTGGCGCCGACAAATCTGAAGCCACGTTTCTTAAGGTCCCTGCTCAGGAGTTCACTGATTGCGCGTGCATTTTTTTTCTTGGCCCCAATCAAGGGAGCGCCCGCCACGAACTTCCAGATATACTTATCGAACCTTCCCCACTCGCGTTGAACGGCGAGGAAGGCTTTCGCGTTGTCAACCACAGCTTTGATTTTAAGGCGATTGCGAACGATGCCCTCATCTCTCAGAAGCGCCGCCTGCTTTGCAGCTGTGTATTTGCCGATGGCGCTGGCGTTGAAATCGTTGAAGGCTTTGCGGTAATTCTCGCGTTTCTTGAGAATCGTGAGCCAGCTTAAGCCTGCCTGCGCGCCTTCAAGATTTAGCATCTCGAACAGAAGGCGGTCATCATGGACGGGCACACCCCATTCTTTGTCGTGGTAGGGGATAAGCAACGCGTTCGATTCTGCCCAGTTGCATCGAATTTTTGACATTCATGTTACCCGCGAGTGAAAGTTGTCTGGTGAAACGCGGCGAACTAGCGCTGAGGCCGGGCGCCGTGTGGAGGCACCCGCGCAGCACGGCCCGCCGCCAACAATCGCCATCAATCAGTCCGAGGTCTGGAAAATTCAGCGTCTATTCCGCAGCACCCCGGGGAGCACCCTCAACTAGCCGGGCGCATTCAGCCAGGTTTCAGCCAGACGCACCCACATCGAGCCCCCCAACGGGATTAGGTCGTCGTTGAAGTCGTAGTTTGGATTGTGCAGCATGCAAGGGCCCGAACCGTGGCCGTCGCTGCGGTGACTGCCATCGCCGTTGCCGATCAGGAAATAGCAGCCCGGCTTTTGCAGCAGAAAGTAGCTGAAGTCTTCCGCACCCATCGTGGGTTCGAACTCCTGCACGTTGTGCGCGCCGACCAGGGTGCTCAGCACATCATGCGCAAACTCCGTTTCCTTGGGATGATTGATGGTGGGCGGGTAGTTGCGCCGGAACTCGAATTCGCAGGTCGCTTCGAACGCCTGGCAAGTCGCTTCGGCGACCTGACGCATGCGCCGCTCGATCATCTCCAGCACCTCCAGTGTGAAGGTGCGCACGGTGCCTTGAAGTTCACAGGAGTCTGGCGAAACGTTGGTTGCTTCTCCGGCGCGGATCATCGTAACCGAGATCACGCCGGCATCGATGGGGCGCTTGTTGCGAGTAATGATGGTCTGGAAGGACTGCACCATTTGGCAGGCCACCGGCAGCGGATCAATGCCGTTGTGGGGCATGGCCGCATGCGCGCCCTTACCGCGAATGACAACTTTGAATTCGTTGCTGGAGGCAAACACCGGTCCCGATCTAAGCGCAAATTGACCGACTGCCATGCCAGGCCAGTTGTGCACGCCGAAGACGGCTTGCATCGGAAAGAGTTCGAACAGCCCGTCCTTGATCATCTCGCGCGCGCCGCCGCCGCCCTCTTCGGCGGGTTGGAAAATCAAATAGACGGTGCCGTCG
>Ga0182018_10002985_pt1 | contig 15936 bp, 13 predicted proteins | sample 812P2MmetaG_FD_120490 | JGI IMG/M metagenome (GOLD analysis project Ga0182018, IMG submission 120490) | Permafrost microbial communities from Stordalen Mire, Sweden - 812P2M metaG | ecosystem: Environmental > Terrestrial > Soil > Wetlands > Permafrost | place: Sweden: Stordalen | collected... | reverse complement strand
GCATTTTCGAAGCTCAATACCCGGCCCACCGATGCCGCTGTTTACGCTTCGCGTGCCGCCTCGCGACGGCCCGCGCAAAACTCGCGGTCAGGATGGAATCGCTATCTCCTTTCCCGTGAGACTCTTTCATTCTCTACTTCATGCCGGTTTATCCCGGCGCACCCCAATCATGCACAATCCAATTCTGCCAAAATATAAAGGTGCACGCCGCCAAATTCCGCATCGGCCTCATCCAAATGGCATGCTCTGTGGACCCCAACGAAAACCTCGCCAAAGCCGAATGGCGCATCCGCGAAGCCGCCGCCCGCGGGGCGCAAATCGTCTGCCTCCAGGAACTCTTCCGCTCGCAGTATTTCTGCCGCGAAGAGAACGCCGGCCTCTTCGATCTGGCCGAGTCCATCCCCGGTCCAACCACCGCATCGCTTGGCCGGCTGGCAGCCGAACTGGGTGTGGTCGTCGTCGCATCGCTGTTCGAGCGGCGCACTGCGGGCGTCTATCACAATACGGCCGTCATCATCGACGCCGACGGCGCGCTCGCGGGCATCTATCGCAAGATGCACATCCCCGACGACCCGCTGTATTTCGAGAAGTATTACTTCACCCCCGGCGACCTGGGATTTCGCAGCTTCGACACGCGCTACGGCCGCGTGGCCGCGCTGGTGTGCTGGGACCAATGGTATCCGGAAGCCGCGCGTCTGGCCGCCCTCACCGGCGCGCAGGTGCTGTTCTACCCCACCGCCATCGGCTGGCATCCGGCGGAAAAGGAGGAATTCGGCGCGGCGCAGCACGACGCCTGGCGCACCATCCAGCGCGCGCACGCCATCGCCAACGGCGTCTACGTAGCGGCCGTGAATCGCGTGGGCTACGAAGGTCCGCCGGAGCATGGCCTGGAATTCTGGGGCGGCTCGTTCGTGGCCGATCCGTTCGGCCAGGTGGTGGCCGAAGCCGCGTACGATCGCGAGGAAATTCTGATCGCGGAGTGCGACCCGCGCCGCATCGAAGAAGTGCGCCGCAACTGGCCATTCCTGCGCGACCGGCGCATCGACGCGTACGGTCCCATCACGCAACGCGTAATCGACTGATGCCCGATACTCCGCGCTCATTGGGCTTCCGCATGCCGGCCGAATGGGAGCCGCACGAGGCCACCTGGATCGCCTGGCCGCACAATCGCGACGATTGGCCGGCCCGCTTCGCGCCGATTCCGTGGGTCTATGCCGAGATTGTGCGCAAGCTGGCGCGCGTCGAGCGCGTTGGCATTCTGGTCGAGAATCGTCCCGCGGAAGATGCCGCGCGCCGCATTCTGCGCAAGGCCGACGTCAACCTGGCAGCGGTCGAATTCTTCCATGCGCCGACCGACCGAAGCTGGACGCGCGATTACTGCCCGCTGTTCGTCAAGAATCGTGTGGGTAAAGTAGCACTGACTAACTGGCGATTCAACGGTTGGGCCAAGTATGACGATTGGAAGCGCGACGCTGCCATCCCCGCCGCGCTGGCGGACGCTTTGAAGTTGCGCGCATGGGAGCCGGGCCTGGTGCTGGAAGGCGGCAGCATCGACGTGAATGGCCGCGGGCTGCTGCTCACGACGGAAGAGTGTCTGCTCAGTCCCGTGCAGGCGCGCAATCCGCAATTGACCCGGCGCGACATCGAGACAGCGTTGCGAGACTACTTAGGCGTGCGGCAAGTAATCTGGCTGCACAGCGGCATCGCCGGTGACGATACGCACGGCCACGTGGACGACTTGGCGCGTTTCGTGAATCCCGATACGGTGGTCATCGCTTCCGAGCCTGACCGCCACGATCCGAATTACGAACCGCTGCGCGAAAACCTGACCATCCTTCGCAAACTGCCGTTGCGAGTGGTGAAGCTTCCCATGCCCGGGCCATTGATCTTCGACGGCCGGCGCTTGCCGGCAAGCTATGCGAATTTCTACATCGCGAACGGCCTGGTGCTGGTGCCCACGTTCAACGATCCGCACGACCGTATCGCACTGAACACGCTGGCGCGCCTGTTCCCGGATCGCGCCGTAACCGGCGTCCACGCGGTGGAACTGGTGTGGGGGCTGGGTACGCTGCATTGCATGACTCAGCAACAACCTACGCGCGATTCTGACTCCTGAGTTCTGTCTTTTTATTTTTGCCCCGCCGCCACCTGCTTCAACAGCCACTCCTGGCCGCTCACCGCGCGCTTGCCGCCCGGTGCGGTGCGCCGCGCGTAACTGCCATCGCTCTTCATCTGGCGGCCTTTGACTGTATCCGACAGATAGACGGCAAGGATCTCATCCCGCACGTGCTTGATCAACTCCGAGCCTTCCAGCGGAAACAGCACCTCCACGCGGCGGTCGAGGTTCCGCGGCATCAGGTCCGCGCTGCCCAGGTAGATCTCTTCACGCCCGCCGTTGCGGAAATAGTAAATGCGGCTGTGCTCCAGAAAGCGGCCCACCACGCTGATCGCCTGGATGTTGTCGCTGACACCCGGAATCCCCGGCCGCAGGCAGCAGATGCCGCGCACCAGCAGATCCACTTTCACGCCCGCCTGCGACGCCATATAGAGCAGCCGGATCACCTGCTGGTCCACCAGCGCGTTCATCTTGAAGATCAGGTGCCCCTTCTCGCCCTTGGCCTGCAGCGCGATCTCGCGTTTGATCATGGCCTCGAAGCGGTCGCGCAGGTTCACCGGCGAAACCAACAGCTTCTGGTAGTCTTTCTTGGCCGAGTATCCGGTCAGATAGTTGAACAGGTCGGTCGCGTCGGAGCCCAATTCTTCGTCGCACGTGAGCATGCCGATGTCGGTATACAGATGCGCGGTCACTACGTTGTAGTTGCCGGTTGCCAGGTGAATGTAGCGGCGGATGGCGCCGGCTTCCCGCCGCACCACCATCAGCAGCTTGCAATGCGTCTTCAGCCCCAGCAGTCCGTACACCACGTGTACGCCTTCCTTTTCCAGAGCGCGGGCCCACTCGATGTTGCTCTCTTCGTCGAAGCGCGCCTTCAACTCCACCAGTACGGCTACCTGCTTGCCCTCTTCGTTGGCCTCCAGCAGCGCTTCCACTACCGGCGAATTCCGGCCGATGCGGTACAACACCATCTTGATGGCCAGTACGTTAGGATCTCTGGCGGCCTTTTTCAGAAAATCGACGACCGGCTGGAAGGAATCGAAGGGATGGTGCAGCAGAATATTCTGGCGCCGGATCAGCGCGAAAACGTCTTCCTCCGCGGTGGCCGCCGCCAGTGTCTTAGGCACGGCAGGCATGAAAGGAGCGTCCCTCAAATCCGGCCGGTCGAGTGCGTACAGATGCATGAGGCGGCTGAGCGACAACGGACCGCGCACGCGGTACACCTGGCTGGCGTCGATTTCCAGGTTGTTCACCAGGATCTCGAGAATGTGCGCGGGCATGTCGTCCGAGACCATCAGCCGCACCACGCTGCCGAAGCGCCGCTGCCGCACGCCTTCCTCGATGGTCTCCAGCAGATCCTCGGCTTCCAGCTCCTTGATGGCGATGTCGGCGTCGCGCGTTACGTGGAAAGGGTGCGCCTCGATCACAGCCATGCCCCGAAACAGTGCGGGCAGGTTGGCCGAGATCACCTGCTCCAGCCAGACGAAAGTTTCCTCGCGCGGCGGGCGCTTGCGAATCTTCTTGCGGGGGCGCTTCAACGGGATGAATTGCGGCAGCGAATCCGGGATCTTCACGCGCGCGAAGTGTTCGACGCCGTCTTTGTCGCGGATCAGCACGGCCAGGTTCAGGCTGAGGTTCGAGATATGCGGAAACGGGCGGCCGGGATCGAAAGCCAGCGGCGTGAGGACCGGAAAGGCCGTCTCGTTAAAATACGCATTGGCGATGACCAGTTGCTTCTCGTCCAACGCGGCGTAATCCAGGACTTGAATGCCGGCTTCGGCCAACGCCGGCAGGAGCTGGCCGTGCAGGCATTTGTGCGCCTCGGCGAGCAGCTTCTTGACTTCGCGGCGGATGGCCACCAACTGTGCTGTTGGATGCATGCCGTCGGCGCCCACGTCTAGAATTCCAGCGTCCACCTGGTCGATCAAGCCCGCCACCCGCACCATAAAAAACTCGTCCATGTTGGAACCTACGATGGAAAGAAATTTCACGCGCTCCAGCAGCGGGTTCCTTTCGTCCTGGGCTTCATCCAAGACCCGGAGTTGGAAGGCCAGCAGACTCAGCTCACGGTTGATGTAGAGCTGCGGCGAATTCAGGGGCGGTGTTTCAGGTGCGGGTGCTCTCTTCGCCGCCGCCGCAACTGTGCGGGTTTTCTTAGATGTCACGTCAGTACAGTTTACCGCGATGTGTGGCGCACGCACTCGTGCGTGCCAATCGATATGATCATACCCGGCCGCCGTCAGAAATTCCGGTAAATCTCCGCTGGCCCTGGGCAGCTACCTGGCCTTGATCGTGCCCACGCTATCAGAACCGTGCGTCTTCGTGCCCATGGCTTATCATAGTTGGATGAATCGGCAACAGGCGGTGGAGATCCTCCACGAATTCACGAAATCGGAAAACCTGCGCAAGCACGCGCTGGCAGTGGAAGCTTGCGTCACCGCATATGCCCGCAAACTCGGCGAGGACGAAGAGAAATGGTCCGTCACCGCGCTGCTGCATGATTTCGATTGGGAGATTCACCCCGTGCTCCCGGACCACCCCACCAAGGGAGAGCCGATTCTGGCCGAGCGCGGCGTGAGCGATGAGATCCGCCGCGCCATTCTCTCACATGCCGATTTTACCGGCGTGCCGCGGGAGTCGCCACTGGAGAAGACGCTCTTCGCGTGCGACGAACTGGCTGGCTTCATTACCGCGGTCTCTTATGTCAAACCGCACCGCAGCGTTTTCGAAGTGGATGCGCCATCGGTGCGCAAGAAGATGAAGGACAAGGCGTTCGCGCGCTCCGTGAACCGCGAGGACATCGTGAATGGCGCGCGCGTGTTGGGCCTGGAGCTCGACGAACACATCGCCTTCTGCGTGAAGGCCATGCAGGATCGCGCCGATGCCCTGGGGTTGAAGGGCGCCATTTGACGGTGGCGCAGGCCTTAGCCTGTGTAAGCCGTGCTCAAGCCCCCATAAACAGGCCCAGTCCGGACCAGGGGGAGAGCGGCAACCCGTACCCGATCAGGCAGCACTGGTCCAGCGCGAACAGCACCACGGAGCCCAGTTGCATCTCCTTTGCAAGACGAGACTCCTTGGCCCATGGTGTCGTATAGATTCCGATACCCACCAAATGCGCGCTATTTGCGGGCGCAAAGCCCAATTGCATGGGTAGGTCGATCGAAGTAACAGCCGCGTCCAGATTGAAGTCTCCCGTGTAGGTGAAGTTCTCGGTCTTGAAGCAATTGAGGTTCGCTGGATCCCATTGCGGCGGCAAGTTTATCACAATTGTGAGCGGAGCATTGTTCGTGTCGGGCGGGTAAAGCACCTCGAACTGTGCATTCGCGTATGTCTGCCGCACAAAGGCCATGATCGCGGCAGTAAACTGGCCGATCAGTCCAGGTAGGAAGGTGGATTCCTGCGGGTATGGCGTGGGGTCGTCGCTCGGGTCCGTAAACACGTGCATGGCCCGTCCGTACTGCGATTGAAACGTGGCCGTCGTATAGGCGTCATAGAAAGGCATGCCGCCGTTGGCGATCGGCGTCCAATTGCCATTTGCCGGGTCCGTCGGCGGGCAGAAGTACCACCACTGCACCTCGCCGAATTGCAAATACACCGGCACGCCGGCGGCGTTCATTACGTTGGCCATGTCGAGATAGACTTGCTGCCAGTAAGCCAAACTCGCCGGCGAGAAATTGGTCTGCAAAGCCGGAGTGTTCACCTGGCACGGGCTGCCGTCCGGATAGCACTGGGCGATGCCCGCGGCCGCCGATGGGTCTCCATTTCCCAGTTCCGTGCTGAACGAAGCCGTCACCTCGATGCCGTAGCCATTGAGCGCCGTGTAGAAGCTCTGGCTCCAGTCGCGCGCCGCCCGATTGATGCGTGGTATGACCGTCAGATCGGTAAGCCAGGCGCCGTCCACGCCGCCCGCCAGCGCTCCGCTTGTCTGTGCCTGCAGAGTCGTGCTTCCTCCCACATCGACTGTGAGTGTAAGTCCATTGCCGGCGCTGCCCATGATGCGCGCGGTGATCGTGAGCACCGCAGCGCTCGCCTGCGCCCACACGCCGGTGGACCCTTCGTTAATCAATAGCGCGAACGCCTGCGCCAGGCTTGAGATTGTGTCGCCGATCAGGTTCAGGTGCGTGAAGACAGTCGGTCCCAGCGAAACTTGAGTCGTATCTCCAAATTCCGACGCGCCGGACAACGTTATCGTCCCCGTGGCGTATTGTTGCCCGGAACAAAGTAACTCGTAGAACCACAGCGCGCCCACATAGTGATTGCCCCTGCCCGCGAATCCCAGCGCCTGGATCTGCCACGCGGTCCGCTCCGGCGCCAGGGCCTGCGAGTTGAGCGTGTCCCAATCTGTCGCCAGCGTCGTCTGCGAGTCCGACACGAAAGTAGGGAGGTCGCTGGTTGGAATCGCGATTTCCAGAAAGTCGAAATAAAAACTGGATCCCTCGACTCCTGTATGTGTGACCGTGACGGTGTGCTGAGTCTCGCCGGACATGCTGCCCAAGTCCCATCGCACCAGAACATCTTCACCCGCAAGCGCGACGCTCAACACTTGTACCGGATTCTGATCCACTTGCACAGACAACTGCGCCGCGGTCGGGATTCTGCGTGTCCCCAGGTTCAGAATATGATTCTGTGGCGATTGGTAGGAGTAAGTTACGCTCGCGCCCGGTATGGTTGCATAACTGATCGACCCGCCCGAGTAATTGCCAATAACTGTAGTCCACTGGCCTGTGTAGCCGATGGACACATCGTCGTCCTCCACGCGCCAGCTTCCCATGCCCGCAACCTGGTAGGCGCGGTTCGAGCCGCTCACCGTCCAGTTCGATACCGTCACCGCAAACTCGCTGCGCGCGAAATTGGCCGCCTGCAGGTCGGCGGCCCAGGTCCAGCGCAGCTTGCGCACTGAGTTCATGGGTACCGGCACCGTCGCGCCGGTTGGATCGAGGCCGCTGATCGAACTGAAGTCCAGATTGACCTGCCACTGGGTCGGCGATACGCCGCCGCTCAGAAGTTGCGATACCGGTTGCCAATTTTCCGTCGGTGTTCCCGGCGGCGCGCTATAAGTATTCCCATAAACGCCGATCCGGTTGCCGTTCGTCCCGGTGCTGCTGTTGGTGAGCGTCAATGTGATCGCCGTGCCGTTCGCCGACGCTTGCATCGTTTGTGAAAACGTGTTAATGCTGTTAGCCAGCGCCGCCGCGGCCGATGCCAGAGTATCGGTGCCGTAGAGCTGATACGTATAGTGCTCTTCATCCCATGCCAGCTCGATATAGTCGCCGCCCGTTGCCGCGCCTTGCAACTCGAAAGTCGCCGACGCCGGCGTATAACTTCCCGCCACCGGCGTCGCATTCGCCAGCAACGGAATTGTGTAGATCTGCTCGCCTGTTCCGGGATCGGCCCAAACGCGGAGATAAGGCCACGCCACGGTAGCATACAACGCCGAATCAAGCGGAATGCAGTTAGTGCGGGTCTCCTGATAAGAAAGCTGCAGCCCGCTCAAATCGCCGTCCGGCAGGGGGCGGAATACCGGATGCTCGAAAACGTTGTCGCGATTCCACTCGATGACGACCCAGTCGGACTGCGAGCGCCAGGAACCCGAAACAGTGAAGCCGTTCGGACTCGTGGCGCTCAGTGCCGCCACTGCGGAGGGCTCGTAGAAGTAGCACTGCAAGTCCTGATTGGGCGTAAGTATCTGAAGCGTGGTCATGCGTTTGGCCGTCCGGTCACAACCGCAGGATTACCGTCAGGTCCGAGCCGGGGCTGGTCTGCCCCACCTCGGTAATCGCTATGCTAAGTTGCGCCTGTGCCAGCAATGGCATCCCGAAGCCATCCACACTGGGAGATACAGTGGCGCCAGCGGGAATTGTCAGACTGCAGTAGGGCGATCCATTCTGGCTCAGAGTGATTTGTATAGGACTTCCAACGGGCGCCTGCTTCACGATCGCATACACATCTTGCACCGCGTGCGCCGCCTCCACGATCACATTTGGCGCAGGGTCGCTGTCCACCGCCAGAAATCCCTGCACCTGGAACGAATACTGTCCGCCGGAGAGCGTCCGCAATCCGTAGTCCAGCGATTGTGTCAGGTTGATGGCGGCCGTCGGGCTGTTGCCTCTCGAGTTCGTCACGAACAATTCCGCGCTGGCCACTTTAGTATTCGGCAGCGGCATCGGATAGCTCCAGTTGCCGCTAAGTGGACTGCCGAAGAAGTCCAGGGGGAAGGGCGCTATCGCGACTGTGCTCGACAATTGATACACCGTAACTTGTGCGGCATGTGACGCCGCGGTCGTGCCGTGCATGCCGCGGGTTACCTGATATTGGAGCCCGCCGTCTGCAACCGCCACCACCTGCATCACTTCCGCCTCGACTTGCACGAACGATCCCGCCGCCGCGGTGCCGGCCGGCACCAGATTCAGTACGGTGTCGGTGGCCGCCATCTGCCCGGAAAGGGTATACGGAGTGCTCCCTAGCAGTTCGTCCCAGTAGTATATAGTCAGCGTGCCTGCCGTGACACTGGTGGTGTTGATGAGTGTCGGGAAGGAGACCCCGCTCAGTTCCACTGTGCCGCTCGCGAGCGATGATGTACCTAGGCCAAAAACCGGCTGGGGAGGGGCCGCCACATCCGCCAACCCTCCTCCGCCTATCATCCAGCGCGTCAATGTCGACAGTAGCGGCGGCCCTTCCAGGTTGTTTACATTCGCCCCGCGGCCCTGTATATGTAACGTGACGCCTGTCTCATTTGGAATTTCGAACTCAACCGGGCTGGTCCTGGTGGTGGCCGCGAAAATCCATGCCGCCTCCGCCACCACGAATTGGCTGGTCGCGTCCGGCTGCACGGCCCACGGTTGCGTCAACGTCAGAGTAGTTACGGTGTTCGACGCAATTGCGTACTCCTGGTCCGCGCCGGTCCCGCTCATGATCCTGACGATCATGCCGGCATAGTTCACGTTGCCCATTTCAGCGGTGCTGTTACCGACCGTGTTGGCGGTCGCGATGGTCGCGGCGTAGGGGGGCTGCAATTCGGTCCGCCAATAAAAGTTCGCATGATCGAAATTCGGATCCGGAGGCACCCAAACCTGGTCCGGCAACCCCGTATCGGTGAAGCTGGTGGCCAGCGTCTGACTGAACGCGATGCGGCCCATTTGTTGCGGATTCGGACCCCGGTACACGTTGAAGGTTGCCGTGCTGGCGTCAAAACTCAGTCCCGTCAACGTCACGCTGTTCGTGTTAGATCCCGGCGGTATGAAGGCAAGTACCATGAACGATAACACACTCTCGTTTCCCGCCGAATCCAGCGCGCTTACCGCGTAGTAGAGTGTCTGATCGCCGGCTAGCGTCCCGCCTGCCCCGATCGTCGCCGCCAGGCTCACCAGCGGCATACTGGGCCCGCCGGTTATAGTCGTAGACGGCACCAAAAAACCAACCGTAAGTTCTTCGTCGACACCGCCATCGCTGGTGTTGCTGGAGCTTTCGGCAATCTGGTATTCCGGATTACCGTTGGAATCCACTATGTTGCCCAGCAGCGGACGCGGCACGCCTATACCCGATCCGGGCTGCAGGCTGGCGGCAGCTCCCGGTATCTGGCCGTTTGTGTCCAGATACCACACGTCCTGCTCAACCTGCGCTGTAATGGTGGTGATCCTGTAATTCACGCCCGGCGCGATCTTGGTTATGCGGAAAGGCGCGCGTTCAAAGCCTTCTTTGAGATAGGTGAATGCGATAATGTCGCCCGGCCGCAGGCCCAGCGCCTTCACGTTCGTGTCAAAAGAGATGTAAGTGTTCCCTTCTATAGACTTATCCAGCGTGAACTGAGAGATGCGCGCGGCCTGGTCGTAATTCGGAATCCCCAACGCCATCAGCGTTGTGGTAATCACCTGGCCCGTAAGCTGGGTATCGGCCACATCGACCGTTAGCAGACTGTCCTGCTGATATCCGTTGAACGCGTCTTGAAATTCAATGGTCACCTGGTTCGGTGTGTCCGCGATGCTCCTGGAGGACACCTGCACGCTGGGCTCCCCGCTGGCCTTGCGCAAGATGTTCGCGACACCCGTCGAGCCATCGCTGAATTCATACGCCGGCCAGCCTCCGTTCAGCGTCTCCGTGCTGTTGGTCCACGCCTGTTGCGTGGGTTGCTGTAGAGCGATCGTGTTTTCCACTTGCAACTGCAGCAGGCCGCCCACGCTGTAGGTAAATAGCAGTCGGGAGCCGTTCCGGATTCCCCGAATCGTATCCGCCGCATTGCGTTGGTTTTGCAAACAGAGGTTGCACTGAAAACGCGGGATCATGACGTTGTTCCCGTTCAAATCCTGCGCCTGGATCTGTTGATCGCAATACGCCGCCGGCGCCGCGAATGTCGTCAGGTCGATATTCTCCGTCCCCCACCCGCTGCGTTGCAGAATATCCAACAAAATCCATACGGGATTGGCGGTGAACACCGTGCTTTGGTAAGTGCCGTCGGCCGCGTAGGTGGGCAGTAGCAGGCCGTCCGCCAGGACTTGCACCGTGGGCAGTGACTGACCATTGCTGATCTGATTCGGCACCACAACCGACAGATAAGCCATGCTGCCGTAGGGGTCGCCGGCCGGGTTGCCCGCCGCATCCGCAAAGTTAGGATCGAAAGCCCCGTTTCGGCCGCCGAGGCTGATCACGTTGTACCAGCCAGTCGAAGTCATGTTCTGGCCGATCTGCCCGACGGGAATCTGAATCTGGTTTACCAGCACCATCTGCACGTCCTGGATCGGACCCATCCCCAGCAGAACTTCCATGTAAGTCAGGTTTCCGTCGTTCCGAGAAAATACGATGGGAGGATAATACCAGGCGGTGCCGTATAACAAGGGGACAAAGTCGTTGTAGATTGCGATATTGTCGTTGACGGCTGCGTACTGCCACCCGCCACCGTAGCTGCGCACCTGAATCGAGGAAGGCACAAACTCGAGTCCGCCGAACCGATTCGGCCCGGAAAACATCCCGCGGGCTTCGCAATCGAGCCGCGTGTACGCGCACGTGGTGTAGGGGACGCCGCCTACCATGGCGCCCACGCCGCCGGTCTGATCGGGCGAATATCCGCAAGGGTAGAGGAGTGAGTATTGCCCGCTGCTGCCCCCGGTCACCGCTTCCTGTCTCTGTTGGGCATTGGATGGAAACAGCCACGGACATCGCCGTTGGATGCGCACCGGCGGCAACAGCACTCTTTGCATGCTCATCCAGTTTACGGCCGAGAGCTGGAACAGCGATTCGGTGCTCTGGTCGGGGGGGTTGACGATACCCTGAAATAACACCGCTGCATCGGACGTCGGTGCGTTTTCCAACAGGTTGTAAAACAGGAACGTCACCGTCAACGTCGCGCCCTTCCAACCTATGGACCGTTCCAATTCCGAAAAGTAAGAGTCGGCGTTGGCCAGCGACAGCGATACGCGGGGAATGATGTCCACTCCCTGATCCGACGCCGTTTGCACCGCGAACACGTTGTTTTTCATCACCCGCGCCGCGTAGGTGTTGCCGCCATAAGTCACCTGGTGCGTGCTCCAGTACTCGGCCTGCCCGTTCTGCAGTACACAATAGAACAGCAGCAGGGGCGTGTCCGTGACCGCCAGTTCCTTTAGATCATAGATACTCAACATTGACGATATCCAGCTCACAGGAATTGCGGTCCGGGCCTACTGTGGTAATCGTTAGGGTATCCGTTTGAAACCGCGCGTTCGGGTACACGCCGCCCGTCTCTGTCGTTTGTTTGTAAAGTGAGGCAGTGGTTTGCGCCTCCGCCTGAATCCCGAAGACATCCACGGTAGTGTTTGGGTCCAGGGCGATACCGAAGCTGATGGAAACGGCCGTGTCTTGTAGCTGTCCGGCGGAGGTCAGCCGGGTCCACTGGGGACTGATCGCCAGTGCGGCTGTTTCGGAGCCGCGCACCAGCCACACCTGCTCGCTTTGGTCGCTCCGCGCATAGAGGCTGAGACAGTAGTCCAGGGAAGCCGGCCCGTCGATCGATTGTTGTAACGTCAAGGTGGCGGCGGTGGGGTTAGTTATTTGATAAGCGTTCGTGCCTCCCATCGGATCCGCCACGCCGGCGGTCAATGTCAGCAGCGGGTCCGCTTGCCATACAGGCTGATCCTGCTGCTCGCTCCACGCCAGCAGATTATCGACCGGATCCAAAAAGGTAAAGGGCGTCAGACTTCCCTCCACAGCCTGAAAAAGAGCTTCCAGCGCCGCCAATTCCTGATCGCTCATCTCTTCGAAGGACATGTGCCAGTGCGTGATCGCCGCCGCGGGGTCGGCCAGCTTGATTTGGTAGTCCTGTATACTCTGGTTGACCACCGTCCTTGCCAGACGTTGCCTGGTGATGGGAAACTGGCCCGTTGCGCCCGACGATAGCTGCGGAAAGTAAATCATCCTATGTCCTGTTTTCGCAAACCGTGAGCGTAGTTTTGCCTCGCATCTCGGCTCTCAGTTGAAAGGCGAACGAGTCGGCGGCCAGGCTGCAATTCGGATAGACCGTTCCGTCCCACGGGTCGGTGAACGAAAAGCTGCCGAACCTGCCCTGGTTAGTGAGGAAGAACTGGTCTAGTGTGGCTAGCTCGGATTCATCCAGCAAGTCGAGGTTGATGGTCCACTGATGCAGCACCGAAGGGTTGTCTCGAAAGCGCTGCTCGGTGCCGTCCAGAAAGCGGATGGTATCGGTGTTGAACTGCATCGTCTTGCTCGCCGGATATTGCATCACCGCGCCGGTCTTGAGTGTCGGAAACATGGCATTAGAGGCTCGTCACTACGTCGTTGATGGAGTTCATGTTCAACATCGCCTGCTTGACTGCCGATGCGATATCGTCGCTATGATCGAGAAACGACTGGCTGTCCATGGCTTGTACCTGGACTGTAATCTGCTGGCCGGAGCTTGCTCCGCCGCTCGCAGCAGACCGTGGCAAACCATTCTCGCCCCAACTTACATCCTCACCATTGGTGCCGGACTGCAGGTTTAGAGACGGAGGCAACGAAAACGGTACAAGGGGTGCGGGCTGTTCAGACTGCCCCCCGCCGAACAAGCTGGAAAACAGCGATACCAGAGGCAGAAGACTAAGCCCGCCTCCCAGGACGCTGCTCGCCGTGCTCAGTGCATCGGAGGCATCCCTGCCTGCGCTGGAACCCGAAGCCTTACTTCCTTGCGCCAGGGCGTCGGTGTTAGCGCTGGTCGCCTGCGTCTGGGCATCGATCGTTTCGGTGGCTTGCCCCAGCGCGTCGATCAAGGCCTGGTCCGTCGTTGCCGATTGGCCGCCCGCCGGGCTGCCCGACGCCTGGTTGAAGGCAGTCATCAGTGTCTGTTGCGACGTACTAGGCATTTTTCCCCCTTGGCGTGCGGCCGCTGTTCCGGCGCCCAGTGCTAGCGCCGGCGTTCACTTCCGCGAGTTCGTGTTCCAGCATCACAAATGCCTCCACCTCGCGCGCTCCCAGACCGTCGATTCCCCTTTGCCCTAACTTCCGCCGCACCAGATACTCCTCGAGCCATGCCATGCTTTGCGCCGTGATAAACGATTTTGGACAGACGGTGGCCGCTGCATTGTTCTTCGCCCACACTACGCGCTCGGGTGTGTCTAGGGCGCGCGGTATCCAGCCGCACCTACGCTTCATCTCCAGGCCGGCTTTACGGCAAGCCCCGCACTCCCAGCCGGCTTGGTGGGAAAATTGAAAATGGAGTGCGACGATCAGTTTTTTCTTTCCGCTTCCGACAGTCCGCATTGGCGCTTGACCGCTGCCAAAGCCTCCCGGAACAGCTCTTCGGACCCGCTCGCGGCTAGTGACTCGGGAGTGGCCGGCTGGCCGTCCAATTCCAGCCCCGTGACTTCCTTCAATCCCCACAGAAGATAGACCCGGTCGATCTCGGACGAAAGCAGCGCAGCTTCCATCTTTTCATCGGGAGCGTCGCCCGCATCCACGAATTCCTTCCGCGCCGCCAACTCCCGTATACGGCGCATCAATTCCACCCGGCGCCCAAACGACATCTTGACGACCGTGTAACTCACTCCGGGCGCCACGGTAGAGTCTATCGTTTCGAAACTCGTATATTCCATCTGGCCACCACCAAGCTATCCAAACGCCACCACAATCTCGTTATTCGTGGTCCCCTGCGCTTTCGACCCCTGGAACTTCCATTGCAGCAAGTTATCGCTATCGTCGAATTCAGGCACCGCCGGCACCACGCTCATCATATAGACGCCCACCACCTGGCCGGTTTGCTGCCCTAATTGAAACATCACGCTTACCGGCGTCTGCTGCCGCGCCGCCTGGTACAACCCCTGTGTCGCCGTATCGTCCAGTTCATACAGGCTGAATGCCGCCGTCACTGTCCGCGGACCCGGCGCAATAGCCAGCGGCAGGTTGCTTCCGAATTCCTTGGACCGCATATCCAGCCCGTTGTCCAATTGAAATGTCCCGCTCGTGATTGTATAGAAGTTGCTGGGCGCAATACCCAGCCAGGCTTCGCCCATGTTACCCGGTACGATCGAATAATCGAATGCGCCGAGGGCCGGCTCCACGGGGAAGCTGGTGAGTTGTCCCTCTCCCGAAGTGAAACTGGAACTGTCGAGCAGGTCTTGCGCCATTCCGTTGAACTCGAAGGTATGAAAATCGCCGTTCACCTTGACGGTCATCTTGTTGACTGCCGCGCCGCAGAGCAGCCGTTGCAGCGCGGTGCTGGGGTCCCAATAATCGAAAATGCTGACGCTCGGCAATTCCGTCGCCGGGAAATAAGAAATGCACGGCGCGATTTCCGCTCCGGCCGCCGGAGCGCTGGAGAAAGGGGCGTTCACCTGCACGGCCGTAGTGTTCACGATTGCCGTGACGAACCGGATCTCGCCATTGCATGACACCCCTTGTCCCGCCGCGAGCCCGTGTGGCGCCGCGAAGACCAGCGACGTGCCGCTGGAACCGGCCGCGGCTGTGCCTCCCGCGTACATCGCTGGCGTAGCGCCCATGCTGGCCTGAAAAAGCGGTCCATAAGCCGGGCCCGCGCTCTGTCCCCCCCAGCTCGTCATGTAGGTCGTCACGTCGAACGTGGAATTGCGCCGCAACCCTGCGGGTATCCCTACGAATGTGCGGCTGCCCGTCTTGTCCCGCCGGTCGGCCGTCTCCAACTGATTCTTGGCCGTCAGCTTCAGGGCCGGAAACCGGTTCGCCGCCGTGATCGCCGGCGTCTGTCCGTAGTTACTTTCCAATCCGGCGTAGAAACGGTTAGCATTGGATAAAATGTATGAAGCCATAGCTCTAGTCGCTCACTCCTACGTCGAAACTCACTTTTCCCACCTGGATGAAGTTCTGGCCTCCGTGCTTCACGGCTCCTAGTGCCGCTTCATAGCATCCTGCAAAATACATTCCTTCACCCCAATCGCCCCGGTTCTGGTCCAGCACCTGAGTCACTGCGTCGACATAGCTTTGCAGTTGATCCTCGATCCCTTGCAGTCTGTCCTGTGAAACCCGCACTTCAATCGTCATGGCGGCGATTCCGGAGAAGTTCCTGAACTTCTCCTTGAGCTGGTTCACGATCTTCTCGCAGTACACGCTCACCGCCGGATACAGCACCTCCGTGCTGCGCTCCGATATTTCAATCGATGCGTTCTGCGCCAGAATTTGATTCTGTGCCAGTGCCGCCAGAGTGGTATTCTCTGCCAGAGCCAGCGTCGATACGCACGCGTTCAACCCTTGCGGCGCGCTTAGCAGAGTGACTACTTGCGAGGTAACCGTGCTGCCTACCCATGCCATTTTCTAACCTCTCTGAAGAAGGCGCGGCAACGCGCGCATATAGTCGGGCGCCTGTCCGCATCCAGGCCCTTTTCCCAATGTGG
>Ga0182018_10002984_pt1 | contig 15938 bp, 9 predicted proteins | sample 812P2MmetaG_FD_120490 | JGI IMG/M metagenome (GOLD analysis project Ga0182018, IMG submission 120490) | Permafrost microbial communities from Stordalen Mire, Sweden - 812P2M metaG | ecosystem: Environmental > Terrestrial > Soil > Wetlands > Permafrost | place: Sweden: Stordalen | collected... | reverse complement strand
GGAAGGCCTCAGCCGTCTCCTGCGCCAGTCCCAGGATGTCCTCGTTTTCCTCCGCATCCAGGCCCAAACCGAGCGTCTCTACCGCCGCGCCGCCGAGGATTTCGAGCGCATCCGGAAGCTCCGTAAAGAATTACCGAACCAACCCAATTTTCAGACCGAACCCGAAGAAACCAAACCAGTTGAAGAGTCGAAAACGAACCCACCAGAGCCCCCCGCCGCGCCCGAAAATCACCCCCAAACCCCGCCCGCGCCTGTCGCCCCAGTCCGCAAGCCCCCCATCGTCCCCGCCGCCACGCAACCCTCATCCCGTTCGAACGAAAAACCGAATCGTTCGCCTCGCTCCTCCGAGGTCAACCGGGCCGAGGCCCCGAACCTGACGTCGAAAAAGCCTGCGTGACCCCGGTTTCCGCCACCAAGCCGGCCTCGTCGCGGAGCATAGGGGAGTCGTGTCTCTCCCGGTTCCGGCCGGGTATCGTCCACGGCAATCTCCATAGGGCCGCTTGGCGCCCCCCCAGATCAGCGAGACCGGCGAGATCGATGTGCCCGAGGTCGCAAGACCCGTTCCTCGCCGCGCGCAGTTCGCTCCACGCCATTCGGATCGAGTAGTATGGAATTTCGCCAATGCGCATCCCTCCTTCCCCGCGTCCCAACGTGGCGCAGCCGTTCCCGCCGCCTGCGTCGAGACTCTTCTCGACACTGGCCCGAAGGCCTGATTCGGTCTCGAAGACCAGCGCCCGCGCTGCCTTCGCCCTGCTCTGCCTCGTCTCCGCGGCCTTCGGCGCCGACACCAAGCCGAGCCTCGCCGACCAGCCCGATCCGCTGGTGGGCACCTGGTCTTCCTATGAACTCTCGCACGGCAATACTTACCCGGGAGTCTTCACGCCCTTCGGGATGATCGGCTGGACCGCGCAACTGAGCGAAGGCGGCTGGCCCTATCAATATTTCCGCGAGACCATCCAGGGCTTTCTGGCCACACACCAGCCATCGGCCTGGATGTCCAACTACGGGCCGTTCTCCCTGATGCCGGTCACCGGCGAACTGGTGGTCCTGCCCGGTGCGCGCGCTTCCCACTTCGACCACAGGAACGAAAAAGCGCTGCCCTACCTCTACAGCGTGTTGCTGGATGCCTACCACGTGAAAGTGGAGATGGCGCCCTCGCACCGCGGCGGTGCCTTCCGGTTGACCTTTCCGAAAACCGATGACGCCTACGTGGTGCTCGACGCATTTCACGGCGGCGGCGCCGTCCGGATCCATCCCGGCGCCCGCACCATCACCGGGAAGAATGTCTCCGGCGCGGGCAAGTCTCCCAACTTCGCGCAATACTTCGTGCTGGTATTCGACCACGAGTTCACGCGCTGGGGCACGTGGGAAAGCCCCGAGGACGCCCGCGGACGCGCGCTGCCCAAGCAGTCCGAGGCGATTCAGACCAGCGCCGAATCGCGCGAGGGCAACCATGTCGGCGCCTACGCCGGCTTCTCCACGAAGGCCGGCGAGGCCGTCACCGTGCGCATCGGAGTCTCGCTCATCGGTGAGGAGCAGGCCGCGCGCAACCTGGAGGCCGACATGCCGGACGCCGCTTTCGACGATGTGGTGGCGCGCGCCAAATCGGAATGGGAACGCGAACTCTCGAAGATCGAAATTGCCGGGGGCACCGCGGCGCAACGCAAGACCTTCTATACCGCGATGTACCACGCGGTGCAGTTCCCGCATATGTTGCAGGAGACGGACGCGGATGGAAAGATGGTCCACTGGAGCCCCTACGATGGGCAGGTCCACCCCGGCGAAATGTTCGCCGACAATGGCTTCTGGGACACCTTCCGCGCACAGTTTCCGCTGTTCACCATCATCCAGCCCAGCAAGGACGCCGAGATCATCCGCGCCATGCTGCACTGCTACGACGAGGGCGGTTTCATTCCCAAGTGGGCGAACCCCGGCGAGACCAACGTGATGATCGGCACGCACGGCGATTCGGTGATCGCCGACGCCTACTTGAAGGGCATCCGCGACTACGACACGGCGAAAGCCTGGGCCGCGGTGCGCAAAGACGCCACCGAAAAAGGCGCGGGCGTGTTCGCGGCCAAGAGCGGCCTCGAAGATTACGAAGCGCTCGGCTTCGTTCCCTATGACAAGGGTGTCAACGAGTCGGTGGCGTGCACGCTGGAGTACGCCTACGACGATTTCTGCGCGGCGCAAATGGCCAAAGCCACCGGCCACCTGGACGACTACGAGACTTTCACCGCGCGCTCGAAGAACTACAAGAACCTCTACGATCCGTCGGTCGGTTTCATGCGTGGGCGCAAGTCCGACCGCTCCTGGATCGAGCCGTTCGACCCGCTGGCCTGGGGCGGCGTCTACACCGAGGGGAATGCCTGGCAGTGGCTCTGGTCGGTGCAGCAGGATGTCCCCGGGCTGATCCAGCTCATGGGCGGGAAGGCCGCCTTCATCAAGAAGCTGGATACGCTTTTTAGCACCACCTCGGCGTTTCGCGTCGGCGGATACGGGCAAGTGATTCACGAGATGACCGAAGCCAAGATGGCGGGCACCGGCCAATACGCGCACATCAACGAGCCGGTGCATCACGTGATCTATCTGTACGATTACGCCGGGGAGCCGTGGAAGGCGCAGAAGTGGGTGCATACGGTGGAAGACACGCTGTATAAGCCCGGTCCCGCCGGATGGCTCGGCGACGAGGATACCGGCCAAATGTCCGCCTGGTACATTTTCAGCTCGCTCGGCTTCTACCCCGTGAATCCGGGGCAGCCGGTGTACGCGCTGGGCAGCCCGCAGTTCGACCACGCCGTGATCCACCTGGAGAATGGCAAGAGCTTCCTGGTGGACTCGACGCGCGCGTCCGCCGGCGATATCTACGTGCAATCCGTGACGCTCAACGGCAAGCCGCTCGACCGGCCCTGGATCACGCACGCCGAGATCGCCGCCGGCGGCGTGCTGCAATTCCGTCTCGGCTCCCAGCCCAACCGCAATTGGGGCACGTCGGGAATACCCAAACCCTGAGCGGACTTCGATAGAATAGACACCTATGACACGTTCATCCCTGTTGATACTTGCCGCGTCGCTCGCCGGCGCCTGCTCGCTGCGCGCCCAGACAACCAACCCGCTGATCGCCGAAACCAAGGGCGCTTACAATTCCGTCAAAGGCTATCTGACGCGCGCCGCCGCGGCCATGCCGGAAGAAAACTATAGCTTCAAGCCGACCCCCGAAATCCGCACCTTCGGCGCGCTGCTGGCGCATATCGCCGACCATCAGACGACCTATTGCAGCACGGCCCTGGGTGCGCGCAAGCAGGGCGACGCCGCCTCCAAGACCACCAAGGCCGATCTGGTAGCCGCGCTCGCCGCCTCTTTCGCCCAATGCGATGCCGCGTGGGCCGGCATCACCGACGCCAACGCGACGGAGATGGTAGGCCAGCGCTCCAAGTTGGGCACGCTGATTCTCGACGTAGTGCACAGTAATGAGGAGTATGGCTACATGGCGCTCTATTTCCGGCTGAAAGGCATGGTGCCGCCGTCGAGCGATCGCAGCGGCGGACGGTAGGAAAGGTGGGGTTCCGCATATTTGGTGGGGCGGACCCCTCGTCGGCCTGCTCCGGTTTCGCATTAGGCTGGTCTCTTTTGGCTCGGGCACCGGGACGAGGCGTCTCGCGTGGACCGGGGGAGCCGTGAAAGAATCGGTTACGCAGGTGGAACCGCCCGCGCCACCACCACAAGCGCTGCATTTTCAGAGGTGGGGCAGGCGGTGCCGCCTGCCGAGCCCGCTTGCGGACCGATTCCCTCACGGCTTCCAGTGGGTCCCCCCACGAATTATCCTAGAAACGGCGGTTGAGACGCCGCCGGAATAGTCTTCTCCTTCAGCCGCAAGTATTTGCAGCGAAGGCAGTTGTCACCCATTGGGTGAACTGCGCGGCAGTTGAAACTCCAGACAGGTCGCGGACTCGCCGACCGTGCTGCGGGTCAACTGCCGTTTTTCGGATTATGCAGAATCCCGAGTTTCGGAAGAGTAAGTGCGATTGAGCTACCACACGTCCCACCACACTCCGAGCTACACTGTTCTGGGGGCCACCCAATATGCGACATCCACTCTGGATCCTGCTGGCTTTTGCAAGCTGCCTGCCGGCGCAAGTCCATTTTGCGAAGGACTTGATTTCGGTGAACGTCGACGGCAAGCCGTTCACGGTATTCCACTACGGCGCGGAAAGCGGGAAGCCTTATCTCGCGCCGCTGCGCTCCGCCTCGGGCAAGATCGTGACCCGCCGGTTCCCCATGGAAACAGCGGCCGGCGACAGCACCGACCACCTGCATCACACCGGACTCTGGTTTTCCTATGACGACGTCAACGGCGTCAAGTTCTGGGAAAACGATCCCTCATATAAGCACCCCAACATGGGCCGGATCGTGGTGCGCACCGCCGATTTCAAGGAGGGTGACCGGTCCGGCACTCTCGACGCCGCCCTGGAATGGCGCGATCCCAACGGCAAGGTGCTGCTGGTCGAGAGCCGCGACATGGTCTTCTATTCCGATCCCAAGCTGCGCATCATCGATTTCGAGATCTCGCTCACCGCCGCCGAAGACCTGACTTTCGGCGACACCAAAGAGGGCGCCTTCGCCATCCGTCTGGCGGAAACGCTCACCGAGAAAAAGGGCGGCAAGATGGCCGATGCCGATGGCCGCGCGGGCATGGCGCAAGTGTGGGGCAAGCGCTCCAACTGGGTGGATTGTTCGGGCGAGGTAGAAGGCGAGAAACTGGGAGTCGCGATCTTCGACAGCCCGCAAAACCCGCGTCATCCCACTTATTGGCACGCCCGCGACTATGGTCTATTCGCCCTCAATCCCTTCGGCGCGCACGCGTTCGACCCCGCCCAGCCGGTGAGCCACTGGCAATTAGCCAAAGGCAAGCAACTCGTGTTCCGCTGGCGCGTGGTCATTCACCCCGGCGACGCCGAGTCGGGCCACGTGGGGGACCTGTACAAAGACTACATCGGCCAAGCCCGGTGAAGTTCGGTGAAGTAGCCTTTCGTCATGCCGCATGACTCCGCCGCCCGACGTGGCGCGGGCGTGCCATCGGCCCGGGCTTTCCCGGGCGCGTCGTTTTCCAGCTTGCAAGCCGTGCATCGCTGGCGCGTTCCGGTTCATCCTCAACTTGGCCAATTAAGCCAGTTGCCCGGCAGCTTACCCTAATCCCGGTTCAATTATTGGGGTATACTCTTTGCTAATTGCGGCGATGAAACTTAGGGATCGCGCCGAAGCGCGCTTTGTGGCATGGGGTATCATGAATCCCAAGATTTGCAGTCTCGCCAATCAACCTAAAAACGGCGGCTGAGACGCCGCCGGAATAGTCTTCTCCTTCAGCCGCAAGTGTTTGCAGCCAAGGCAGTTGTTACCCATTGGGTGAACTGCGCGGCAGTTGAAACTCCAGACAGGTCGCGGACTTTCCGACCGTGCCGCGGGTCAACCGCCGTTTTTCGGATCAAATACGATCTGCTAAGAATTCCGGAGAAAAATTCGTCCTGATGCTCGGATCTGTGGCAACTCCCGGTTCAGCGCCCTCGCACCGCAATCGCCGCCGGCCGTCGGATATGGAAATTTCGCCGGCGCCTCACCCCACTGGCCGGCGTTAATCCGTGGCTCATTATAGTAGTTACAGAACTTATTAACTTAATAGCCATACCCTTTGCGTCCGACTTTCGTTCGTGACATAATTTCCGCCATGAACTCAGGGATTCGAATCGCCCTCGTCGGCGACTTCAACGAACAACAGAAGGCCCATCAGGCCATCCAGCGCGCCCTGGCCGCCGCGCCCGAGGGATCCGTGGAAGGAGTCTGGGTTCCCACCGATTCCATCGCCAACGGCAATTCCTTGTCGGAATTCGACGGTATCTGGTGCGTTCCCGGCATGCCGTATCGCAGTGCCGAAGGAGCGCTGCGGGCCATCCGGCGGGCGCGGGAAGCGCGCACGCCTTTCTTGGGGACCTCGGCGGGATTCCAATACGCGCTGATCGAACACGCGCGCAACGTCCTGGGGATGGCCGATGCCGATCATCAGAAAACCAACCCCAAGGCAGCCACGCCGCTCATCTCGCCGCTGGGATGTGCGCTGGCGGGCGTGAAGGCGCGTGTCCGGCTGACGGCCGGTTCGGCAATCCGCAAAGCCTACGGTGTCTCCGAGAGGGTAGTGGAGTACCACTGCAGCTTCGGCTTGAACGGCCGCTACCGGCGCTTGATGGAGAGCGGTTCGCTCCATGTGACGGCGGTGGACGACCAGGACGAGATCCGTGCCGTGGAACTGGATGGCCACCCGTTCTTCGCCGCCACGCTATTCCAGCCGGAGATGGAGGCGCCGAGCGCTTTCGTCAACGCGTTTGTAGCGGCGTGCGTGCGGCAGCGGGCCCGCTTGACGACGGCGGCATCGTAAACGCAGACCGGCGGATTGGCGACGCGGCGCGCTCCGCAGTGGCTGAAATGGGGGTGCGTCCAAGCGGCCTCGCAGACGGTTAGGCTGGGTGACTCTGCAAAGACCCTCTACTGGTGGGCATTGCGGCCGGCCTCATCGCCGGTTTCCGGAAGACCTTGGGCCCTCGCTTAGAGCACGCCGGACGCTGGCCGGGCGGCATTTCACGGCGCGGCAAGGTGTCTCCGGCTCGAAGCGCCCTGAGGCAACGCGAGAGAGTAGGGCGCCTGTCGCGCCAAACTCGCGCGGCGTCCCCTCCAGGGCTGTGATAGACTGACCAGTCCGGCTCTTATGATCTCTCGTCGCTCAGTTCTGAAAGGCGCGGCGCTATCCCTTGGTGCGCCGATGATCAACCGTGGCCGGTTCTCCCTTTTTGCCCGGAGTGAAACGGAATATTCGGTTCGCACCGTGGACCTGGTCCGGCGCTCCACGGTGATCGACATGTTGGGCCTCTTGACTTTGGACTACAGGAAGCTGCAGGTCTGGGAAAGCGATCCGGGCCGGTTCCGGCAAGCCGATTTCGTCCGGTTGAGAGATTCCGGAACGACCGTGTTCCACCCCGCCGTCGGGTACACCGCCGGGGACATCTACGCGGAGTCGTTGCGAGACATTATTGGGTGGAACGGGTTCCTTGCGGCGCACGGGGAGCAGTTCCGGCGAATCGAGAGAGTGGCCGATTTCAAACAGGCAAAAGCGCTCGGAAAGATCGGCATCCTGATTGGCGAGCAGAACTCCGCGCATTTTCGAACCGTCGAGGACGTAGACCGCTTCTATAACCTGGGCCAGCGGGTCTCGCAGCTTACCTATAGCGGTAACAGGATCGGCGCAGGATCTTCCGACCCACGGGACTCCGGCCTCAGCCAATACGGCGTTCAGATCGTGGAGCGCATGAACGCAGTTGGGATGGCCGTCGACGTTTCGCATTGCGGCGACCGGACTACCATGGATGCGATCGACGCATCCCGAAAGCCGGTCCTGATTACGCACTCCAACTGTCGCGCTCTGGTTCCGGGCATGGCCCGATGCAAAACGGATGAAGCCATCACGCGCCTGGCGGCAAAGGGGGGCGTCATGGGTATCACCATGGTCCGCTCTTTTGTCCGGGCCGGGGGACGAGTGACGATCGAGCATGTCCTGGATCACGTTGACCACTTGGCCAAACTGGCCGGAGTGGAGCACGCCGGTATCGGGAGCGACGTCGATTTGGACGGGCGGGATACTCCGGTTCATCCCACCAGGAGATTCGACCTCGATGGAATCGACTATGCAAAGAAGATTTACGATCTGACCGAAGGCTTGGTGAGCCGGAACTATTCCAGCCGGAACATCGAACTCATTCTCGGTGGGAATTTTGAGCGGGCGCTCACCGGGACGTGGACCGTTTAGGTTTGTTCAGGCTGAACCCCCCTCGTCGATAACCCGAGAAACGGCGGTCTAACGCGATCTCGTCTACCAAACGCCCGAGACAGTCGGATTTCCAACTGCTGCGCAGTTCACCCTTCGGGTGGCAACTAGCGGCTTCCCAACCGCTGGCAGGAGCGAGAGTTGGGTATGGAACGGGCGGCTAACTGCCGTTTCCAGGATAACCAGCGAACGCGGCCTTGGACGGGCCGCTCCTTGTGGTCCCGGCCCGGTAACAAGTCGCATGGCATCAACCATTCCTTACCGAGCCGCGACCGGAGGGAGCGGTTATTTTCCCGCTGGCCCTTAGCTCCAATACCGTTCACTTTGCTCCCGCGAACGACGTCAAGCCTGCGGCAGGCGGACTGAAGTCCGCCGCAGGCTGAAACCCAATGCCACTTACTTTGCCCATCGCACACCGTCTGCATAAATTGTGGGGCGGACAATCTTGCCCGGGGTCCCCTCTGGGGACGCCTTTCAGTCGGCCTTTTCGGGGCATGGGCGAGTCTCAGTGTCAGGAAAGAGCCGGCTGATAGCCGGCTCCAGCCAGGATTGGCTGCCCCGCGATTTGTGCGGAATAGCTCCAGGACGCAAAGTAAGTGGCATTGGGCTGAAGCCTGCCCCACGAGGCCCACCGGGATGTCCGTTACGTGAACAGCATTGCCCTTAGCCCTTATTCCCGGACCAGTCTTCGTAAAAAGGAAAATCGGCGCCGACCAACGTGCGGATGCCGCTTACCGGAACGGGACGCCAGCGCCGGTCCTGCGTCCTCTTGGGGCTGGCGTTTTTGTCGTGCACGATGCCCAGGCAGAATTCGTGATTCGAGAGCTTCAAGATCGCCGATTCCGGTACGCTCCAGATGAAGCGAGTGTCTTCGCCGGCGTCAATGTGAGGAAACCGGTGTTGCTGCCAGAGGTGCTTGCGATAGCAGAGAGTGTTGCCGGCTACCCAGCGCCGCTCTCCTTCCGGATAGGTGTAGAACCATGAGTTACTATGCCGCGGATCGAAGTAAAGCAGACCGGCCAGGCCGCACACCGATTTGCCGTCCGCGCCGGAAAGCGAGCTCACCTGATAAGACAAGCGCCAATCCGCCATCCAGTCGTCGTCGTCCCAATGCGCGATCACTTCGCCGGCGGCTTGCTCGCAAGCCAGGTTTCGCTTGGCCCCAATGCTCTGGCGCGTGGGCAGCCGAAGGTACCGGATTCTCGGGTCCTGGGGAATCAGGTCCGCAATCGGATCCGTGCCGTCGTCCACCACGATGAGTTCCCGATTGGGATAGTCCTGGCGGAGGAAATACCCGATGGATTGCCGGACAAAAAAACGCCGGTTGCAGGTGGGCATGATACAACTCACCAGCGGGCCTTTGGCCGAATCGAAACCCGAAGAGCCGCCCGGTGCCGCCGGCGCCCGGGAGGAACGGGCCGCGTAAAAAGCCAAATCGCCGGCGGAGAATTCGGGCGGTGGCGCCGCCAGCCACCCGGACGGATCGAGATATTTTCCGCACGCGAAGGACCAACTGTTCCCGCCGTGCCGGAGATAGATGAAATGGCCGTCGTTCGCTATGCGGCACAGCCGTGCGCCCGATTGCATGGCGCGGCGCAGGAAGGCGGCATCTTCGGCCAGTGAGCAATCCGGATATTTGGAAAGCCGGTTCCAACAGGTCCGTTTGAAGGCCAGAGTTCCGCCATGGACGTCTTCGACAAAAAGGCGCCGATGCAGTTCGGGCTTCAAGCGCCAGAATTGCCAGTTCGGAAGATCGAAGACCAGATCGCACCGCAGTCCCGTGATGTCGGCGGCGCCGGTAAGCAGCGGTCCCAGTTGCGCGCTGAGCCGGCTGGGAGCGTACCAGTCGTCATCGTCCCACTGGACGATCATTTGGCCTTTGGCCAGTTCGCAGCCCCGGTTTCGTTTTGCGCCGATACTCAAGCCTGGCGGGAGCCGGACGTAACGGATGCGGTCGTCCGGTTGGAGTTGGGCCGAAAGATCGCCGCGGCTGTCATCCACGATCAGGAGTTCGCGCGCCGGATAATCCTGCCGCAGAAAATAATCCACCGACTGGCGGACAAAGTCGGCGCGATCGCGCGTCGGCATGATGCACGTTACCAGCGGCCGCTCCTCGATCACCCGCGCCGGAGCCGGCGGACTCGCCGGGGGTGCGGCGCCATCGGACCCAACCAGTGGCAGGTGCAGTTGAACCAACGCGAGCGGAGCGAAATTCCCGCACGCGTCTCCCCGGCAGTGGTTCTTGTACGCGGTGCGCACGCCGGCGAGGCGCAAGCCGCAAAACTTGTCCTGGTATCGCTGTTTGCTGGCCTGAAACCCGCGGTCTTCTTCCCTGGTCCTCCGCGCCGTACACGGCGCGCGGTAGACGTAGGCGGCGGAAGCCCACACGCCACGAAATCCCGCCCGGGCGGCCCGGGCGTTGTAGTCCATCTCCCAGCAAGGCCCTAGCCCATAGGCTTCATCCGCGGCGCCGATGGCGTCGACCACCTTGCGCCGGACCATGTAACAGAAATCGGCGAGGCTGTAGAGCGGCTCTAGCGACTTCCATGCGGAGCCAAATCGCTCCCGCGCCGCGGACGCCGTGCGCGCCACGCCTGGCGGTGTGCCGGGCGCATTCGGGAAAGCGCCTTGCTCGTTCCACGAGCGGTTGGTGGAAGGCCCGGCCAGTCCGGTGGCCGGGTCGGCATTCAGCGCGGCGAGCATCGCTTCCAACGCCCCGGGGCCAAGCTGAGCGCCGCTTTCCAGAAAGACGACTACCTCCGCCGAGCTGGATCGAGCGAGGCGGTTGAAACAAGCCGGCGCTCCCAGCGGCTCGGCTGAAGGCAATTGCGGCAGCGGAATCCGCTCCAGGGCGGCCCGTGTGGCTTGGTCGGGTCCATCCGGCAACAGGAGCACGCTGGCCGCACCGGCATGCGCGCGCAACGAAGCCAGGGTTGCCTCCAGGCGCTCGGGCTCGGCGTAAACATGGATTCCAATACAGATTGAGTCCATAGCTCCTTCTCCTACAAGAACTCGCTGCTTCCATACCAGGCGAAGGGATGGTCCAGGTGCAGGCAGAAAAGGCCTGGGACCTGCTCCGGCAGGCATCCGTGCCGTTTGCAGCTTTCGATGAAGTGGCTGTCGCAGTGTGCAAAGTGGTTGAAGGATTCCGTGTAGCGGACCCGGTCGAACAGCGCACGGCGTACGATCTGGGTGTACCCCCACGGCGAGTTTTCCGGTGGCCGAACCGTCGCCGCCGCCAGGGCTTCGAAATGGGAAAGGCCGTCGGTGCGGCCCGCGAGCAGTTCGCTGGTGGAGGCGTCCGAAAGATACCGACGCTGCCCGTAAAACAGCCGGTCCCGGCGGCCTTTCAGATGCTCCAGCACCGTGCCGATTGCCGAGGCGGAAAACAAGCAGTCGGCATCCGTCAGCCAAATCCACTCGCCGCGCGAAAACGGGACCGCATAGTTAATCAGGGCGCCCTTGTTGGTAGCGAGCCTGGCGGGGGCGGCGATCTCGCAGACTCGCACATCCGGGTAGCTGCGCGCCACCGCCCGCAGGTGTTCGCGGGTCCCGTCGGGGCTGCCGGGATTCACCACCAGAATCTCGTAGGCGCCCGGCGGCGCGTCCTGGTCACACCAATTCCGCAGAGCGATTCGCAGCCGTTGCAGAAAGCGGTTGCAGATAACGATCACCGAGATTTTGCAGGATTCGCCGAACGGGTGAAGCGCCAGATCGCGAAACACCACGTGCTCCGGCTGCCGCGCTTTCATTGCGAGTGCGCCGGATACAATGTCGTTGGCGCAGGTAACCGCGGAGTTCCACCAGACGGGGCCGGACAACTGGCCGTCTACCCGAAACTGCCAGGCGCCTGCGCCGGCGTCCACCTCGAATCGCAGACGCCGGGGCTGCGAGGGGGCATCCACCATAAAATCGCGGAACGCGCCGAAGCTCAGGCCCGCGGCTTTGGCGCTGCCCTGGACCGTCACCTCGATCGCGAAATTGCGGATGCGCCGCAGTACGGAAGCGTCACAGCGGTTCCATACCAGGCTGTACCATTCGCCGCCGCCTCGCTTAAGATGAAGCCCGTCCGGCTCCCACAACCAGTTGCCCGCATCCCGGTTATCCCATTGAGCCTGCGCCGCCGCGTTGCCGGCCAGCGCGCGCGACCATTCCTCTATCAGGCATCTTGGTTCTTCGGCAATTTCGCCGGGCGCCGCAGTGGTCAAGCTCCGCATGGGTAAACCCTGTTTTCGATCACCGCGAGGCCGAGGCCGGAGTCCTCGCGAACGCCGGATTCCGCGGTCCACAAGCGCGCCACGCCATAGCCTGCCGCCTGAATACGCTCCAGCGCGGCCGCCACGGTTCCCGCCGCGCACCTGGCATCGTGCACCAGGATCAATCCTCCCGGACAAACCAGTTGGCGGGCCAGTTCGAATTCGGCCCATACGTGTTCGGAGGTGTGGATCGAGTCCAGAAGCGCGGCTTGGTAAGACTCGTGGCCGGCAATCGCCGCCGCCATGCCGTCAAGGGATCCAACCAGCCGCGCCTCCAGGCAGGAACGCATCTCCTCCGGTAATGCCGCCCACAGTTCGTCCCGCTGGGGGTACTGGTGAGGATCGAAACTGACCACGCGGGCGCCCCCGCGATGCGCCACGGCGGAAGCCATGCACGCGGACGAGATACCACGCGCGGTGCCGGTTTCCATTACCCGCACACAGCCGTTGGACCGGATCAGATAGTGCAGCAATGCGAGCAGCGGCATGGTGCCCGCGTCGGAAACCCGGGCATGCGCTCCATCCGAGGTGCCGTAGAAGGACCACGCCAGCGCGTCCATGCCGTGCACCCCGGCCCAGGCGCGCAGCGCCTCGAGAAATCGAGCATATCCATCGCCTCCCGATGCGCTGCCCGATGCGCCGCCCGATGCGGCCGCGAGCGCGGAGCCAGGGCGGGAGTAGATGCCGTGCCATTCGGCCTGTTTTCGCCGGCCGTCTCCGTTGAAGTGAACCACCGCGACCCGCTTACCCTTCCATTCGGCCCGCGGACGGCCGCCTTCCCGGAACATGCGGACGTTGCGCCGGTTGAGCTGCAGGTTGTAAATCGGATTGAGTTCGGCGCCGCAGGCGGATTCGGCCAGCGCGGCGTTGAAGAGAAACTGATTCCGCCATGCGATATCGGGGCGGCCATCCATCCACGCCCGCAACTCGGGCATTGCGCGGACGGCCGAATCCAGCGCCAGCAGCGCCGCGCGGCTGCCCGCGAACACGCCATCGTTGACCACCAGAGGATACGCCGCCAGGCGTTCGCCGAGAAGCCGGCCGGCCTCGTCGGCATTGCCGTGGTAGAGGCGCTTGAACGCATCGCCGAGATGGCGATACGCACGGCTGTTTTCCTCGCGGCAGGCCAGGACTGCGCCATCGGGCGAAGCCTCCACCATGGCGAACAGCGGCCGTAAATCGCCCAGCACCAGGACATCCGCATCCAGGCAAAGAAAGCGATCGGCATCCACCACCCGGGCGGCCGAATACAGAATCGACTTCAGAGACATCCCGATGGGCCGCGCCGGAGTGCAGTGGATCAGCGCAGCCCGGTATTTGGCGGCGATGGGAGAGATGGTCGAGGGATCGCCGACGCAAAAGACGACGAGCAGAGCATCCTGGCAGCCGCCGTTGGCCAGCAAAGAACCAAGCATATCGTCAAGCAGAGCTTCGAAGCCCTGCGACGCAACGGTCGCGATACATTGTGCGGCTCGTGGCATTTCGGAGGGCACGAGGATGTTGGCGCGCTCCAGGCAGTCCGCCAGGGCCGAAGCGGCAGCGCGGGGCGGGCCCTCGCACAGAACGGGGTCGAGCCACACCGTATGACAGTGGTCCCAGTGGCCGGTATCGACCGCCAACTCCAGGATATGGGCGGAGCCGAGTTCGGCACAGATCCGGCGTGGCAGATCGCCCGCCACCACACCGAGCGCGGCAGCCACCGGCCGCCCGTCGGCCAGTACGGTGAAGTCCGCGCTGGACGAGCACGGCGGCACGTCGTCGTTGATCGCCACCTGGCACTGGAATTGCCCAAAGCGGCCGTCGACGCGGTAGATCAGCCGCGCCGGAGCATGCGTACTGAGCGCGTGCGGATAGGGCCGTCCCTGGGCGGAGACTTGCTTGCCTTCGTAGCCCAAGGCCCCGCTGACGCCAAGTTGCCCGTAGCCGACGCGGGAGTCGAGCGGGGAGAGGGAATCGAGATGGAGTTGTGGATTCGGCATTTAAATCGTTTCCCGAAATTCTCTCCAGCAAGATACATCGAGCCGGGACAATACCGTAATGCACGCAGACCGCGCCCCGCTGGTTCCCAAGATGCCTGAATTCCTCATATAATGTCGTGCCGGTTAGTTATGCCTTTGGAGTTGCTCCACTCCCGTCTTAGTAACTCCAGGTCGGGGATGCTCTCCGGAAACGCAAGATGGTCCACTACCGCTCGCAACAGGGTCCGCCCATTTAGATGGGGACGGCATGACGCAACAACTGCGCTCTCAATCCTCCTCTCCCTGGCCCACCGAAGAAGAACGTCTCCGATCTCTCGCTCGACCCTGTCATCAGACTCAAAGGACACCAGCAGGAGTGCCGGGCTAATCAGGGCTGGCGGTTCCTCGTCCTCGAGTGCAGTCTCGTCTTGGGCGTCGACCCGGTAAAGAGTTCCCGGCTCGATCTTTGGCAGCTCCGCTTCCGCGGATAGGACAACTTCGAAGACCCAGGCGATATCCCATCGGGCGCGCCAATCCGCGCTATGGGAATAGTCGGAGTAGTAGGACTGACGCACTAATCTAATCTGCCAGCTTTTTGGCTGCACAGGGAGACCGCAAGCCCGCAAGCAAGCGACAACGAACTCGTGGGTTCCGTCCCGCACAAGCGCTGCCTGAGCTGGGGTAACGTCGAAGGTTAGCGTATAGGCATCCAGCAGATCGGGATGCCAAATATTGAAAAAACTGACCACGACTCAAGCTTCTCCCGGACCAAGGAATCCCTTGCCCACATTGTCGGGCAAGTAGCGCTCTCCCATGTTTCTTGCCTCGGCTCCATCGCTGCTATTGTATTTCTTGGCGATTACACTGAGGTGCCCGGAACCATAGTCGCTATACCAGGTCGCCCGGGCTGCCTGGGTTAGGTTCTTGCCCTCGTCCTGCCAGTGTGTAACCACTCTGGGCTGATGGTCAATGGTAGCCTCTGCAATGGGCTCGCTTCGACCTTTGGGGACGTCCTTGAAATTATTGGGGTTGTCTTTATCTATGTGTGCTTTTATGAACTGTTGCTTCCACGCCCGGGTCGCCGGCTCGTACGACGATGGGTAAAACTTGTCGCGAATACTTCCCTGGAACTCCTTTTTGATGCGATACCCGGTCACTGTGGCTTCCACAAATTGTGACTTGTGCGGAGTTACAAGCAGGCTTGTGATGCCAAACTCCGTGCCGATCATTCGTAACGTATTGGCGGCGTCCTGCGTCATCTTATCCGCCGTGGCCAGTGCCTCGGCGTCTTTTGTCCGGTCGGAAATCAAGTGCGTAACCATGTCCTCGGCGCTCTTGAGTTTTGTCTGAACGTTCCCAAGCCGCTTCGCGGCGGTCTTGTTTTCCGTCTGACTTATCGCATGCGCCGTCAAAGCCATCAAGTCGGCGCGCTGGGAAGAGCCCATTTCAACGACGAGCTTGCCGTCCCGGACCTCAGTGTAGATGGTGTGAGGTTCTCCGTCCATATCCAGGGGCGCGGCCAGCTTGATAGGCGGGCCCTGGTCCTTCCCGTCTTTGTCCTTCTTCCCAAACACCTTCGAGAACAGCTTCTTCGCCATGGTGACGATCCAGCTAATCACCTTGTCGAGCGCCTTATCGATCGGCTGGCGGACCTTGGTGTTGATGATGTTCATCACCTTGTCGGCGATCTTGCCCAGACCGAGGAAGCCCGCCAGGAAATTCAGGGCCAGAGTCAGCAGGCCCGCCAACGTGGTTTCCACCTTGTTGGCGGCGCCGGCGATCGCGCCGCTGGCAATCTCCATCATGGAATCGAGAAACGCCTTGGCTACCTGGATGATCTTGGCCAGCTTGTCGATG
>Ga0182018_10002981_pt1 | contig 15957 bp, 10 predicted proteins | sample 812P2MmetaG_FD_120490 | JGI IMG/M metagenome (GOLD analysis project Ga0182018, IMG submission 120490) | Permafrost microbial communities from Stordalen Mire, Sweden - 812P2M metaG | ecosystem: Environmental > Terrestrial > Soil > Wetlands > Permafrost | place: Sweden: Stordalen | collected... | reverse complement strand
TCAGCCGGACGGACAACTTTGTCGTTCGAGTGTCGCGCCACCGAGCGATCCGCTTGCCCGCGAATCCGGCTCCACATCCTAAGGAGAATTCGTTATGCGACGTCACAAAATTGCTTTCACTCTTTGCCTCGGCCTCGCGCTCATGCTCGTTTCGAGCGCGGCCCTGGCGCAGTACCAAGTCACGAATCTGGATTCGAACCAGGCCAAAACAGCGAAGTTCATGGATCCCATGCAAGTTAACGGCTGGGGACTTGCCTACGGCCCCGGCGGACCCTTCTGGGTCAGCGACCAAGGCTCCGGCTGGTCGACTCTCTACAACAGCGCAGGAGTCAAACAAGGTTTGGAAGTCTTGATTCCGTCGGCCTCCGGCGCGGGCGCCGGCCAGCCCACCGGAATTGTATTCAGCAACTCGCAGTCGGGAGACTTCGCAGTTCAGGGATGGCCTTCCATCTTCCTGTTCGCAACCCTCGACGGCACCATCAGCGGATGGACCCCGAAGTCCAATCCCAACGCTTCGATCATCGCCGTCAATAATTCGTCCGCCGGTTCCATGTTCACCGGTCTCGCCGTCACCAGCCACGCTTCGGGAAATCTTCTCTACGCCGCGGACTTGGCCAACAACGTTGTTGATGTCTACGACGGAAACTTCAACCTCGTCAATTCCTTCACCGACCCCACTCTGCCGCCCGGCAACGCGCCCTTCGGCATTGCGGATATCGGCGGACTGGTCTACGTAACCTTCGCTCTCACCTCCGAAGCTCCCGGCGGTTATATCGACATCTTCCAGGAAGACGGAACGTTTGTTCGCCAACTCGCCGCCGGTAAGCCGCTCGATCAACCCTGGGGACTCGCCGTAGCGCCGCCCAATTTTGGCTCGCTCAGCAACACCCTGCTGGTCACGAACAATACCAACAGCGGCACCATCAATGGATTCAATCTCGAAACTGGCCAGTTCGTCGGCGAAGTTAAAGACACCAGCGGCAAGGCCATCGTCATCGACCAAATCTGGGGAATCGAATTCGGCGGAGGTTCGGCAAATAACGGCAAGACGAATCAGCTGTTCTTCACCGCCGGTCCCTACAACAATTTGGCCGGAACGTTTGGTGTAATTAGTCCGAAGTAAGACAGTTACTCAAGAGAAACTCGCGAGAAACTCGCGAGAAATGTAGACTGGTGGAGCGACGGGCGTCCACGCCCGTCACGCGGAGCGATAGGTTCCGCACTCCACCAGCCTATTTCTCTAATATCTTGTCAATCGTCACAATGTCCGCCAATCCAAAGCATCCATAAATCGCAGGCAGAATGCGCTCTGACGGATAACTCCGTCGTAACTGCGCCACCCGTTCCGTTCCCACCCGATATGCCGGAAGATACATCCGCCCAAGCAGCGGATGTTGCCCCCACGCGCCCGACAGTTTGTCCGCGCGTTCTTCCGTTACCAGAAAATCCCGCCGCAGCGTGGCCGCAACTTTCTCCCGCGGAACTTTTTCTCCCCAGGTCAGATACGACGACTGGTTCTTGGCGTCATCCTGCAGCAGCGCCAACAGAACGCCAATCTGTAAATCCTCGTCCGGCAATTGCTCGATCTCCGTAACGCCGTGTGCGATCAGGATCGCATTGTTCGCGATCCCTTCAAACAGCGTCGCCGCGCGCGTGTTCATCGTCAGCACCGATGCTTCGAACCCCGCTTCCCCCCGCACATAGAGGTCCTGTAAGTACGCAAACGTCGTAACGTGCCCCGGCACAACTTCGTGGCTTACCAGTTGTTCAAACTCCGGCATCGAGATCTGCAACGATGCGTTGATCTCATAAGTCGCCTCATATCTCGGCATCCCGTCCGTTTTGCGCGCGCGTCCGAGGTAATTCATCGAGCCCGAAAACCAGGCATCCCTAATCGGCAGAAATTCAATATTCGCCCGAGGCACCGGCAAAAGCTCCGCTGGAAGATAAGGCATCAGGTTTTCCGCGCTGAGCTGATCGAAGCGAGCGATCACCTCCGCTCCCAGCGTGCGCACCGAAGCCATCGGAACCACGCGCTCCCGCCGCCAGGCATCGACCGCCCCATGTAGCCCGCCAGTCCCGGTTATTGCGTACCCCGCGCGCGACAGCAATTCCTCGACTCGCTCCCGCTTCGCCTCCGGGTTCGACTTTTCCGGCGCCCGCCCCGTCGAAGATTCTACGCAGCGCTCGTAAGCAACCGCGCTGCCCTTGCCAATCTGTTCCATGGCCAGGTCCCACATCGTCTCCAGGCACACCGACAAGCCCTTCAGATATTCGCCGCGCGTCCCGCCGATCTCGTGTCCCTCTTCGTGAATTCCGGCGATGGCCTCTTGCAGATCGACCCGGTCAAGATATTCGTTCACCGCTGCGTGGTCGACATTCTTGCTGGCAACGCCGCCGCTTTCTCGCACTCTCGCCGCTGCCGCCACCGTGTAAGCCGCCGGCAGCGGCTCGTCTGAGAACCACGAGTCGGCGATGAATCGTCCCGTCCCCGACGCGCACATCACGTCTCCACCCCAAAGTGTGTCGATGCCAAGCACCGCGTCAGCGACAAATTTTCCTAACCCATCCATACCCATTTCCTCATTCTTATGATTCCGATTTATGATTCCGATTTATGATTCCGGCTTATCATTCCGGTTTATCACTCTGCAGGTACGTTCTTCAACGACCCAAACCACACATACAAGCAAAGCCCAACAAACAGCACCGCGGAAACAATCTGTGACACCGCATCGTTCCCATAAAAAGGAGTCCTGATCAAGTCCTCGCGATATCCCGGAATCAACCGTAAAGCCGCACCCAGAACGCCGCCCAAAGCCCCGCCCGCCATCAGTCCCGAAGCGATAATCACTCCGCGTTCCCGGATTGTCTTCCCCACCGCACCGCCAGTCTTCTCCGAGCGCTTGTTGAGAAAGTGCGAAAGAAACCCACCCACCAACGCCGGAGTATTCAGTTCAAGCGGCAAGTACATTCCCAGGGCAAAAATCAGCGAAGGCTGCCCCAGCATTTCCATAACCAAAGCAATCATGGCGCCCGCGCCGAACAGCAGATACGCAATCGGCTGATGACTCATGAATCCTTCCACCAGCGCCTTCATAATCGACGCCTGCGGAGAAGCCAACACCGGGCGCAAATCTCCCGGCAATGCTTCTCCAAACTGAAAAGTACGCGCCAGCATCACAATCGTGAGTCCCACCGCGATCGCAGCAGCGATCACGCCGAGAAACTTCACTTTCTCCTGCGCCGAAGGAGTCGATCCCAGCCAGTATCCCGTCTTCAGGTCGGTGATCGCCTGTCCCGATACCGACAATGCCGTACATACCATTCCGGCAATGGCCATCACAAAGAACATGCCGGTCGTTCCCGAAACTCCAAATCGCAGCAGCACCGCACTGGAGATAATAATGGTGAGCATCGTCATCCCCGACACCGGATTGCGCGCGGTCGTCGCAATGGCATTCGCCGCCACCGACGTAAAGAAAAAAGAAAAGACCAGCGTAAGCGCCACGCCAATCGCCACCGTCATCCACGATGCCGCCAGATTCCCCAGCAGAATCGCCACTCCGATCGCTCCAACTACAACTCCCAGAAAAATCGCCATCATCGGAATATCGCGGTCTGTCCGTTCCTCGACCGGCGCATCGCTCTTGCGAAATACGCGCAGCGCAATCGCAAACGCTCCCGCCACAATCCGCAGCGACTTGATGATGCCAAAGATCCCCGCCGTTGCAATCGCCCCCACCCCAACAAAGCGCACATAGCTCCGGTAAATCTGCACTGCCGTCATGTGCGAAATCGGAATCGTCGCCGGATACACCGCGCTGTCAACGTGACTCCCGATAAACCAGATCAGCGGCACCAGCACCAGATTCGAAAGAACGCCGCCAGCGCACAGAATCAGGCAACTGCGCAGTCCGATCACATACCCCAGTCCCAGAATGAAGCCGATGGCGTCGAAACTGAAAGCCATCCGCGCCCGGTCAGAAAAGTCGCGAAACACCGGCACAAAACGAAAGTCGATGAACTCCTTCCAAACCTGAAACGTAGTCACGAACAGATCGTAAACGCCGGCAATCGCCGTCGCCTGCAGCAGCACCTTCGCCTGCGATCCGCCTTTTTCGCCCGTCACCAGCACTTCTGCAATCGCCGTCGCCTCCGGATAGGGAAGCAACCCATGCATGTCCCGCACAAAATAGCGCCGCAACGGAATCAAGAAAAGAACGCCCAGGCATCCGCCCGCCAGGCAGATAAAAATCGTCTGCATCGGATGAGGGTCAAGCTTCAGAATGTACAGAGCCGGAACCGTAAACACCGCGCCCGCTACCACCGATCCGGCCACGCCGCCGATCCCGGTCATGATCACGTTCTCCAGCAGGCTCGACCGCCTCCGATAGAGCCGCGCCAGTCCAATCGCCAGAATCGAAATCGGAATCGCCGATTCCATCACCTGTCCGACTTTCAGTCCCGAATAAGCGGAAGCGACCGTAAAAATAATGCAAAGGAAAACTCCCCACCCAATCGATCGCGCCGTAAGCTCCGGCATTTTTGCGCCAGCCGGAACCAGCGGCGGGTAAGATTCTCCCGGCTTCAGCGGTTGGTAAGCATTCTCGGGCAAAGACTTGGTTTCCACTTCAGCCATAGATGGATGCACCTCCTGAATTGCGGCCGGACACCTTCGCCGCGATACCCCATTCGTCATCCCTCCGACATCCCCGTGACAAAGAGCGTCGCTTTGGGCACTAGAGAGTGAAACACAGCCTGCGGGATAACAACAACGACTGATTCATGGTTCCCCATGATCGTCCGCCAACATCCATTGGCGGCAGTGCAACGACTATGCGATACTGGCCCAAGCCAGACTAGAAACAGTGCGTTAATTTCTGCAATCGCAACCAACTTCCCAAGCCGGGATGGCGGAACTGGCAGACGCAGCGGACTCAAAATCCGCCGACCTTCGGGTCTTGGGGGTTCGACTCCCCCTCCCGGCACCACGCCTAAACCCCCATGAAACCAATCTCTAGCTGGCGCTAGTTCACAGCGCGGGATGCGGTCGGTTGGGCCAAAGAAGGTTCACTGTGCCCAATTCGCTACGAGTGCGCCAGCCGCCGATTTTCATGATGATTCCCTCGGCAACCCCCGCCCTGCGAAGATTACGTGCTCCTGTTCGCCGCAGATCGTGAAACAGCAGTTCAGGCGCTCCCGCGTGAGCGCAAGCGTTTGCCACATGCCGCGGAAATCACGCACGGGCTTGCCGTTTGCGCGGGTAAATACGTAATCATCGGGCGACTGGCCAGGTACGAGAGCCGAGAGCAGTGAACCGAGGCAGTCATGAGCACTTCCCGGCCGTCAAGGTTCTTCGTTGTGCCAGGTTCAAGCCGAATCACGCGCTGTGCTATGTCCTACTGGTTAACACGCATGGAGAGCAGTTCTGAGACTCGCCATCCATACGTGCGGCCACATTCGACCAGAGAGCGGAACGCCTTGCTTTGAGCCTGTGTTGGAACGATGCGATCTCTTTCATGTCTTTCGCGCTAGGTATTTTGCTTTTTCTCTATTCGCTCGTTCCCTCCAGGATTTCCCCTGACAACGATCTTCCGGCTGGACCATGATCGCATCTCACGATAAACGCATCCTGAGCGGGCGCAAATGCGAGGCTCACACATTTCCGGTGCGATTCAGGCTGAGAGCAAACGATCGGATTTGGCCAGCACTTGCTGGCAGCGGCGGAAGTACGCGGGATTTTCTCGCCGGACGCGCTCTTCGAGACGTCTTCCAACACCGGGATGGGACTTGGCACCGCTGACCAAGTGCGTGAATCCGACACGCGCAGCGTGAGTCGGATTGAAGGCATCTTCCCAACCCGCGAAGAGGCGGCTTATTCGCACGTTACCGAAGGGAGACTCACCTCCGGCATGGAATTCTGCGCAGGCCGAAAGGAAAAACTGCTCGACTACGACGTTGTAGCATCGCTTATCGTGCAGGCGCGACCAGGCCGCGGCGTTCTCCGGCCGCAGGATCAAATCTACAGCGGTCTGGGAGTAGAAGCACAGGAATTCAACATTCGAACCACCTAGAATTCCGCAATTCTCGGCCGGAAAGTGGCTCCGATTCGCGCGCGCGCGTTCCCATTCTAGGGGTAGTCGCGTTGATTGTTGGCCGAACGCCCACTCAATATCCTGAGGACGGTAGTGTGGATCGTTGTCGTAAAAGCCTTCGGGATACTGCGTAAAGACGGGAGAATTGAGGAGATGAGGGGGCAAGCGCTTCCACAGGAAAACGTCGGAATCCAAGTGGACGAAAGGCTGGTCTTGAAGGCTGTAGGCAACCAGTTTCCCCAAGGCCCACCAGCCGGGATCGGCGCCGTCGAGCCGTTCTAGTTCTGTCGAGACGTTGGCAAAGGGAAGGCGGAGTTGTTCGATCAGGAGTTTTTTCCCGGGCCGGTCCGTGATCAAAACCGTGTCGGGATAATGCCGGCTGGCGGCATGCAAGGAAAGTCCCCAGGCCAACAGATGATGCAGAGGATTACACCAGATGCGGCCATAGTAAGTATGGAACGGGCGACTCCAGAAAGACCAGACTGCGCGCATCCGAAGCTCCTTGCCGTCAGCGATTCCGCCGCCACCAAGTCGACGTGGTTTTCGTTTTGGCTTGTTGTTGGGGCAAGGCCACTTCACGAACGGCTGCGGGCGGATCGCCAATGGGCTGACCTCCTGCAGGCAGAACGATGTTTTGAAAAGTCGCACTGCCGAGCACGGGTTGAAACGCAGTCGAACTGAGGTAGACAGGGTTCGCATCTGGATTTGCTACCTCGATATAAAGCTGCGTAGCGGTGGTGGCGCCGGGCACTGTTGCTGTCGTTCCCGGCATTGTGGTGCCCGCTGTGATTGTTCCGGCTGTTGTCGTTCCGTCTCCCCCCGTTGTCGTTCCGTCTCCCGCCGTTATCGTTCCGTCTTCCTCCGTTCCCTCCGTCGGTGATGCGGGAGCGGTGGACGATGACGTAGCGTCTCCTGCGTAGTTAATCAGAAAGTATCCGTTGTCATCGGTGTAGGCAAAACCGTACTGCCGCCCAATGCATGGTGACGAACGGAAACGTCCGGCGCTTTTGATCGAGGCAATGAATGGCATACGCCAGCACTTGTTTTCCGGTGCCAGTCTCACCTTCAAGCAGGACTGTGATGTCGCTGACGCATGCTGCTTTGTAGACTTGGCGCAACAAGGGCAGCAGTTCCTCGGAGCCGGTTACGAACCCGAATCCCTCGAAGCTCCGGCGCAGATCGTCGTTGGTGAGCACGGGACACGCAATTCCCACGGGATTACCTCCAATGCCGGTTGCATGGCCGTTGGGGTCCGGCACTGCACAACCCCGTTCCCGCCCAACGGAGGTAAAGTCGGCGAAAGCTGCCGGCTTTCGCTGGCTACAGGACATTTCTCTCCCTCACTTCAGCGGAACATAGCTCATCCGCTTTGATGGAGAACACGCAACGCCCTGGGCCAGTTTCTACTGCGGGGAAGAATCGCTACTAACATGGTGCTGGTGAGGTAGCAGTTTAGTTTGGGCATTATCGTACTGCTTGGTCCGAACTGCAACAAAAAAATGTTCATGCGCCTGAAAAACGGCTCCCGATGCCGCATCTGCTCGACGCTCCAATTGCACACAGTATCTACGCGGTAAATCTCGGGCAAACTGCTCTGACGGCGCAAGCGCGCGCTGGCGATTGTGGCGGGAATCCTGGTGGCCTTTATGCCCTCTTTACGAACCGTTTATCCGATCTTTACGGATTTTCGCGTGTGATGGTCTGTTCACACACAGGAAGAGCCAACGGTACAAATGCGTCTGAACGCTCCATCAGAAATGGGCCACCGTTATTTCTGAAGCAGAACCGGTCTTCCGACAGGAAAGGATTCACCTTGAAAATCGCGAGAGCTACATTATCCAACGCACTCCCTCTTTCTTTCATGCTGGTGCTGACCCTCGCTGTTTGCCGCGCCCCGCACGCTTACGCGCAAACCCAGCCGGATGCTCCCGCCAAAGTGGCTGCCTTGCACGATCCAGCAGTCGCCCCCGACGTCTCAACCGCGCACTCAGCGCCCGTCCCCGATCCGTCCACAGCCGATATCGCCAAAGAACTGGCCGCCATGAAGGCGCGCATCGAAGTGCTCGAAGCGGAACTCAAGAGCCGCACAGCGCAATCATCTCCAGCACCGGCGACCCTCGCCAGCACGGCAGCATTTTTGCCCGCCACAGCATCGGCGAGCCCAGCACCGGCGAGCCCAACGCTAACGCAACCCCTATCAGTACTCGCGTCAGTTGATCCAACCGCCGCACCGACAAAGAAGGAAAAAATCGTGCCCTTCTCCGACTGGGATTGGACTTGGCTCAACGGCAACCCGCGCAACAAAGACACCGCCTTCGATTCAAAATTCTTCACCCCGGAAATTCGGGCCGATATTACTTATACCTACGATTTCAACAAGCCAGTCGATAACTCGATCGGCGGGTCGAGCGAAATATTCCGCTCCAACGAAATCCAGTTGGAGCAACTCGGCCTCGGCGGCGACTTTCACTACGACAATGTTCGCGCCCGCTTCATGACCCAGTTTGGTATGTATTCCACGACCACGGTGCGCAACGATCCCAGTTGGGCCAAGGGACAGTGGAATCTCAACGATGCCGACCGTTACCTCGCGGAAGCTTACGGCGGTTACCACATCAACGCATTGAACGGGATCAATATCGATGCCGGAATTTTCTTGTCCTACATCGGACTTTTCAGCTATTACAACTTCGATAACTGGGCGTACCAGCCTTCGTATGTATCTTCCAACACGCCATGGTTTTTCGAGGGCCTGCGAGTTCAGATTTTCACCAGCCCGCACTTGAAGATCGAGCCCTGGCTGATCAATGGATGGCAGTCGTACGGCTCCGCCAATGCGAGGAAGGGGCTGGGTGGACAGATCAAGTGGACTCCAAGACCGTGGGTGAATGTCATTTCCAACAACTACGGCCTTGGTCACGATGACCTTTACCTCCCCAACCGCGGCCGCATCCACACCGACGACAGCATCGAGGTCAAGTACTTCGACAGGCCCGGTCAAACCCTCGACAAGATGGCGTTCTCGTTCACCGGCGATATGGGATGCGAATACGGCCCCAGCACAGCCACCGCGGCAGGCGTGAGCTGCCACGGTAACAAGAGGGACCCGCTTGCGCCAGCGAGTGCTAACTTCCCGAATGGAGGTATCGATCCCAAGCAGAGCTTTATCGGCTACATGCTTTACGACCGCACCTGGTTCAAGAAAGATACCTTTGGATTGACCGTGGGCGGCGGCCAGATCAACAATCCCGGACGCTATCTGGTTCTGCTTCCACCCATCAATGGCGAGACTGCCCCGTCGGCGGCGATCAACGCCCCCTACTTTACAGGTAATCCGGGAGACGCCTTCAAGGCCTGGGATTCTTCGCTCACGTTTGATTACATGCCCAAACAATGGATTACATTCCGTTGGGAATACGACTATCGCCACGCCAGCGTCCCGTATTGGACGGGTCGCGGCGGAATTACCCCGCCGGGCTCGGGTGGAGTGCCTTACACCAACAACGGCTATCCGCAATTCTTTGCTTGCAACGATGGAAATTCTTCCATGCAAGAGGTCCTGAGCGCGGCGAAGTCCGCCTGCGGGGCACAAGGCAGCACGGTGTGGTTCCCCGACTTGCGGAAGGATGAGTCGTTCATTGATCTTGATATTCTGGTTAAGTTCTAGAACCAAACATGGAGTCGAATGCAGTGCTTTGAGACAAGCCGGGGTTCGAGAAAAGCTCGCTCTGATGATGTGAATAATGCGATTTGAATCGGACTACCGTTTCACTGTCGAAGTCTTCTCGGAGAGGATCCACAACTCCGGGTCAAGTTCGACCTTCTCCGGCCGTGCCGGCAGCGCGAGCTTCACCAGTGTCTTGGCGCCGTGAACGCCGATTGTAGCGCGCGATACTTTGCCTCCGGGAAAGTGAAAGACTAGCGGGATGGGCATGAACCAGTTCTCGCCCTCGGGAAGCCCGGTTTGCGTTATCTCGCCCTTCAGAGAGAAGGCTCCCCCCGGTTCGTTTTCGATGTGATAGGAAAGTTGGTAGGACGGAAGATAAGTCTGCGCTACCCACTGCCTGTAAAACCAGTTCAAGTCGGTGTAACCGTGCCGCTGCGCCAGCGGCGTCGCCTTCACATGCTCATTCGCCACCGCGAAAAATTGCTCCGTAGATGCCATCCCGTCCTTGTAGCGCTTGACGAAGTCACTCATTAAGTCAAAGAAAGGGCGACCGTCGCCGGTTGCCGGGTCCGTGAACAGGAAGTGCATCATGCGCAGCACTAGCGCGCCTTTTTTATAAATCAGCGCGGAGTATGCTCCGCGAGTCTCGCGGCTCTCCAATCGATAGCCCATCACCAGGGGCCCTACATCGACCAATCGACCCGATCCAATCCCAGTGAGCGTTCGTGGCGGCGCTTTCAGTACTTCTCGCGCCTGCTCTATCAATTCCTTTTCCGAATGTGTCTTGTCGCGGAGTTGGACGTAGAGCATTCCCGAATAATCCGCAAACCCTTCACTCAGCCACTGGTCGCGATAGGAACGCCAGAGCACCATGTCTCCCCACCATTGGTGCGAGGTCTCGTGGGCGATGAATGAAAAGGTCTTGTAATCGGAGTAATCGGTGCCGGGAATCATGATGGTGGTCGGAAAGCCCTGTCCATAATTGAACGGGTGGTATACCCCTCGAAACAACGGGTAGGGATACTCGCCAAACAGCTTGCTGAAGTAGCGGACGCTGTTGCTCATTTCAGCCAGAATAAAGTCTTCCTTGATCGCTTTCCGGATTCCCGGCATGGAATAGAACTCGAGAGGCAGTTGCTTCCCGTCGTCTTCCTTGGCGATGTCCTTATGAATCTCATACGGTCCCACGGCAAAGGTCGCGAGAACGACGGGTTGCTCCATGCGGAATTCCGTGAGCACGCTGTCCTTTGTGTTGGGCGCCGGGCCCTCCCTGACCAACTCTCCGATGCTGACCACGCGGTCTTTCTTGCGGTGCACCATGGAAATATCAAATGGGCACCGCGGCAAATAACCGTGACGCGGATACCAGGCTTCCGAGCTGCGCGGAAAATATGTGTCTTCCAGGTAATTCGGCGACTCCATCATGAATTCGCCCTTCAGCGCGAGACTCAAGGAGAACTTTTCGCCGACTGCCATCGCTTTGGGAAGGACCACCGTGAAGCCACCTTCCCACGGCTCCTGGAAGAACGTCAGCGCCGCGCCGCCGGAAAGATTGGCGCTTAGCAGGTACAACTGTTTCTTGCGGCGTTCGTCATCGCGAATGCCCAACCTTTCCCCCACCGAAAAAAAGATGGCCCGAAGACCCTCCACCCGGGAAACCATATCCAATTTCGCTATCTCGCCGAGAACCTTTTTGGGTTCGGTCAGGTCTAACTCCAGCACGCATCTCTGCGTGTCGGCCAGATTGTAAGCGTCCGAGTACAGGGATCGTCCCCGGACATAATCCTCCTCGGCCTCGAATGCCATCCACACATCGTTTGAGAACGCAACGTCGTCGTACGCAAAAATGATCCCCTTCTCACCGGCATTGATTCCGAAGCTCGTCACCGGAATATGTGCCTGGGGATCGAACACATAGGAAAAGCGCCCGCGTTTCCCGCCATCCAATTGGATTAGGAAAACTCCCGGCGACTCCCGATCAAGAATGGATTCCAGTTGCCGGGCCGAAATATTCGTGCCGGTTTCTTTCAGCAGGCGCGGCTCCAGTTCGGCGGCAAGATGCTCCACTGCCGGAGAAGCGGCAGCCCCGCCCTGCAGAAAACCGGCTTTGCCAAACTCGTCAGCCGTCTCGTCAGTAAACCGCAAAACCGCGGTTTTGAAGTCGGATTCGACGTCGTCGGCCTTGAGCATGCGGCGCACGTTTTCCTGTTCGAAGTTCACCGGTGGCGGCGCGCTCTGAAATTTGCCGGAACCGATGAAGACCGCCGACCGCACTTTGCCCGCAACCGGAGCGGGCAAGTACACGACCCCGTTCGTGAAGGTCACGGTCACGCGGTCGCGCTTCAGCACCATGTTCTCCAGGTGAAAGCTTTTCTCTAGGACCTGGGGGTTCTGCAATTGCTGATACACCGTCGCTGCTTCCAACGCCGGCTGTGACTGATTTGCTCGAGACGGGATGGCAGATAGTGCAGGGATTAACAGCAGCAAAGCCGATCGTAACATCGAAAACCGGCAGATAAGGTGAGAACTCATGAGAGATGTCCCCTCAGGCAGCTACTTAGTCTACTCGCGAGGGCACCCTCGTCAACAAAGAACTGAAAGACAAATAAGCGCAGCAATAAAAAAGGGCACCGCCCACGCGGTGCCCCACCTACCAGCAACTTGACTTACTTATTCTCGTTTTGCGATCCGGCGCCAAACTCCTTGCGTTGTATCACCGGACGCGCCGCTCTGGCCGCCGCTACCGCCGGCATGGCCGCCGCTACTCCGTAACGCTCAAGCAGCACCGGTACCATCGCGCCTTCCGCTTCTTTTACAAAGGTGAGTTTATTCTCCCCCACCAGATCGACGCGGACGAAATCTCCCAGCTTCACCTGTCCAGTCGCCACCAGGTTCGCCAGCGGAAACACCAGATGCCGTTCAATCGCCCGTTTCAGGTGCCGCGCTCCATACTTCGGATCGGTACCTTCCGCCAGCAAGAAGTTCTTCACCTCTGCCGTGCAATTGAATACGAACTGATGCGCGCCCGCGGCCATCAGCACTCGCTGCTGCACCATCCCCAGTTCGATTTCCAGAATCTGCTGCAGATGCTCCGAACGCAGCGTCTTGAACACCACCACCTTGTCGATGCGGTTCATGAACTCAGGAGCAAACTTGCGCCGCGCCGCGTCCACTGCCGAGCGATTGATTTTATCGTCGAGCGCGTTATCCACCTGCACCGCTCTCGGCGCAAATCCCAATCCGCCATCGACCAACCCATTCATCTCCGCCGCACCCAGGTTCGAGGTCATGATAATGATGCAGCTCGAAAGATCAACGCGCCGGTTGTCGCCCAAAGTCAGAGTCGCTTTGTCCAGAATTCCCAGCAGCAGCTGCCACAGCGAGTCAGACGCCTTCTCAATCTCGTCAAACAGCAGAATCGAAAGTTTAAGCTTCTCCGTGTGCCACTGGTTGAGCGCTTCCTGCGTCAGCAGCGGATGCGTTTCGCGATGTCCCAGATATCCCGGAGGCGAACCAATCAGCTTGGCAATCTCGTGCGAATGCTGGAACTCGGCGCAATCGATCTTGATGCACGCGCGCGCGTCGCCAAACAAAGATTCGGCCACCGCTTCTACCACCCGCGTCTTGCCCGAGCCCGTCGGCCCCAGAAACAGCAGATTTCCCACCGGACGCCCCGGCGCATTCAGCCCCGCCAGAAACATCTGATAAATCTCTGCGACCTTCTCGATCGCTTGGTCCTGCCCCACAATCTTCCGGCGCAGAGATCCCTCAAACTCACGGGCGTCATTGCTGCGGCGGCTCGGATCCAGCACGGTTGCAAGGTTGGTTCTCATCGTTTCGGGCCCCTGTTTCCTTTCCGGGATCTTCATATCTTCTGGAAAGCTCTTTCCTGCCAAACTGCTCATTTTTGTCACTTATGAGGAGACTGCCTTTCCTCACCCCGCTGCTTCTAGTGCAAGCCGTTAGCCATCTTCCGCCAGCCCCGTAACGCCCCGTTTCTCATCGTCCTGACGCCGTCTAACCCGTCCCGCGCCGAAACCCGACGATTACCCACAACGCCTCCAAGAGCAATAGTTTGCAGACTGCCGGAAGTTTCCATCAGCTTGCTGACACCACCCGCACGCCCATGTCCGGTAGCCACATCCGCCTAGCCCGCACGTAACTCGCTATTGCATTACCGTCCGGCCACAATAGAAATAGCTTTCCTTCTTGGAGAACATCCTTGTCCAAACTCTCGACGGCCAAACTCTCGACGCCCCGACTCTCGACGTCCCGGCTCTCGGCTGCTAGACTTGCGTTAGCCAATCTTCTGAACGCCACAATCACAATAGAGGCTGCTGCCGCTTTCCTCCTCCGCGTGTCCTTGTCCAGCTTTCTCTTGTCTCCACCCGCAGCCGCCGTGCAGAATCCCCATGCCCAGCAGTTGCTTCAGGTGAATGCCACTGCCACCAAAAAAGCTGGAGCCCCGGCGCTCGTCCCCATCGTCGCGCCTCCTGGATCCGGCGTTTACCTCACCCAGCGCGGAGACAGCATCCCCTCCGTCGCCCGCAAATATCTGAAGCGCACAAAATTCCTCACCTCGGCCGAACTCGCCGAGGCCATCCGTGACGCCAATCAGAATTTCAAGGGAACTTTCCTCAAACCCGGAGAGCAGATCATTATCCCCGGAATTCTCGAAGCCGCCATTGTAGAGAAATCGGTGCCAGTTGCAAGAGATTTTGAAGTACGCGCGATTTATCTCACCGGAGTCATGGCCGGCAGCGATCACGGACTGCGCATCATCCGCCATTGGAAGGAAGTCGGTGGCAACGCCGTCGTCTTCGATATCAAAGATAGCGACGGCATCGTCAACATCGCCTTCGACCACCCCCTCGCCACCGGACAGCGCCACTATATTCCCGATCTGCCGAAGTTTGTTCACTTCCTGCATTCCGAAAACATGCACGCCATCGCCCGCATCGCCCTCTTCCGCGATGAGCACCTCGTCACCACTCATCCCGAACTCGCGGTAAAGTCCCGCAGCTCCGATCAACCCTGGCGTGAAAACGGCAAGCTCGTCTGGACCGACCCCTCGAACCCCAAAGTCCAGGATTACGACATCGCCCTGGCGAAATTCGTCGCCCAGTCCGGAGTCGACGAAATTCAGTTTGACTACGTCCGCTTTCCCGCCGAAGGCAACCAGAAAGATGCTGCCTTCAATTACCAGGCCGAGCATCCGAACCAACCGCGTTCCGAAGTCATCGCCAATTTCCTCGACCGGGCCTACGCTCAAATCCATCCCACCGGGGTCCTGCTCTCGCTCGACGTCTTCGGAGTCATGGCCTGGCAGCGTCCCGTCGATCTGGCGCACACCGGTCAAGACATCGTCGCCATGGCCAAGCACTGCGATGTGCTCTCGCCCATGATCTATCCCTCGCACTTCTTTGGCATGGATGGCATCGCCCACCCCGGCGACGCACCCGAGCATTTCATCGGCGAGTCCATGGACCGTTTCAAACTCATCACCAAAGATAGCCGCGTCGTAATTCGTCCCTGGCTGCAGGCCTTCGCCTGGCGCACCAGGACTTACTCGCCCCAATATGTTGAAGTCCAAATCGAAGTGGCCAAACAAAAAGGCGGAGTCGGCTTTCTTTTCTGGAACGCCAACAACGATTACTCCAAGCCCTACACCGCCATGCCCGAAATGCAAGCCGCCAAGAATAAAGGCCGCTACTTCCGCGGTGACGAAGTAGGCCAGAAAGAAGTAGGCCAGAAATCCGAACCCACCACCGCCGCCATAACTCCCGCGCCAGTAGCCGCCCCCAACCCATCCGCAGAGACGGGGACTGCTCCGTCTCCCACCACCCCCGCCCGCCCCGACCAAAAAATCTGGCGCCACTAACATTGAGCAGTCCTGTTGACGTCTTACGAAAGCTTGGGACCGGCGGCGAGATAAAAGGAGTAGCTAGCTTAGGGGGGCAGGCTATAAGTTGACTCCGGCCGGTTTTTCGGCGATGACTTCCGATTTGCCGACCAACCGGGGGTTAAGTGACGAGAAGCGCGTTTCCCGTTACCAATTCAAAGAAATAAATTGATTACTTCCGGATTGCCCGTCATCCGACCGCAATCGCAGATTAGACCTTGCCGAACCTCCTGCAAACACACGCGACAAGGTATGACCTAATTTTTCTAGACGCGGGTCGGCACAGTGCT
>Ga0182018_10002980_pt1 | contig 15964 bp, 17 predicted proteins | sample 812P2MmetaG_FD_120490 | JGI IMG/M metagenome (GOLD analysis project Ga0182018, IMG submission 120490) | Permafrost microbial communities from Stordalen Mire, Sweden - 812P2M metaG | ecosystem: Environmental > Terrestrial > Soil > Wetlands > Permafrost | place: Sweden: Stordalen | collected... | reverse complement strand
TCGTCGTCTGTGCAAGGTTGGCGGACGATCCGGTGATCACGAGCGATCCCGATGATCTTCGGCGTCTCGACCCAGGGCTACGGATCATCCCCGTCTGAGCTGCTACGGCTGCGTGACAATCATCGCAGCTTCTGTGACGCTGACGCTCCAGCCCTTGCCCGAACTGGTTTGCGCTCACCGGCGGCCGGCGTGCCGTCGCCCCGAAGCCACCACGAGCGCGTCAGTCGATCTCTCTTTAGTCTCAAGGCGGGTCGGCTTGCCGCGCAGCTGCCTCGACCTTGTCGTGGTATTCCTTCCACCACTGAGCGTCGCCGGGGGGCAGGTTGCTGTCCTCCGCCGAGATACCTGCCGAGCCATCGATCAGCTCGCGGACGAGGTCGGCGTGACCGGCGTGGCGGTGGGTTTCGGCGACGACATGCACGAGGATCTTGTGAAGCGTCACCTCGGCGTTGCCCCACCAGGGCACGCTGCCCGCCGCGTCGAGCGTCAGCGCCTCGATCGTGGCATCCGCATGAGTCCAAGCTCGGTGGTAGAGGCCTACGACGTCCTCCCGAGACTCATTCGGCGTGGCCCACATGTCGACGTTGGCCTCAGGTTCAGCCTGCAACCACGGACTCGGCTCGCCCGACGGCCGTCCGAAGGTGTCTCCGAAGTAGCCGAGCTCCACATAGGTGAGGTGCTTCACCAAGCCGAGCAAGTTGGTGGCAGTCGGCACGAGCGGCCGCCTGATGTCATATTCGGAGAGGCCGTCGAGCTTCCACACGACAGCTTCCCGGCCCTCCTGGAGGTACTCGTGGAGCGTCGTCTTCGGGTCGTTGTCTGGCATGGCTCTGTTCTAGCTCCGTCGGTTCCAGACTGAGGACGCCGCCGGGGCGGCATAGAAGCGGCTCGCTCGACGCGGCGACATCGAGGCGTAAGCGAGTTCCTTAAAGGCCAACCAGTTCCGGACGGCGCCGTTCGAAGGCAGCGTCGGTGTCAATGAACACCCGGTCGTAACAAACCTTGCCCCATCTCATGATCAGGTAGTGCATCCCCTCGTTGGAGTACTCCTCACCGATCTTGTCGCGCATCCTGACACATCCTGGTGTTCCACGGCGGACCAGACACCATGACGTCGAGAATGTCGAACGTCGGGTGCACGGCCGCGAATCGGCATTGCACGAGCCCCGCTTTACCGTTGATGTCGGCACCGAACGAGCTCGCTCCCGGAAAGACGAAACGGACGTCGTCGGCTATGAGCTTGGCACTGAGGCGCAGTCTCCGTCGGCGAACCTGGCAGTCATCCACGCGAAGACCTTGCGCAGCAGCCAACGTCTCATAGCGCCCACTGTCATTGCCTTTGCGCCGCAGCGCTACTTTCACGGTCACCTCTAATTTTAAGTCGTGACACAGAAATATGTCTGCTCCGAGAGCTTCTGGTCGGCGTTGTTGGTCCGTTCGACCGCTCATAACATGGTTGAACGTTCAAATAGCGTCGCTACCAGGACTTTCGCGCAGCCCTAACGGGACGGCTTTCAAACCTCTCGCCCGGTCAACGGAGGGTGCTGCAGCTCGCTGACCAGGACTGACGGCTCGCCTGGCGGCTGGCGCCGGGTCCGGAATCAAGCGGAGACAGCTGCAAGGAGTCGACGGTCGCCAGAGGTCGCAGCCCAACGGGACGGCTTTCAAACCCGCGAGACACTTCGCGAATGCTCCACGTCCCGACCAAGCCAGCGCACTTCGCGTCTTGCGATCGAGGCTTCGTAGCGGCGCAGAGCGATGAGCATCCAAGAGCGAAAGCGCCACAAAAGTGGCGTCTGCGGGACTCCATGGCGTACGTGACCAGCATGAACGTGACAGCAGATGCACCATAGATCGTGAAAGCCACTTTCTGACTCGATTGGCGGCGTTGGCTACGTGAGCTTCAGCTCAGCGAGCGTGTCCGACCGTACGTGCTCCAGGGCCCAAGATGCGCCACCGTAGAAGTCACACAAATGAAGCACGTCCTTGACAGCTTCCAGAACGCTGCTGATTTCTTCCAGGCGCAAGCCAACATCACCGCGATGCACCACCTGATTTCTGGCCTCCGTGCCTTTCTGGATTTCCCGAATGATCGACTTCGGAACTCGTGGAGGGTCGGTCGCGCTGCCCAGCTTGACTGGCAGGTGGTCGATGCCCCGAACGAGCTTGACGACCGGCGGACTTGGAATATCTTCCACAAACCAAGCCGCATCAGGGACTAAGTCGGCAATCAACTGCTTGACTCCTACCTCAAGAGCCATCATTCCGACAACGAGCGCCGTGCCCGGCGTTCTCATCAGCTCGCGGGCTTCGCGGATAAGTGACTGAGCCAAGGGTTCAGAGGCGCCCGCCCGGGCTAGCTCTTCGACTGCCGCGAGGACCTCCCCCTTCAGTCGAGGGATACCTCTTACGCTCCCGCTCACAGTCCCGAAAGCTGGGAGCGTGTCCCAGGTGACTCCGTCATCGTCAGACCAACTAAGACCTTCGGTCGCGGCGATGGCCCGGCTCGCTCCGTACAAATCGAAGCGCCAACGTAAGAGTGTCACTACCTCCCGGCTGGCGGCGTATAACGGTGGTCCGACAGTGTGGCCAAGTTCGACGATCAAACGAGGAAGGCCGGTTGGTTGAATGAGAAGCTTGGCGCGATTCTCCTCCGATTCGAGGCCCGGTTGGTACATGACCTCGCTGTCGTGGAACACATCACCAGAGGCATATCTGCGGAGCGCAGCTTCAGTATCAAGTCCGGGTCTGAACTCGGATATACATTCCACCGCGACGTTCGCAAGCGTCAGATCAGGCCCGCGATCCTCACGCTGTACAAAGCGGGCGATCACATCATAGTCACCGCCGAGTCGCACGACGGCCGGGAGTTCACGGTGATCCATGTCGTAGTCTCGCTTGAGCAGGACAACGTACCTAAACTTCACCGCTCAACTCCACCGTGTTGGCCGAGCGCCAGCGACGACATGGCGTCTGACTGATCCGGCCACTAAACATGCGACTTACGACTACCTAATCGGCCGAGAGAGAGTCCAGCTGTCTACTGGGCCACCGAGGATTCCCGAGCACTCATCGATGCACTCGCCGAGAACAGCTCGCACAGTTCTCTCCAGTGCCGCAGTTAGGGACTCCGCCAGGCGGACGCCTCCAATCTTGGCTTCGGCTAGCTCAACGGGCGTCCTTTCCCCACTGAGGTAGTAGTTGCTATTAGCGCCCTCGAGAAGAGGGTCGTACCCATCTCGGATAGTCACGCATTTGAAGGTAGGAACACCAAGGTTGAACCCTGCCAGCCCGATTCGGAAGCCTTCTCCTCGACCGTGCAGCACGATCTCCTTGGTTGCCACACGACACAAAACCCCGAAAGCTGCATCAAGTTCAGGGGTGTTCTGCACATCGCCTACATACTGTTTGATAACGTCGAGTTTATCGCTCATGTAGCGACCGGTGATTATCAATGCCAGCCCCGGATTGATCACGGTGACCTTTTCGATGCTCGTAGATGAAGCAGTCGATCCATCTGAGGCAGTGATCATGGAGCGGCTATCGCACGCGACCACGATGTCCTTACCGTTATGGGCGGCGATGACGAGGCTCACGCGACTTCCTCTGACTTTGGCTTCCGGCGCAGATAGTCCTCCGGCATCTCCCGAACGGTGAGACCGGCAGCTTGGGCACGAAGGATCGTGCCTGAGTCGCCGGTGACGAGGCAGGCTGGCGTTTTGGTGCCGACTATCTCCAGCGTGAATCGGATGATCTCCTCGTCAGCGTCCAGAGTGTGCTGCCCTCTCGATAGGTCCGTGGGGACTTCGATGGTCACATCGTCTCGCAGAACGACCGGCGTTCCGGGTACACCCGCGAGGCGTGCTCGCAGCTGACTGAGGATGCGGCGGCTCCGGTCAGCTAGGTCATCACGGGCGGTGTACTTCTTCTCGTCCAGTTCGTCGATCACCCGCGGCGGCATCACGAGCCTTACTCGCCGAGCTCCAGTGACGCTGACCCAGTCGACCTGCTCCGGCGGGAGGTAATGCAGGATCACGTTGGTATCGATGACGGTCAGCAGCCCGGGCCCCGACGCGAGCCACTCAGCCAACTCGGTGAGCGAAGCCCGAAGACCCTCGATTCTATTGGCCTGGACCCGCGCCTCAGTGTTGATCAGCTCGAACGGCCGAGGCATGGCCTGGGTCATTCCGTGGATCAGACGGAAGCGGTCGGTGTAGAGGTCCAACCAGGCCCCGTCGTCAGCAAACAGGTGGCGGAGCTGGGTTTCTGCCCGACTGACCCACTGCAGGTAGAGGTTCTGGAGCTCGCGGATGTTTACGGCCGCTGTCGAGGCGATGTTCTCGGCATCTGTCCCAAGATGCAGCAGCTGCTTGACGGCGTTATCGAGATCACCAGGGTTTCTGCGCGGCCTCACGGCGTCACCAAAGCCATGAGGGCAGACTACGCCGAGGGTGTGACAGATTTCGGGAAGCGGCACCCTAGGAGGTGCTTTCAAACCCAAATTTGGGCGCAGCCTGCCGACCTCGTCGGTTCTACGCTGCAGACGTGGGGAGTCGAAGGAGCACGATCGCCAAGTGGAGCGTGGCAGTATGCACGTGCGCTGGAGTTTTGGCTGGCTTGGTTAGAGCTACGCGTTGGGCTTTCGTCCTCTGCCTGGCAATCGCATCACTGGCTTTTGTGCTGCTCGTAGTTGCCGGGTTGCCGGACCTGATCTCGTTGCTCAACGACAGAGCCCGCCTCGTTTCGGCACGAAGAAGGCAGCGGCGCCCAGCCTTCACGGACTCCTGGAGGCACACAACGGACGGCATGGAGGCTTCCGCCCTGATGACTTCCTTGCAGCGGGTCTTCTCCCATCCGAGCCAGGGTGGGCCTAAGGTTCCGAGCGTAACCATCGCCACGTTGGTGGCCTGCGATCATCTTGGCGAGGCGCCGGGAGCATCCCAGCTGCGTGATCTCTTCCTGCAGTTCCTCGGCGAACCACCGGTCTCGGAGTTCGTGCGAGCGATCACCGGCGCCTCGAAGAACGCGACTTGGCGCAGTTACGCCGGCAACGGTCGCCTTACCAACGAGGCGGTCCTCGTCGACGGCGACGCGGAGACCCCGGTGGCATCCGCCATCATGTTGCTGAGCGATGGCGCTGACCATCGCTTCGGACACGACTCCCGCTGTGCCGAACTCGTCGTTGGCATGCGATCCGGCGTCGGGCAACGGCGCTTGGAACCCACGGGCCTCGAGCACTGGCACCATCGGCTGGTCGGTGCCGTCTCCATAGTGACGGCGTTTGCGAGCTTCATTGACGGCGATGTAGGACTGCCGACGCACGACGACCCTGCTGCGCAACTCGGCATACGCCTCGATGCCTGCCGGACCATCAGAGAACTGGTCGACCCAGGCGACTCTCTGTCGATAGAGGGCGCGGTCGCGTCGAGCTCGTTCCTTAACTACCTGCTGGCCGACAGGGCCAGCAAGACGCCCGACGCAGTTTGCCTAGACGTGCTAACGACATGGTGCGACTACGCGCTCCACGTCCATGGGTATGAGGCCCAGCTTGCCGGCATCGTGGAGTCGCCCACATCATGGTCCACCAGAACCGGCACGACGCGAGCGACTGCGGGAGGCGAACACAGTTCGCCTGGCGATGCGAGTGCGCCGTGATATTCCGCACCTATGTTGCCTGCTCCGGTTGCCAGGCCGTCACCGCGCTGCGGCTGGGCATTGGGTACGACGAGTCAGTGCCGTTCGAGTTCGAGTGCGAAGCCTGCTCGCAAACCATCTCGGGAATCCTTGCCCTGGACCAGGAGAGCGCTCAGGTACTCGGGCTCCGGAATCTCGCGGGCGCCACCCAGACGTTCGAAGACCGCGACCGAGAGCCCGAGGCCGACTACGTTCACACTCATCATCCGGACTTCCCGTCGCGGGAGGAAGGCAGCACGTCCCCCTTTATCGATGCCTTTTCGCGCCACGATGACGCGTTTCCTCGCCAGATGGCGCGGTCCGCAGTTGCCAGCCGGGCCGCTGTGTCCTCCTCCGACATCGCACGGCTGCTCAAGAACTACCGACGTGAACGGTGGGACCATTTCGCCAGTGGCGCGGAAGCGTACCTGGAGGGAATGTCACTGGACACGTCAGTAGAACGGGATCAAGCACTGCATGTGGTTTGCGAGTTCGCCACGGTCGGTCTCGTCGGCTGCGAGCAACATTACGAGTTCATGTTCAAGGTCAACGACGCCCTGCTCGCCTGCATCCGACATAGTCCGGCGGCTGCGCGGGGCTTTCTGCGCGAGTGCACCGACAACCTAGACGCGCGGTCCGTCCGACTCTCGTTGTACGAGTTGATACCTCGCTTCCTAGCCCGGTTGCCCGACGACCTGAAGCTCGCTCTCTTCGAATGGAATCCAGAGCATCTACTGGCGCCGTTCCCGTCCGGCCTCTTAGTGAACTCAGCCTCGCGCTACCATGAGCTGAAGGCCCTGTATGTCGACTCCTACGAGGCGCTGGCCAGATCGTTGACCTTCCTGACGGGTCTAGTCAATCTACGAGAGCGCGGGGATCATGACTCGTACGCGCCTCACCCTTCCATGCCACGATTCGCGCCGACGTCGATGGCCGACTTCGCGCGCAAGTCTCACGCCCCGAAGGTGGAAATGCTCTCTGGCGATCCCATCTTCGGAGACTGGAGTAAGGGAGTCCTCGATGCTCCGCTGCGCAATGCGATTGGTCATAATCAGCTTGTACTCGATGAACCGTCGGAGATGGTTACATACCCACTCAATCGCTCTGGTCTAGTCTCGGCGATTAGCTATGGCGAGTTTCAGTTCAAGCTCCTACGAACCTTGTTTAGATGTCAAGAAGCGACGCATGTCCTGAAACTCATTATCGCCTTTCGCGAGCTGGACGTTGACAACAGAAGCTGACCTCTCACTCTCCAGTTGCTTGATCCTTGGGAGGGTTCGGCAAAGAATGAACTGCCAGGGTGGGATGGGACCGGGCAGCCGAGAGGGACGCAGGCGCCGAAGACGGGGGCTTGGTCACTCACACGTCGATCAGGGCATATCTGGGGTAGTACCTATAGAACGAGGCATACGACTCCAACTCCTGCGCGTTGAGACCGGGACACGATATTGCTGACCCGTCCGTAGGCAACTGCTTATCCAAGTGCGCCAGTTCTCTCATTGTCAGCGTTGGCAGCTCAATACTGAGAGCGTCCGACGCAGGGCGGAACGCGTCGAGCGTCTGCCAGTCGGCTAGAACCATCTTGGGCGCATCCTCATCTCGCCACAAAATGCCGCCAACCGTCAGCATACGAGCGCCGTCTCGATAGTTGAAGTTGAACAACTGCATATACTTCGTGTCGTCGGCACGCGACACGATACTGGCGCGAACCTGCTCGTCGAATATCTGTCTGGCGACCGACGCGTTCCTCCAACCGTCCAAGTCGGAGTCACTAACGCCGTGCGGCACTGCCGTGGCACCTACTCGCTCCTCAAGCGAAGCCCGCCGGCCGATTGGCGGTTCCCCCACCTGGTCGACATCGACGTTGACGGTAACGAGGATGAGACTGGTCGGCGGCAACCGCAGGATGAGCGTGTCAACGTCACCGAGCATCCGGCGATCCAACTTTCCAGTGTAGTCCATCCAGACGATTGTCGGCTCGGCAAAATCCATGCTGGCAAAGAGGTCCCACGACGCTCCTGGGGTCACGGTCACCGAATCGAACGGACGATTGAACACGCATCGCTCGAACAGCGCGGAGTCTGACTCCAGGCTGGTCATCAGGTTGATCCCAAGCATCCTATGGAACATGGAGAAGTCAACAAAGAACTGAGCACCCATGCCTATGTATCTATAAGCCGACAACGGGTGGAACACGTGGAGGCGTCTTAAACCGTCCGCGAGCATGAGTCGCTCGACGTGCTTCGCCGGACGCACCCGATAGTCGACTCGCGCTTTGATCATTCAATCTCAGACTGATAGTAGTAGTCGAAGGTTGCTAAGCCTGCTTGACGAGCCGAAAGACCTCCAAGCGACTCCCGGACAGCGTCCATTTTGTCCCGATCGGCGCTGTACTGCACACTCACTTTCTTTTTGGCAGCGCCCCGCGCAGATTTGACGGCAACGACGAACTTGTCTCGCGTCGGAATGTCCGTGAGAGCTACGGGCGTCGCTTCTTTGATAGCCTTATTGATTGGTCCGGCTCCCCGAGGGAACGACTCCATTTCCACGTCGGCTGCATCAATCTGTGCAAGCACCTCCTGCATCGAAGGAATCATGTCGCGTAGCAATCGCGTGTACACCAGCGAGTTCGGATCGACGCTTGTCTTCGTGGTGTTCCACGGCAACAAGCCGACTTCGTCGCTGGTCAGAAACGCAAACCCTCTAAACCGCCGATATTGTGGGTGATAGTTGGGAAGAGTGCCACCAGCTGTGCGACCCCAACCGGTCAGCGCAGTCTTGTCCGCACCAACCACCAAGCGATCATTGCAGTAGATGTACCATCCAGCCTGAGCCTGCTCGCCTGTATCCGACAAGCCCACGAACAGCTCGGCCGCAACCTGCTTGCCGTCCCCAGCATCCAACGTTAGCGCCTTATGCACGGACTGGATCGAAAGCGATTCCAAGAGCAACGGCCGTCGTCGGTCGACACTCTTGCTGTTGACCAAGAGTTCGAGTCCGTGATCCAGCGAAGCTTGGTGCTGCTCTCCCAACGTGACCGATACGTCATTGTGAAACCTACCCAGCTCGAGTTGATCAGCCATTCCTCGATGCAACTGATCTACTTCAATACGCGTGAATCTGTCCGCCTCGGGCACCGTCCGCGTAAGACGTGGGTGGTACTCCTTGAACTCGAACTCCCACGGTACCTCGGTTCCCGTCTGCCACTTCTTAACGTCAACATCGATCAAGAACTTTGATCGCTCAGCCGTCGACTCGATCCGGAAGTGATTTCCAAGCTTGAACAAGGCACGCTTCATACCGACCCCAAACTCGCCGACCGCGCCCTCAACGGCTGGGAAATCAGCCTTGCGTCCAAAGTTGAAGGCGTACTCTTGCGCCAGCTTCGCGTCTATGCCACCACAGTTGTCGAAGATTTGAAACCGATCTCGATCCATAGATACTTCGATTCGCAAGCCGCCATAGCGTGAGCCATTAGCAGCAACGCTCGAGCGAAGTCGCCGCGCCCCATCTATGGAGTTGTCCACCAGGTCGACTAGCGCTTCGAGTAGTTGAATGTCTCTTACCAACATAGAGATAAAAAACCGCTTAGTGGGATTGGCATCGATCTTTGGGTATGGTCGTGGCATGTCAGGCGTCGCCTTTAAATGAGATGTCTCCAGGGTCCTTGAGCCGTCTCGGCTTATTGGTGCGCCGTCTCACGTCGTACGGCAGTAGCGCTTGGTCGTAGTCGAAATGAGCCGCTGCCTCCGTGAGCGTCAGTGCCAACAGCGACTCGTCCCCCAAAGACCGCGCGTCTGTGGGCGGAGATAGGCTCCCGCAATCTAAAGCGTCGAGAATCGAGGTGGCGACTGCGTAAGCAAGTCGTGGGGGAACGGCGTTGCCAATCTGGCGGTGACCATGCCACTTGGTGACATGAAGCCGGTACCAATCCGGGAGGGAGTGAAGGCGAGCGGCTTCTCGGACCGTCAAAACCCGTGGATACCTGTAGTGGATCGGCCGCGGTGCCGTGAAGCTCCCGTGGTCGCGACCGGTGCCAGCTCTGAGCGTGAAGCTCGTCCCGGACCGAGCTAGCCGTCTGAATCGGCTCGGTCCGTCTTCGCCACCGGGCGGCAAGGCCGCGAACCGACTACGAACTTCGTCGGTGTGGACGGTCCGCAGACAACCCGCGAGCTCATTTCGGGACCATACCCGTGGGTACTCGTTTGCGAACGGAGTCCGCAGCGACTTGCCGTACTCGCTTGAGGACTTCTCCATCGCTGCTAGCGCTACGTCCGTAAGTCGAAGGACGTCCTGACTCAGGAGGTACATCCAGTCGTCGGCGTTGGGCAAGCCCTTCAAGGCGTCCAGGGACGTTACGCCAGCGGCGGAGGCGACTGGCAGCGGCGGTAGAGCCAAGTGTTGCTGCGCACCAACCAGAAATACCCTCCTCCGAGCTTGTGGCACACCGTAGTCGGCTGCATCTAGTAACAAGGGGCGTCCAGCCACCAGGGCGTAGCCTGCGTTCGAGAGCCGGTCGAGGAGTTCTTGCAATCGCCCGGAGTACTTCGGGCTGAGCAAGCCCGGTACGTTTTCGAGCACGAAGGTCTTGGGCTGCAGTTCGGCCACGAGCGTTGCAAACGACCGAACGAGATCGTTGCGTGAGTCTTTCGTGTCGCCTTTGCCTATGTATGAGAAGCCTTGACAGCTGGGCCCTCCAAACAAGCAGTCGATCTCTCCGTTCCACTCACCTTGACGCCCGAGCGCGCCCCATCCCTTTCGAGCCGATCCTGCGATAGTCTCAGGAGTGACCGCACTCACGTCAGCGCAGATAGGTGTCGTGAACGGGAAGTTGAAACTGTGAACAGCCAAATGAATCGGATCATGATCAACGGCAGCAAGAACGTCGAAGCCGGCTTGCTCAAACCCGAGCGCCATGCCGCCAGCACCGCAGAAGAGCTCTATGGCTACGGGTCGTGGAGTGTCTTTCTTTGTGGTTGCGGTCATCTCAGCTCCCGATCAGCGCCATCGGAACGGCCAGGTGATCAGGCGAGAGGACCGTTCCTCGAACGACTGCCTCGATCGAGTCCGCGGCAGTCAGCGGCGAATCGTGCTCCCAAAAGCGAAGTACGGTCCAGCCTGCATCCCTCAATCGGTCATTGGTGTCGGAGTCGCGTTCTCGGTTTCCATCGATCTTCGTCTTCCAATACCCCTCATTGCGCTTCGGAGGTCTTCCGTGCTCGGAGCAGCCATGCCAAAAACAGCCGTCTACGAACACCGCTACTCGGACCCGCGGAAACACGATGTCGGCCTCTCGGCGCAGTGCGACGACCGGTCGTTTGTGCACAAAATACCGAAGTCCTCGACCGTGCAGCTCTCGCCGTAACGCCATCTCAGGCAACGTGTCATGACGTGGGTGGCGACTCATTCTTTCGTGAACCTTCTCGGTGGTCGAGAAGGCCCTGAGCTGCGATGTCCCCATGGGGTCAGCCTAGACTCGCGGCTACCCTCGAAGCGACCTCGTGTGCCAGCAACGGGGGAACCGAGTTGCCGATCTGCGCCTGTACAGACGCCCTACGGCCGACGAGTCCGAAGTCGTCCGGAAACGTGAACAGACGTCGCAGTTCTCCCACGCGCAGTCGGCGGTTCTCCCAGTGAAAGGGCCCGACGTTGGGCCCCGGCTGAGCCTGGATGGTCGGAGACGGGCGATCCGGATCAAGTTTCAAGAGGAAGGACCAATAGCGACTTCGCCACTCGAACGCAGGACTAGGATGACCTCGCCGCTCTGTATAGAACAGGTAGTTGTCGCCGGGTGGGATGTCTGCCAGCAGGTGACCGTAGCCACCTCGGACGCATTCCTCAGGCTCAGGCGTTGTAACCACGCCCGCCAACGCTTCGCCGGCGGTGACATGCCGGAGTGCGCCCCCGCCACTGGTCCGCCGCTCCCAGTGCCCTCCGTGGGTCGGTTCCGGCAACTCGGGAAGCCGGGTGCCTTTTGGCGTACCAACCACAAAGAGGCGTGGTCGGAGCTGCGGGACCCCGTAGTCGCCAGCGTTCAGAACTGCCCACCGGAAGTGGTAGCCAGCCTCATCGACTTCCCGCAACAGTCGTTGGAACGCCGGGCGACTCGCCTTGTTGTCATACGTGAGCGCGTAGACGTTCTCCAGGATGAACGCACGGGGCCGGGCCTCGGCCAGCACCCTCGTGTAGGCCTGGAGCAGACTGGCGTCCGGGTCAAGACCGTCGCGCTTCCACTCCAACCAAAAGCCGGACTTCGAGAACGGCGTGCAGGGAGGCCCGCCCACCAGCAGGTCCGGACGCTCTCTACCTCGCAGTCCGGCTGCTCGGAGCAGTTCCTTGGTCGGGACATCCATTATCGACTGACGGATGACGGGACTCGCCAGACTGTGGAAGTTCTTCTCCATCGTGTCGGCGGCGTCGTCGTTGATCTCGACTGCGGCGGCTGTCCGATACCCCGCGGCCTCAACTCCGAGGTCGAGTCCGCCGGCGCCGGAGAAGAGCGACACGGCGAGGCCTCGGACAGTCATCTGCTCGATACTGCCAGGTTCTTCAGTCGGAAGGGTGGACCATAGATCGAACATGCGTTCGAGGATAGGATCAGGGTGTAACAGTCACTGTTTGCCCTGTTCACGCAGGGCTTTCTCCAGCTGGCGCTCAACGGCTTTCGGAACCCGGAACGGGTAAGCACGCCAGTACCGGTAGAAGGCAGCTTCGGTGTCGAACTCGCCCCGACCCTCCCGCAGGGCCGCGACGTCGATGACCGCGCCAATGTACTCCCGAGTGGTGCTGGATCGATCCTTCGAGGCAATCCGCCACGGCTCGTGCACGATTAGCTCAAGATCACGCACGCGGCCGCGGTAGCCGACATCCAGCCGGTAGACGCCGATGATGTCCAGGTGGCTGGCGTAGTCGTCAAACGAGCGGAACATGCCGGGCCAGCGGATCGACGGCCACTTGAAATAGGTGTTGCCGGTGTACAACGTGGAGCGAGACTGCGTCTGCTTGCCGGTGTTCGCTCCAGTCGCCTTCAGGCGAGCCATCTTGATGTCGACGGCGTGGAAGCCATCGTCGAAGGCCGGTCCGGAGATTTCCAGGTCCGGGTAGCTTCGCTCCTGACCTCGCCTTCCCTCGGTTCCGTCCAACCGCTCGAGGCGCTCCAGCAGGAAGTCGACGAGCGCTACCTCGATGACGTTGGCCAGGGCTGCCGACTCTTTTGGAAGCGAGACGAGGTGGCCGCCAGCCTCCAGTTGCTCAGTCAGCTCAGCCGGCGAACCAGCAACCAAGGGCCAGTCGTGCTCTCCGTTGGCCACGTAGACACCCTCGGGTCGAAACACGAAGTCCGCGCACTGCTTCCTGAGCCAGGACTGCAGGTCGGGGGCATCAGACATCAGCCGTCACGATAGGCGAGTAACGAATGAGCGGAGTGCTTGTTACACCTCGCAGGCATAATGGTTGGAGCACTAGCCCGACCACCGGCTGGACCAAGGAGCCATTGAAGATGTCCAGCTCTGGATTCGACGCCAACAACTTCCGACGCGACCTTGCCGGCGATCTTCGTGGTACCGCGAGCCATCCATGAACATGAGGCCCGTTCCGCAGTTCGAGTGCGCTTCCTCAGCGTGGCGTGAAAATCCATTGATTGCCAGAAACAGTCCGAGGGTGTTCTTCGACTTGCGCTGCACCTTCATAGATAGGACATCGACGTCCTCGCGGCTGGCTGGGTGCTTCTCCCACTTTGCTTCGAGTAAGTAGTCGTCGGTGTTGAAGGTGACCGCACCGTCGAGTTGTTCGCCTTCAATCGAAAAGCTTTTGCGAGGACTGAGATCGCAAAGGACGAACAGCTGGTTCAGCAGTTCTTCCAGCATGCGACCGCGTGCCGAGTGATCCGATTCACCGTACAGCCCGATGAACTGATCCTTGAGCTGCCGGAGGACGCCCTCGAAGCCCCGGCGCTGAGCCTCCCGAGCGACCTGCTCGGCGTCATCGTTCTTCAGGCGCACTTGGGCGTCCACGATGTCTGAGTACGCGGCCGTCCAGCGACGAAGGTCGGCCACGGCTGCTTGGGCGACCGGAATCAGCGTGTCGCGGTCTACCTGTTGTCGGAGGTTAGGAAAGTCCTCGATCTCGGCGAGCTTGATCATCAGGGACAGAGTGAGCGGTTGATACTTGCTCTCCTGTGCCGCCAGGCGCATCCCGACCTCGGACGCCACCTGGCGTTTCGTCTGCTTGAAGTCCAAGCCCGCCAGCAGCTCGGGGTAATCGCGGAGTTCAATCTTCAAGAATCGCTGAAACGGTGGCTTGTTCCAGAAGACCACGGCGAGCGCCTCGATAAGCGCGTCATAAGCTCCGGCGGCGATCCGCTTCGTGGTCCAGCAGGCACAGCTCCCATTTTTGACCACTACGCAGCTGCCCGCGGGCGCATCGAAGCACGGTGAAAGCTTCTACGCCCAGGAGGTCGATCCCAGCTACAAACGCTGGCTGCGCCCGAGCCCCCCAACCGACTCCGGAGACCGTTCCTCGGGACGTCAGCACGGACAACGGTCCAGCCAACCCGTGGTGAGTCCTCGAAGAGTCGACGATGCACGGTCAACCAGGCTCACGGATGGCTCGCGGTACCACGAAGATCGCCGGCAAGGTCGCTCGGACGTTGAAGCGTCGGGGTTGGCCGCGTGATGTCGACGATCGTCTCCGATGCTCGACCGTGAAACACGTGCACGTCGAGCGAATCGTTGCCGTAGGTCCATTGGCGAGGTAGTTCGGGCAAGGAGGCGCCGTCGAGACGTCCGAGCCTGAACTCCCGAGGCTTGTCGCGACGCTGAAGCCAGCGGCGGATGAGCTCGTTCACGTGCGCGTCACCCCAGCCGTACCCGATGATTATGAAGCGATCGGCGTTCGCTAGAGCCTGCTTGAACTCCACGTACAGATCGAGATACGGGCCATCTGGCCGCAGCTTGTTGCCTGCTCCGAAGATGATCCCTGGCGCTGGACGACTCGGGCTGATGAGGTCAACCCAGCGCCTTGTGAGGAGATCGTCGCTGGAAGCGACAGTCACGGTCCCGGTGGTGGCGTCGGTGATCCAGTTCAAGGAGCCGTGCAGCTTGATGATCCGTACACGATTGTGCTGATCGGTCAGGCCCGGGATAGGCGGAGTCGGGTACGGACCGGCGTCGATTGGCTGAGCGGCTGGCTGGATGGCCGCGACCTCTAGCCCGTTGTCGTAGTTGAGGGTGACGATGGTTCCGTCTTGCATGGACTTGAGGAGCCATCGCAGATAGCGAATGTCCGGAGGATTGTTGGCACTGATCCAGAGAATCTGGAAGAGCGCGTCCCACAGCGAGTCGATCAGCCGGCCAGTCGCGGAACCCTGAACGACGCTGCGCTGAGCAGCCAGGTAGTTCTCAATGCTCTCCTTCCAGGCAGCCACGAGCCGGGCGATATCTAGCCCGTCGTACGAAATGCGCTGATCGAGAGGACGAGCGCTCGTCTCTAGAGCGTGAAGAAACTGAATCACTCGAAAGAGCCGCTCGATGTCGACGGGTTCACCCTCGGCGAAGACGAGAGCTGCGAGGTTCGCATACAGCGGGTCCAAGCGCTCGAACAGCTGAGCGTGGAGCTCAGCTGTCACCGGGAGACCTATATCAGCCGATATCCCGGCGCCTACCAGAACGACCGTGTGACCCGCCTCAGACCAGTCGCAGGCATCCCAATCGAAGTCCGGCACTCGGTAATCGTAGGCTCCAGGCCGGCCAGCTTTTGCGGAACTCGATACCTGGCTCGGCTCACCCCGATCCGTGATTGAGAAGACTCATCGGGTCAACGCCCAGCCGCTCGGCGTAGCGCTCCAATGCCTTGAGGGAGACGTTTCGCTCACCACGTTCGAGGCCACCGACGTAGGTCCGGTGGACGCCGAGGACATCGGCGAAGGCCTCCTGGGAGAGGCCGCGTTCTTTCCGGTACTCACGGAGGTTCCGACCGAGTGTCTTTTGGAGTTCTCCCTCCACGGTTCCCAAGAGTTCTGGGACTGCTACTTGAGGGTCTACAGACTTATAAGTAGCATCGCCCGGGAACGGCGCCGGAAAGAGCCGGTGAGCTGGGCCGGGAAACAGGGGAAGACCATGGTCAGGATGGGCGAGGGGAAGACCAGGACTGCCTCGGTGCTCGTCGTCCTGACGGCCGCCGGCCTCATGGTCGGTCTCGGAGGGTGCGGCTCCAGCGCCAGCGCGGTCACGACTTCGTCCGTGAGCTCGGCCGGGTCGACCACGGCGCCGAACACCACGAGCCCGCAAACCAT
>Ga0182018_10002978_pt1 | contig 15970 bp, 19 predicted proteins | sample 812P2MmetaG_FD_120490 | JGI IMG/M metagenome (GOLD analysis project Ga0182018, IMG submission 120490) | Permafrost microbial communities from Stordalen Mire, Sweden - 812P2M metaG | ecosystem: Environmental > Terrestrial > Soil > Wetlands > Permafrost | place: Sweden: Stordalen | collected... | reverse complement strand
TATTCCAGGCCGTGCAAAGCAACAATGGTGAGGTCATCGCAAATATCCTGGGCGGGCCGTCGGAGCTCACCGCCTCTGGCAATGAGGCCCGAGATCGGCTCGACCGCGAAATGTTCGTCCAAAAATACCAGGAGATGCACCGTCTGGGTCGGGACGCCAACGGATCGGTGACCCTGTATATCGGGTCCGAGAACTGGCCGTTCCCTATCCCGCTCGTTGAGAAGAACGGCTCCTGGCGCTTCGATCCGGACACTGGTCTGAAGGAAGTCTTATTCAGACGAATCGGCGAGAACGAACTCAGGGCCATTTTGATCTGTCACGAACTCGTGGCCGCCGAAAGACAGTTTCTCGCAAATCAGAAGGCTGAGGGTCAGGTAGACAGCGCTCTTGCGAATTTGGTGTTGGCAGCGGCGAGCGGATCCGCGAGCGGCGAGCCAGTCCTGATCCACGGTTACTACTTTCGTGTCGTGGCAAAACCGCGAACAGATGGCAAGACTGCTGGCGGGTTCGGCTTCGTCGCTTACCCGGCTGAGTATAGGTCGTCTGGTGTGATGACGTTCATCATCACAGAGAACGATGTTGTCAAAGAAAAGGATCTTGGCACCAATACTTCGGCGCTCGCAAGTACGGTGGGATGGGCTCACAAAGAAACAGGTTGGGTGCCCTCCGACGACAAATAGAATCCGATTCGCGTTACCAGACCCTTCAGACAACGCCAGAGACCAAGATGGAGCGTTTATCCGCTCCCACGCTCATGGTTCAGGAGAATCGGCTGGAGGAATCCGGAGGACTTGATAATTTCTGAGCGGGACGAGACCGGCATGCGGAATGGAATCGATCATGTTCTCTGCCGCGAAGCTCCGGTTGCGGTCGCTACTACTATCCTTCGTCACTCTTATTACCGCAAGCACATAATTTCTCACATCGTTCATCTGGTCCCAGCCGCAATCTGCGTCGAAATGAGCTAGCGCTCTTCTCCAGAAACCGAAGTCACCTATCCCCCCGCCTTGGCGTTGCCGATCAACATGCCCATTAGGCACACCAGAACACCACCCAATCCGGTCTGCAGTCCTGCCGAGCGTTGCAGGGTCCATGTCGCGGTGACGGACCCAGGAGATGACGCCGAGTTCGATAACGACCACCAGAACAGCGTCAATCACGGCTAACTGGAATTCGCCAATGACGAAAGGTAGGGTGTGGCCGACTCCTCCGATGACGGTCATGAGGCCGCAAATCGACCAGCGTACCCAGCGGCAGTGAGGCTGCTGTCGTTAGACAGCGCTTCCGCGAACCCATCGGCGAGGTCATCGAGACGCCGCCCGCAGCCGTGGTCACTTCCACATGACATTGATGTCGACACGGTGGCGCACCAGATCCCAAGTCTTCGCACCAAACTGTTGATTAACAATGGGCCGTCTGATGGCATGCCTATTGCTTCGTTCGTATCGTCAGACGATCGCTTGAATTAGAGCTTAACGATCACGATAGACGACGACTCTAGGTGATCACTAAAAGGAGACGATAGAAAATGAATCGAATGAAAACGAGAGTTATGCTTTTTGTCGGCCTCGGATTACTGGGCGGAATCGTCCAGCGCGCCGCTGCCGATGACTTTGACCAGAAGACCGTGTTCACCTTCAGCGGTCCGGTTGAGATTCCGGGCCAAGTGCTGTCGGCGGGAACCTACGTATTCAAGCTGGCAGATTCATCGTCCGACCGGAACATCGTACAGGTGTTCAACAAGGACGAGACACATCTGTACGGAACTTTCCTGGCAATCCCAGACTACCGGATCAAACCTGCGGGTAAGACAATTATCACCTTCGAGGAGCGGACTGCTGCATCGCCCGAGGCTGTCAAGGCGTGGTTCTATCCCGGCGAGAACTATGGCCGCGACTTCGTATATCCGAAGCCGAAGGCAACTGCGTTAGCCAAAGCAAACAACACTCCAGTACCATCGATGCCGGCCGAGTTCGCTGCGAACACAATAAAACTCGCCGCGACCGTTAAAGCGCCCCACATAGTAGCTATGAGCCAGGCTCCCTTAAAAGCACAAAAGCCAACAGGAGAGGAAGTCGAGATTGCAGAGGTGTTTGCTGTGTCGGGTGAGGCCCCGCTGCCTCCAACATTGCCTACAACCGCAAGTCCTTTGCCTCTGATTGGTTTGGTCGGCCTTTTGTCAATTGGCGCGGGTGTCGGTCTGAGGTTTGCGGCGGCGAAAGCCAGGTAGCCTATTGAGGTGAAGCGCAACTCGCTCGGGAGCTGAGTGAATGAAGATTGATCGAGTTGTGCTTCAGGAGAGCGAGGCTTTGCAGCCTTCCATCTCCTACTTTGTGATGGTGAGCGCCGATGTAGCAGCATCCGCGTCCACCTTGAGGCATCCAGCCGCGAAGGGAGGGGCCCAGGTGTCTCTAGCGCCGAATTAGGCGAGTGGAATTGGCGGATCGGCCGACGCCAGGGCCTCTTGAAACTCTCGGCGATGCCCGGGCCGTCGTTCGCGTGCGGAGAAGTTGTGCTGGGAGCAAGATGGACCACCTGCCAGACAGAGCGTCACGATACCCCATTTCTGCGGGTAATGGTGCTCGCCGTCGGTTGCGTCGCAACTACGGGTGTTGGGAGGTCTGAACAGATGAGACGAGAACCAGCCTCTTTTTCGATGAGGTCCCATTTCTTGCAGAAAGGAGCCGAACCTATGAGTGACCCTGTGGACCCCATTGGAATCGTCGGTGCCGGCCGCGTCGCCCAGACGCTTGGACGACTCCTTAGCGAGAACGGCCGGCCGGTCGTGGCGATTCCGGCTCTGAGCGAACAAGCTACATCGTCCGCTCCGTAGAAGAGTGTGATCTAAGGGTCACGAAAGGAGAAGCAATGTTATCCGGGAAGAACCCACTACGTGGGGAGGACTTATTAGAGGTGAGGGACCAAGCCAAGCGCGGACCCTTTGAGACGTCGCGCCGCAACCTGATTGTTGGCGGTGCGGTTATGGTGACCGCTTTCGGTTTGGTGAAAGAGTCACTTTCCTATCAAGCAAACCCTGGCGGCGGTGCTGCCCCGGATGGGAATAACCAAGGAGAAACTGACATGAACATGATCACTACCAAAGACGGAACGAAAATCTATTTCAAGGACTGGGGGACGGGATCGACGGTCGTGTTCTCGCACGGTTGGCCGCTCAATGCGGATGCGTGGGACGCACAGATGCTATTTCTAGGTCAGAAGGGCTATCGTGTCATCGCTCATGACCGTCGTGGCCACGGCCGCTCGAGCCAGCCTTGGACCGGCTATAACAACGATACGTTCGCGGATGATCTGGCCACACTCATCGAAACGCTGGATCTGAAGAATGTCACGCTGGTTGCCCATTCCATGGGAGGCGGTGAAATCGCGCGGTACGTGGGTCGTCACGGTACAAAGCGCCTCGCGAAAATGGTATTCATAGGCGCAGTGCCTCCGTTGATGCTAAAGACAGAGAAGAATCTCGGTGGCTTGCCGCTCTCTGTTTTCGACGGGATCCGCAGTGGTATTGCCGGGAATCGCGCTCAGTTTTACAAGGATGTGAGCGCTCCGTTTTTTGGCTACAACAAGCCGGATGCAAAGGTTTCCTTAGGGGTCCAGGAAGAGTTCTGGCGACTTGGCATGCAGTCTTCCATCATTGGGTCTTACGAGTGCGTGAAGGCATTCTCAGAAGACGATTTTACGGAGGACCTCAAAAAGATCGATGTACCAACTCTCTTTATCCACGGCGAGGCGGATCAGATTGTGCCGGTGAATGACGCATCGGTTCTCGCTGCAAAATTGGTCAAGGGTGCAAAACTGAAGCTCATTCCCGGAGCGCCGCATGGTTTGTGCACTACTCATGCGGACCTCATCAATGCCGACCTGCTCGCGTTCCTGAGGGTTTAATGCTAGCAGACCGTGCCACCAGCGCTGCACCGGGTCTGCAAACGACTGCGAACATTGAGGCGAGGATTGCTCACTCAGCCCGCGAGTGATGAAGCGCAGAACCCTGATACAAACTTGTAATTCAGAAAAGTCGGTCCAACCGACCGCCAAGAAATGAGTCCTGAGCACAGCCTAGGAAGGGGATGTGCGATGAAACCAACCAAGTCGATTAGCACGGTAACAATCTGCGCGGCCGGAATCGCAGCAGTGCTGTCGTCTTCCTGTACGTCAGCGGTACAACGCAACAAGGAAGATAAGAAGGGAATGACGTCCGCCTACAATCCCTACCCGCCTGGTATCTTGCCGGGCGACTTGAATTCAGAAGTAGAGAGGGTTCTGCGGGAGGTAGATCTCGTCGAAAACCGAGCACTTGAACGATGGCACGCCTTAGCGCTCCCGATTGTGAGAGGTCAGCCGCCAACCTTGCAGAATACCGGAACTGAGGCGATAGAGACGCTCGGTGAGCTTATGAATTTCGACAGGAACATGTCGCCCAACAGAAATCAAGCGTGCATGTCTTGCCACATGCCGTATGCCGGATTTGGCGGACCCATCCCGTCGGTGAATCTGACTATCATCGCTTATCCCGGAACCGCTCATTTTCGCGTCGGCAAGCGGACGCCACAGCGACATGCGTATGCTCCGTTCTTTCCCGTACTGCAGTACAACCAAACACAAGGTCTCTTCTTTGGCGGAAACTTTTATGATTCACGCGCAACCGGAGTTCTGTTAAGGAATCCAGACGCCGAACAGGCGCAAGGTCCTCCCGTCGATACTCAGGAAATGGGCTTCCCCGACACTGCCTGCGTGGCATTCCGCCTTACCACCGCCGCGTACAGACCTCTTTTTGAACTAGTGTGGGGCGCCGGCTCGTTAGACATCAAGTTTCCACGAAACACCGAGGCCATTTGTGACATTCCTGGCGGGGCCTCGACATTCCGGGGGAACACGACGCCAATCGACCTAACTCCCCAAGACCGTACCAAAGCTAACGCCGCGTATGGTCATTGGGGGCAGTCTATAGACTCATACGAACAGTCCGTGCAGGTTAGCCCTTTCTCATCTAAATTCGACGCGTTCCTGGCTGGTAAGTATAAGCTGACAGCTGACGAGATGGCGGGTTTCGAGCTGTTCAATGGCAAAGGCAACTGCAATTCCTGTCACCTGGATGGAAGAGGAACCACTTTGAAACCAAATCAAAACGACACCGGTTCGGCGGCCACGGTGAACCCGCTGTTCACCTGCTTCGGTTCATCCAATGAAGGTGTGCCTCTGAATCCCAGGAATGCTTTCTATTATGAGACCACCCCGGATTCCTTAGGGTTCGTCGGAAATCCCTATGGCTTCGGCTACAGAGATTTGGGTTTAGGAACTTTCCTCAGGAGCGGCTTTGGCTCGGCGCCCAACCCGAACTCGAATTGGACACAATCCGCACCAAGTGTCGACGGCCAGATGCAGGTATCGAGTGCGCGCGATGTGGCCATGACACCGCCACAGTGTCCCACCACCGAAGCCGGCGCGAGACCTTACTTCCAGAAGGGGTTCTTTCACAACGGCTATTTCAAGAGCCTAAAGCAACTCGTACACTTTTACAACACGCGCGACAAGTTTGCGTTCCCGGTCACTTCCGGACACTGCCCGCCCGGAACGATCGAAAAAGTGACCTGCTGGCCTATGCCCGAAGTTAAGAACAATATCGACATGACCTCCGGTAATCTCGGCCTGAGTGATAAGGAGGAGGACCAGATCGTTGCGTTCCTTGAGACACTCACGGACGGATTTACGAGACCTTACCCCAACATCGATGTCTTTACAGGTACGTGCATGACCTGTAACCCTGTCACGGACCCCAATTGTTCGCCTTCGAGGCAAGGTAATGGGAGCCTTATACCAACTCCGCCCCTTCCGTCTTGTGCATCGGTGATCTGCAGCGCGCCGCCGGCCACTAGTCCGCCGATTCCGTAGTTCAAAACGCACGGGTTAATCGCATTGCCGGACATGAATAAAACTTTCGCAAGAGATCTGAACATGAACACGTTGCTACTGAAGCTCGCAGTCACAGCTGCGGTCACCTGTCTGCTCACTTCAAACCCTATAGGTGCTCAAGTAAGTCCAACTACTCCACGAGCCGCGCGCGTCCAGATTACTCAAGGGCCAGCGATCGAAATGACCAAGGAATTTCTGACGATAATAAGGTGGACCACTAACAACCCCGGAGCCTCGCCCGAGCATTACGGTGTCGTGCACTATGGTACCGATCCCAAGAACCTGAGCGAGACTGCGAAATCTCCTATCAGGTTGAACCCGGACCACGCCTCGACAGTTTTCCGCGTGCGCCTGGACAACCTCAAGCCGCGGACAACTTACTATTACACGGTCGATTCGGAGGAGGCCAATGGCACGGAGGATGGGGCGAAAAGCGCTGTCAAGCAATTCACCACGGCTGGTGAATCGCAACGAGCGGGCCGGTCCCGGGCTTGGGACTAACCTTCTATTCAAAAACCCAGAATATCGGCTCGCGCGAAAACTACCCACCCGGTTGCCCAAGCCAAGGCGTATTTATTGGTGCTTAATGTTTTTGTGCGAACAGTGATGGCATGCCTATTGCCTTCGTTCGTATCGTCAGACGATCGCCTGAATTAGAGCTTAACGATCACGATAGACGACGACTCTAGGTGATCACTAAAAGGAGACGATAGAAAATCGTACGACGTCTTGTGCACGACCTGAACATCCCATTACAGGTGGTTGGCGTATCGACGGTGCGAGAACGTGACGGCCTCGCGATGAGCTCACGAAACCGACGTTTGAGTTTGAAACAGCGGGCCCTCGCGCCATGTCTTTACAGAACTTTGCTGGCCGTCCGCCAGTCGATCGCTTATGGACAGCGGACCGCTGCCGCCATCAAAGAGGGGGGCTGCACAAGTTCTACAGAGTGTCCCGGAAATCAAGCTTGAATATTTCGAGTTAGTAGATCCGGATACAATTCGACCCGTCGACGTCGTGAATGCACCAGTGCGAGCTGCGCTAGCAGCATGGATTGGCAAAACTCGACTGATCGATAATCTTTATTGCGAACCCCGGCGCTGCCCAGTGAGCAAAGGGAGGTGATCACGGCGCTTCTTACGATGTGGGGAAGTTAAGCGGGCGTCTGAACAGCTTCTAGACCGTTTTTCCGCAACCCTGCTAGAGCGTCCGTCGCGAGGGTTGGTTTCATCCCTGGAATGCCCGCCTGCGCTGGGCTCGAACGCGTGCGTCAGCCAATCGCGGGTGTGCTCAGGTTCGATCTTATAGGTCACCCGTACCTGGCCCGGAGGTAAGCGACACCCACGTCGCAGCCGATGGGAGGTTCCCGGCCCCGGCTCACTTCGTGTTTTGCGAGAGTGCCTGAATTACGGCCTCCGGAATCGGTTGCGATTTCAGCCCCTCTTGACCAGTGAGATCGATTCGGACCCACACCCGGGTCTCCGAGCATTCCACGGCGAGATCCGCGTCCTTCAGAATCCTATGTTGAACATCGAAACTGCTTCGGCCGAAGCGCGTGATCGTCGTCTCGACCGTCAGTTCATCCCCGAATCGGAACGGGGTCAGAAACCTGGATCGCGTATCCAACCATCGGGATAACCATGCCCTGTCTAGCCACTAGATATCCTCTAAGAAAACCAGCGGCCTCAAAGAGAGCCGCCGCTCAGGCAGCGAACCACTCAAAATACCTTGGGTAGAACACGATACCTGCGGGATCGCAGTCTCCCCACTCGATTCGGATCGTGCGCCGGTTTATGAGCACTGGTCGCCGTTTCTCCTCTTCTTCGATTCCTGCGGATTCGGCGGACCAAGGTTGCATTCTTCGAATCCGTAGACTTCATTAAGTCAGGACCGCCTACTGCCGAACGCGATTCCCGCGAGCAGCGCGAGGCCATACGCGGCACCGACGAAAGCCCAAGGGTTGCGGCTGTAATAAAAGCGCCAATCCGTCTCCTGTTTTACCCTGTATTCGAGGGCGTTCAGATCTTCGCCGAGACGGTTGCGCGTCTGCGCGATTCGTATTCTTATCTGCTCCGCTGTTTCGCCCATTCGATGTCCTCCCTAACGGTCTCTGCGGTGTGTTCGGGAAAGGGGTGGAGGTTCCGCAATCTGGCTATTCCCCAGGAACACAGGAACGCGCCGGCGCCTCCCAACACCAAGGTCATGATCAGGGCAGCAACCCAAACGGCCATGGCAGTGGCGAGTGCCGCGATACAGGTCGCGAGGAGGCTCATTCCAGCAAATAGGCCAACGGCGGCCGCGCCGCCTATCAGGCCGCCTGCCCTTTTCGCACGATCGACGTTCTCGGAGACCTCGGTTCTGGCGAGCTGCACCTCTGCACGCAAAAGGTCCTGCACGTCGCGGATGACGCTACGGAATGCTTCGGCGGTCGTTTGATTCTCAGTCTCGGATCGATCGCTCATGAGAGTCTCCTTTGGTTCAGCGTCGCCGCAAAGAGCGCCCGATCAGAAACCCAGCTACTGCCGCGACCACCAGCGCGGCTTCCGGTTTTTGACGGAGGACTCCACTGAATCCGACGGCGACGTCTTTCAGCGAGTGCTCGTGTATCCAGTCCGCCGCCTTTCGAGCGCTCGTCTTGGCGCTGCGCAGGGTTCGATTGTTTTGCAGCTTAAAGCCAACTTGCTGGAGAAGCCTCGCGCCGGAACGAGGACGGTTATTGAACTCCGGACTTACCGTTTCGAGGTCTCCGTTGTGTGTCACTTCGTTGTTCATGGGGTTCCTATCCGATGGTTCGTGCGCACCGCCCTTATCTAAGCGACCATGGGTTCCATGGCTGTAAGCGGACAAGCAGGAGGATGGTCGCACTGACACGCGATCTCAACGTCCTCTGATCCTGCCTCTTCGCAAAACTTACCGCAATACGTTTGACCTGCCGCCACCACACAACGGCAAGGTACGTGTGCGCAAGTTCTTTTCTCACCGTTCGACATACGTATCTCCAATCTGTTCCAAGATGATCTCGCACTGCATCTCGAGCTATCCCGCCTGCTCACTCGCTCGTTTAGAAAGCAATTCAGGTGCCAGCGTCTACGCACGACGACGATCCACGCTTTTCTTGATTCAAAGGAGTTTGAAGAGCTCGAACGGGCAGCAAAGCATTTCAACAGCTCAAAATCTGACGCGAGGGCCAGACGCGGACGCCAAATACGGCGTCGGTCGCCTTCTACTATTCCTCCTGCATTCACTGACGTCTTCGGCAAGTCGTACGCGAGTGCTTCCCGCCAGGGACCGTCGGCAACCCAGACCGCAACGACTGGTTGTACGTCGACCAGGATCTGCAAATGCGGACGCCAAATACCGCTTTGGTGGCTGCCCAGCAACTTGATTTCGACCGTAGCCATTCTGCAACATCGCACAATCCCTGTCGATACAGCCGGTACATACGGGTGCCGAGGCATTCTTCGGGTGTTTAAGCTTTGGCGACTCGTTTGCACAGCTTGCCGACGAGGAAGAAAAAGCAATGACAGATGGACTTGGAAACCCAATGCAGGCCTTGCAAACGAAGTTGAGCGAGGTGACTCAAACCAAGGGCTTGCGAGACGCCATTGCCGTCGAGCAGAGCGCCGATCCACTCGACACAACGCAGCGGGCGCTGGAACGGGAAATGGCGACTGTCGGTCTCGATCGGAACGCAACGCTGGCTCGCCAGATTCGAGCTGCGATCTCTCGCATCAATCAGGGCGGATACGGAGTATGTCTCGAGTGCGAGGAGTCGATTTCACAGAAGCGGCTTGCTGCAGTACCGTGGGCGGCGCTATGTATCCACTGTCAGCAACGGGCTGACCGTGCCAATCGCAGCGTCGACGAGTGGTTGGACGATGGATTCGCAACTGCGGCGTAATCTACGACGCAGTCCGCGACTCTCCTGAGCCCGCCAGTGCCGGAGGGGAACATAATTCTCACGTGAATTCGGCAATGAGGAGCATGCTGAAGCAACTAGCGACGAATTTCAGCATCCCCTTCCAGGCCGGTCATGCGCTGTGCCTGTTCGGCGTCATTCTTTGGGCAACCTATATCCAAGGCGAAAAGAATTGACACGAGCTGGCTGGCAGCCTTGTTGACCGGGCAGGCGATCTGCGAGGTCCGAAAGACTGCTGTTCTGCTTAGCGGCCAAGGTCTCGCCTCTTTTTGCGCTCGGCTTCCCTCGTGGAACGTTGGAGTTCGAGCGCGGAAGCCGTTTCCTCAAGCGCCTTCTGATAACGACCAAGCCATCCATCCCAACCGTCATCTTGAGCGTTCACGCCACGCAAGATTAGGCGTTGCGCGGTCTCGCGAAGGTGGCGCTTGTTGCGCAAGATTGACTCTGCATCGCCGAACTCCTCGATCTCCAGCGCCGGGCGACCGTCCGAAAATAGCTTTCGAAGCCGAATGAACGAATTCGTTTGCAGGCCACCGCGATTTCGTGCCGCTTCCATTTCCGGCGTGTAGTGGATGTAGTGGACTCGCACGTCCGTTCCTTCCAGCATGAGGTAACTGCGACCAGAGCTTTCCTCCTCCCCGTGCACTAAGATCCTGCCTTCTAAGGTTGTTAGCTCACGAAAATCTAGAATCGCCAGCGGTAGCCGCTCATCGGAGATCAGTGCCCCGTGTGCTGCCAATGTCTTTTGGTGGTCAGCACTGCGCTGCATGGCTCGCAGGACCTTTTCGAAGTCCCGCCGTACACGCCAGCTCTTTGGGCGGGTGGACTCGGCCAGCCCCATCGACGCGAGAACCATCAGCCGCTCTGCCGCACGCCGTTCCACGAGCGATATCCTTGGTCCCAGTCCGGCTCGGCTAGGGTCCTTCGTGACCGTGAAGAACAGGGAGTCTGCCTCACCGGTATTGTCAGCATCGCGCTGGATGATGCGATCAAGCGATGTGTAGCGGTGCTGGTGGACTTCCCTTCGCTGCACGTCGGCCGCATCGAACTCGGTGCGATACCCAAGTTGCCGCGTGCACAGATTCTCGGCGATTTCGCGGATGCCTCCCCGGACGTAATCCCGGCTGAGGCGAACCGGATGTCCTTCCGCGCCGACACCTCGCAGTGCGATATGGACGTGCGGGTGCTCGGTGTTGTAGTGCGCCGACGCAATCCATTCGAGCGGCGTCCCAAGATCTGTTTCCATCTCTGACATCAGATCGCGAGTCAGGCGTCTCAGGTCCACTCGGTCGCCAAACTCGGGAGAGACAATCAACTTCCACATTCGCTCGTCGCTCGCGATCTGCCAATCCTCGAGCCGCGTAGCGATGTCGATGCCTTCTTTGCTGGTACTAAATCCCACGGCCCTTGGATCACCCTCGTGAGTGGCACTCTCACGAGCAACGTAGCGCCCATGGGCTCGCCACTGTCCTTTACTGGTGTTCTTTGAATACAGGACACGTACCGCACAGCGCTGAGAATAAGGGCGAGCGTGCGTCGCGGCGGTGCCGAACCCAGCCACGCGGCCCTTCCGCACGCCGCTCATGCGGGCATGATGCATGATGATCTTGTACGCGGACGCGTAAACCCGGCGCTCACCCCGCGCCGCCGGTTTGCGTGGCCGAAGCCGGAACTCCCGCTCTTTGTCTTTATTATTCTCCACGGCTCATCAAGTCCTCCATCGCTACGAGCGAGTCACTGAGCATCGCGTGGCCCGCATTATTGAGCAGCCGGGCGTGGCGGTTTCGCGCTTCCGAAAGAGCCTGTTCGATGGCCGCCCCACGTGGCTCGGGTACACAGGTCAGGAACACCTTCGCGAGGCTGTCTACCAATGCGAATAACGCCTGTTGCGCTCGTTCAAGACGGCGAATGTCCTGCCGTACTTCCCTGATGCATCCGACAATCTCCTCCGTACTTGAAGCGGTTCCCTCCGCGCGCTCGACTAATTCTTTCTTGATGGCCGCTCGAAGAAAGGCGCTCGGACTAGAGTAGCCTCGCTGCTTTGCGGCGGAGTCAATTCGCTCATCGATTGCGGCGGTAAGTCGGATCGTTCGTCTCGGCATCAGCCGTCCCTCCACCTTCAATGGGTATGAGATGGGGCCCTTGGGACACTACTGGCACGAAAAAGGAGGGCGTCCGACGAGTGGCGGACGAAGACGTGAGGGTGGCTGACGAGTGAAGTGCCGGTGATTCAGTAGCGTCCAAACCCAAAACAACCAACTCGTCAGACGTTATGTTCCACTACCCGTGTTTGTTGGTGGAAAGTGGTTGCTCGGAGTGAAGTCGGTGCCGCAATTGGCCACCTTTTGACACCAAACGCCTCACGCGTGCCACCTGCCACCGAAAATGCCACATATTGCCACAATCTGCCGCCTTTTGCTTTTCTGTTAAACTCCTGTCCCAAACTCCCTCCGGCATTCCCGTAGTGGTAGGACCGCTAAACATCGACGGGCCGACAAATGACAGTGCGGACGGAAGGAAATGACTCGAATAGACGAAGCGGGAAATGGGTCACTCAAGCCCGAAACCGCCTCGCGGCGCGACGCGAGGAAAAGCCGCTTACCAAAGCGGGACAGATTCGAGCATTGTGGCCGGAGATTGAAGGAGCCCTGGCCGGTGGTCAGAGTCTGAAGAGTATTCGCGAATGGCTTGAGGAGGAAGGCGTAATAGTCACGCGTGCTACTTTGAGTTCCTATAAGAGGCGATTCCGCCGCAGAGAAGAGGCCGACCGCAAGACAGCGGCATTAGAAGCATTTCTCCGACAAACTGGCGCCGCTCTACAAACACCGGTGGCGCAAGAAGCATCACCCGAACCGCCACGCGTGGCCGACCAACCTATACGAGACCCTTTCGCCCAGGCGCGACGGGCACTTGAAAAGACCTTCGATATTCGGACCATCCACGGCGATGGCGATCCCACCGGCAGAAACCTAGTTTGACGGAGGATGACGACGTTCCTCCGGGCCACTGTGGCAGTTGCGCCGTCGGCTGCGTGTCCCGAATTAGCCCCACCGTTCCCTTAGAGTTGAGCGCCGCACCGGTGCCAGGACTCTTTATGAACGCGACGATCAATGCGCCACTCCGCTCTACTATCAACGAATTGCCGATCCGCGTGCGGGAGGCCGCAGTGTTCCTTGGCGTCAGCCCCCAAACAGTGTATCTTTGGGTTGAGCGAAAGCAGATTCCCCATCTCCGCGTGATGGGCCGCAACATTCGATTCTTGAAATCGGAGTTAGAGCCCTTCCGCGCTCAATTCAAACAGGAGATTGGGAATGGCAAGACCGAGTAAGCATGACGGCGTACTTTACAAGAGAACTGGCAGCAAAATTTGGTGGATGCGGTACCGAGATCGTGATGGCAAACGGTACCTGGAATCGACCAACACCGATGACTGGCAACAAGCGCAGCAGAAACTGCGCGAACGTTTGCAAGCCAGAGACCAAAACACTCTGCAGACCATTCGCAGAGGTGAACAACTATTGTTCAATCGATGGGTGGATTTTTTTCTGGAGAACTACTCCCAGCCTCCTATTCGGGCGGCAATGACCCACCACGCAAATATCATGGCGCTGAAGCACTTGAAACCGGAATTCGGTGAGCAGAAGCTAGCCGAGATCAATGCCGATGACATTGAGCGGTATCTACGTTGGCGGCTCCGTCAGCGGAATCGGGTGCATACTTCGTCTGGTTACCGCGAGCTTGGAATCGTCAAACCGACAACCGTTCATCAAGAATTCCGAGTTCTGCGGCGCATCTTTAGCGTTGCCGTGAAGAAAAAGCTGTGCCCTGCAAATCCTTGTGCGGCGGTGGAGTTTCCCACGTCGCTCAAAGGCCTCTTTCGTCCGCACTACGTTACGTGGTCGGAGCAACTGTGTATTGAGGCGTTTGCACCAGCGTACCTGGCCAACGTGATTCGAATCATCACGGAAACTGGGTTGCGGGTGTACAAGGAGTTGACGCCGATGCGCAAGGACCAAGTAGACCTTGTCAACGCGGTGGTTTGGATTCCTGAATCGAAGACTCCGAACGGTGTGGCGGAAGTTCCTCTCACCGAGATCGCAGTGAAGGCCTTCCGCAGCCAGTTAGAGATCTCAGGAACGGGGCCATGGCTGTTTCCGTGTGATCGCAATCCGCTTGGCTACCAGCAGACCTTTAAGAACGTTTGGGAAACGACTCTGCGGCGAGCTGGTGTTCAGTACTTCCGGCTGTACGATCTTCGTTCGACCTACGCTACCCGGCTGAGTGCCGGCGGCGTAGCGGATGAATGGGTCACGCAGCTTCTTCGTCAGGGGGACTCACAGGTGTTCAAGAAGTACTCTCAGATGAAACTCCAGATGAAGCGAGAAGCACTTCAGAAGATGAGCCGCCAGGCCAATGAACTTGGGAGGAGTTTTGATACAGCTCTGACGACGTAAGGGGGTTTTGATACAGTTTTGATACAGTTTTGTGGCAGAGATAACGGAATGAAGAAATTGATGAACGCTGAAGTGTTTTAGAATCAATTAAGCGTCAATCTCGGGGACGTAGCTCAGTTGGATAGAGCGGTCGCCTCCTAAGCGACAGGTCGGCAGTTCGAATCTGCCCGTCCCTACCACCCGATTCTTGCTTGTTGGGGATTGGCTATGAGTGACCACAGTTGTGCCTGGTGCGTGCACTAAAATGAGGCATGGCCAAACTCGCCCTCATCTACGGCATGCGTCTGCTTCCGGCCGACGAACTTGAAAAAGTCGGGGACGCGGAAGTCACCCTCAAGAGTGGAAAGAAGGCCCAAGTGACCATGCATCTGCTGGAGGGCGGCGAAGACGAGATTCGCAAGCAGTTGATGCAATCGCTCGATGCGTTCTTCGAGTTTTATCCCGAGATTTGAACGCGAGCGGGCCTTACTTGCCGACCAGGTGCTGGACGTCGCGGTTGTTCTCCGTACAAATGAACTCGAAGATCTCTTCGTGCGCGAGGTCAGCGACGCGCTTCTGCGTCCAAGGTTTGGCGAGAACGCCGGGGTCGTCGACCGTGATTTCGATTTCGAGATGGCCGAGATCGGGGCGATGGTAACGCTCGACGATGTGCAGTTTGTCCGAATGCGAGTGTGACTCCTGATCGAGATAAACCCGGCTGTCGAACCCAATGCGATCGACGACGAGTGTGTCGCCGTCCCAGCGGCCGATGGAATGCCCGTACCAGGCCGGGTTCGGATCGGCGGGTTGGCTGCGGCCGTCCAGATAGATCTGATGGAAGCCGGGGCTCTCGTCGTCTGAAATATAGACCAAGTAGTCTTTGCTTTGAACAAACTCCCACAGCGGTCCGTTCCGCAGGGCGCCGGAGGGCAGGCAATGCGCCTGCGGGCTGTCCTTGCCGTTGGCCTCCTGGCGCTGCTTTTGGATCGCGATCGCCGCGGGGAGAAACTCGGGTTTGCCGGGATCGACGGTGCGGGGCTGCCACCAAACGCCGGATAGATCGGGCTTGCCGTCCAGGGTGCGCGGCGTGGGACCGGAAGGCGGAGCGTGCCTCTTCATATCGGCGGCTATCCTAAAGCGATCTTCGCCGAGCGTGTTGAGTTGCGTGGTGTCGCCCAGGTGAATGTCGAGCGACGCCGTTTGGGATGCTTGCACGGCGACGCCCTTCTTCTCAAAAGCGCGGAGACCGGGCACGGCGGCCGAGATGTCGTAGTTGCCTGGCGGCAGGTCGGCAAGCGTATATTTGCCCGCGGCGGAAGTAGTGGCCTTGAAAACGGCGCCGGACTGCGCGTTCTTGGCTTGCACGGCGTAGTTATCGATGGGGTCGCCGATGGAATCAAGAAGCGTGCCGGTGATGGAGCCGGTGGGCGCGGTGTTTTGCGCGAGGGCGGCCATCGCAGCCAAGCCGAGAGTCAATGCCAAGCAAAGCGAATTTTTCATTTACGTTTCCTCTTTGAACGAACGCGCCGGTACGTTAGTGAGATCTGGTTCTTCGAGTACGTCTTATTTTCCACCAAAGTGAAGTCGCGCTGCGGGAAGCCAGCGGGGAAAAGCGGGAGGCCGGCGCCGAGCAGGATGGGAACGACGCCGAGAGCCAGCTCGTCGATCAAGTCGGCTTCGAGGAAGCTGC
>Ga0182018_10002977_pt1 | contig 15971 bp, 16 predicted proteins | sample 812P2MmetaG_FD_120490 | JGI IMG/M metagenome (GOLD analysis project Ga0182018, IMG submission 120490) | Permafrost microbial communities from Stordalen Mire, Sweden - 812P2M metaG | ecosystem: Environmental > Terrestrial > Soil > Wetlands > Permafrost | place: Sweden: Stordalen | collected... | reverse complement strand
CGTACGCCGACTCACACGAAAGCGCTCGCTCACCTCGACCGAACCGGCCCCTGCCTGCCGGGCCTCGATGATCCGACGCCGCAAATCCTGGCTTAAGGGTGTCATGGGTATGCCTCCATGGACTCCCATTGTAGCACACTCGCCCACATGTGACTATCTAAATCGAAAATGCTCTAGTGCCTGTCCTCACCGGGGGTTGCAGAGGTCCTCGTAGGCGTAGGCGATCGCCCCGAACACGAAGGGGATCGCGACGAAGATGCCCACCCCGAGCGCGGCGACCCCAAGCATGAGGAAGAGGATGCCGAGGAGCGCGAGCCCGAGGACGCGCCACCACTGGCTCGTGATCACGACGCGGCTCGTCTCCATCGATTCCCAGATTCCAAGGCGCTTGTCGGTCGCCAGGATGTAGGCAAACGCATAGGCCACCATCAGGTAGATCCCCGGGATGATCAGGAGGCAGAATCCCACCAGCACGAAGATCCCGACCAGGAGCCCCGTCGCGACCAGGGGAAGGAAGGCCCTGGTGAAGCCGGCAAAGGCGTCGCCGATCGTCGCCCGCTGGCCGCGGATCTTGAGCAGGAAGAAATAGTACCACCCGCCGGAGATGACGGCGCTGAAAAGCGGGCTTATGTAGATCAACCCCAGGGTGTGGGATCCCAGGACGGACAGGATCACCGACATGAGAAGGCTCACGCCGACCAGCGACCAGAAGTTGGCCTTGAGGAGCACCCAGCTGCGCTCGTAGCAGCTGATGATGTCGAGCTTGCGGGCGCCGGCGGGAAGGGGCGCCGCCACGGGCGGGACAGCGCCCGCGCCGCCCGGGGCCGCGAACTCGGGAAAATCCGCAATCCGCCTCCACTCATCGGCCCCCAGCGGCCTGACCTTTGTCTCCAGGTTCGCCCTGCCGCCCGCGATCCACGCGCGGACCTGGTCCGCCGTCACGGGCCCGTACTCCTTGCCGTCGCCGCCAATGATCGTGTACATGCGCGGACGACATCACTCCGGCCGGGGCACGTCAACCGCCGCCAGACCCCGGGGCCGCCTCAGCCGGGGACGCTCACGGCTGGGGCGCCACGCCCGCGGCGCGCGCAACGGCCTGCCGGGCGAGCACGCAGTCGTAGCGCGCCTGCAGGCGGCTGAGCTCGGCCGACCGGGACGCGCTCTGGGCGTCCAGGAGCTCGAAATTCGTGATGACGCCGTTGGCGTACCGGGTCTGCGCCAGGGCTAGTGCCTCCTTCGCCTGGTCCACGATCGTGTCGGCGCTTCCGAGCCTGGCCTTTGCCGCATTCAGGTCCGAATAGGCGTTCGCGACGTCCGTCGTGATCGTGTCGCTCAGCTCGCGTTCGCGCGCCTGCGCCGACCGGACGCCCGCGTTCGCCTCGAGGCGGTCTCCCGTCAGGCGCTTGCCCGTGAAGATCGGCACATCGAGGGACACCCCCGCGGCGAGGTATCCCCTGTTGTCGTAGAGGTTCGGCACCACGCCGTCCTCGACGCCGCCGGTCACCAGGGCGGCGAGCGTCGGCCGGTCGCCGCGGTTGGCCGCGTCCTGCTTCAGGCGCGAGGTCTGCTCGTCATCGCGCGCAAGCTTCATCTCGGGCCGGTTGTGCAACCCGTCCGAAATCGCGGCAGATTCGGAAAGCACCGGGGCCTCCGCGTCAAAGTCCCCGGCGATGCCGAGCGGCGTCCCGAGCTGGCGGCCGAGGAGCTGGCGGAGCGCGTTCTCCTGCTTCTCGAGGGAGGCGAGCGTGTCCGTGAGGTGGTTGCGCGCGTTGGAGAGGCGTACCTGGGTCGTCAGGACGTCGAACTTGGTCGCGCTGCCCGCCCCGAATTTCTTCTGGGCGATGCGGAGAGCCTCCTCCAGGGCGCCGATCTCCTCCCTCGCGACATCCACGGAGCTTCGGAGGAGGAGGACGGTGTAGAATGACTGGATCGCCTGGTAGCCGAGCTGGTGCATCGTGTCCTCGAGCGCATCCTGGGCCGTGATCTGGCCGGACCGCGCCATGTCCACGATCTTGTCCGTCCTTCCGAAGTCGGTGAGCAGCTGCCTTGCCGTGACGCTCAGGCCGTAGGAGTCCGAGATGTTCTCGTAGATCGCGCCGCTGGGCCCGCCTGGGAACGAGAAGGCGACGTAGGGCCGCAGGGAACTGTAGTTGTAGAGGCCCTGGCCGCTTACCTGGGGGAGCCGGTCGGCATTGGACTGCATCGTCCGCGCGCGCGCGGCGTCTATGGCGGAGCGCGCGGCGTCGATCGACGGGTAGCGCGCGAGCACCGTGTCGATCGTCTGCGCGAGCGTCAGCGGTCCCTCGGGGGCCACCTGCGCCCATGAGGAGGCGGCGAAAGCGAGCGCGATCAGGGCGCCCGTGGCCGCCTTCCCGGGCGCGCTCACCGCTTTGGAAGTGAGTTTGTTCATGCGAGGAAAGATGATTAGGCCCCTAATCATCCGGAAAGGCAAGCATCGTGAGACCCGGCGGGATCCGTGCGCTCCCGGTCAAAGCGGTCGACCGGCAGCTCGATCCATTGGCCGGGCGCCAGGTCACCCAGGTCGAGGTCGCCGAAGCGGATCCTATGGAGCCCCAGCACCTCGCAGCCCTGGGCGGCGAACATCCGCCTCACCTGGTGATAGCGGCCCTCGGTGATGGTGAGCTCCGCGTTTCTGACCCCAGTCCTGCGCAGCGCGGCCGGCGCGCACGGCTTTTCCTCCCCGGGGAGGACGCATCGGCCGCCCGCGAACACCTCCTCGGCGCCGGGAGGGGGCTCGCGGTCAAGCGCGGCGCTGTACACCTTGGGCACCTTGCGCCTCGGCGAGGTGAGCCGGTGCACGATCGCGCTGCAGTCGGTGAGCAGCAGGAGCCCGGTGGTTTCCTTGTCCAGCCGGCCCACGCTCGTCACCGAGGGATTGCGCCGCTGCCAGCGGGGGGGGAGCAGCCCATACACGTTCGGGCCCTCGGCCGGATCGTGCGAGCAGACGCGGCCCGCCGGCTTGTTGAGCAGGATCAGGAGCGAGCCGGGGTGGTCGGGGGGCTCGCCGTCTATCCGGACATCGCCCGCCTCCACCCGGGCGCCGGGGTCCGTCGCCGGAAGGCCGCGCACCGTCACGCGGCCGGCCTTGAGCCATTCCCGGACCTCCCGCCGCGTGCCATAGCCGAGGCTTGCAAGGAGCTGGTCGATGCGGCGCATGGCGCGGGGGATTGGGGCATGGTTGACCGGGTAAATCAATCCGCCGCTGCGGGACTATTTCGGCCCCCCCTCCAAGAATAGTCTCGGCATGAAGGCCGCCATTTGGGATGTCTAACCCTCACTACACATTATGGCAGTCTGGGAATATAAGGTAATCTCAAGCGGCAAGGGGGGCTTCGCCACGCCCGCGCTGCTCGAATCATTTCTCAACCAACTCGGCACGGACGAGTGGGAGATCGTCGAATTTCGCGGGCAGCCCGACAATCCCCTGGCCTTTTCGGGCCTGGCGAGGCGCCCGACCCAGCGCGACTGGACGCTCGAGGACGCGGCCGCGGCGGCCGCCCGGGCCGAGGCGGACAAGCTCCGCGTGGAATTCGAGGCGAAATTCCGCAGCGCGACAGCCGCGGCCGCGCCGGCCCCGGCCGATGCGCCCAGCAAGGAGGAAGGCGGCCGCGAGCAGGACGGCCTGAGGCGGCTGCGCGACACCGATCGCGACTCGGATCCCGATGCCCCCGAGAGCGACGCCCCGGAGGATGAATGGGACAAGCTGGGTTCCGAGGACGAGCTGCCGACGTTCTTCGAGGCCATGCGCCCCCATCTCCGCAGGAACCAGCGCGGCCCGGGCCTCTCGGTCGGGGTCGACTACCTTGCCAAGAAATGGGATATTTCAGAGGGCGACGTGATGGGCGCGCTCAAGGAGTGCGGCCTGGAGATCCCCGATGACGAGAACGCGAAGCCCGTCTACGTGGATTACGACGGCGACCTCTACTGGGTGAACATCAACCGGCGCGGGGAGCTCTGGGTCAACACGAAGGAAAAGTCCCGCCCCGTTTTCCGGACCGTCCAGGCGCCGCGCGTCGAGCCGGAGGAGGCCCCCGCGGGGGCCGAGCCGGCCGGGCGCGAGGAGGAGCGCAGGCCCAGGCAGAAAAGGGACGACGCAGGGCAGGATTCCGGCGCTCCCGCGACGGCGCTTCCCCACGGGGAGGCCCTCATCGAGCGGATACGCCCGCATATGCGGCGAAACCGCCGCGAGCCGGGCGGCTCGGGCAGCGTGAGCTTTCTTTCCCGCGCGCTGAAATGCAGCGAGACGACGCTCGTCGAGGCATTCAACGCGATGGGGCTCTCGACCCCGGCGTCCGCCGGCGATCCGCCCGCCTATCTCGAGATCGGGAGCGAGTCGTGGTGGCTTAACAAGGACCAGCGCGGGGGGATCTGGATCAATGCCCGCGAAAGGCGCGGCGAGGGGTCTCCCGACGCGCAGCCATCCCCGTCCGATTCGGCGTCGCCCGCGCCCGGCAACGTGCTTGCCGCCGTCCGGCTCCTTCTCAAGGAGACAAAGACCGGGGGGGTCGCGGCGCCCGTGGAGCGGCTTGCCGGCGAACTGGGCAAGCCGGTCGACGAGCTGCTCGGCGCCCTCACGTCATCGGGGCTCCGGGTGCCGGAGAAGGCCCGCGAAAAGCCGGCCTTTGCCGAGCACGCCGGCGAGATCTTCTGGCTCAACCTCAACGGAAAGGGCGAGCTCTGGTTGAACGCCAAGGCGTCGAAATATTCCGACGGGGGAGGGGATGCGGACGGGAAGTCGAATCGCCGGCCGCGCCCGAGGAAGAAGGATCACGAGGGGGAAGGGGCCCCGCCGGACGCCCCGGCGCAGGACCTGCACGAAACCCCGCCCCCGCTCCCGTCGTTTCCGCCCTCGGCCTGAGCCCGTCGGCGCGCCGGACGGGCCTTCAGCCCCGGCGCCTGCGCCGCGCGTCCACCGCGCCGGCCAGGAGGGAGATCGCGGGAAGCGTCTTTTCCCAGGACAGGCACGCATCCGTGACGCTGCGTCCATGGACGAGGGGGACGGCGCGGTAATCCTGCGAACCCCCGAGCAGGTTGCTCTCGATCATGACCGCCGCGATGGCGCGGTCGCCGGCCGCGATCCGCTCCGCGAGCTCGGCGGCCACCACGGCCTGGCGCTCGGCGTCCTTCCCGCTGTTGGAATGGCTGCAGTCCACCATGAGGTGGGGGGGAAGCCCGTTTCCCGAGAGCAGCCCGACGGCCGAGCGGACGTCCCCGTCCGAATAGTTCGGGCCGCGGGTCCCCCCGCGGAGCACGAGATGGGTGTCCTCGTTTCCCGTCGTCTGCATGCAGGCCGGCGCCCCGTCGCGCGTCAGCGACGGGAACCAGTGGGCATGGCGGGCCGACCGGATCGCGTCGACCGCCACCTGGACGTCCCCGTCCGTCCGGTTCTTGAAGCCGACCGGCATCGAGAGGCCCGAGGCCAGCTCGCGATGCACCTGGCTTTCCACCGTCCGGGCCCCGATCGCCCCCCAGCTCACGAGGTCCGCGTAGTATTGCCCCAGCGTCGTGTCCAGGAACTCGGTCGCGATCGGAAGGTGGGCGCCCGTGATGTCCACCATGAGCTTCCTGGCGAGCCGGAGCCCCTTGTTGATGTGGAATGTCCCGTCGAGGTCCGGGTCGTTGATCAGGCCCTTCCAGCCGACCACGGTGCGCGGTTTCTCGAAATAGACGCGCATGGCGATCAGGAGCTCGCCCGCATGCCGGTCCGCCGCCGCGCGAAGCAGCGCCGCGAATTCGACCGCCGCCGCCGGGTCGTGGATCGAGCACGGGCCCACCACCAAGAGCAGCCGGTCGTCCGCCCCCGACATGATCGACGAGATGCTTCGCCGGGCCTGCGCGATGCGGGTCGAGCCGGCGTCGTCCAGCGGGAACTCCTCCTCGAGTACCGCCGGCGCCGGGAGCGGCCTCGTCGCGCGGATGCGCAGGTCGGAGGTGGGTGGATGCATGCCGGACGGTCCGAAAGGGGGCGCCGCGCTCAGGCGTCGATCAGCTTGCGGGCGCGGACGACGGCAGGGTGGCGGCTGAGGAGCACCTGGGACATGGCCGGCGCGAGCCCGAGGGCCGTCACGCGGGAGCGAAGCGAGATCCATGCGAGGGACGAGGCCGGAGGGCTGAAGGCATGCGGGGCGAACGCATCCAGGATGGGGGGGAACTCGGGGAGCAGCTCGCGCGGAAGGAGGCCCTTCTCGTTGAGGAAAAGGGAAAGGAGGGCGCCGAGGGCCTCGACCCATGCGGTCGGGCTCGAGGGGGGGGAATAGGGGATCCCCGAGTCCTCGGGGCAGGGGGCCCACTCCATGAAGGCGCGCACGTACTCGTGCAGCTTCGCGAGCTCCGCGTCGGCGGTCGCCGCCTTCCAGCGGGTCGCGATCTGCTTGCGCTCGCGGAACTTCTTGACCTCCCAGACGCGCAGGACGAGGGCGATCTCGCCGGCCTCGCGCTTGAGCGAGCCCGTGAAGATGTAGTCGAGGCCGTCGGTCACCGTGTCGGTCAGCTGCCGGAGGTTTTCGACGCTCCAATCCGTGGGGAAAATCGCGGGGCGCCTGCTGCTGTCCGTCCCATGGTAGCAGCCCAGCGCCGCGATGGAGGCGTACGTGGACGAGAAGTAGAAGGTCTCGGCGAACCACAGGGGTATCGCGCGCGACAGCCGGCCGAGCTCGTCCTCGGGCTGCCTCATCGCGGCCTCGACGTCGGGGTAGGCGCCGGGAAGCGCAAACTGGGCGAAGGCGACGCGCCGCAGCCGGCCCTCCTTCCTCGGGATGATTTCCGGGACCGACTCGAGGCCGTACATCCACACGGGCCTGCTCAGCGTGACCAGGGCGAGGCCCACCGGCGCGGGCGGTCCCCCCGCGCCCTGCGCCCCCGCCTGGGAATCGACCTGCGGGATCCCCCGCACGACGCCCTCGCTGATCAGCTCCGCGATCGCGTTCGAGAACCCGTGGAGACGGTCCTCAAGCTCCGGCCGGTTCAGGGCAAAGAGGATGTCGAGCACGTGCTGGGCCGCGTCGGCGTCGCGGACGGCCAGGTAGGCCTGGAGCAGGTTGATCCCGATCGCAAAGCCATGGCGCTGCGCGTCATAGCGCGGGGCGACGAGCTCTATGATCTGGGGGATGTTTCCGGTGGACCCGAGGTCGCCCGAGATCGCCACAAGCACATCGGCGCGGTCCCCGGCGCCCGCGAGCACCTCCTCGTAGATCGCCAGGGCACCCTTTAGGTCCTTCTCGTCCAGCAGATCGCGCGCGGCCACCAGGCGCGACCCCACGGTCGCGACCGATGGGTCGGCCCCGGCCGCCGTAGGCGCCGCGATCCCGTCCCCTGGCGAGGAGGAGGCGGATTTGCCCGCGAAACGGTCGAAGATCCCCATGGTCTGCGAGCAAAACGACCGGCAAGCGCGTGGCGAACAGAATTGACGCCGGCCGCGGGACGCGCCGAGGGGGCCCCGGCGCCGGCCGGAAAGGGCAATTCCCGTTTGACCAAGGTTTTCCGGACGTATAGGCAGGACCCTCCTCAAATGAACCGGGTCCACATCAAGACCTACGGATGCCAGATGAACGAGCGCGACAGCGAGGCCGTCGCGGCGATGCTTCGCGCCCGGGGCTACAGGATCGTCGCGAGCGAGGACGAGTGCGACGTGCTGCTCCTGAACACCTGCAGCGTCCGCGACGCAGCCGAGCAGAAGGCGATCGGTAAGGCGGGCTACGCCCTTTCAAGGAAAAAGGGCAATCCCGACTTCGTCCTGGGAATCCTGGGGTGCATGGCGCAGAACCGGGGCGCGGGCCTCCTGGACAGGCTGCCCGACGTGGACCTGATCGTCGGCACCCAGAAGTTCCATAGGGTTCCCGATTATCTCGACAACCTGCGCGCGGCCAGGGACGCGGGGATCCCGATGGGCGAGGCGATCGTCGACACCGGGGCGGAGGCGGGCTCGCAGAACACGATCCGCGACCACATGGACGGGCCGGACCGGCAGGTGTGCGCCTTCGTCTCGATCCAGCAGGGCTGCAACATGGACTGCTCGTTCTGCATCGTGCCGACAACGCGGGGCGACGAGCGGTCGCGCCCGATGGAGGACATCGTGCTCGAATGCGAGGGGCTCGCGGCGCGGGGCGCCCGGGAGATCACGCTGCTCGGGCAGATCGTCACGAGCTACGGCAGGCGCGACTACGCCCACACCGGGGGGATCTCGCCGTTTGTCCAGCTGCTCGAGAAAGTCCACGCGATCGCCGGCGTGGAGAGGATCCGCTTCACCTCCCCCCATCCTCGCGGGTTCAGGCAGGACCTCGCCGACGCGTTTCGCAGGCTGCCGAAGCTGGGCGAATACGTGCACCTCCCCGTCCAATCGGGCAGCAACAGGATCCTGCGCGCGATGAAGCGGCCGTACACGCGCGAGCGGTACCTTGAGATCGTCGAGTCGCTGCGCGCCGCGCAGCCGGCGATGGCGTTCTCGACGGACGTGATCGTCGGGTTCCCGGGCGAGACCGATGCGGACTTCGAGGAGACGCGCACGCTCTGCGAGGCGGTCAACTACGACATGGCCTACATCTTCAAGTACTCGGTGCGCACGGGAACACCCGCCGCGTCGATGCCGGGCCAGGTGCCCGACGAGGTCAGGGAGGAGCGCAACCGCGTCCTCCTCGACCTCATGCGGGCCGGTTCGCTCCGGCGCAGCCAGGCGCTCGTGGGAACCGTGCAGGAGGTCCTGGTCGAGGGCCCGGACAAGACGGGGCTCCGCTTCACGGGCCGGACGCGGGGCAACCGGGTCGCGGTGTTCGACGCCGCGCCGCGCCTGGCCGGCTCGCTCGTCCCCGTCGAGATCTCGAGGGCGAGCGTGAGCACGCTCTACGGGAACCTCGTCCTTGAGGACGCCGGCTTGCAAAGCGCAGGCGCCCCCGCGTCACTCTGACGGCCGATCCCGCCCCGATTTCATCCCCCGCCATGTCGCTCTTCACCGCCACGCTTGTCTCCGGGCTGATCCTGGTCGCGCTCGGAATGCCGCTGCTGATCGACCATGCCGCGATCAAGGCCGCGATAAGGGCCTTCCCGAGGTCGACGTCCGCCGGATATGTCGTCTTCAGCGCGGGCGCCGCCTGGTTCCTCTACAACATCTGGAACCTGTCCAAGGCGGATTTCGGCGAGTACCGGACCATGCTGTTCATCGGCTTTGCCGCGATAGCCGTCCTGGCGTTCAAGTGCGTGCCGGACTTCCTCGGCGTCCGCGGCGCCTGCGCGCTCGTCCTGATCGGCGCCATGCCGTTCCTGGACGCGGCCTTCATGGAGTACGACCGCCCGCAGCGCCTCTTCATGGTGGCGTTCGTCTATGCGGCCCTGACGCTCGCGATCTGGCTCGGGGCCCAGCCGTGGAGGCTGCGTGACTTCTTCAACTGGCTCTTTGCGCGGCCCGCGCGCTCCCGGGGCCTGGGTGGGCTCATGGTCGCCTACGGCTTCCTGCTCTGCGGGGTTGCCTTCACCCTGCGATGACGCTCGAGCCCGCCCCACGTACCGGCGCGAGGGGCCCCATCCTGCTCGTCCTGGCCGGGCCCGCGGGTTCGGGGAAGAGCACGCTTTGCGAACGGCTGGTCGCGGCCGGCATGGGCTTCATGCGGGTCGTGACGAGCACGACCCGCGGGCCGCGCGAGGGCGAGGTCAACGGGATCCACTACCACTTCTTCACGCCGCAGCAGTTCGACGCGAAGCTGGGCTCGGGGGAATTCCTGGAATGGGCCTGGGTCCACGGCGAGCGCCGCTACGGCACCCTCGCGGCGAGCGTGCTGGGGCCCCTCCTGCTCGGGCGGAACCTCGTGATGAGCGTGGACGTCCAGGGCGTCGAGAGCCTGCGCCGGATCGCGGCCAAGAACCCCTTCCTCAAGAGGGCGATGACGACCGTGTTCATCAAGGTCGACCACGACCGCCTCCTCGCGCGCATGAGGGCGAGGGGCAAGGACGACGATGCCGAGATCAGCCGGCGTATGGCCACCGCGGAAGCCGAGCTCCGCGAGTCCCCAAAGTTCGACGCCGTCATCGAGAGCAGGACGCGCGACGAGGACTTTGCGGCGCTCCTCTCCATCCTGGGGAAGGCCGGGTCCTGAGCCGCCGCGCGGCCCGCTAGCCGCCGATGTAGCTCATCTCGACCTTCTCGCGCCCCGTTCCCCCCGCGAGGATGCCGGCCCTCTCGTCGCTGTAGCGGTCCGAGCGGGCGCGCCAGATTCCCGCGATGAACCCGGAGACGTCCGCGTCGTCCGCGCCTGACCTCACCAGGCCCAGCACATCGTGGCCGGCGGTGGCGAACAGGCAGGTGAAGAGCTTCCCGTCAGCCGAGAGCCTGGCCCGGTTGCAGTCCCGGCAGAAGGGCTCCGTCACGGAGCTCACGACCCCGATCTCGCCCCGGCCGTCGGCGTAGCGGTAGCGGGAGGCCACCTCGCCCCGGTAGGCCGGCCCCACGGGCTCCAGGGGCCACGTCGCCGACACGCGCTCGACGATCTCTCGCGCGGGCACCACCTGCGAATGCGACCAGCGGTTCGTGTTGCCCACGTCCATGAACTCGATGAAGCGCAGCGTGTGTCCCTTCCCCCTGAAATAGTCGCACAGGGCGATGATCTCGCCGTCGTTCACGCCGCGCTGCACCACGCAGTTGATCTTGATCGGGAATCCCGCTGCGGCGGCCTCGTCGATCCCGCCCAGGACGCGCGACACGCTGAAGCCGAGGCCGTTCATCCGCCCCCCCGTCGCCTCGTCGAGCGAGTCGACCGAGACGTTGAGCCGGTCCAGCCCCGCGGCCCGAAGCGCGCGCGCCTGGCTTGCCAGAAACCAGCCGTTCGTCGTCAGCGAGACGTCGGCGACCCCCAGGTCACGCTTGATCGCGAGGATGATCGCCGGCAGGTCGCTCCGCAGCAGGGGCTCGCCGCCGGTCAGCCGGACCTTCTCCACCCCGAGCCCGACGAAGGCCCGGGTGATCCTCACGAGCTCCTCCCGGGTCATGAGCTTCCCGGCGCCCAGGAAGGGATGGTCCGGGCCGAACGCCTCCTTTGGCATGCAGTAGGGGCACCGGAAATTGCACCGGTCGGTCACCGAGATGCGGAGATCGCGGATCGGTCGACCGAATGTGTCTCGTGCGGCGGCCATGGGATCGAAAGAAATGGCATGAAATCATGATTTCGCGAGGCGGTATTTGTGTCTTACCCTAGCCGCGTGATCACCCCGTCGGCCGCCGAGAAGCTCATCTTCGACACGATCCCGCTCTTCCACAAGGAGGACTGCGCGATCTCAGAGGCCCATGGCCGGGTGCTGCGAAGCGACCTGCGCGCCGACCGCGACCTGCCGCCGTTCGACCGCGTGACCATGGACGGATTTGCGCTTCGCGCCTCGGCGCTCGCCGGGGGGGTGTCGAGGTTCCGCGTGGAGGCCACCCAGGCGGCGGGAATGAGGCCGTTCACGCTGGGGCCGAAGGACGACGCGTGCATCGAGATCATGACGGGGGCCGTCCTCCCTGTGGGCGCCGACTGCGTCGTCCCCTACGAGAACACAACCCGCGAGGGCGAATGGATGGTCGCGAGGCCGGAGGGCCCCGCGTTGGCGGGCCGCCATGTCCACCGCCGCGGCTCGGACCACAGGATGGGCGAGGTGATCGTGCGTTCCGGCGCAAGGCTCACGGGGCGCGAGATCGCGGTGGCGGCCGCATGCGGCCATCCCGCCTTGACCGTCACGCACTCGCCCAGGGTCGCGGTCATCTCGACGGGCGACGAGCTGGTCGAGGTCGACGCGCTTGTCGCGCCGCACCAGATCCGGCGCAGCAACGACCACGCGCTCCGCGCGGCGCTGATAAGGGCCGGGTATCCGCGGACCGACCGCTTCCACCTGCGCGACATCCGGCATGAGATCGAGCACATGCTCTGGCACATCCTCGCCGAGTACGACGTCGCCCTCATCACCGGGGGCGTGTCCAAGGGAAAGTTCGACTTCCTGCCGTCCGAGCTGGAGCGGCAGGGCGTCCGGAAGGTCTTTCACGGCGTGGCGCAGCGGCCCGGAAAACCCTTCTGGTTCGGCCTGAGCGGCCGGCTGACGCCCGTGTTCGCCCTGCCGGGCAACCCGGTCTCGTCCTACACCTGCCTGCACCGGTACGTGCTGCCGGCGCTCGACCGCGCGAGCGGGATGGCCGCCCGGGACCCGCTGCTCGCCGCCCTCGCGCAGCCGGTAGCGGCCATGCCGAAGCTCGCGTGGCTGCTTCCGGTCCGGCTCTCAAGCGGGCCGCGGGCGGAGCTCCTTGCGACCCCGGGGGGGGTGGGCTCGTCCGGCGATTTTGCGGGGCTGGTGGACACGGACGGGTTCGTGGAGCTGCCCGCCGGCGGGGACGGGTTCCCCGCGGGCTACGTCGCGCCGTACCGGGCCTGGGTCTGAGGGCCGCCGCGCCCGCAGGTTACGATTGAACCGACCGATCCGGGAGCCCATCGTCCCGGCGCAGATGGCCTCCGAGCACTCCCTGTCACACGTAGGTCCCGGCAACCGTCCCCAGATGGTGGACGTGGGCGGGAAGGCCGTGACACTCCGGACGGCCCACGCGGTGGCCGTCGTCGTCCTTCCGCCGGGGCTTGCGGGGATGCTTGAGGGCGGCGAGATAACGACCCCAAAGGGGCCGGTCTTCCAGGCGGCCGTACTCGCCGGGATCATGGGCGCCAAGAGGACGGCCGCGCTCATCCCGCTCTGCCACCCGCTCCCGCTCGACGACTGCCGGGTCGAGATCGAGGCGCACGCGCCAGGGGCCGACGGCTCGGTCGAGGTCGAGGTCCACTGCCGCGCGAGGACCCAGGCGCGCACCGGCGTCGAGATGGAGGCGCTGACCGGGGCGAGCATCGCCGCGCTCACGCTCTATGACATGGTCAAGTCGGTCACGCACGGGATCGTGATCCGCGAAATCCGGCTCCTGGAGAAGAGCGGGGGCAAGCGGGACTACCGCGCGCCGTGAAGAAGACGCTCCGGGTGAGCTATTTCGCGGTCCTTCGCGAGCAGCGTGGAATCGGCGAGGAGCGGGTCTCGACCGACGCCGAGACCGCCGGGGAGCTCTACGAGGAGCTCCGGAAGCTCCACCGGTTCACGCTCAGGGCGGACAGGCTGCGGGTCGCGATCAACGACGAGTTCGAGCCATGGACCGCGGCGGTCCGCGACGGCGACGCGCTTGTCTTCATCCCCCCGGTCGCCGGCGGATGAAACCATGACCTTCAGGCTGACCGACAGGGCGATCGACGCCTCCGCCCTCATGGACGGGCTTGGCGACACGCGCGCCGGGGCCTGCGTCACGTTCGAGGGCCGCGTGCGGGACCATAGCGGCGGCAGGTCCGTCCGGTCCCTCGACTACGAGGCCTACGCCCCCCTGGCGGAGAAGGAGGGCGGGAGGATCCTGTCGGAGGCCGTGGAGAAATTCCGGATCACCGGGGCCGCATGCGTGCATCGGACGGGAAGCCTTCGGCTGGGCGACGTTGCGGTCTGGATCGCGGTCATGGCGGGGCACCGCGACGCCGCCTTCGAGGCCTGCCGGTACATCATCGACGAGACCAAGGCGCGGGTGCCGATCTGGAAGAAGGAGCACTACTCCGACGGCGCTGCCGAGTGGATAAACTGCGCCACCCGCGGCGCCCATTCCGGCGGCGCGAGGGCCGGGAAGAGGCATTGCTGAGGCCCGGCGCCGGCACGAGGGCAGGCTCGACACGCCCGGGCATGATTGTTAACCACTCTGGACTCAAATATGGGCACCCCCTTCCTATTCCTCGCAGACGCAGCGTCGGCGGCCGCGGCGGCGGCGCCGCAGACGACGCTTGAAAAACTCCAGAAGATCCCGCCCGCATTCTGGCTCAAGCTGGGCATCGCGGTGGCGGCGGTCATTGCGGTCGTCATCGTCCTGCGCACCGTGGTGAAGGTGAACAAGTTCGTGCTGGGCGGCATAACGTTCATCGCCGCGGGGCTTCTCTGGTTCAACTGGATCTACCACCGCAACGAGCCCAAGTTCCTGACGCCCCTGGTCGACCGCATCGCGCCCTTTTTCCCGGCGGCCGGGGCCTACGAGACGAAGCAGGCGGGCACGCCGAACATCGACCCGGCGAAGAAGAAGTAGCGGTCGGAAGAGAAACAGCTTGGATTCCGGGGTCGGGGCTGGGAGATTTGGGACCCTATGGCCAAACCACTTTCCGACATAGGGCTCGTCGGCCTTGCAGTGATGGGCCAGAACCTCGCCCTCAACATTGCCGACCACGGCTTCCAGATTACGGTCTACAACCGCACGACCGAGAAGACGGACAAGTTCGTCGCCGACAACCCGCGCACGCCAGGGGGTGTCGTCGGGTCGAAGACGATCGAGGAATTCGTTCGCTCGATCGCGAAGCCGAGGAAGATCGTCCTCCTCGTCCAGGCCGGGAAGGGGACCGACGCGGTCATCGACAGCCTCACGCCGCTCCTCGAGAAGGGCGACATCGTGATCGACGGCGGGAACTCGCTGTGGACCGACACAATCAAGCGCGAGAAGGCGTACAGCGACAAGGGGCTGCGCTTCATCGGAAGCGGCGTGTCGGGCGGCGAGGAGGGCGCGCGCTTCGGCCCATCGCTCATGCCCGGCGGGGACTTCGAGGCGTGGCTCGAGCTCAAGCCGATCTGGGAGGCGATCGCGGCCAAGGTTGACGGCAACACCGGGAAGCCGATCGAGGGAGCCTCGCCGGGAAAGCCGGTCACGATGGGCATCCCGTGCACGGCTTACATCGGCGCGGACGGTGCGGGCCACTACGTCAAGATGGTTCACAACGGGATCGAGTACGGCGACATGCAGATGATCTGCGAGGCCTACGCCCTTCTCAAGGGGCTGCTCGGCCTCAAGCCGGCGGAGATGAGCGGGATCTTCGCCGAGTGGAACAAGGGGATCCTCGACAGCTTCCTGATCGAGATAACGACCGCCATCCTGAAGCAGAGGGACCCCGTCACAAGAAAGCCCTTTGTGGACGTCGTCCTCGACGCGGCGGGCCAGAAGGGAACGGGCAAATGGACCTCGGTCAACGCGCTCGACATGGGGGTGCCCGCACCGACGATCGCGGAGGCGGTCTTTGCGCGCCTGGTCTCGGCGGTCAAGGAGGAGCGCGTCGCCGCGTCGAAGATCCTCAAGGGTCCGTCCAAGAAATATCGCGGCTCAAAGAAGGAGCTGCTCCAGGCCATCCACGACGCCCTCTACTGCTCGAAGATCTGCAGCTACGCGCAGGGATTCCAGCTGATGCGAAAGGGCGCGGAGGACTACGGATGGAAGCTCAATTTTGGCGAGATCGCGAAGATCTGGCGCGGCGGGTGCATCATCCGCGCGGCCTTCCTTCAGAAGATCACGGAGGCCTACGCCCGCAACCCGGACCTGGCGAACCTGCTGCTCGACCCCTATTTCAACAAGACGTTCAAGGTCGCGCAGGCGAACTGGCGCAAGGTCATCGCGCTCGCCGCGGAGTGCGGCGTCCCGGCGCCCACCTTCAGCGCGTCGCTCGCCTACTACGACGGCTACCGCTCGGCGAGGCTCCCGGCCAACCTGCTCCAGGCCCAGCGCGACTTTTTCGGGGCGCACACCTACGAGCGCGTCGACCAGCCCCGCGGGAAATTTTTCCACCTCGACTGGCTCAATCCCAAGCGGCCCCAGCTGGAAGTTTGAGAGGCTTGGCGCTTTTGTTCCTCATTGACATCCTCCCGGCCCTGAAGGGCCGGGGTTTCGGGCTATCCTGAGATAAATCCAAGGTAATATTTTATAGAAAAAAGCTGCTCTCGATTTTGCGAGCCATGCAGAGGGCTAGTCGTGCAGAGATAAGGGCGGAACTTCCTTCATATTCTTAGCCGGAACGATGCAGTTGAAAGGGGCCACCGATTGGCAAGTGATTGGGATTGATGAAAAAGAACCAATCGGAGGACAACGGTCCGCATCACCAATCGGTGGCGGACGCATTTGAGTT
>Ga0182018_10002974_pt1 | contig 15978 bp, 15 predicted proteins | sample 812P2MmetaG_FD_120490 | JGI IMG/M metagenome (GOLD analysis project Ga0182018, IMG submission 120490) | Permafrost microbial communities from Stordalen Mire, Sweden - 812P2M metaG | ecosystem: Environmental > Terrestrial > Soil > Wetlands > Permafrost | place: Sweden: Stordalen | collected... | reverse complement strand
GTGCGCCTCCAGATGGTTCACCGCGACATAGGGCAGCGCGTGCGCGATCGCGATGCCCTTGGCGAACTGGCTGCCGACGATGAGCCCGCCGATCAGCCCGGGTCCGGCACTCGCCGCGACCGCGCCCAATGATGCCAGTGGGACGCCCGCTTTCGCCGCTACCTCTCGCACCAAACCTGGCAGGTGCGCCAAATGGGCACGGGCGGCGATCTCCGGCACCACGCCGCCGTAAGGGGCGTGGTCGCGTTCCTGCGACAGCACCGCCTCGGAGAGGACGCGCCCATCCGGATCGAGTACCGCGGCGGCGGTTTCGTCACAGGAAGACTCAATTCCGAGTATTGGGCCGGAAAGCGGCGCGTTAACCAAAGATGGCATGTTTCCCTCAATGCCGCGTGGTAATACGACGCTCCAAAGAAAGTCGCCACGGTTCCGGCCGGCCCGCGCGGGCCAGGGTCAACGTGGCCGGTTGATCTGGAGCAATGACGTGCCGAACGATCGGATTGCATCTTAGCCCTGTTGCCCGAGGCCTCGGCTAACGTAGATGAAGGAAGTCGCCGTGACGGGGAAAAGGGGGTCAGGTCGAGTGTTGCCGCTATCGTTAGTCGCCGCCGGCTCGACCAAGAGGCTCGGCCCGATCGCATGACGCTCGAACATCCTCCCCGCGTCCGGCCGCATTTCCGTGAGTTGCCGCTGCGTGTCGGGACAAGAGGCTCGCCGCTCGCGCTGTTACAGACGCGGCTGTTCCTGCATTTGCTAACCACGTTCTGCCCAGTACTGCGCGGCATGAGCGTGTTCGAGGAGCACGCGATCCGCACCACCGGCGACCGCGTGCAGGACCGCCGCCTGGCGGAAATCGGCGGCAAGGGGCTGTTCGCCAAGGAAATCCACGAAGCCTTGGCGGACGGCCGGGTCGATTTCGCGGTGCACAGCCTGAAAGACCTGGAAACCGAGTTGCCCGCCGGGATCGTCCTGGCCTGCACGCTGAAACGCGAGGACTCGCGGGATGCGTTGATCCTCGGTTCGGATTGCCCGCTGCCCGACCCGGCCGCGCCATTCGACTGTTTGCCGTCCGGGGCCGTCGTCGGCACGTCGTCCGTGCGGCGTCAGGCGCAGTTGCTGCACGCTCGCCCTGACCTGACCATCACCCCCATCCGCGGCAACGTGCAGACCCGGCTGGACAAACTGGCTTTCGGAGAATGCGCGGCGTCGCTGCTGGCGCTGGCCGGTTTGAAGCGGCTTGGGTTGGAGGACAAAGCCTCGGTCGTGCTGGACCCGGATGCGATGGTCCCCTCGGCCGGTCAGGGCATCATCGGTATCACCGTGCGAGAGGGCGACACCGAGTTGCGCGAAATGCTCGTCGCGATCGAAGACCCGGAGGCGAAAGCGGTCTCCACCGCCGAACGAGCGATGCTGGCGGAGTTGGACGGGTCCTGCCGCACACCGATTGGCGGACATGCGCGTCTGTTGCCGAACGGCGAACTTCATCTGACCGGCCTCGTGGCGCGGGCGGACGGGTCGTTCCTGCTGAAGCGGTCCGCGCACGGGGTGGCCGCCGACGCTGCGCGGATCGGAACCGAACTTGGGTCGAGCCTACGCGCGGACTGCCCGCGCGATATCTTTGGCTGATCTGGCGCGGCCTGGCGCGTCTCCGAGGCTCAGAACCGCAACGAAAGCGCCGCCGAACCCATCTGGTGCAATCCGCCTTTCTGGCCCTCAAACTCGGGCGTCTGCACCAGGTAAGTCAGCGTGAGCCGCACCCCGAACGCCATGATCGCGGCGCCCGCCTGCATCTCGCCCACGTCCCACACAGTATCGACGTGCGGCCCGGAACGGAATGGCGACGATTGCAGCAACACGTCATACAGCACGGCCTGGCCGTCCACGCCGGCGAACAGATACCAGGCGAACGGCCGCGTCGGTGTGTAAGCGTCCCCACCGCTCAATCCTGGGCGGATCCGCGGCACGCCAAAATCCGAGTCGAGCCCCTGGCCGATCCGGACCGTCCCGCCAACCTGCACGTAGTCCCGCACGTCGCCGACACCGATGGTCAGCGACGGCAGGAAGTCGGTATCGACAGCGGCCAGCGAGCCCATCGGCACGCGCCAGGTCCGCTCGTGCAGCACTTCGATGGCAGGGATGTTGCCGATCTGCGACCCCCAGCCGGCGTCATGACCTTGGCCGATCAGGTCGTGAAAACTGTTCTGCAATGCCTCTCCGCCGGACGCCGGCCCAATCACACCCAGGCTGAGCATCAGAACGCTGCGGTGGTCTTCCGTGTCGCTGAGCAGGGAGAAATTCGCCGACAGGTAACCGGCATAGGGCCGATCGTGCGGGTTGGCGGGGTTCACGCTGGTATTGGCGGGTGTGTACATTTGCTGCGACAGGTCTATGCTGATGCGCTGCAATCCGTTGTCCCACAGCGTGTGGCCGAGACTGGCCAGGATGTCCGGGACCTGGCCGGTGGGCAGGGTCACTCCCAATCGCAGGCCATTGGTATAGAACCGGTCAGTCAGGGGCGAGGCCGAGATCGAGGCGTTCTCCCCCTGTATCGTTATAATCGTTGCCGGGTCTGGTTGCAGTTGGGCTCGGGCGGCTGAGATCGGCAGCAGGATCGCCGCGGCGAGCGTGACTATCTTCGTTGGTTTCATTGGCCGGGCGACTCCGGAGTTGCGATTTTTGTTACTGATAACAAGTGCGGCACGAAAAGACAGGGGTAGAGTGGATTTGTCCCACCAGCCAAATCGTCAGTTGGTTCAGATGGTTCTGGGCCCCTTCGCGGCATTCATCAACCTCGCGCGTAACAAACCGTATTCGATTTCTCCCGTATACGAAACCCGAGCGGGTCAGCACCGCCGGGCCCCGCTGGTTGGTGGAGCGAGCGCCGGGTATCGGTGCGGTCACTTATCGATATGACACCTCGCGCCGTCCTGATTACCCGGCCGGAGCCCGGTGCCGGCGAAACCGCCGAGCGGGTCGCGGCGTTGGGTATGGTTCCGATCGTGGCGCCGATGCTGGAAATTCTTCCGGCCCCGGTTCGCTTGCCACCGCCAGAACGGATATCCGCGGTCCTTCTGGCCAGCGGTAACGCGGCCGATCCGTTGCCGGACTCCTATCGCGGGTTGCCGTTGCTGACTGTCGGTGCCGCCACGGAACGCCGAGCCCGTCAGGCCGGGTTCACTGACGTCACCAGCGCCGATGGGGACGCCTCGGCGCTCGCTTCTTTGGTGCGAGCGCGATTTCCGATGCGGAACGGAACACTGTTGCTGGCGGCCGGGCGAGGCCAAAGCGTCGCGCTCGCCAATCAACTGCGCGCCTCCGGATATCGGGTGGCACGGCGCGTGGTCTACGCGGCTGAACCCGTCGCGATCTTACCCGGGGCGGCGCGTGTGGCCCTGCTCGGCGAACGTGCCCTTACCGCGCTGTTTTTTTCCGCGGAAACCGCGCGGTGTTTCGCGCTTCTGGTCCGCGAGGCGGGCCTGGACGACAGGCTGCGAGGGCGCGACGCGATCACTATCGGCGCCAAGGCCGCCATGGCATTAAAGGACCTGCCGTGGGCGCGTGTTCGCGTGGCCGGCAAACCAACCCAGGACGAGATGCTCGCGTTGCTCCGATGACCGGTGAAGCTGACGACAACCCACCGCCCGACGCGCCGTTGCCTCCGGTGTCCGGGGCGGCGAGATCTTTCACGGACCAGTCCGGGCCTCACGAAAGCGCGCCCGTACAGGAGCATGGCCCTCGCATATGGCCGCGCGTGGTGGGTGTTCTGATTCTGCTGCTGGGTGCCGGGGGCGCCTGGGTTTGGCAAAATCCTGGCTTCCTGGGCAATGCGTTTGGATCGATGTTTTCGTCGTCGTCCAATCAGGACGCGGAAGCGGCCGAAATCGAAGCTCTGGACGGCCGGGTCACGCGCCTTGAACAGCATCAACCAACCGATCTGACCTCGCTGAACCATCGACTCGACGCGCTGGAGAGCCGCGCGGGGGCCGCGCCATCCGGAGCTGACCTTCGTCCGTTGCAAGCGCGACTGGATGCGTTGGAGGCGCGCGCCGCGGCGGGCGGACAATCAACGTCGCCACCAGCGGCGCCCGACCTGCGTCCCCTGGTCGCGCGGATCGACGCGCTGGAGAAAACCGCGGCGCGCCAGGCCGCCGAGCCCGCCAAGGTCGACGCGATGGAATCCAAGGTCGAGGCGCTGGCCGCGCAAGATCCCGCCGCGGAATTACGCGGCAGGTTGGATGACCTGACCCGTCAACTCAACGACCTGACCGCCGGTACGGCGAAGCAGGCCCAGGACGCCAGCCGTGCCGAGCGGATCACTGGTTTGACGATCGCCCTCGCATTGGGGCACCCGCTCGGGCCTGTCCCGGATGCGCCGCCGGCTTTGGCCCGGTTCGCTACCGTCGCGCCGCCGACCGAGGCCGCGCTTCGCCTCGGTTTCCCGGCGGCGGCCCAGGCGGCGTTGAAGGTCAGCCGGCCGGATACCGAGGGCAAGTCGCTCCTCGACAGCGTGATCGCCCGCCTACAGGATTTCAAATTGATCACGGTGCGCGAGGGCGACCACGTGCTGATCGGTAACGCCGCCGCCGCGACCTTGGCACATGCCCAGGTGTTGCTGGAGGCGGGGGATCTCGACGGAGCGGCACGGACGGTAGCGACACTGACCGGACCTCCGGCGGAGAAAATGGCGTCCTGGCTGGCAGATGCGAATGCTCTGATCGCGGCGCGGGAGGCGTTGGCGACGCTCGTGGGGAACGGTTGATGCACCGCATCCTCAAGACGTTGTTCTGGAGCGCGCTTGTACTTGCCGCCGCGTGGTTGGTCGCCAGCCTGCCTGGGCGCATTTCCATCGATGCCGGCCCGTACACGGTGGAAACCAGCGATTCGATCGCGGTCACCTCGCTGCTGCTGCTGTTCTTGGTGCTTTACGTGTTGGTCAGGTTGGTGATCCTGGTCTTGCTGGTGCCGCGGGCCGGCTCGCTGTGGCGCGGGTCGCGGCGGCGGCGGGCGGGTGAACTGGCCGTGACGCGGGCCCTTGTGGCGCTTGCCGCGGGCGAGAAAGGCGACGCGCGGCGGGAAGCGAACCGCGCTCGTGCGCTTCTGGGCGACACGCCGCAGACCCTGCTGTTGGCCGCCGAGGCCGGGCGGCTCGCTGGCCGCGATGATGAGGCGACCGCCGCGTTGCACGCTTTGGCGGCGCGGAAAGACTCGGCATTTCTGGGTCTGCGTGGGTTGTTGGCCAACGCGATCACCCATGAGAAATGGCCCGAGGCGGCCGCGCTCGCCCGTCAGGCCGAGGCGGCTCATCCCGGCGCCGCCTGGCTGCGGCACGAGCGCGCCCAACTCGCCCTCCGCTCCGGCGACTGGGCCGAGGCTTTGTCCTTGTCTGGGCCGGACGGGCCCAAAGCCGCCTTGTCGGCGGGGGCGGCTCTCGCTGAGAGCAACCCCGACCGCGCGGAGCGGCTGGCGCGACAGGCGTTGAAGACCGATCCGTCGTTCACTCCGGCCGTGCTGGCTTTGGCCGCCCGGTTGCGGGAGCGAGGCAAGGAGAAGAACGCGTTGTCCGTGCTGGCGGACGGCTGGAACCGGGCGCCGCATCCGGACATCGCGGCGTTCGCGCTGGCGCCCGTGGTGGATAAGCTGGGGCGCGCCAGGGCGGCGCAACAACTGACGGCGGGATTGCCGGACCATCCCGAAACCCACCTGCTGCTGGCGCGGACCGCGCTGGACGCGGGGGTGGTGGGGGAGGCTCGGCGGCATCTGGACGTGGTCCAGAAGGCGGGCCTGAATCAGCGGCGGCTGTGGCTGTTGGTCGCGGAACTCGAGGAAGAGGATCGCGGCGAGACTGAGGCCGGGCGGCTGGCGCAACGGGACGCGTTACGGCGAGCGGCCAGCGCGGAGCCGGACCCGGTCTGGCGCTGTGGTTCGTGTCACACGGTCCACGTGGCGTGGCGGCCGGCATGCCCGGTGTGCATGACACCCGGATCGTTGAAATGGGGAACCGAACCCGGACCGGTCACGGTAGGAACCCAGGTCATCACGCGGGCGGCGTGACCTCTCGTCTCCCCTCGTGCGTTCTCGACCCCATGAGCGGTTCCGGTTCGTGTGACAAGCCGCGCCGGTGCTTGTCAGCCCGTGGTTTGCCGTTGTAGTGCCGAGGCGATGATGCGGGATGCGCGGCAGGCTTCTGGGCTGTTCCTCGCGCTGCTGGCCCTTGTGGCGCAGCTGACGCTGGCGGCCGCCGTGCCGGTGTCGACCGTTTCGCTCGCCGATGTGACCGTGCTGTGTCACCACGATGGCGACCCGGGTGCGCCTCCGGCGCCGGCGCATCAATCGCCCGATTGTCTGCTTTGCTTCTTCTGTCACAACGCGACCGGGTCAGTGGGCCTGGTCGCGACGCCGCCCCTGTTGCCGGCCCCGGTTATCGTGCGCGTCGCACGTCAGGTCGTACTACCGCCAGCCACGGCACCACCGGTACGCGTCGCGCGGGCCGCGCGTCCGCGAGGTCCACCCATCCTCGTCTGAGTTCCAGCGTTCGAAAGCGGTACCTCGCGTGCCGCGCTGACTCATATCGGAGATGTTACAATGTTGTCGTTTTTCGCTTGTTTCGGCCGGCGCCGCGCTGGTTTGGTCTCCGCCGCCACCACGACGTTGCTGGCCGGTTCGCTGACGCTTGTATTTGCGCTGGCGCCAGGTCAGGCCTTCGCCTGCGCATGCGGTTGCGGTGTGTTCGAGGTCGCCACCAGTTCAATGATGCCGACCGGCGCGGGGGGCACCGTGTTTTTGGGCCTCGATTATCAGGACCAGACGCGCGACTGGAGTGGCGGTTCGTCGGCGCCGGGCGCGAATAACGGGGACAAGGAAATCCGCACGTATTTCTACACTCTCGGCCTGCAGTACATGTTCGACCGCAGTTGGGGAATTCAGATCGAGGTACCCGTTTGGCACCGCTTCTTCGCGACCGACGTTAATTTCCCAGGCCCGCCGCCCAACGTTCAATCGACCACATGGAATGGTGTCGGCGACATTCGCATCAAGGGCATATACACTGGCTTCTCCGAGGATTTGTCGACCGGCGTGACCTATGGGGTCAAGTTGCCGACCGGCAACAATAGTTTCAACCCGGCACTCGTCGACAGCGACAGCCAAATTGGCACCGGTAGCACGGACGTACTGCTCGGTGCTTTCCATCGCCGGGCTCTGACGAGCGATAATATGTGGAGCCTGTTTGCTCAGGCGCAGTTGGATGTGCCAGTTCTGATCCAGAATCAGTATCGGCCGGGTTGGGAACTCGATCTGGCCGCCGGGGTTCACTATAATGGCTGGCGGTTGGGCAACGTGCAGATCACACCGATCGCTCAGGCCATCGTGTCGCTGCGCGGGCGTGACAGCGGCGCGAACGCGGCCAGTCCGGTGGAATCCGGGTACGAGCGCCTGATTCTGTCGCCGGGGCTTGAATTCGATTACAATCAGTTCTCGGTCTACGCGGATATCGAGGTTCCGGTGTTGCAGAACTTCAACGGCAACCAGTTAACCGCGCCCTACATGGTCAAACTTATCATGGCCTACAGCTTTTAGGCGAAGGAGGAATCGGATGCGCGCGACACGCATTTTTCTGTCGGCGATGGCGGCCGTGCTTGCCTGCTCGGGTCGCCTGGCGCTTGCCACGGCGGATGTCGGGCAGCCGGCACCCGCGCTCGCCGCGACCGAGCTGACTGGTCAGGGTTTCGATCTCGGCGCGTTGCGCGGCCGTGTCGTCATCGTGAATTTCTGGGCCACATGGTGTGTGCCTTGCCGGGCCGAGATGCCGGCGCTGGATGCCTTCTATCGCCAGTATCACAATCAAGGTCTCGATATGATCGGCATCAGCGCCGATCATCCGCGCGACCGTTCCGATGTCGTTAAGGCGATGCAGTCCTTCGCGTACCCGGCGGCGATGCTCGGCGACGCGAGGCCGAATGGCTTCGGTTCGCCCGATGCGCTGCCGGAGACATTCGTCATCGACCAGACGGGCGTCGTCCGGGCGAAGTTCAGACCCGACCAGACGGGTGTGACGGAGCAAAGTCTCGCCGCCGCCGTATTGCCGCTGCTGCCGCGCAAGGCCGGCCGGTAGTGTGCGTAAAGCCTGGATTACGAAATCACTGGCAAGAGGATGCGTCTGTCCCAACCCATGCCCGTCTGGTGCCGTCGTTGAAACAACCATTCGTCCAAATTCCGCTGAAACTGTCGCGGGATGTTGTCCATTGACCGAAACCATTCGCCATGCCGTCGCGAAAATCGCCCACATAGCGGCCGCCATTGTCCGTGACCAGCGTCCCGTGACCGTTCATTTGGCCTTCGCGCATCTCTCCCTCATAGCGCTCGGCCGGACGTTTGTTCTCATACCACTGAAGCACACCCTGACCCTGGGCGATTCCGTTTTCGCAACCACCCGACCAGGCGATCGCCTCGTTCGGTCGCGGATGAGCATTGACAACGCGACATCCGGTGCGGAGATCGGATATCCACCCATTTTGCGCCATACCGGACACCGGAGCAAAAAGGATAATCGCCGCGAATATCATTCGGCCAGGCATCGGGTTCGCACCTCATTTTCAACGGTGGGCATGATACACTCGCCGTGCCTGGTTGACATCTTGCCCGGGCCAGGCGCCGGCATGGCGACATCGCACCGGACGCCTCCTCTGATCGCCGATCGCGAGCGGCCGGATTGCAACGAGGGCCGCCACGCCGCATGGTGCCGTCTCCCATGATCGCATCGCACCCGCTTTGCTCGCGATCGCCCAGTTTGTCGCTGGAACCCGCCATGGTGGGTGAGCGAGGATCCAGGACCGCGGTCCATTGTAGCGCGGTCCGCACGATCGCGGCCTTCGCGGTGGCCGCCTGTATGCTGTTACAGCTCGTCCTCGCGGCACCGCTCGCGATGCGAGTGCCGGCGAGTTTCTATCCCGCCGGGTGGCCGGTTGAACTCTGCGCGATGCGCTCCGCCGATGGTACAACCGATCCCGCGCGGGAACCGAGACCACCCGTATCACCGCACGGCCATTATGGCTGCCCGATATGCCAGAATCATGCCGTGCCAATGGGGATACTCGCGGGTGAGATGCTGCTGTTCATCGTGGCCACGAAGTGGTGGCGGTGGCTGCGGCCCGCGGTTACGACGCTGCTGCCCGCACGTCCATTCCGGCTTTACAGTCCAAGGGCTCCGCCCGCGTTAGCCTGACCTTCGATCGCGCACGTTCGATGAACTTGCGTTCCGCCCGGGTTCGCTCTGGCCACGCGCGTCAGACAAATCCCGGAAATCGTTTCCTGGTCACGCTACAACGGAGTTTTCCAATGCGTAAAACCTCTACACCCATCCTTGTCACTTCCATCGTCGTGGCGTCCATGAGTCCGGCATTCGCTCATGCTTATTTGCAGAGTGCCGTGCCACCTGTCGATAGCACTGTCACGACCACACCGAGCGAACTCACGATTGCCTTCACTGGCGCGATCGAACCTCGGTTCAGCACCATTGAAGTCACCGGCGCGAGTGCCGAACGCGTGGACGACGCGCAACCCCATCTGGCTGGCGGAGACCCGGCACACCTCTCCGTTGGATTGCGAAACATCGTGCCCGGGACTTATACTGTCGCATGGCACGCGACGTCGGTCGACACGCATCGGACCGATGGCAGTTATCGTTTCACCGTGGCGGCGGCGGATACGTCAAACATAGACATCGAGCACGTATGGGCTCGGCCGACCATGGGCGCCGGGACGACCGGCGCGGCTTATTTCACGCTGACCAGCAAGGCGCCCGACCATCTGACCGGGGTGAGCACACCGATCGCCGCGACGGCCCAACCGCACGAGACGATCAACGACAACGGCGTTATGAAAATGCGCCCCGTGCCGCCGATCGCACTCGAACCGGGCAAGCCCGTGACATTCAAACCGGGTGGTTATCACGTGATGCTGATGGGCCTTAAGGCTGCTTTGAAAGTGGGAGACAGTTTTCCGCTGACCCTGACTTTTGAGCACGCTTCGCCGATCACGGTGACGGTGAAGGTGGAGGCCGCGGGCGGCGCGGCGATGGACCATGGGTCGATGCCGGGGATGCCGGGGATGCCAGGCCATTAGCGTCGCGAGGCGACAACAGGGCTTCGATTGATGGACTCGCTCGAGGCCGTGGCCACGCTCGCCCGCGGCATTCACATCGCGGCCTTGTTGTCGTTGTTCGGATGTCTCGCGTTCCGCTGTTTTGTGTTGCCTGGATCCGACGCGAGGGTGGCCGCGGTCATGCGTATCGGCCTGGTCAGCGGCTGGCTGGCGCTGGCGATCGGCGTCGTCTGGCTGGCCGCCGTGTCCGGCACGATCGCCGGCGCGCATAGCCTGGCATCGCTGCTCCACGCGGTACCAGTGGTGGCGCGGCACACCAACTTCGGGAAATTTCTTTGCCTGCGTCTGTTGCTGTTGGTTGGTGTCACGGCGCTGCTTCCACGCCGCGGTCCGCGAATCGCGGTTGTGTTGTTGGTTACGTCCGGCATCGCCATCGCGTTGCAACCGCTGCTTGGCCACGTCGGCGCGTTGCAAGGCAGCGTTCGCGCGGTCCTGATCCCGATCGAAATTGCTCATCTGTTGGCCGCCGGTGCGTGGTTGGGCGGGTTGGCGCCGTTGCTCTTGTGCGTCATGCGCGCGCCGGTTCCGCTGGCCACGACGTTGTGCGAGAGGTTCACACCGGTCGGGTTGGTCGCGGTCGGAACGATCGTGGTAACGGCGTTGCCCGAGGCGGGCGAACTGATCGGCGGCCTGCCCGAGTTGGCGGGTACTGAGTACGGCCACCTCGCGCTCCTCAAAATGGGCCTGTTCTGCTTCGCTCTTGCTCTGGCCTGTCTCAATCGGTTCGCGTTCACCACGCGCCTTGGCACCGGCCCGGCGCGCCGCATGTTGATCTGCTCGATCGCGATTGAGACGGTCGTCGTTCTCTGCATCGTGTTCGCCGCCGCCGCGATGGCGTCCTCGCCGCCAGCCGCGCATGTGCAGCCAGTCTGGCCGTTCGCGTCGCGGCCGAGTGTTGTCGCGTGGGAAGAACCCGAATTGCGCGGCGAACTGGTGCGGCTGTCGATCGCCGCCACGGCTGGTTTGTTGCTGATCGGGATCGGTCTGGCGCTGCGGCGATTTCGTATCCTCGCGGCGGTGCTCGCCACGATCGTTGTCATGCCGTTCTTACCATCCCTGAGTTTGCTGCTGGTCGAGGCGTATCCCACCAGCTACGCCCGATCGACCACCGGGTTTTCCGTGATGGCGATCGCACGCGGCCAGACTCTGTTCATGCGACAATGTGCCGTCTGTCACGATCCCCAGATCGGCGGTGGCGCCAGGAGCGATCTGACGGCACCGCATATCTGGGGACACCTCGACGGTGACATTTTCTGGTGGGTGACGAACGGCGTCACCGATCCCGAGGGCAACGCGGTTATGCCCGCCTTCGGGACGATGTTGTCCGAGGATGACCGATGGGCGCTGATCGATTTCATCCACGCGCGGAACATCGGGATACAGGCCAGGGATACCGGCAAGTGGTCGCCGCCGGTGCCAGCCCCGCTCACGCCACTGAACTGCGATGGCGATGAGGCCAGCTCGATCGCGGATTTAGGACCGCACGATCTGTTGATGGCCGCGCAATCCTACCCGCCCGACACGGGGCGCGCGGACCTGCCGGGTGCGGAAACGATCCGGCTGGTGCGCGACGCCGCCGCGACTCCAGGAGAGGGAGAATGCGTGGCGGCCACTCCGGCCGCGTGGGAGGCGTGGCGCGTGCTGTCTGGCGTCCCGAGCGATCGCTTCAGTGGATATCAGGCACTCGTCGATCGTCAGGGATGGCTCCGTGCCTGGCTGCCATCGGGGCTCGCGCCTGATCTGATCCTCGCCGCGGTTCGTGACGCGGACAGCCATCCGATCGCGGCCAGCGCGCGCGCCGTGCAAGCACATCATCATTGATCAATGATGCTTCCATCGCGATCCTGGTCGGGACCCGCACAAGCCGGCGCTTCAGCCATTCTGGGTAACGGGTTGCGATGAAGACCGTCTCACCCCACATGGTGCCGCGATGATTGCAACGCCTTTCACGTTTTCGCTTGCGTCACGGGCGGCCGGGCCATGACGAAACTGGCGGAGCACCCACCGGCTCAAGCACCTCGCCACGTGGTGGAGGCCGATCACGCGGCCCGCCATTGGACCAGCCCGATCGCGGGATCGTTGCCGATCGGTAGCGATGTGCATCGCGACATGGCCTGCCGCATGTTTCATGAGACGTTCAATCCCTATCGGCCCTCCGTCATCGACTGGCCGAAATTGTCGCCCGAGGCAATGGACCGGCTGACCGCTCTGCCGATCTGGGACATCGCCGTGCAAACCGAAGGTAAGGCGCGGCTTCGCATGAAGGCCTATGCGCGGAGCCTCGCCGATCCCGTGTGGCGCGACGCGATCGGCCATAACGGGTGGGAGGAGAACCGGCACAAGGAGGTGCTCTCCAGTCTGGTCGCCGCCTATGGCATTCGGCTCGCGCCGGAGCCTGAATATCGCGAACCGCGTGACGCGGAATGGGCCTACCTGGTCACGGGATTCTCAGAATGTGTTGATAGCTTCTTCGCGTTTGGTCTGTTCGAAATGGCGAAGCGCTCCGGCTTTTTTCCAGCCGATCTGGTCGATACGTTCGAGCCGGTGATCCAGGAAGAGGCAAGGCATATTTTGCTGTTCGCCAATTGGCTGGCCTGGCATCGGCGCAGGAGATCACTCTGGCGGCGTGCCTGGTTCGAGTTGCGGGTCGCCGCGGTCTGGGTATTTCTCGGCTGGGAGCGCATCGGCATCGCGCGCGGCATTGGCGGCGGCGACACAACTGACAACAACTTCACGTTGACCGGGGGCAAGGCGGTGAGCGACGCCGAAATCAGCATCCCTTCGCTCATGCGGGTTTGTTTGAGCGAGAATGATCGGCGATTCGCCGGTTACGATCGTCGATTGCTCCGGCCCACGACGACGCCCGCGATCGCGCGGTTGATCGTGCGGCTGGCGAACTGGTGGAAGATCGGACGTGGAACGCGCGAAGACAGCAGACCGATCGCGTAGCCGGTGACGGGCTTTTTCGCATGCGTCGACTTTGCCTGAGCGTGACGGGCGCGCCCAAATGTCATCGGGTCCGGCCTGAGGGTCGGTCCGGGATCATCATATTGAAGAGTGGGAGCAATCTTGGTCCCATTGGTATTCCCCCGGATCGGAACATGGTCCGAGAGCATCTGCGTGCATTTGCGTTCATCCCTTTCTTATCCGCGCCAGATTCCGTTCGTCATTCAAACGCCGGCGATTGGCCCGAGATAAGAATTTTAGCGCGGATAAGAAAGGGATGTACGCGGAGCACGCGGATGTGGTTGTGCGATTGAACCGTTCCGGGTCGGATCCAATGCTTTGGTGCCGGACGATTTGTTTTCGAACGGACATTCAGAACTTTACCGTCACTCCCGCCAGGATCGTCCGCCGGATCCCATACTGTGGCGCCCCGACGCCCACCCCGGTGCCATCGCGGATCTCGTACGGCGTATTGGCCAGATTGAGCACGTCCAGCCTCGCCTCGGCGGTCGGGGTGATCCGTTGCACGACCGACATGTTGGCCGTCACGTAGCCTGGCAGTTCCTCTCCGTTCGGGATCGCCGGCGTGCTGGCTCGCAGCCCGCTTTGATACAGCAGATCAGCGGAGACGCGGGTCGGGTACGCGCTTTCCTTGTTGAAGGTGTACGCGGCGCCGCCCGAACTGCTCCAGGTCTGATCGTGATCGAGGAAAATGTAGGCGCCCTGGATATAAGAAAGTTCCGCGAGAGCGAAATTGTACTGCGCTGAGTTGATATCCTCACCCATGGCGCGCGACCGGGCGAGGTTCGCATACAGCGACCACGAGCCCACATCATAGCTCGCCGTCAGCTCAACGCCTTGCTGCACACCTCGCGCGTAATTGAACGCGGTCAGAATGATCGGCGCGCCGAACTGGCCCTCATCGATCAGGTTCGTCGAAATTTTATAGTAAGCATCGACTCCGACGGTCAGCCCGGGAATCACCACCTGACTGATCCCGGCATCGAAATAGTGCGACCGTTCGGCACGCACCGTATCGTCGGTCGTCACCTCGGGTGCCGCGGTCGTGCCAAGGAATTTGGCGATGTCGGTGGGTGACAGGGCCTCATACAGGGGCGGCACGAAATAGCGGGCGTAACCAATATGCAGCGTGGTGCCCTCGCGCGGCTTCCACACCAGGTTCACGCGCGGGCTGAGCTGACTTTCGTGGGTAAACTCTTCCACCATGTCGAACCGCAGACCGTAATTCAACGTCAGCGTTGGCGTCAGCTTCCACTCGTCCTGGACGTAGACACCATACAGCCCACCCGAACTCCTCTGATTGTCGATGATAGCGATCGGCACGTCCGTCGCCGGATTGCCGCTGGCGTCCACCGGCAACACGCTCGAGGTCGTGTTGGAACTGGCCTGCTCGAGTTGCGCCAGGAATCCCGCGCGCAGCGTATGTTGTTCGTTGATCCGCCAACTCCCATCCGCCTGGGTGCCGGTCGCCACGTCCTGCCTTGCCGCCTGTTGCGCGATACCATTGAACAGCAGGTCACCGAGTTCATCGGGCGAGAAACGCAGCGTGCTGGTGCGGTTGAACAGGGACACTTGCAGGTCACCCTGATCGACGTGCTTTTGCAGCGACAGCACGGCGAAGAACGTCGTCTCGTTCTGCGTTTCGTTCAGATCGGCGCTGTTGAACGTACTCACGCCTTTGACCGCGAAGCCCAGAGGCGTCTGACCCGGATTGTTAGGAATCTGGAAGGACCCGTCGAAGCCGCCAAGAATCAAGCTGATCCGTGTGTCGGGATCGACGATGCCGGACAGGTACGCCAGGCCATGGAACTGGTTAGTGGTGTCGTGAATGGCGGCATAACTGGCTGTCGGGTTCTCGATGCCGCGCTGATTGTGCAGTCCGTCGATGGCGAAGAAATAATCTACCGGGCCGACGTGTCCGCCATACTCCAGGCTCGGCTCCAGCCAGTCCCAACCGCCGCCGTACATCGATATCGTCAGCCCGGGACTGGTGAGGCCGGTCTTGGTCTGGATGTCGACGACGCCCGCGGTCTGAAAGCCATATTGCGCGGGCAATGCGCCGGTGATCAGCGACAGGCTCCGGGCGAAACGTTCGGTGAGGGCCTGGCCGAACACAGACAATCCTTCCGGCAGCTCCACGCCATTCAGGCGATATTGCACATTGGCGTGCTCGCCGCGCAGATGGATCTGCCCGAAGCTGTCCTGCGCCGTGCCGGGGGCCTGCAGCAGCACCTGGTTCAGCGGCGCGCTTTCGCCTTGCGGGATCGCCTGAAGCGCTTCGGGCGAGAACGTGTAGGTCGTGGCACCCAGACTCGGCTGGATCTGCTGGCGGGCGAGGTCGAGCCTCGCGGCGACGATGTCGATATCCATGTGCAGGTCGGAGGAATCCGTGCTGGCTGGCGGCGGAGCATCCTGGGCGTACACCGCTCTGGGCGCCGCGAATGCCAGTACGGCGGCGGCCATCACTGAGAGAGCGCTTCCGATCCTCGCCATCGTGGAGTCCCCCGAGCGTAAGCGCCTCGCGATGGCGCCGTAATTTGGAATGTTATAACATTCTATTTCTCGGAATTTGGCAACCCCTCCCCGGTGACCTTCTCTCCGGCTGAACTGGCATTCGATCAGAACGGCGATCCTCGCCGGACAGCCAAGAGCCAGGTGTAATCGCGCTGAATGGGCTTTGGTCGGATGAACGCCAACGGACCGGATTGCGCCGAGAGTGACGATGATCGTCGAAGTCGTAGGCAGTATTGCTCGTTTGCCAGCCTTTATCGCCGCCCTGGCGGCCGTGGCGAGGGCGAAACAACGCGGCCCGCTCCGCTCCGCGCTGACCGAACGCGGCACGTTCCGTCGGCG
>Ga0182018_10002971_pt1 | contig 15992 bp, 13 predicted proteins | sample 812P2MmetaG_FD_120490 | JGI IMG/M metagenome (GOLD analysis project Ga0182018, IMG submission 120490) | Permafrost microbial communities from Stordalen Mire, Sweden - 812P2M metaG | ecosystem: Environmental > Terrestrial > Soil > Wetlands > Permafrost | place: Sweden: Stordalen | collected... | reverse complement strand
GTTCATGGTGCCTGCTCACTTCATCCGCATCCTCGAGATCCCCGAGCCAGAGCGGGCGGCCATCGACGTGTCCAGCTTCTCGCTCATCGTGCACGCCGCCGCCCCCTGCCCGGTGGCCGTCAAGTACAAGATGATGGAGGCCTTCCCCCACGCCGAGATCCACGAGCTCTACGGGGCCAGTGAGGGTGGCGCCACCCGCATCTCGCCCGAGGAGTGGCGGGCCCGGCCCGGGAGCGTGGGCCTGCCCTGGCCCGGGGTGGAGATCCGGATCCTCGACGAGAAGGGCACGGCGGTTCCCACCGGTGAGCCCGGCATCATCTACATCCGTCCTCCCGGGCCCCACCGTTTCCGCTACCGCAACGACGACGACGCCACCGCCCAGGCCTGGCACGACGACGCCTTCACCGTGGGGGACATCGGGTTCCTGGACGCGGACGGCTACCTCACCATCACCGATCGGGTGTCGGACATGGTGCTGTGGGGGGGCGTCAACATCGCCCCCCGCGAGATCGAAGAGGTCCTCTTCGAGCACCCCGCGGTGGTCGACTGCGCCGTCTTCGGGGTCCCCGACGAGCGAGACGGGGAGCGGCTGAAGGCCATCGTGCAGCTCCGCCAGCCGGTCACCACCGACGAGTTGGCCGACCACGTGGGTGCCCGGCTGGCCCGCTACAAGGTGCCCAAGCAGTGGGAGGTGGTCGACGAGCTCCCCCGGGACCAGAACGGAAAGGTGCGCAAGCGGCTCCTGCGCGAGGCCCACGCGGCCGGGGCCCGGTAACGCCATGCTGCGCATCACCATCCATCGCGACAAGTGCGTGGGCTCGGGCAACTGCGCCTTCTGGGCGCCGGCCACCTTCGACCTCGACGACGAGGGAATCTCCGTGGTGCTCGACCCGGTGGGGGACACCGAGGACCGGATCCGGGTGGCCGCTGAAGGCTGTCCGTCCAAGGCCATCACCGTCGAGGACGACGGGACCGACGCCGGCGCACCGGCCGAGCCGACCAGAGAGGGGCACGATGCCGATCGCGCTGTCCGATGAGCACGAGGAGCAGCGCCGCTCGGTCCGCCGCTGGCTCACCGACCACTGCCCACCCGAGGTGCCCCGCGCCCTGCTCGACACCGAGCACGAGGAGCTCCAGCCGATGTGGAAGGAGATGGCGGCCCAGGGGTGGCTGGGCCTCCATCTCCCCGAGGAGTTCGGCGGCCAGGGCTTCGGGCTCTTCGAGCTGGCCGTCGTGCTGGAGGAGACCGGGCGGGCCCTGGTGCCCGGGCCGCTCCTGCCCACGGTGGCCACCTCCGCCCTGGTGGGCGAGACGGCCGAGGCCGCCGGCCGCGCCCGCTTCCTGCCCGGCCTGATCGACGGGAGCACCCCGGGCGCACTCTCGCTGGGGGAGTCCCTTCTCGACATCACCGGCCGAGCCGGCGACGGGTCGCTCACCGTGTCGGGCACCCTGCGCCCGCTGCTCGGGGCGGCGACCGCCTCGCTGGTGCTGGCCCCGGCCCGGCAGGGCGAGGGCGAGCCGGTCTGGTGCCTGCTCGAGGTGGGGGGTCCCGACGGCGCGGTGCGGGCGGATCCCCTCCTGAGCCTCGATCCCACCCGTCGGGTGGGTGTGGTCGAGGTGGAGTCGGCCACCGTGCCGCCGGCTGCCCAGCTCGCCTCGCTGACCACCGAGCGGGTGCGGGACCTGGTGGCCTGCCTCATGGCCGCCGAGCACGCCGGGGGCGCCCGCTGGTGTCTCGGGACGGCCACCGAGTACGCCAAGGTCCGCGTCCAGTTCGGCCGGCCCATCGGGCAATTCCAGGCGGTCAAGCACCGGTTGGCCGACCTGGCCATCCTGGTGGAGCAGATGACCGCGGTGGCCTGGGACGCGGCCCTGGCCGTGGGGGACGGCGGGGACGAGAGCACGCCGCTGGCCGCGGCCACCGCCGCGGCGGTGGCCCTCGACGGCTACACCACGGCAGCCAAGGCCTGCCTCCAGCTCCTCGGGGGGATCGGCTTCACCTGGGAGCACGATCTCCACCTGCACCTCAAGCGGGCCATGGCCGATCGCCAGCTGCTCGGGGAGCCCGACGACTACTGCGCCCGGGTGGCCGCAGAGGCCGGGGGCGGAGCCCGACGGGCCCTGGCCGGGGACCTGCCCGCCGAGGCCGAGACGGTGCGGGTTGCGCTGGCACCGGTGGTGGCCGAGGTAGCCGCGGCCGAGGAGACCGGGCGTCGCCGGGCCCTGGTCGACGCCGGACTGGTCATGCCCCACTGGCCGCGCCCGTGGGGCCGGGACGCCGGGGCCATCGAGCAGGTGGTCATCGACGAGGAGATGGCCGCCGCCGGAATCCAGCGCCCCCACCTCAGCATCGGGGCCTGGGCCCTGCCTCCGATCATCGCCCAGGGCACGCCCGACCAGGTGGCCCGCTTCGTCGAGCCCACCTTGATGGGTGAACTGCACTGGTGCCAGCTGTTCTCCGAGCCGGGGGCCGGCTCGGACCTGGCCAGCCTCACCACCCGGGCCGAGCGGGGTGACGGGGGCTGGCTGCTCACCGGCCAGAAGGTGTGGACGTCGATGGCCAGGGAAGCCGACTGGGGGATCTGCCTGGCCCGCACCGACCCGGCCGTCCCCAAGCACGCCGGCATCACCTTCTTCATCGTGGACATGCACTCCGCCGGCCTCGACATCCGGCCCCTCCGCGAGCTGACCGGTGCGGCCATGTTCAACGAGGTCTTCTTCGACGAGGTCTTCGTCCCCGACGACTGCGTGATCGGTGCAGTCAACGGGGGCTGGGCCCTGGCCCGGGTGACGCTGGCCAACGAGCGGGTGTCGATGTCCTCGGGGGCAACCTTCGGCATCGGTGTCGAGTCGTTGCTACGGCTGGCCGCACGCCGGGGGGTGGCAACCACGTCGGCCCTCTCGGTGCGGCTGGGGCGGTTGCTGGCCGAGGCCCAGTCGCTCCGGCTGATGACCCACCGGGCCACCCTGGCCGCCCTGGCCGGCACCGACCCCGGACCCCAGGCCAGCCTGCGCAAGCTGTTGGGGGCCGAGCACGAGCAGCGGGTCCAGGAGCTGGGCCTGGCCATGCTCGGCCCCGAGGGGGCGACCATGGAGGGGAGCGCCCAGCGCTGGACCCAGGGGATGCTGGCCACCCGATGCCTCACGGTGGCCGGGGGGACCAGCGAGGTGCAACGCAACGTCATCGGCGAGCGCCTCCTCGGCCTTCCCCGCGATCCCGAGCCAGGGGGCTGAGGGCGCCCGGGCAAGGGCAGCGCGCTAAATGACGCCCAGGCCCTCGAGCCGTTCGAGCTCCTCGGGGGACAGCCCCACCAGGTCGCACCACACTGAGCGGTTGTCGGCCCCCAGTCGGGGTGCACCGCTGGGGATGGGTGGCCGGCGGCCCACGAAGCGGGGGAACGGGGCCTGCTGACGCAAGGGCCCGACCACCGGGTCATCCACCTCGACCAGGTCCCCTCGGGCGGCCATGTGGGGGTCGGCGAAGATGTCGGCCGCGGTGTAGGCGGTGCCCACCGGCACGTCGTTGGCCACGCAGCGGGCCTCGATGTCCGCCGCTGTCTGGCCCCGGGTCCACTCGGCCACCAGGTCGTTGATTTCGTCCCCGTGCCGGGCCCGCCGGGCCAGCGTGGTGAAGCGCTCGTCGGTGGTCAGGTCCGGTCGGTCCATGGCCCGGCACAGCCGGGCGAAGTTGGCGTCCGAGCCGGCCACGATGCAGATGTAGGTGCCGTCGGCGGTGGGGTAGTTGTCGAGGGGGGCCGAGGTCGGGAGCCGGTTGCCCTCGCGGCTGCGCACGGTGCCCAGCTTGTCGTAGCCGGCCAGCGTCCACTCGAGCACCCGGAGCACCGCCCCGTAGAGGGGGGCGTCGATGACCGTGCCGCGATGGGCGCCAGGGCCGGCCCCTGTGTCCCGGGCGTAGAGCCCGGCCACCGCGGCCATGGCCGAGAAGACGCCGGTCAGGTAGTCGGAGATGGTCACCCCCGGGCGAACCGGTGGCCGGTCGCGCTCACCGGTCAGGTGGAGCAGGCCGCCGTAGGCGATGCCCAGCCGATCGAGGCCCGGTCGTTGCGAGTAGGGACCGTCCTGCCCGAAGACGGAGATGCGAACGTAGACCAGTGACGGGTCGAGGGAGTCGGGGCCGAGGCCCCATTCCTCCATGGTCCCGGGGCGGAAGTTCTCGCACACCACATCGGCGGTGGCCGCCAGCCGCCGGAAGAGGGCCTGGCCCTCGGGAGTGCGCAGGTCGCAGGTGGCTCCTCGGCGGCCCCGCCCCTCGACGGCCCAGAAGAGGGAGTAGCCGGCCTCGTTCTCGCCGGTCTCCACGAACGGCCCGATGGTACGCATGAAGTCGCCGCCCCCGGGCAGCTCGACCTTGATGACGTCGGCCCCGAGCTCGCCGAGCAGGCCGGCACAGAACGGGGCCGAGATCCGGGTGCCCACGTCGAGCACCCGGATCCCCCGCAGCGGCCCATCGGTGTCTGGGGGCCCGTCCTGCTCAGGAGTCACCGACCGGCCGATCCCCGCGGTCCCGGTCGGCGAAGACCTCCTTCATGGACGACTTCGAGTTGCGCTCCTCGAGGGCGCGGCGGGCCGTCTCCGTGTTGTGCATCCAGTGGTGGGCCATGAAGTGGTACTTCCACGAGTCGGACTGGCCCATCAGGTCGGCCGTGTGGTTGAGCGAGTCCTTGACCACCTGTGCGGTGACCGGGGGCACCAAGGCGATGCGCTCGGCCAGCTCCCTTGTACGTTGGCCCAGCTCGTCGGTCGGGACGACCCGGTTGACCAGGCCCAGGCGCCAAGCCTCGGGGGCGTCGATGACGTCGCCGGTCAGGAGGAACTCCTTGGCCTTGCGGATGCCCAGCTCCCACGGCTCGACCAGCAGCTCGACCCCGGCCCCGGTCATCCGCAGCACCGGGTTGGAGAACGTGGCGTCGTCGGCGGCCACGATGAGGTCGCACATGCAGGCCAGCATGAGGCCGGCGGCCACGCAGCTGCCCTGCACAGCGGCGATGGTCGGCTTGCGGAAGTCGCGGATCCGCTTGCAGCGGTCGTAGTACATGACCTTCTCGTGGTACATCTTTCCCTCGGGCGTCTCCCGCAGGAGTCGCCACTTGTCGGGCTCGCCCGCTCCGACCAGGCCCTTGAGGTCGTGCCCGGAAGAGAAGTGCTTGCCTTCGCCGGCCAGGACCACCACCCGCACGGCGTCGTCGGCGTCGGCCTCGTCGAAGGCGGCATCGAGCTCGTCGATGAGCTCGGTGCTCTGGGCGTTGGCCATCTCGGGACGGTTCATGGTGATGGTGGCCACCGCCCCCTCCACCGCATACCGGATCGTCTCGTAGCCCATGGGTGCCATCCTCCCTGTCCGCCGGTCAGCCCCTCGGTAGCCCGAGGACCCGCTCGCCCACCAGGGTGCGCTGCACCTCGTTGGTGCCGGCGAAGATCGACGACGCCTGATAGTAGAGCCACGACCGCTGCCACATGCCGTCCCCGGGGTTGTCGGCCGCCCCCTGCCAGAGCGGTGAGGCGGGGCCGAGCACGGCCATGGCCGTCTCGTGCAAGCGCTTGGACATCTCGCTCCAGTACAGCTTGAGCGTGCTCCCCTCGGGCCCGGGCGCCTCGCCCCGCTCGAGCCGGGTGAGGGTGCGCCAGTTGTGGAGCTGGAAGAGCTTGACCTCGAGGTAGGCCTGGGCCAGGCGCTGGCGGACCTCGGGGTCGTCGAGGGCGCCGGGTCGGGCCGCGGCCATCTGGAGGAGGGCCACCAGCAGCTGGCAGTGGATGCCCAGCTGGCGCGGGTTGACCCCGCGCTCGTGGGAGAGCGTCGAGTTGGCCACCGACCACCCGTTGCCAGCCTCGCCCACCAGGCGGTCGTCGGGCACGAAGACCTCGTCCAGGATGACCTCGTTGAACTCGGCCTCGCCGGTGATCTGGACCAGCGGGCGGACCTCGACCCCGGAAGCGTGCATGTCGACGGCCAGACAGGAGATGCCCTGCTGGCGCTTGGGGGCGTCGGGGTCGCTGCGGGCCAAGCACAGTCCCCAGTCGGCGAACTGGGCATAGGAGGTCCACACCTTGTGGCCGGAGAGCGTCCAGCCGCCGCCGCTGCGCTCAGCCCGAGTGGTGAGGGAGGCCAGGTCGGAGCCGGCCTCGGGCTCGCTGAACAACTGGCACCAGAGCTCTTCTGCCCCCAGGATGGGTGGGAGCCACCGTGCCTTCTGCCCCTCGGTGCCGTGGGCGAACAAGGTGGGCCCGACCAGGTTTATGCCGATACGGCCAACCAGCTCGGGGGCCCGGGCCCGGGCCATCTCCTCGGTGACCAAAAAGTGCTCGGTGGCCCCGAGGCCGCGGCCGCCCAGCTCGACGGGCCAGGTCACCCCCACCCACCGGTCGGCGGCCAGGGCGGCCTGCCACCGCCGCCCGAAGGCCACCAGCTCGGCCAGGTCGGGGGAGCGGGTCGGCGGCTCGGTCCCGTACTCCCAGGGCAGGTGGGCCACGAGCCACCCGTGCAACTCGGCTTGGAGCTGCCGCTGCTCCGGTGTGATCTGCAGGTCCATCCCCGCTCAGCTTGGCACAGGCGCCAACGACGACGACGCCGACCGGCAGCGGCGGGGACGCGCCGGTCGGACGGGTTGACCCTAAGCTTCGCCGCCGTGGACTTCGACCTGTCGACCGAGCAGCAGGATCTCCGGCACGGTGCCATCGACCTGCTCGAGCGGGTGGCCACCGCCGACCGCGTCCGGGCCTTCGTCGGCCCGGGGTCGGCCACCGACGGCGGAGCCGCCGGGGCAGCGGGGGCCGACCACGCCGGTTCGTACGGTTCCTCCGGCTACGACCGGGCGCTGTGGGAGGCCATGGCCGGACAGGGCTGGCTGGGCGTGGCCCGCGGCGAGGAGGTCGGGGGCCTGGGCCTCGGGATGGTCGAGGTGGCCGTGCTCTGCGAGGAGCTGGGCCGGCGGGTGGCGCCGGCACCCTATGCCAGCACGGTGGTGTGTCTGGCCGCCCTGGACGGCGCCGCCACCGACGAGGGGGTCCTACCCGAGGCGAGCCGGCTGGCCGCCGGGTGGGCAGAGGAGGTCGCCACCGGATCGATCATCGGCGCGGTGGCCTGGTCAGCCGCCGGCGAGGTGGTGGCCCAGCCGGATGGTGACCGGTGGTCGCTCACCGGCCGCCCGGAGCCGACCCTGTACGCCTCGGTCGCCGATCTGGTCGTGGTGGTCACCGGCGATGGGGTCTTTGCCCTTCCTCTCGACGAGGGGATCCGGCCCCCGGCGGAGCCGGCCATGGATCGCACCCGACCACTCGCCTGGCTGCGCCTCGACGGCACGCCTGCCCATCGGATCGGCGGGGCCGATGCCGCTCAGTGGATGGTGGACCGGGCGGCGACCGCCTGGTCGGCCGAACTGCTCGGTGCCTCGGACCGAGCCCTCGAGATGAGCACCGAGTACGCCAAGGTGAGGAAGCAGTTCGGTCATCCCATCGGCAGCTTCCAGGCGGTGAAGCACCGGTTAGCCGATGCCCTGGTGGACGTGGAGGGGATGCGGTCGACCACCTACCACGCCGCCTGGTGTCTGGCCTCCGCCCACCCCGACCGGTCCCTGGCCGCCTCCATGGCCAAGGCCTGGTGCTCGGACGCCTCGCGACGGGTGATGGCGGCCGGTCTCCAGGTGCACGGGGGGATCGGGTTCACCTGGGACCACGACCTTCACCTATTGCTTAAGCGGGCCCAGCTCGACGCGGCCAGTTTCGGCACCGCCACGTGGCACCGGGAGCGCATCGCCGAGTTGCTCGAGCACCGGTTGGCCGAGGGCGTCACGCTCTTCTGAGCGGCGCCCCGCGGCTGCGTTGAGACCGCCCAGGGCGCGGTGGGCGAAGGCCCAGACGCGCCCGGGGAGGTCTCCGGAGCGGCTGCTAATCTGACCCCTGCGCTGGCCCGGGCGACGGGCGACGAGCCGAAGGGGGCGCATGGCCTGGGATTTCTCGACGGAACCTGAGTTCCAAGCACAGCTCGACTGGATGGACGGCTTCGTCCGGGAGGAGGTCGAGCCCATCGACCTTCTGTGGGGCGGGATGACCTACCACCCGCTCGACGACGAGCTCCGGGCCATCGTCGATCCGCTCAAGCAGCAGGTACGCGATCGCGGCCTGTGGGCCTGCCACCTCGGCCCCGAGCTCGGCGGCCAGGGCTACGGCCAGATGAAGCTGGCCCTGATGAACGAGATTCTGGGTCGCTCGTCGTGGGCTCCCATCATCTTCGGCACCCAGGCCCCCGACACCGGCAACGCCGAGATCATCGCCCACTACGGCACCGACGACCAGAAGGAGCGCTACCTGCGCCCGCTGCTCGACGGCGAGATCTTCTCCTGCTACTCGATGACCGAGCCTCAGGGAGGGTCCGACCCGGCCCTGTTCGAGACCCGGGCCACCCGGGACGGCGACGAGTGGGTGATCAACGGGTGGAAGTTCTTCTCATCCAACGCACGCACCTCCACCTTCCTCATCGTGATGGCCATCACCGACCAGGAGACCGACGTCTACCGGGGCATGTCGATGTTCTTGGTGCCGACCGACACCCCGGGCGTCGAGATCGAGCGCAACATCGGGCTCATGGGGGAGCGAGTGCCCGGCAGCGGCATGCACGCCCTCATCCACTACAACGATGTCCGGGTGCCCGCCGAGTCACTGCTCGGAGGCGAGGGCCAGGCCTTCGTCATCGCCCAGACCCGCCTGGGCGGCGGACGGGTCCACCACGCCATGCGGACCGTGGGCATGGCCAAGCGGGCCCTCGACATGCTCGGGGAACGGGCGGTGAGCCGGAAGACCCGTGACGGCGTGTTGGCCGACAAGCAGAGCGTGCGCGATTACGTGGCCGACTCCTACATCGAGCTCCTCCAGTTCCGGCTGTTGGTCATGTACGTGGCCTGGAGCATCGACCAGAAAGCCGACCCCAAGGCCATCCGCCGGGACATCGCCGCCATCAAGGTCCTCACCCCCAAGGTCCTCCACGACGTGACCCAGCGGGCCATCCAGGTCCACGGGGCCATCGGCGTCTCCGACGAGATGCCCCTCGGTGGCCTGTGGATGGTGGCCCCGATCATGGGGTTGGTTGACGGGCCCACCGAGGTCCACCGCAACACGGTGGCCCGCCAGGTGCTCAAGTCCTACCAACCGGTGGACGGGCTGTGGCCCAGCCAGCACCTTCCCACCCGCCTGGCCGAGGCACGGCGCAAATTCGCCGACCACCCCGGAGCCCTTAAGACCGCGGCGGGCGCCGAGTGGGCCGAGGGAGCGGGCACCCTCGAGCACGAGGTGGGCAACCTGTGAGCGAGATCACCGCCGCCGACGGGGAAGCGGCGGAGGCCGACGAGCCCCACTCCACCATCGATCCCGAGCGCCTGGGCCGCTGGATGGACGAGCGCGACCTGCCCGGGAGCGGTGCCCCCCTCACCGCCCGGTTCATCACCGGTGGCGCCTCCAACGATCTCTTCGAGATCATCCGGGACGGCCACCGCTGCGCCCTCCGACGCCCGCCCGAGCCGGTGCCGCGTGGCCGCAACGAGACCATGCTGCGCGAGTACCGGCTGCTGGCCGCCCTCCGGGACACCGACGTCCCGCACGCCCTGGTGCTGGCCGGCTGCGACGACCCCTCGGTGATCGGGGGCTGCTTCTACCTGATGGACTTCGTCGACGGCTGGTCGCCCATCCAGGAGGGCGCGGTATGGCCCGCGCCGTTCGCCAGTGACCTCGAGGCCCGGCGGGGCCTGGCCTTCGAGCTGGTCGACGGCATCGCCCGCCTGTCGCGGGTGGACTGGGAGGCCAGGGGCCTCGAAGGCTTCGGCAAGCCCGACGGCTTCCACGAGCGCCAGGTCGACCGCTGGCTGACCCACCTGGCCGCCTTCCAGTTCCGCCCCCTGCCCGGCATCGACGAGGCCGCCGCCTGGCTGCGCGCGCACAAGCCCCACTCCTACCGACCGGGAATCATGCACGGCGACTATCAGTTCGCCAACGTGATGTTCCACCACGGTGCCCCGGCCCGTCTGGCCGCCATCGTCGACTGGGAGATGGCCACGGTCGGCGATCCGCTCCTCGACTTGGGCTGGGTGGTCAACGGGTGGCCGGAGGACACCTCAGGTACGGAGCCGGGGACCATCAGCTACGTCGACTACACCGGGATGCCGACCAAGGACGAGCTCCTCGACCACTACGCCACGGCCAGCGGCCGGCCGGTCGACGAGATCGACTACTACGTGATCCTGGCCCGCTTCAAGCTGGCCATCGTCCTGGAGGGAGGCTATGCCCGGGTGGTGGCGGGCGAAGCCGACAATCCCAAGATGGCCATGTTCGGCAACGTGGTGCTGGAGATGGCCCGCAAGGCGGCCGAGTTGGCCGCCACCACCACCCTGCGCTGAGTCGGTGGTGCCGGCGGTTCCCGAAAGTGGCTCCGCCGGTGCCGGGCGGTTCGACCTGACCGGGAAGGTGGCATTGGTGACCGGCGGGAGCCGGGGATTGGGCAGGGCCATGGCCCTCGGCCTGGCCGACGCCGGCGCCGATGTGGTCATCGCCAGCCGCAAGCTCGACGCCTGCCGGGCGGCGGCGTTGGAGGTCGAGTCGCGGGGGCGGCGGGCGCTGGCCGTTGCGGCCAACGTGGGCCGATGGGAGGAGCTCGACGGGTTGGTGGACGCCGCCTACGAGTCCTTCGGTCGTGTCGACGTCCTGGTCAACAACGCCGGCATGTCCCTGCTCTACGGCGACCTGGGCGAGGTCACCGAGGCCATGTGGGACAAGGTGGTGGGCCTCAACCTGAAGGGGCCGTTCCGCCTCACCGCCCTGGTCGGCCCGCGCATGGCGGCCGACGGCGGGGGCTCGATCATCAACGTCTCGAGCACCGGCTCCATCCGCCCGGCACCGTTCATGCTCCCCTACGACGCAGCCAAGGCCGGGCTCAACGCGTTGACCGTCGGCTTCGCCCATGCCTACGGTCCGACGGTCCGGGTCAACTGCATCATGGCCGGCCCCTTCTTCACCGATGTGGCCGAGCACTGGGACCTCGAGGCGTTCGAGGCAGCAGCCCGGGCCCGCCACGCGCTCCAGCGCGGTGGCCAGCCCGACGAGATCGTGGGCGCCGCCCTCTACTTCGCCTCCGACGCTTCGAGCTACACCACCGGGGCCTCGCTACGGGTGGACGGCGGCATCCCCTGACGCTGTTTTACCTGACGCGGTGTCCCGCGCCCCAGCCCTGGGGGTGCGCCGGTGAATCAGCCCGCCGGCCTGGCCCCGGGAACGGTCACCGTGTCGGTGTCGACGCCCGAACGGAGCACGGCTCCCGGGGTGGCCCCGGTGAGCTCGCCGCCGCGCACGATCTCGGTCCCATTGACCAGGACGTGTTCGATCCCGTCGGCCTCGGCGTAGAGGCGGCCGGCACCCCCGGGGAGGTCGTCCCGGGTGTACTCGGCCCGTTGCCCGAGGGTGGCGGGGTCGAGGACAACCAGGTCGGCGAAGCAACCGGGCGCCACCCGACCCCGGTCGCGGAGGCCGTACAGACGGGCGGGTACCTCGGTGAGCTGGTGCACGGCGGCCTCCCAGCTGAGCAGGCCGCGCTTGCGCACACCGTCGCCCAGCATGGAGGTCGAGTAGATGGCGCCGCACATCATGTCGAGATGGGCCCCGGCATCCGACCCCCCGACCACGGTGCGCGGGTCCTGCCATACCTTGGCCCGGAGTTCCCAGTCGGCCTCCGACTCGGGGATGGGTGGCCGCAGACCGGTGCGCAACCGGTCGGCCAGGGCCACATCGACCAGGGCATCGAAGGGCTCCTGCCCACGCTCGGCGGCGATGTTGCCGACGGTGCGACCGGCCAGACCGGCGTTGGCCTCGCTGAACGTCTCCTCGATGACCAGGTTCCTCCAATTGGCCAGTGCGGCCAGAATGCCCGCCTCCTCGGAGTGGGCGGCGGCGTCGAGCCGTCCTCGCACCTCGGGATCGGCGAGTCGTTCCATGCGCTCGGGGATGGGGAGGGCAAAGATCTCGCGCCACCCGGGGAGCCCGTCGATCACCGCACCGTGCTCGAAGGAGAGACGGATCTTCATGGTGTGGGGGAGGGTGAGGGCCACCACCGTGGCCCCGCGCCCGGCGGCCGCCGTCGAGGCCTCGAGCTGGCGCTCGCATCCCGACGGGTTGAGCGCGGACACCCCGAGCACGTTCCAGTTGGCCGGCCGGTTGGCCAGCAGCGACAGGGTGGCCATGAGGTCGACCTCCTCCTCGCTGAACCCATTGAGGCATCCGGGCACGATGAGCTCGAGCGTGGTCCCCGGGTGCTCGGCCAGCGCCGCCGACAGCGCCTCGAGCTCGGCCCGGCTCGCCGCCCGGGAGGGCACCGGCTGGCCGTCCCCGTCGTTGTGGGTGTGGGCCTGTGAGGTGGAGAGGCCGAGGGCGCCCTCGGCAAAGGAGCGCTCCGCCAGGGCCACCATGGCGGCCACCTGGGCATCGGTGGCGGGGGTGCCCACCGCGTCGTCGCCCATGACCGACCGTCGGAGGGTGGAATGGCCGACCAGAAACCCGGCATTGACGCCGATGGCCCCGTCGAATCGGCCGAGCCACTCCCCGAACGAGGTCCAGGACCAGTCGAGGCGCTCAAGGGCCGAGAGGGGCATGCCCTCGACCCGGGCCATCATGCGGGCCAGGTAGTCGGCATGCTCGGGTCCGGCCGGTGCCAGGGAGAAGCCGCAGTTGCCGCCGATCACCGTGGTCACCCCGTGCAGGGGCGAGGGTGTTGCCGCCGGATCCCACGAGAGCTGGGCATCGTAGTGGGTGTGGAGGTCCACGAACCCAGGGGTTACCAGTAGGCCGTCGGCATCGATGGTGGCGGTGGCCGGCTCATCGACCGACCCGACCGACACAATCCGGCCCTGGTGGATGGCCACGTCGGCACGGTGCGACGGGGCACCGGTGCCATCGACGACCGTCCCCCCACGTATCACCGCATCGAGCACTGTGCTACCTCCGCTCCCCGAGGACGTCACTCCCGCCGGATGCTACTTGCCCGGGTTGTCCGGCACCTCCGTGGCACCCATCCCATGCGCCATGATCTGAACCGTTGACACCTGACTGGCGGGACCGGATTATCGAGACGTTCGGGAGCGTGCGTTCGGCGCGCGCCGTCGGCGGGGGGGTGCACCGGGTCCGGACCACGGCCGGCGAGGTGGCCGTGAAGGTCGGGGTCGGCGTCCTCGACGAAGCGGAAGGACTGCGTCGTCTGGCCAGGGCGCCCGGTGCTCCTCCGGTGCCCGATGTCCTGTTGGCCGATTCGGACTTGCTGGTGACGGCTTGGATCGACCAGCAGCAACGCACCGCGGGCCACGACGAAGGGCTCGGCCGCATGCTGGCCGGCCTGCATGCGGTTCCCGCTCCGGAGTGGGGCGGGGGCTCGTCATGGATCGGGAACTGCCGGGTCGACCCCGCCCCCCGGACAAACAGCACCGAATTCTACGGTCGACGCATCATCGAGTTGGCCGCTGGTTGCGGCGTGGAGCGCCGGGCTGCCGCGCTGGCCGCTCGGCTGCCGGTACTGCTGCCACCCGGCGGTCCAGTACTCCTCCACGGCGACCTGTGGTGGGGGAACATCCTGTGGGGAGCGGACGGTGCGCCGTGGCTGATCGACCCCTCGGTCCACGGCGGCCACCCCGAGGAAGACCTGGCCATGCTGGCGCTGTTCGGCCCCATCCCTGACCGGACGCTCCACGCCTATACCGACATCGGGGTGCTCGAGGAGGGGTGGGCGGATCGGGTGGAGCTGTTCCAGCTCGTACCGTTACTGGTGCATGCGGTGCTATTCGGCGGCGGCTACCGCGCCCAGGTGGAGGCGATCCTCCGTCGCTTCACCTGACCGATGAGGTCAGGCCGCCGATCGACAAGGACCGACCCGGACGGGTGACGGGCACTAACCTGCGGGTTCGATGATCGGAGCAACCGGAGGCCCGTCGACAGGTCGGTTGGCCTTGTTGCCCGATCCCGAGCCGCGGGCGATCCGGGTACCGATCATCTCGGTGGACGACCACCTGATCGAGCCCCCCGACCTGTTCGAAGGTCGGGTGCCGGCTCGCTTCGCCGAACGCGCTCCCCGCATCGTCGAGGACGGGGACGGCTCGCAGTACTGGCTCTACGAGGACCGCCGCTATCCAAACATCGGGCTCAATGCGGTCATCGGCCGGCCCAAGGAGGCATGGAGTATGGAGCCGGCCCGCTTCGAGGACATGCGGCCGGGGTGCTTCGACATCGGAGCCCGCATCGCCGACATGGACCTCAATGGCGTGTGGGCGTCCCTGTGCTTCCCCTCCCTCGTGGCCGGCTTCTGTGGCGCCGTGTTTATCGGCTCCGACGACCCCGAGCTCGGCCTGGCCAGCCTGCGGGCCTGGAACCAATGGCACCTCGAGGTGTGGGCCGGCACCTTCCCCGACCGGATCATCCCGTTGCAGCTGCCGTGGCTGGCCGATGTCGAGGTGGCCGCGGCCGAGGTGCGCCACAACGCCGAGCGGGGGTTCAAGGCGGTCAGCTTCCCCGAGTTCCCCGCTCAGCTCCACCTCCCCTCCATCTTCACCGACCACTGGGATCCCTTCTTCGCCGCCTGCGAGGAGACCGACACCGTGGTCTGCCTGCACACCGGGGCCTCCTCGTGGGCACCGCTGCCATCGCCGTCCCCGCCGTTCGAGCTCCTCCCCACCCTGTTTCCGGTTAACGCGCTCATCGCCGCGGCCGAGTGGCTGTGGTCGGGTGTACCGCTCCGGTTTCCCCGACTGTCGGTGGCCATGTCCGAAGGTGGGATCGGCTGGGTTCCCATGCTGCTGGACCGGGTCGACTACGTGCTTTCGCACTCCGCCTCGGGGGAGGAGAGCATCTCGTGGCCGTCGGAGCTCCGACCGAGCGAGGTGCTCAAGCGCAACTTCTGGTTCTGCACCATCGACGATCCGTCACTGGTCGACCTCCGCCATGTGATCGGGGTCGACCACATCATGGTGGAGAGCGACTACCCCCACGCCGACTCGACCTGGCCCGACACCCAGTCGGTGCTGCAGGCGACCCTGGGTGGCATCGACGAATCCGAGCTGCGCATGGTGGCGGCGGGCAACGCCGCACGTCTGTTCCGTCACCCGCTGCCCGACATCGACGACTGGCGGGACCCGGCAACCACCGCCGGAACGAGGTAGGCCGCACTACCCACCCCCGCTCGTGGGGCGGGGCGTGGACCCTATGGGCGGGGCGAAAACCGGCTCAACGCGTTGAACTTTGGAGCGTGACGTAGGGAGGTTTCCTGTCCCCCGAGCCTCAGCGGGCCTGGCGGCCAAGCCCGACCCGCGCTCGCGATAGTTGCCTGCCCATGAACGGCACATCCGGGCGTGACCGACCAGGAGGACCAATGACCCTGGTCGTCGAAGGGCGGAGCCGTCAGGACCGCTGGTACGGCGACCGGGCGTGGACCGTGTCGTGGATGATCATGAATCGCATAGACCAGTACCCAGATCGTGGCTCGGGAAGCTCGTGCCGAGACCAGAAGAACCCCGCCAACGTCACGGCGGCGGCGGCGGCGGCGAGCCAGGTGATCAACCCGGCTGCGAGGATCCACGGCGTGGATCCCAACGACATCACGATGAGGCCCGCGATGGCGACGGCCAGCCCGACGTACTCCACTCGGAGGGCCCAGACGGCCATCCTCCAGTGTCCGTTGTATTGCAGCTCCGGCGGCTCGTCCATGCCAGGGGATAGTTCCACCGTTGCGACGGCTGCGTCCGCCGTGCGGCAGTCTCCCGGGTTGTTGATCCGACCGGGATGTGCCGATACCGGGCGGGCACTAAATATCCCTTACCACCAATGCACGATCACCCGTGTAACGGCACATGTGGGTCACCCTCGCGATCATCGGATCACACCTTGGTCCACCGCCGATTCGACCGGATCGCCGGTGCCGGACTAGGTGATGGTGATGGTGACCGTCAGGGCAGCGTGGGCCT
>Ga0182018_10002970_pt1 | contig 15999 bp, 19 predicted proteins | sample 812P2MmetaG_FD_120490 | JGI IMG/M metagenome (GOLD analysis project Ga0182018, IMG submission 120490) | Permafrost microbial communities from Stordalen Mire, Sweden - 812P2M metaG | ecosystem: Environmental > Terrestrial > Soil > Wetlands > Permafrost | place: Sweden: Stordalen | collected... | reverse complement strand
AGATTGCCTCGGACAAGCAGATGCTCGGCAAGAAGCCAGAGCCTGCGTTTGTGCGTGTGGATGTGGATTACCAGTTGGCGTCGACTTTCCCAGCGATGGGTTACGGCAATTCGTCGGAGGCGCCGTATGCGTGGCCGGGCGCGAAGAACGTGCGGACTGTGAAGGCCGGGATAGTGGCGCCTCCTCCGCTGCCAGTTGAGTTGCGGCCGGTGGGTTCAGCGTCAGCCTCGTTGGTTGCTCCGGCGCGCCCGGCCTCGCCGGCTCCCTAAAGATCGAAGTTCCTGCCTGATTTTGGGCGGAGGAAAAGGCCACGATGAGCGATCATCGTGGCCTTTTATGTTGTGCGATTCGGGTATTGTGTTCCCGCCGCTTAAGAGGGGCGGGCAACCTCGGCGAGGCGTGCCGCCTTGCCGCGCAGGCCGCGGAGGTAGAAGAGCTTGGAGCGTCGGACCTCGTAGGAGCGGACCTTTTCGACCCGATCGATGACTTTGGAGTTGTAGGGGAAGATGCGTTCGACGCCCTGGCCGAAGCTCATCTTGCGCACGGTAAAGGTACCCTGCGGGCCCTTGCGGGTGGCGATGACCATGCCTTCAAAGGCCTGGAGCCGCTCTTTTTCGCCCTCGCGGATCTTGACCTGCACGCGAACGGTGTCGCCGGGGCCGAAGGCGGGGTGGTCGGTCCGCTCAAGCTTGGCGGCCAGTTTTTGCATGATGGGATGGATAGACATAGGTGCTTTCCTGTTACGAATTCGAATATTTAGTTTAGCACGGGAATCGGGTCAGTTCGTGCCGGATTCGTGCTCGTGAGTGAGACCCAAGTATTGCTTGGGGTGAGGATTCTCGTGGCTCCGTAGGACTTCAAGGAGAGGAGATCTTTGTCACCGGTGACGATGATGTCGGCGTGGCCGAGGGTTGCGCATTCGAGGATGAAGTCATCGTTTGGGTCGCGGCAGATGCCAGAGAGGGTTCCGATCACAGCGATACGCGTTGCACCTCGCACGTAGTCCGACAACCGCCTCAGTATTTCGTCTGGATGATGACCGAATTTATCGCGCATCACACGGACAACTTCGTTCTCAATCTCGTCGCAGATCAACAACTGGTCTGCCGCTACCGCGAATGCTACGGCTTCTTTCGGAGGTCCGCCAAACTCCAATGCTGAGACATAGACTCCCGAGTCGAGAATGACGATCACCTTCCAGCCGCTCGTTCTGCGCGAACTTCGTGAACTAGGCGCTCGACGTCTTCCGGGCCGTACCCATTGTGGCCTTTCTCACGCGCGATCGCATTGAATTCGTCAAGCGACCGGCGGATTTGCTCGGCGCGGTAGGCACGGAAGGCTTCGCGGAAGAGTTCGCTAGTGGTGCGGCTCTCTTTGGCGGCTAGGCGTTCGACCTGCTCGGCTAGATCCGGTGGGAAGCTGATGGTGAAAGTGCGGGACGTGCGGGTTGAGGTGGCCATGCCAATATCTTACTATGTAAGACTATGTAAGACAAATTGCTGGTGGGTTGGCAATCATTCAAAGAATTGGCTGTGAGCTGAGGGAGGCCAAGAACTCGCGGTCGTCGTCGGTGAGCGAGGCGTGGGTGAGGAGATCGGGGCGGTTGCGCAGGGTTTTGCCGAGGGCTTGCTGACGACGCCAGAGGCGGATGGCAGCGTGGTCGCCGTTGGCGAGTATCTCCGGAATTTGTGTGCCGCGGAAGTCGGCGGGGCGCGTGTAATGGGGGTAGTCCAGAATGCCGCCCGCGCCATGGGTCGAGCGGGGGACGCCGTCGGCGGTCGTCTGGTCTGAGGGGTCGTCGCCTGCGCCGAAGCTCTCGTAGCGGGCGGAGTCGGCGTGGCCGAGGACGCCGGGGAGCAGGCGCACGGTCGCATCGAGGATGACCGCCGCTGCCAGCTCACCTCCAGAGAGGACGTAGTCGCCGATGGAGAGTTCGTCGTCCGCAAGGAGAAGGCTGACGCGTTCGTCGACGCCCTCGTAGCGGCCGCAGATGAGGACGACGCGCTCGAGGGATGCGAGGCGATGGGCGGTTGCCTGAGTGAAGGGTTTGCCCTGCGCGGAGAGCAGGATGACGGACTCGCGGGTGAGGTTGCGAGTCGGCTTCGCGGCGATGCCGAGCGATTCGACGCAGTCGAAGATGGGCCCGGGCTTGAGGACCATGCCTTCGCCACCGCCGAAGGGGCGGTCGTCGACAGTGCGATGGCGGTCGTGGGTGAAAGCGCGGAGGTCGTGGGTGTGGACCTCGACGGTGCGGGTGGCGATGGCGCGGCTGAGGATGCCGTGGTCGAGCGGCCCGGAGAAGAAGTTGGGAAAGATGGTGAGGATGTCGAAGCGCATGGGGGTGCGGCAGTCGTGCCGGTTGCGTGATGGTACTACTTTTCCGCAGCGGCGCGGTTGATTTGGGTGAGGCCTTCGGGCAGGGCCATGCGGATGGCGCGGGCGGGCAGGTCGAGCGCGAGGAGGTAAGCGCTGGCGAAGGGGATGAGCAGCTCGTCGCCCTCAGGGGATGTGATGGCGAGCAGAGGCGCCGCCTCCTCGATGCGGCGCGAGCCGTCGGGTGTGCTGGGGAACTGGACGCTCTCGACGACACCCACGGGCTGACCGCGATCATAGACGGTGCAGCCGATGAGGTCGGAGATAAAGACTGTGCCGGATTCGAGGGCGACGCGCTCGCTGAAGGGGACGATGACCTGCTTGCCGGCGAACTCCTGGGCCTGCTCGATGGTATCGACGCCGGTGAACTGCAGTACGATGCGGCCGGCGTTGCGACCGACGGGGAGCCAGTGGGAGGCTACCTCGGCGGACTCAGGTTGTGGGGTTGAGGTTGAGTCTGCATCCGCAGCGGCATCGGCGAAGCCGGCGGGCGCGAGGAAGACGCGTGGATGAGTTGCGAAGCGGTCGGGAAAGTCGGTGAAGAGGTCGGCGAGGACCTCTCCTTTGCGTCCCTGGGGACGAAGGATCTGGGCCAGCACGATCCATTGCGGATTGCGATCCATGAAATGGATGTTAGAGCATTGCGCGGTAAGGAATTTGCGCAGGACACCCCTTCGTTGGCGCGCTCACGGTTCGGCAACGCGGACGACGATTTGGCTAAGGGTGTTGGTATGCGATCGGCCCGGGACTATTCCGCCCTGGGCTGATCGTCCTCCATGATGTCGAGGGAGAAGCGATGATGAAGCTTCATGCTGGCAGCGCCGAGGATGGTGCGCAGGGACCGCGCGGTGCGGCCCTGTTTTCCGATCACCTTGCCGATGTCCTGGTGGGCGACGCGAAGCCGTATCACGGTGGCATCCCGATCCTGGATGAGTTCGACGACAACGTCTTCGGGTTGATCGACCAATGCTCGAATGATTTCCAGCATGAGCTGCTTCATCTGCTCTGCCGGCCCGTCTTTTGCGGTTGATGTAACTTCATTCATCACAGACACCTCTTGGGAGTAGTGCCGCGCCGGTCCAGTTCAACCCATCGCCTCAGTCTAGTGAGGTCTTTAAAGGAGGAACGAATTGCTGCCGGTGTGGCGTCGTGGCCACATCCTGTGGGGAACAGGCTGGTCACGCAGGCGGACTTTTTTAGGGTCCAGCCTGCGAAGAGTCTACGTGAGTAGACCTAAAAATGATTAGTAAAAACAATAAGATACGGCATCTTTAGGCACTGGAAACTGGTTACCAGATGACTAAGTAGTAACTATGCGGCGGGGGCTGACTCGGAGACCGGCTGAGCGAAGAGTTTGCCGACGCGTTCCGACATCCGGGCGCCATTGCCTACCCAGTAGTCGATTCGGTCGCGCTTGAGGTCGAGTGCTGCGGGGGTGGTGCGGGGATTGTAGGTACCGACGACTTCGATGGACCGACCGTTGCGAGCTCTGTCTTTCTCAATCACAACGACGCGGTAGTGGGGCTGCTTGCGGGCGCCTACGCGCGCCAGACGGATCATCAACACTTGGGAAATCCTCTCAAAAAAAAGAAAACGGTGCGAGTGCGGAACGATATTGAACGGACGGCCAAACCGGGCGGTACCGCAGGCTCTCGCTACCCAACACCTAAGTATGGCGGAGATTGCGAGATTTCGCAATCTCGGTGCGCTGAATGTCTTTCGTTTTGCCAATACTGAAATCTGAGGCCTCTTTTTTTGACGGGGTGCTTGGGATCTTGCGCTGGCTTCAGTCTCCATCGCGCAGCAGGGCTGAGGCGGCCCATAGAACGGGCGCCTGCCCGTGAAGGTTTCCGGTCTGGCGTTTGCGGTCGAGGTAGTACTGCACATTGGCAAATTTGTTGGTGCCCTCGCAGACCTGGGTGACGTCGTAGTTCTGGTCGACGTAGCCGGCGACGGCGATCCATCCCCTGCGCGCTGCGGGGGCATAGGTGGCCGCGTCAAGCCAGCCGTGCTTGACGCCGGTGATGAGGGCGAAGCTGAACATGGCGGAGCTGGAGGACTCGGGCCATGCCTCAGGGTGGTCGATGAGCTGACGCCACATGCCGTCGGCGCCTTGATACTTGAGCAGCGCGGCCATCATCAGTTTGTAGCCGGCGAGGATGCGCGGTCGGTCGGGCTGGTCGGCGGGGAGGGTGCGCAGCATCTCGGCCATGCCGGCGGCGAACCACCCGTCACCGCGACCCCAGAAGAACGGCGCGTCGGTGGCGTGGTAGAAGAGGCCGTTGGGCTGCTGCAACTTGTCGAGGTAGGCGACCATCTCATGCGCATCGCGGTCGAGGTACTTGCGGTCGCCGGTAGCGCGGTAGGCCTGGAGCTGCAGCATGGTGAGCATGTACATGTCGTCGACCCAGAAGCGGGTCTCGCCGGAGAGGCCTTGCTTTTCCATCGCGGCGAGTTCATCGGGCGGGAAGGCGGCGGCCATATCGGCTGGCATGGGCTCCCACTGACGGTCGGCCAACATGGTGCCAAGCTTGAGGTAGCGGGGGTCGTAGGTGGGAAGATTTTTGGTGAGGATGGAGATCTCGAAGGGGACGACGCCGAAGATGGAGTTGTCGACGTGGCGTTTCTGCGGGATGAGACGGTCCTGAGGACCTCCAGGAAGGACGGGCGCGAAACGGGCGATGAGCTGGTCGCGGAGCGCGTCGTCGTGGGTGAGTTCGGCGAAGGTGAGGGCGCCGTACCAGGTGCAGACATCCGGGTAGGAGATGCCGCGGCCGAGCGGCGAGGCGGCGAACTTATCGGCGAGGTGCTTGCCCAGCTCGGCGGGGGAGACGCCTTTGGGCCAGACGTTGAGGTCGCCTGGCCAGGGTGGAACCGTCGGCTTGTAGTCGGCTTCGCCGGGAGCGAGCGGTGTGTAGGGGGTGGGGGGCCTTTGCGCAGCTGGCGTCTGTGTCGTTGGCCCGGCTGGCGGTTGCGCGTGTGCGATGGCGGCGAGCAGGAGAGAGGCGCAGAGGAGCGAGGGGATTTGAAGCTTCATTCGATTTCACCGTTGAGGAAATGGTTTCTGGCGCGTCGGGGAACCAGTCTACTCGGCGACGGCAAAGATGGACAACTTTGCGCGTGCTCCCGCAAACGTGTCATCCAAAGTTCAATTTTCGCTGGGGCGCTCTATGTGGTCGATCACGAGATATTGGACGGGGCCTCTTTGGGCGGCCAGTTTGAGGCCCAGTTGTTCCTTGAGCGCGTCGAAGATCGAGGGGCGGTCGAGTGCTTCCTGTTCGCCTATTGGTGCCAGTGCATCGGCCAGTTGAGGTACTTGCTTGCCGCCTCATACACCGGCGCTGCAGTCGTCGAGAAGCTGGCCGCCACGTGGTGCTCAAAGCCGTGCTCGCAGATGTAGCGGAGCAGCTGCTGCATGTTGGGGATCTCGACGACGCCGGCGCCGCCGAAGGTGTTGAGGGGGTCGTTGGTGAAGGCGCCCTGGCCGACGTAGCCTTTGATCTGGCCCGAGAAATCGTCCGTTGAAAAACGGGCGAAGGACATCGGGCCGGCTTTGACGGTGCCGTCTAAAGTTCCGTGAGTATTCTCTTTGCCCACCGTGCCGGCGATGATGAGCTGATAGTCCATCTTGACGCCTTCCTTGAAGAAGTGTTTGGGAAGGTTCGAGCAGTGGAAGCAGACGGCCTTGTTGGGGTCCTCGCCGTAGTTGTTGTTCCAGTCGAGCAGGGCGGAGGGGGTCTCGCTGGCGAGCGTGAGGGCATACATGCTCAAGGTCCCGAGTATGTCGACCTCGCAGGCGGAGGGGATCAGGCTCTCGGACATCATGGACATGACGGTGCAGGGGACGATGCCGAGGAACTCTTCGATGCTGGTCCAGCACTGGACGGCACTCACCGTCAGCTCACTTGCGGCCATCCATGCCTCAATGACAGCGGCGAGCTTGGCCATCTTCATCAGCGCCGCCTCCGGCGTGTCGCCGGTCGGAATGTATTTTTTGATGGAGGCGAGCTTGGCTTGCGCGGTGTCGTCCGAATCTGACATCCGCCCGATCCTTCCCATCACTTCGGAGAGGTCGAGGGTCTCCACCGTGATCCCCGACCGTTCCAGGAGCTTTTCCGAGTAGCGGACGGTGTTGAAGGCGGTAGGACGCGCGCCGATGGCGCCGAAGCGCGAGTTGCGCAGGCCGCGAACGACGCGGCAGACGGCGGTGAACCAGGCGAGGTCGGCTTTGAATTCGGGCGAGTCGGGCGCCTCGGTGTGCAGGGTGGTGAGGGAGTAGGGGATGCCGTACTGCTTCAGGTTATTGCAGATGGACATCTTGCCGCAGAAGCTGTCGCGCCGGTAGGCGATGGACATCTTGGAGGGCGCGTCGGGCGTGGCCTGGATCAGCACCGGCACCCTCAGGTCGGCCAGCCGGATGGCATCCGCCAGCCCGCGCTCTTCCCCGAAGTTCGGCAGCGTAATAATCAGCCCGTCGATCTCGGATGCGTGGGCCTTGAAGAGCGCGGCGCATTTCTTGGCGTCCTCGTAGGTCTCCACCGCGCCATGGGCGGTGACGTCGGGGTGCAGGACGATGGGCTTGATGCCTGCGGCTTCGAGGGCGGCGATCATCTCCAGGCGGCCGCTGGTGGCGAGGTGCGAGGGAAAGAAGCCGCGGTTGCCGACGAGGATTCCGAGGGTCATTTGCTTGGGCATGGGTCTCCTGAGGATGGTGACGGTCGAAAAAAATATGTCTAGAAACTATACGATGTCTTTGTTGCCGGGAGACGCGGGGCGAAGAGCCGCATCTTAGGAGGCAGGAAGCCGAAGGCTTTACCCATGATTTATGCGTGACGAGGTAGGATGGTTGGGTTCAACGATCGACGATTCCGCTATCGATTCAAAAAAAAGGAGAAGAACAATGATGAAGATGAATGCCCGTTTCCGTAGCGCTGCAATCGTAGCGGCGCTTGCCCTTGTGTCTTTCGCCGCGCGTGCAGAGACGATCAAGCTGAAGGCGACTCTGGACGCCGCGACCGAGGTCCCGCCGAAGGCCAGCAGCGGAACCGGGCACCTCACCGCGACGCTGGACACTGCGACCGAGGTGCTGACGTACCACATTGAGTTCAAGGACCTGACCGGACCGGCGGTGGCCGCGCACTTCCATGGGCCGGCGGCGGTTGGGGTCAATGCCGGACCGCAGGTTGCGATGACCAAGCCGATCGTGAGCCCGATCGATGGGACAGCGACGTTGACCGCGGACCAGGCGAAGGACCTGCTGGATGGGAAGTGGTACTTCAACGTGCATACGACAGCGAACCCGGGCGGGGAGATTCGCGGGCAGATCTGGAAGGTACAGTAACGGCGCGGAGGAGTGCGCGGGCCGTATGGGCTCGCGCACTTTTCGCATCGGCTAGTCTTTGCCGGGGCGGAAGCGCAGGGTGTAGAACGCGCCGAAGAGGGTCATCAGCAGGCCCCACCAGAAGGCTGGGTGGAGGTTGGCGAGGACGGTCGTGGCGGGGTGGGAGAACTCGTAGATGCCTTCGCCGAAGATGATGAGGCCGCTGGCGAGCATGAGGATGCCGACGAAGAACCAGAGGGAGAGGGGTTGTTCGGTGCTGGGATCGACGTGGTGCGGGGTGGTCATGGGGGTTTCCTTTACCAAAGCCAGATGTTAAGGATGAAGAGGACGGTGGCGACGACGATGGCCCAGAAGATGGGCTTCTCGTAGATTTTGGTTGATCGGTCATCGGGGATGATGGTGCTGCCGTAGACGAGGCCGGTGAGGGACGACTCGGGCATGGGTTTGGTCATGTAGCTGACGACGATGGTGACGAGCACGCAGGCGCACCAGGCCCAGAGCGCGCGGTAGAGGTTGGCGGCCATGGCCTGCACGCGGACGATGGTGTCGGCGGAGGCGTGGGGCTTCAGGATCATGAAGCGGATGTTGGCGGGGTCGTGCGCGACCGCGGCCCACATAGCGATGGAGGCGGCGGTGCCGGCGAAGAGTCCCCAGAAGCCGCCGGCCTTGGTGGCGCGCTTCCACAACATGCCAAGGATGACGGTGCCGAAGAGCGGCGCGATGAAGAAGCTGAACAGCTCCTGCACGTAGTCCATGATGCTGGCGGCGTGACTCACAAGGTACGCAGTGCCTACGGACACAGCCATGCCAACGACGGTGGACCAGCGGCCCATGGAGACGTAGTGTGAGTCGGAGGCCTTCTTGTTGAAGTAGGCGCCGTAGATGTCGTAGGTCCACACGGTGGAGAAGGCGGAGACGTTGCCGGCCATGCCGGACATAAAGCCGGCGACCAGCGCGGTGATGCCGAGGCCGAGCAGGCCCGGGCCGAGGTAGCGCACCATCATCAGCGGCAGCACTTCGTTGAAGCTGTGCGCGCCGTGGTGGACGACCATGTCGGAGCCGTCGGGGTAGAGCTGGATGAGATGGCCAGCGGAGTCTTTGAGCAGAACGAGCGCCAGCAGGCCAGGGAGGATGACGAAGAAGGGTACAAACATCTTGAAGGCGGAGCCGATGATGGGTGCGAGTCGTGCGGCGCGGAGGTTGTTGGCGGAGAGCACGCGCTGGACGACGAGGAAGTCGGTGGTCCAGTAGCCAAACGAGATGACGAAGCCGAGGCCGAAGACGATGCCGGTCCAGTGGACGCCCATGGGGTTGGTGTCGAAGGAGCCGATGGTGGACCAGAGGTGCATATAGGCGGGATCGCCCATACGGGTGATGATCTGAGACTTCAGGCTGGTCCAGCCGCCGGCTTCGATGAGGCCGAGGATAGGAATGAGTGCGGCTCCCGCCCAGATGAGGACGAACTGCAGCACCTCATTGATGATGGCGGAGCGCAGGCCGCCGAGCATGACGTAAACGGCAACGGTGATGGCTCCGACCCAGACGGAGAAGTTGATGTCCCAGCCGAGCACGACCTTCATCACCAGGGCCATGGAGTACATGTTGACGCCGGACATGAGGACGGTCATGAAGGCGAAGCAGATGGCGGAGAGGCCGCGGGCTCCTTCGCCGAAGCGGAGCTGCAGATAGCCCGGCACGGAGTGGGTCTTCGAGATGTAGTAGAAGGGCATCATGACGATGCCGAGGAAGAGCATGGCGGGGATGGCGCCGATCCAATACCAGTGGGTGGCGAGGATGCCGTACTGGTAGGCCGCCCCGGCCCAGCCCATCAGCTCAAGCGAGCCGAGATTTGCGGAGACGAAGCTGAGGCCGGCGATCCATGCGGACATCTCGCGGCCGGCGAGGAAGAACTCTTCGCTGGTGTTGGTCGAGCCTTTTACATAGAAGCCGATGAAGATGACCATCGCGAAGTAGAGGCCGAGGATGGCGTAGTCCACCGGTGCGAGGTGGGTCAGCTGGGCGGCGAGGAGCATGGGTGCGGCCCCGGGGTGGGGAAGGAGTGCGGGCAGGAGAGCGTGCATCGGGTGGTTGGTCCGTTCTGCCGGCGCGGTCTTCTCTTTTTGAAAAAACGCGAGACGCGCACCGGGCGGTTCATCTTAGAAGTGGTATTTCAGACGTAGAGAAATATACCGATTCGAGGTGCCATGCGCCATCGCGGGTTTAGGCGAGAGTTGGCGCGGCGGGGACGGGGATGGAAGCAGCGGATGGCGAAGTGGCGGGCCAGAGCGTTGCGGCCGCGAGCTGGACCAGGGCGATCCAGTAAAGGTCGGCGCCGAGGAGGTGGAGGACCTGCATCCACGCGGGAGCTAGGAGGACGATGTCGGCGAAGCCGAGGGCGAACTGGAGGAGCAGCAGGGCGAGGACGACGCGGCTGAGGCGGGTTGCGCCGCGCAGGAGCGGCAGGACGCAGAGGACGGCGAGGAGCGCGGCGGCGGGATGCATCCACCTCATGCGAACCAGCAGGGGCGAGGTTGCAGCGAAGTCGGAGGCGAGGGCGGCGCGCAGGGTGGGCGATGGGAAGAGTGTGTCGGCCAGGGCAGCCAGGGAGCCGGTGGCGCCGACGGCGATGGTGGAGAAGATGGCGAGCAGGGCCGCCCGGCGCGGAGTGGGGCGCGCTGCGGCGCTGCGGCTGGGGCTGAGAAACCATGCGACGAGCGCGAGCGAGGCCATCAGTAGGAGGGTGTTGGTGAAGTGGATCGACTGCATCAGGACGCGGGCGTTGGAGGCGTTGTTCTCGACGTAGTGGCGTAGGACGAGGACCGCGCCGAGTGCGGCTTCAAGGATGAGGAAGGCGAAGGACCAAAGGACGGCGGCGCGTGCGAGATGGCGCCGCGGCGTGGCGCGGAAGGTCCACGCGATGAGGGCAAGGTCGAGCAGGATGCAGATGCCCGATGTCGAGCGGTGGATGAACTCGATCAGCGTGGCGAGGCGTGGGTGGCGGGGGAAGAAGTCTCCGTTGCATAGGGGCCAGTTGGCGCCGCAGCCTGCGCCTGAGCCCGAGGTGCGCACGATAGCTCCCCAGAGGACGACGAGGATGAAGCAGGCGAGGGTGAGGTAGGCGAAGCGGGTTGCAGAGCGGGTGTTGTGTATCGCCGGGGTGGGCGCGGCCGGGATCGCTGGCGCGGAGGGCATGGAGGTATTTTAGTTCTCCGTTGTCCGTTCTAAGTTCTCCGTTGAGGTCGGAGCGGTCAACCGGCGGCGAGTTCTTTGGCGCGTTGGGTGGCGCGTTTGACGGCTTTGATCAGGGTGACGCGCAGGCCGCCCTCTTCGAGCTCGAGGATGCCGTCGACCGTGCAGCCGGCGGGGGTGGTGACCTGGTCCTTGAGCAGAGCGGGGTGGTAGCCGGTTTCGAGCACCATCTTGGCGGAACCGAGGGTGGTCTGCGCGGCGAGCAGGGTGGCGACATCGCGGGGCAGGCCGACGTTGACGCCGGCCTCGGCGAGGGCCTCGATGATGATGTAGAGGAAGGCGGGGCCGGAGCCGGAGAGGCCGGTGACGGCGTCCATGTGCTTCTCGTCGACGATGACGGTGCGGCCCACCGTTTGGAATATTCGTTGCCCGATGGCCATCTGTTCGGCAGAGACGAAGCGGCCGGGGCAGAGCGCGGTGATGGCGGCGGCGAGCATGGCGGGAGTGTTGGGCATCGCTCGGATGACTGCGAGATCGCAGCCAGCTGCATCCTCGATGGAGCGCGTCTTGACCGAAGCGGCGAAGGAGAGGACGAGCTTGGTGGGATTGAGCGCGGGGGCGATCTCGGCCATGAGCGCGGGAATCTGCGTGGGCTTGACGCCGAGGAGGATGACGTCGGCGTGAGCGGCGGTGGCGAGGTTGTCAGTGGAGACCTCGACGCCGAACTGGGCGGAGAGCGCCTGGGCGCGGTCAGGATGCTGGACGGTGGCGACAATTTGCTCAGGCAGCAAGAGGTTGTTCTTCAGGAAGGCCTGCAGCAGGATGCCGCCCATCTTGCCGGCGCCGAGGATGGCGACGCGGAGGTTGGGAAGGACGGAGGATGCGGGGAGCGCGGTGGGCGCGTGGGGGGTCTCGTCGGGCGTGGTGCTCATGGGGAACAGGCTACCAGATGGAGGGTTGCAACTTCCGGGATTTGGGCGGTGCGGACGCAGCAGAGTGACGGGCATCACAGCTTGCGCGCATAGGGTGAGAGGAGACTCGTGTGGTGCGGCGAGGGCTTCCTCGTGGGTCTGGCAGGAGGCCCTCGCGCAATGCACATCTGGAGGTTTCGATGCTGAGGCTTATGTTAGCTATTCCCGCGTTGCTGTTGCTTTGGTTCCTGCCGCAGGAGACGCCCAGTCCGACCTCGGCGACCAGCATTCCGGCGGATGCGGCGAGTCTGGTAAACCCCGTGACGCCGACAGCAGAGTCGCAGGCGCACGCTAAGACGATCTATGGATATGACTGTGCGATGTGCCATGGGGCGAATGGCAACGGCAAGGGTGATCTTGTGGGGGACCTGAAGCTGACCGAGATGAAGGACTTTACCGACCCTGCGGCGCTGAAGGGAATGTCGGATGGCGAGCTGTTCTACATCATCAAGAACGGCAAGGGAAAGATGCCACCGGAGGGAGACCGCGCGAAGGCTGACGATATCTGGAACCTGGTGATTCTGGTGCGGTCGTTCGCGAAGAAGTAGAGCGAAGGCCTGGCTAGCGGCTTGAGAGCGAGGGTGGAGGCTCAGCTACGATGCAGTGGCAAAGTGAGATTCGGCTGCGGCGGGCGCGTCGGCCGCGAAGATCTCCTTGGGTACTGGTCTCAGCTTTTCCAACTCTTCGGCTTCGTAGATTGCGGCGGTCCCGTCGGAGAAGTGCAGCATCACGTCGTTGCCGTCCAGAAAATCTGTCTGAATGATATGAAGGGGTTTGCGGGTGGACATTAGTTTGTCCGCGATTGGCGTCAATGACTGCACGAGACACTCCAGAATCTTAGGTTTGCCGTTCTACTTGCTTGCTTGGATGCCGGCGCCTTCCACATGGAGGGCAGCCGGGGGTAACGATTCAGATCACCACCACAGTCTGATCATCGGAGGTATCCGAAGACCCGGTCTGTGCCGCATTGCTCAAAGGCGGCGTGGGGTGTTCTCTTCTGGGTACGGGGCCCTAACTCACCGAAATGCTAAGCCGCGGATTCCTGACAGTCTCTAGTCCTTTAGGGGAAGAAAGACTGCCCCAGCGCAGGGAAGAGGTGAGACTTTAGGGGAGTGGAGCTCGGGTAACGCAGTAGCGCTGGACCCCGCCCTATAACACGAAAGGGTCAGTTACCGGAGGGATACTCGCCTGTATTCTCTGGTTCATGAGAGCCGTGAAACTCGGCCGATCGAAAAGGATCCATCCAGACTTCGTCCAGAGGGCTGGTGCGGGATTGCGCAGTAGAGATTTGGCTTGTCGACTACGTGGGTGACGTGGTCTCAACCGAAGGCCTTGCGGTCCATGACCGGAAAGGGCGACTCGAGATGAACTTTCTGAGATTTCTGAGAGATGAGAGCGGGCAATCGATCGTCATCGTCCATGTATTTATTGGGTTTGTCGCCATGGGATTGCTGGCGCTCGCGCTGGACGCAGGAATGTTGTCCCGGCAGCAGAGAATGGCCCAGGCAGCGGCCGACGCCGCTGCTCTTGCCGCTGCCGAAGAGCTCTCCGCTGGCAATTCCTCCAATGAGCAGGCGGCGGCCAATGCGATCGCAAAACTCAATGGATTCGATACCACTCTTCCAACGAATCCCGCGGTGGTGACCCTGACGACACCGTCGACCGGAAATTACACAGGCTCATCCTATGTCCAGGCGACCGTCTCCAGGCCGATTCCTACCACGTTCCTGCGCGCATTTGGCAGTGACTGGGCCACGATGCGAGTCGCCGCCACGTCGATCGCGGGCGGCAGCCAGACCAGCCAGACCTGCGTGTGCCTGGAAGGTGGGTCAGGCCAGGACCTGAACATGAGCAACGACTCCAGCATTACTGCCAACAACTGCGGGGTCATCGACAACTCAAGCAGCTCCAATGCCGTGGGCATCGTTGGCGGTTCCACGTTGAAGGCCCTGACGTTGGGCACGGTATCGACGGACTGGGACAACTCCGGCAACATCAACAACGGTGGAAGCATCAACCCCGCAACGACGATCGTCCAGGGAATCACCACTACCTGCGGCCCCACGATGCCCGTGGCTCCCAACTATTCAGGCTGCGTCGCTGATCCCGGCGGCAGTTATGGAACATTCACCTGGGGACCTCCCAACGCAAGCGGGGTCGTATGTTACAACGCGCTTACGATCGGAGCCAACGGCGCGACGGTCACCCTCAACCCTGGCACCTACGTCATCACCACGGGCGAGTTGCACTTTGAGAGCGGGGCGAATGGTCATTCCAACGTTGGCGGCAATGGCATCTTTTTCTATCTGACCGGGACCGCTAGCCTTGTGATTGACAACGGGGCAAATGTAAATCTGGTTGCCGGAGGGGCGACCGAGTCCGGTGGAGGTACGGCTCCAGGCGTCGGAATCTACAACGGCATTGTCATCTATCAAGCTGCCAGCGACACAGCAGCCATGTCCGTTCAAGGAGGATCGACGACCTTTATGAACGGGGCCATCTACGCTCCTGGCGCGGCGCTCAACCTGGGCAACGGCAGCGGGTCCATCATCGAGGGCGGCATCGCCACGTACTCCTTGACCATGAACGGCGGCGGGACGTTGATTCCTACGACTGACACCAATCAAGGCAGTCTCACCATGGGTGCTCCAAATCTAGTACAGTGAGGCGCTCGCTCGCATGATCAAGTCTGAATTATGGGATATCCGAGGACATTGGCTTCGCCTCTCGATGAGCTGCGTGGGCCTGCGCAGGGAGCGGGGAGATGCTCTCGTCGAGCTTGCTCTTGTGCTGTCTCTTCTCGGCGTGCCCTTGCTGATTGGGACCGCGGATATGGGCTTCGTGGTCTACGATTCCATTGAGGTTGCCAATGCCGCGCACGCAGCTGCGCTGTATGGAATGCAGAGCTCGACCTATGCAGCCAACAGCTCTGGAATGATCGCGGCCGCCCAGGCCGAGGCATCTGACTTTGGCACCGCTCTGGGCGTCACTCCCATCCCCTACTATGCCTGTTCCTCCGCGATCGGAGGGACCCAATACACGGGCTCCAATGCCCAGGCCAACGCAACTTCGGCCTGCACAGGCGGAACCAACCACGCCCTGGAATTCGTTCAAGTCAATACCAGCGTAACCGTCACTCCTCCCATCCATCTCCCGGGAATTTCCAAATCATTCACCGTCGCCGGCTCCTCTGTCATGGAGGTTGAGCAGTGATCGGGGCTCGCAGACTACCCTTCCTCCTCGGCGACAAAGGCATTGCCGCGGGCGAGGAAGGAAGCTCGATGGTTGAGATGGCGCTGAGCTTCTCCATGCTGTTCCTTTTAATCTTCTGCATTATGGAGACGTGCCTGGCGTTCTATACGCAACATCTGCTCTCGGAAGCAGCGCGCGGAGGGACACGCTATGCCATGGTCCATGGCTCCTCCTGCACCACTTCGACGGGCACTTCCTGCACCCTCACGAGCGCGCAAATCAACGCCTTTGTCTCCGGGCTGGTGTGGCCCAATATCGGGGGCGGCACGTTTACTCCGAACACCACCTATCCTAACGGAAACGAGAACGTCGGCAGCAAAGTGCAGGTCCAGGTCACCTATACGTTCAAGGTCGCCCTGCCGCTTGTGCCCAAGGACACCATCACCTTAACCAGCACGTCCACAGTGCCCATTCTCCGGTGACTTGAAGCCTACGGAGCTGGCTTCTGCGGTGAGGCCGGGGCTACAGACTGTGGGGCGGACTGGCCGGCGATCCACGCGTCGACGTGCTTTTCGAGTACATCGAGGGGAAGTGCGCCTGAGTCGAGGACCACGTCGTGGAATGCCTTGAGGTCGAACTTGGGGCCGAGCGCGGTCTTGGCGCGGTCGCGGAGCTCGAGAATCTTGAGCTGACCCATCTTATAGCCGAGGGCCTGCGCAGGCCATGCAATGTAGCGGTCGACCTCGGACTGCACGTTGGTCTCGTCGATGGTGGAGTGGTCGTGGAAGTAGTCGACCATCTGCTGGCGGGTCCAGTGCTGGGAGTGGACGCCGGTGTCGACCACTAATCGAATCGCCCGCCACATGTCGGCTTCCAGTCGGCCATAGTCGGAGCAGGGGTCCTGATAGAAGCCGATCTCTTTGCCGAGGCGTT